>Ga0310786_10010988_pt1 | contig 11329 bp, 9 predicted proteins | sample AusTroGonzalo_MG_FD_203881 | JGI IMG/M metagenome (GOLD analysis project Ga0310786, IMG submission 203881) | Bovine rumen microbial communities from tropical cattle in Woodstock, Queensland, Australia - Gonzalo_03 (v2) (version 2) | ecosystem: Host-associated > Mammals > Digestive system >... | reverse complement strand
GAAAGACAGGCTGAGATCAAACCCTTTGCACCTGATACGGATAATGCCGAGACAGGGAATCGAGTTCCTCATCATTCCTCTATTGATTTATTGAATTATTAATCATTAAATCAACGAGTTATGCTCAGAAAACAAACCTTACTTCTCACTCTCGCCACTTTGTTGGCGATGAACCTTCATGCACAGACCATAGCCGTCCAGGGCGTGGTGCAGGACACCTTGGAATTGGATGAAGTGGTCATCAACTCCTCGCGTGTCGACAACAAAACGCCAATGACCACCTCGGAGATGAACCGCCAGCAGCTGAAGGAAATCAGGATCCTACCCTCACTGCCCTACCAGCTTGAGTTGGAGCCCTCAGTAGTCGTCACCGCTGAGAACGGTATGGTGGGTGCCACCTCGTTCCGCATCCGTGGCGTGGATGCCACACGTATCAACGTGAACATCAACGGCATCACCCTTAACGACCCGGAGAGCCAAGCCGTGTTTTGGTACAACATCCCCAACCTCGGCGGCATCGCGCAGAACATACAGATCCAGCGCGGCATTGGTGCTTCCAACGGCGGATCGGCCTCGATAGGCGGCGCCATGAACCTGCAGACCTTCACCGTCGCGCCCAAGGCCTACGCCCAAGCCGACCTCTACTACGGCTCATTCAACACGAAGCAATTCGGCGTGACGGTAGGCACAGGCCGCACCAAACACGGCTTCGCTTTCGACATCGCCTACAACGGTCTCAACAGCGACGGCTTTGTACGCAACGGCAAGGCCGACCAACAAAGCCTCTTCCTCAACGGAGGATGGTATGGCAAACACTCCATGCTGAAGGCCGTATTCATCCTAGGTCACCAAAAAACGGGCATCACCTGGGACGGTGCCTCCGCCGAAGACCTCGACATCAACCCGACCTATAACAGCGCAGGAGCCTATTACGACGAGTTCGGCAAGGTGCATTTCTACGACAACGAGACCGACAACTACAACCAACGCCATTACCAGCTCTACTATTCCTTCCGTCCCAGCAACCACTGGACGCTCAACGCCGCCTTCGACTACACCCACGGCGACGGCTACTACGAGCAGTATAAGGACAACAAGAAACCCGGCTCTTACTACGGTCTCATCAGCCTGAGCGGCACTTCCAAGAGTGACTTCATCCACCGCAAAAAGATGGACAACAACGGCTACACGGGCATCCTCTCGGCCGCCTTCCAGACCGAGCGCTTCAGCGCCACCCTCGGCGACACCTATCTCTATTATGACGGATGGCATTTCGGCAACCTCATCTGGGCACAAGACGAGCTGAGCCTCGATGGAGAGCAGCCCTTGGAAATCAGCAAGGAGCATCCTTATGAATGGTACCGTAACCGTGGCCAGAAACATGACAACACCACCTTCCTGAAGCTCAACTACGACTTCTCGGAGCGTTTCAACATGTACGCCAACCTGCAGCTGCGCGCCATCGACTACAACCTGCAAGGCATGGACGACAGTTTCGACAGCCTCGACTACCATCAGAAATACCTGTTCTTCAACCCGAAACTCGGTGCCAACTTCCAAATCAACCCGGCCAACAGAATCTATTTCGTGGCCGGCATGACGAGTCGTGAGCCTACGCGCTCCGACATCAAGGACGCCATCGAGAACGGCGAGGAAGTCAAGCCCGAGACCATGATCGACATCGAGTTGGGTTACGGCCTGCAAAAGACCAACTTCACCCTGCAAAGCAACCTCTACGCCATGCTCTACAAGGACCAGCTCACCCCCTCGGGCGACCTGAGTTCGACGGGTTACGCCTTGATGGAGAATGTCGACAAATCGTATCGTATCGGAATAGAGCTCGCCGCCGGCTACCGCATCACCAAGTGGTTCAGCCTCGACGCCAACATCACCTTGAGCCAGAACAAGATCTTGGACTACACCTTCACCGACTTCATCGATGGCGACAGCACTTTGACCACCTACACGAAGACCACCGACCTCTCGTTCTCGCCCAACATCGTGGGTGCCGCCATCGCCACCTTCCGTCCCTTCGAAGGCGCCAAGCTGCAGATCATAGGCAAGTATGTGGGCAAGCAATACTGCGACAACACCTCACGCGAGGTCTACGCCCTCGACCCCTATTTCCTGCTCAACATGCGCGTCAGCTACGACTGGACGATGAAAAACGGCGGCTATGTGAGGTTCAGCCTGGCCCTCAACAACCTGACGAACCACAAGTACCGCCTCAGTGCATGGGTGGGCGACTGGGCCGACGACTACAGCTCAGAAACCTGCAACTATTACTACCACAGCCGTGCCTTCTTGCAGCAGCCTGGCTTTAATTTTATGGCGGGGATTAGTATAGGGTTCTAAGGTTCCAGCCACTCCCTCATCATCATCGGTTCATCCGTGGTAATGTAATCCACGCCCAAATCGCGTAGCCTGCGGGCCGTTTCCGCGTCGTCGACGGTCCAGACGTTGACGCTCATGCCCAGACCGTGGGCCTCCTCCACCCACTCGGGATGCTCGAGGATATAATGCCAATGATAGTCGAGGCCCGAGATGCCACGGTCGCGCAGGTCTTGGGGCGAGAGGTTGCCTTCAAGATAGGCCACGGGGATGTCGGGCATCAACTGGGCCAACAGCATGCAGGTTTCAAGGTCGAAGGAAATGAAGAAGATGTCTTCGTGGAGTCCGTATTTCCCGATGGCCTCTATGATTTGGCCAAGCAACTGAAGGCGTTGCTCCTGTCGTTTCAATTCCTTGATCTCAAAGAACAAGCGTGTATGCTTGCCACGTTGCTCTTGCTCACGTAATGCCTGAGAACAGGCTTCCATGAACTCGTCGAGCAAGGGCACCGTCTCACCGTTTTTCAAGGTGAATGCCGACAGCTGGCGCAGCGTGTCGTAAGGCGTTTCGCGAATGACATGGCCTTGCATGGTGCCGTCATGATACACGATGGCAACGCCATCCGAGGTGATCTGCACGTCGAACTCCGTACCGTCGAAGTCATGGGCAACGGCTTGCCGCATGGCAAAGATGCTGTTTTCTACCGAGCCTTCCATGCGGTGGAAGCCACGATGGGCAACGATGCCGGGCTTGGCCTTTAAGGGTGCTTGTGGCTGCTGGGCTACCATGCCCCTAGGCAACAACAAAAGCAAGGCAAGCAGATGGATGAGTCTTTTCATGGTGGATATGTGATTAAGCCATCAACTCACGTAACTTGTCGGCAAAACACTTGATGTCCTCTTCCGTCGTGTCGAAGGCGCACATCCAGCGGACCACGTCGGCGTCTTCGTCCCAGTCGTAGAAGAAATAATGGTTTTGCAGTTCCTTCCAGACCTTGCGGGGCAGCTGCGCAAAGACGCCATTGGCCTGCACAGGATAAACAACCTTCACGCCCGGGATGTCCTTCACGGCCTTGTAGAGCAGCTGCGCCATCTTGTTGGAGTGCTCGGCGTTGCGCCTCCAGAGGTCGTTCTCGAAGTAGGCATCGAACTGCGCCGCAATGAAACGCATCTTCGAGCAGAGCTGCATGGCCTGCTTACGGCGGTATTTGAAGTCGGGGCAGATGTCAGGGTTGAGCAGGACGACCGCCTCCCCCATCATCAGGCCGTTCTTGGTGCCGCCAAACGAGACGGCATCCACGCCGAGGTCGGTGGTCATCGCCTTGAAGGTGCAGCCCAAGGCCACGGCGGCGTTGCCCAGACGGGCGCCGTCGACGTGGACGTACATGTTGTATTCCTTTGCCAAGCCCACGATGGCCTTGATCTCATCCAAGGTGTACAAGGTGCCCAACTCGGTCGGCTGGGTGATGCTGATGACTTTAGGTTGGCTATGGTGCTCGAAGCCGAAGCCATGCAAGCGGGTCTTGATCAAGGCAGGCGTCAGCTTGCCGTCGGGGGTGTCGACCGTCAGCAGACGGCAGCCCACGATGCGCTGCGGCGCACCACATTCGTCGACGTTGATGTGGGCGGTCTCAGCACACACCACCGCCTCGTGGGAGTGGACCATGGCGTCGATGCAGAGGGTGTTGCAGCCCGTGCCGTTGAAGGCGAAAAAGACCCTCGCCTGCTCGCCAAACTGCTCACGGAACTTCGCTTCCGTGGCGGCGCAGTATTCATCATCGCCGTAGGCCAAAGCGTGGTCTTTATTCACGCGGGCGATGGCTTCCATCACCTCGGGACAGACGCCCGAATGGTTGTCGCTTCCGAATCCCCTTTTCATCACACCATCTTTTTAGCTTCTTCCAGTATCATGTTGGCAAAGCGTTCGGCCTCGGCCTCGGTCTTGCCTTCGCTGTAGATGCGGATGATGGGCTCGGTGTTCGACTTACGCAGATGCACCCAGCCTTCCTCGAAGTCGATCTTCACGCCGTCGATGGTCGTCACCTGCTCGTTCTTGAACTTCTCGGCGAACTTGGCCAGGATACCGTCCACGTCGGTGGTGGGCGTGAGTTGAATCTTGTTCTTCGACATAACATAGAGCGGATAGGTCTGCTTCAGCTCAGAGCACTTCACCTTCTTCTCGGCCAGCTGGGTCAGGAACAGGGCCGTGCCCACAAGGGCGTCGCGGCCATAGTGCAGCTCGGGATAGATGACGCCGCCGTTGCCTTCGCCGCCGATGACGGCACCTACCTTTTTCATCTTCTCCACCACGTTGACCTCGCCCACGGCAGCGGCAAAGTACTGCTGTCCATGCTTCTGGGTGACGTCACGCAGAGCGCGGGTCGACGACAGGTTGCTCACCGTCGGGCCGGGGGTGTGCTTCAGGATGAAATCGGCCACCGACACCAAGGTGTACTCCTCGCCAAACAGCTCGCCGTCTTCCTTGACGAAGACAAGACGGTCGACGTCGGGGTCGACGACCACGCCAAAGTCGCAGCCTTGCTCCTTGACGTAGCGGCAGATGTCGGTGAGGTTCTGTGCCAACGGCTCGGGCGTGTGGGCAAACTTACCCGTAGGCTCGCAGTTGAGCTCCAGCACCTCCTTCACGCCGAGGGCACGCAGCATCTTGGGGATGGCGATGCCACCCGTCGAGTTGACCGCATCCACGGCCACCTTGAAGTTGGCCTTCTCGATCACCTCTTTGTTGACGAGAGGCAGTTGGCAGACCATCTCAACATGTTTGTCCATCCAGCCGTCCACCTGCTGATAGGTGCCGATTTCCTCAATCGGGACAAAGTCGAAGTCGTCTTTGGCGGCCACGTCGAGCAGCCAGGCGCCTTCGGCGGCGGAGATGAACTCGCCCTTCTCGTTGAGGAGCTTCAAGGCATTCCACTGTGCGGGGTTATGGCTGGCCGTGAGGATGATGCCGGCGTCGGCTTTCAGGCCCGTCACGGCGATTTCGGTAGTAGGCGTGGTGCTCAGGCCGATGTCAAGCACATGGGCGCCCATGGCTTGCAAGGTGCCACAGACCACCTGGTTGACGAGGAAGCCCGAGAGGCGTGCGTCGCGGCCGACGACGACCTTGGGATGCTTCACCCCTTTATGGTGTTGCACGAATTTGACGAAAGCAGCGGTGAATTTCACCATGTCGATTGGCGTGAGGTTGTCGCCCGGCTGGCCGCCAATAGTGCCACGGATGCCGGAGATGGATTTAATTAGTGTCATATTTACTGAATTTTAAAATCAAGAATAATTGGATAATGGTCTGAGGCCTTGTAGCGGTGGCGCGTGAAAATGAGCGGCGTCACGCCGTCGTTGGCCCAGACGTAGTCGATGCGCAGCAGCGGCAACTTACCAGCGTAGGTCGGCTTGATGCCGTGCCCCACCTTGGTGAAGGTGTCGACGAAGCCCGCCTTTTGCATTTGGCGGTAGTTGTACGACATTGGCGGTTCGTTGAAGTCGCCGCAGACGATGACAGGGCCTTCGACGGGTTGCAATCCCTTCAGCACTTTGTCAAACTCCTCACTACGGCATTGGAATGCGAAATTCAGTTTATGCAGCAAGGTTTTCCCAAGCATTTCATATTGTTGCCGTTCCTGAGGCGTCGTCAGGCTCTCAATCTCACTATCGGTAATCATATAAGAAAGCAGATGTATGTTAGCGACATGAAACTTGCCTTTCTCGCCAGCATCCACCGAAACCATCACGCCGTAGGTGTATTCCTTGGCGAAGTCCGACGCCTCCGACACCTTTTCGATAGGATACTTCGAGAAGATGACATTACCACCATAGTTGTTATGCGTATTATAGTAAACATATTGAAAACCAGCCTCTTCAGCAAAAATATCAATACATTTCTGTCGTGTCACACCACGTTTGAACCCGGAAAACTCTTGGCAACAGAGAATATCTGGATTCAGCTCACCCACCATCTCAATCACCTGATGGGCAAACTGTTCTTTGTCAGTTGTTTCATCTATGTGTTTGAAATTATGCACGTTGTAGCTCATAACGCGGATGCTGCCATCGGCTGTCGCCTTATGTCCTCTGGAATATGACTTGCTGAAGCCCGGGATGGCAATTATCAAAGCCAGCACTGCAATCCAGGCCTTTCTCGACTTCATAAGCAGCAACAACAAGAGTATCAATACATTAAAAAACAATATCTCCCAAAACGCAAGGCCGAACATCGAGGTCCAGATCAATTTATTCGGGTCGATGTAGGCATCGACGACACTCAGCGCCATCGCCGCCAAGCCAACAAAGGCCAACAATGACAGGATGAACACCAGCAACTTCCCGAAAAACCCTCTTTCCTTGCGTTCCATTATTATTTGCTGTTTTTAAATAAGAATTCCTTTTCTTCGTCGGTGAGGCTGCCATATCCGTTTTTGGCGACTTTGTCCAAAATGGCATCGATTTCACGCTCCTTCTGCGCCTTTTTGTAGTTGTATTCCTCGTCGGAACGCGGCACCTCGTTTTTGACTTCCTCGTATGGGGTGTATTTCTTGCGGTCTTTCCACGACTGGAAAATATCCTTCAATTTCCTGAAGTCCTTGTTAGGTCCACTTGGATGCCTTCTCCAGTAAAGGATGAGCAGCAAGCCGAACAACATACCACCAAGGTGGGCGAAATGCGCCACATTGTCGGCACTCGTAGGATTTATACTTTGAAGTCCTAAGAAGAGTTCAATCACTGCATATCCGATGACGAACCATTTTGCCTTGATGGGGATGAAAAAATACAGGTATATCCTTGAATCGGGAAACATCATGCCGAAGGCCAGAAGCAGGCCATAGATGGCACCTGAAGCGCCCACGGTTGTAGTATTTACAATTAAATTGACATTACCGAGTGTGCTGTCAGTCCAATTCTGATGCTTGCTTAACAATTCACCTCCCTGACTAATGACAAGATCCATTACTCCATCACTAATATCATAGAACTGCAGCTGTATGAACTGCACCAACTCCTGACATAGTCCCGCGCCAATGCCGCAGACCATATAAAAGAACAAGAAGCGCTTGGATCCCCATAAGTTCTCTATGGTGTTACCGAACATCCATAATGCAAACATGTTGAAAAACAGATGTGCGAAACTGCCGTGCATGAACATATAGGTGATCAACTGGTAAACCCTAAAGTTGCTGGCCTTATAATAATGCAGGCCAAGGATTTCCTCCAAATCGATGCCAAAACGGGTCACCGTGATGGTCGCCAAATACATCAACACATTGATAATCAGCAGGTGCTTCACCACGGTGGGCAGCACCCTAAAACCAGTGGGACTATATTGTTCGTTCATTTAAAACAATCCTCCATATTTAAAATAACGTAAATCTTCTTTCCGTCGGGGGCCACCTCTGCCACGTTGCAGGCAAACAGCTGGTCGACAATGTTTTGCATCTCCATTTCAGAGAGTTTCGTCTGCGCCTTGATGGACAGCTGCGCCGACATCGTCTTGGCGAGGCTGAGTTTCCTATCCAGCTGCAAGTCGGTGCGGTTGATTTTGTAGTTGTCCAAAATTTGTTCCAACAACGCCACGGCATCGCATCCCGCTGCATCGGCAGGCGTGCCATTGATCATAAAGGTGGTCGGGTTGGCTTGCTCCAACACGAAGCCGAGGTTTTCCAATTCGGGCAGCATCTCCTTCAGCAGCGAGGCGTCGTTCATGTTGAGCGTCAAGGCCTGCGGGAACAGTTCCTGCTGCGACACGCCGTTGCTGTTCTCCATCTCTTTCAGGAACTTCTCGAACAACACGCGCGCATGGGCCAGATGCTGGTCGATGACCAACAAGCCCGACTTCACCGTGGTGACGATATACGACTGGTTCACCTGCAGATAGTGCACCGTCGGCTTGGGCTCTTCCTTCTGCTCCAGAGGCTCCTCGGGCAAGTCGGTACGTTCGCCGTAAAGGATGCGCCAGTCACCGGGGGTATGGTTACCCTCTCTGGGTCTCTCCCACTGCGGCTCGCGCGTTGCCGACTCCTTACGGAACGGGTTGAAGTTCGGGTCGAGCGGGATGTTGGGCATGGTCAAGGGATTCGACATGGACATGGCCGCGCTGAAGTCGTTGTTCAAGTCGGCCGACTCCTCAAAGTCGATCATCGGCGAGAGGTTGTGCTGTCCTATGGCCTTACGCACCGCCGCGTGAAGGATGGCATACACCAGCTTGACATCCAAGAAGTTGACTTCCGTCTTGGTGGGATGGATGTTGATGTCGATGTCGGCGGGGTCCACCTCTATATTAAGGAAATAGCCCGGGAAGCTGTCCTTGGGGATCATCTCCAAGAAGGCGTTCTCGATGGCATGATGCAGATAGGCATGTTTGATAAAGCGCTTGTTGACAAAGAAATACTGCTCACCGCGGGTCTTCTTGGCATACTCCGCCTTGACGATGTAGCCGTCGATGCGGACGCGTTCCGCCTCTTGATGCACAGGCAGCAGCTTCTCCTCGTAGTTGCTTCCGAAAAGGCCCATGATGCGTTGCTTGAGGTTGCCGGGATAAAGGTGATAGATTTCTTTGCCGTCACTGTTCAAAGTGAAGCCAATCTCTGGGTTCATCAGTGTAACGCGTGTAAACTCCTCCACGATGTGCCGCATCTCGGCTTGGGGCGACTTGAGGAAGTTGCGCCGTGCCGGTACGTTGAAAAACAGGTTCTTCACCGTGAACGTGGTGCCAGGCTGCATGGGCACAAGGCTTTGCTCCTTCACCACCGAGCCTTCGTTGACGATCTTCACGCCCACTTCGTCTTCCTTGCGGCGTGTCTTCAGCTCCACCTGTGCGATGGCGGCGATACTGGCCAAGGCCTCGCCTCGGAAGCCCATGGTGCGGATGTTGAACAGGTCCTCCGCCTTGCTGATCTTAGAGGTGGCATGACGTTCAAAGCACAGACGGGCGTCGGTCTCCGACATGCCGCAGCCGTTGTCGACGACCATGATCATCGTCTTGCCCGCGTCTTTCACGACGAGGTCGATTTGCGTGGCACCAGCATCCAATGCATTCTCCATCAGCTCCTTGACGGCTGATGCAGGTCTTTGAATCACCTCGCCTGCCGCAATCTGGTTGGCGACGCTGTCGGGTAAAAGTTTAATGATATCCAGCATAGCTTATTTCCCCATCAATCCCCGAACAATATTGGTCATCAGCGGCGTGCAGAAGATGAAATAAAACAGGAAGGCCACAAACACGCCCAGCACGATTCTGCGAATCAGTTTGGCACGTTGTTCTTCCTTGCTCTCCACTTCTTTAGCGATGCTCCAGCTCTTACGCATCTTGATGCGGAACTGCTCTTCGTGCGTCAGTTTGGAGTCAAGGCCTGCGGCGGCCTTCTTCTCTTCCCACTCCTGCATTTCGGGGTCGAAATAGCGGGGTTTATAGTCGAATTTCTTGGGGTTATGTCGATAAAAGAATCCCATAGTCTAATTGATTTAGTAATTAAAATACCCAAAGGCACCACTGTCAATTCGGATAGTCGCCATCCTCTTCGCCCGAGGTGTCCATCTCGTCTTCGCTGACCATCTGGTCACACTCTAAGGCCGCATTTTTGCCGTTCCACGTCGCTTCTAATTGAGTGAGCATTTCGTCAAGTTTTGCGATTTCCTCCTCGGGAATTACGGAATTTTGAATCAGGTTTTCAAGGTCGGAGCGCAAGCCCATAATGCCGAAGTTCGACATCTGAATGTCGTCACAGTCCTCAGCGGTATTGATTTTGTTTTCAACGATGGCGATTTCCTCTTCCATGGCCTTGAACTGTTTGGAGACATGGTTGGCGCAAGAGCAAATACACAATGCCAAAGCCGTCAGTGCCATGATGATTGATAGTCTTTTCATGAGTATGGATGTATTCGTTCAGGCTTCAAAATTACACAAAAAAAACGAGAATAGGCCCAAAACAAATGAAGAAAATCGTCATAGCCCAATTTCATATAAAACAAGGTGAATTCTTAAGGTCAAAACAGGTCTAGATTGCATTTACAATCTTTTAAAAATCAAATCATTATAAATTATAAACAAATCATGTTGATTTCTTTCGTTGAAAAAAGAAAAATGTTTTCAAATAATGGCTCGCAAATTCAAAGGAATGCCTTATATTTGCACGGTCTTATGTTCTGGACAAAACGAAAATGAGCACGATTAAAACAAATAAATCAACTTAATTATTAACATTAAATTATTATCTATGAAGAAGTTACTTACTTTTTTCGTGGCTATGATTGCCTCCATTAGCTTGATGGCCCAGGTGACCACTTCGAGCATTAGTGGAAAAATCACAGACAACAACAAGTCCACCCTTCCGGGTGCCACTGTCGTTGCCACGCACACCCCTTCGGGTTCGCAGTACTATGCTGTGGCCGATGCCAACGGTAACTACCGCTTGCTCAACATCCGTCCCGGTGGCCCCTACACGATTGAGTATCGTATGGTCGGCTTCCAGACTGTGAAGCAGGAGGGCGTCGTCGCCACCCTCGGTGAGACCAAGATCCTGAATGTTCGCATGAACGAAGAGGCCATTGGTTTGGGCGAGGTTGCCGTTGTGGCTGAAGCCGTCTCCAATGGCATGGACAGCGACCGCGCTGGTGCCACCACGGCCATTAGCAACGAGGAAATCACGACCCTGCCCACTATCAGCCGCAGCCTCAACGACGTGTTGGCCCTAACGCCTCAGGCATCTGTCACTTCCAACGGTCTGGCTGTCGGTGGTGGTAACTACCGTTCGTCTTATGTCACCGTCGACGGTGCCGCTTTCAACAACGCCTTCGGTATCGGCGGCAACCTGCCTGCTGGTGGTAGCCCCATTTCCTTGGACGCTATCGAAGCCATGACCATCAACATCACGCCTTTCGACGTGCGTCACAGCGGCTTCACTGGCGGTGCTATCAATGCCGTCACCAAGAGCGGTACCAACGATTGGCACGTCAGCGTGTATGACTACTTCACCAACGACGGTCTCATGGGT
>Ga0310786_10010987_pt1 | contig 11332 bp, 11 predicted proteins | sample AusTroGonzalo_MG_FD_203881 | JGI IMG/M metagenome (GOLD analysis project Ga0310786, IMG submission 203881) | Bovine rumen microbial communities from tropical cattle in Woodstock, Queensland, Australia - Gonzalo_03 (v2) (version 2) | ecosystem: Host-associated > Mammals > Digestive system >... | reverse complement strand
TATTCTGGAATATGATCACTCATGGAAAAATCATAACACTTTCTTCTTTTCCTGGGAAAGGTTTTTTCACACCAGATGGTTATCATGCAACTGTAAACAGGAGAAAACAGGATGAAAAGAGGCATGAGAATCAAGAGCTACAGGGGCGCAGGTGTGATGCTATTCAGGTACAACACACGCTTCAGACGCTTTGAGGTGTTGCTGGGGAAAAGATCGGTTCCCAAAGGATACGGCAAGTGGGCCATCCCCGGCGGCGGGATGGAGAATTGTGATACAGACTTTTCCGACTGTGCGTTCAGGGAATTCAGGGAAGAGACCGGGGTGGACATCAGAAATCTACAGACACAGAAGCTGGCAGTGAAGCGCATCGATGTACCATTCTTCCATTGGAGAACCTATATGGTCCTTACCTGGGGCTATATCCCTGATTTCAAGCCAAGCGAGTTCTCCGAACTCAGATGGTTCCCGGTTTCGACGGTATGCAAACAGAATCTTTGGATCAGTATCAGCCATGAGATTAGGACCTTCAACAGACTTGTGAAAAAACACGGGCTGGTCATCGCGTACCACACGGGGATGCCGTTCAAGGATGAGAACCTGCTGACGGCGTACCGCCTTTTGACGCACATCACATTCCGCGATCCGTTGTCAGTAGAGGCCTACATCTTCCGCTACATGAATGTCGGCCCCAAAGAAACGACCCGTCTGTGCAGGGAGCTCAGACGATACTACGAGGCGGTTGCCATATGACGGACGGTTCAAGAAGAAAGAGCAGAACCGGTGTATCGACAGGATACCGGGTGCTCGACAAATTCATAGGTGGTTTCAGCAGCGGTCAGCTGGTTGTGATAGCATCCAGGCCTTCTGATGGCAAGAGCGCTCTGGCGGCGTCGCTTGCAGAGAACATGGCCTCTGGAGAATCGCAGGTTCCAATAGGTTTCATTCCGCTGGAGGCAGGAGGTCTCTCTCTGATGAAGCGCATGATTTCCTGCAAGGCCAGCATTCGGGAATCCCCGGCCCTCAGCCTTCATGAACTTTGCCGGGAAATCAGGGAGATGGCTGAGGCCGGCGGCGTGAAGGCGGTGTTCATCGACGGAGTAGGCCTGATCAGAAACGCGGAACACAGTATGTCCGTACGCCTGAGGCTTGCCGGGATCTTCAAGGCCCTGAAACTCCACGCAAGGGAACTGGGGATTTCAATCATCTGCCTTTGTCGTTTGAACGGGATCGATTCAGCTGACAGGGGCCCGGCTATCGGAGATTTCGGGAATTCTGACATCGTTCTTCTGATCGACAATCCGTCCATGCGGCTTGGAATAAAGGAAGATGATACCGGAATGTCCGATATCAGAAAGGTAATTGTGGCCAAGAACAATAACGGCAGCACCGGTGGATTCCTGATGCGTCTGAATCCGGAAAGCGGCAGATTCGAGGAGGTTGGAGCATGAGCAAGCTGCCGGGACAAATGATGGAAGATGGTTGGGTGATAGACTGAGCAGTTTTGATTTGGAGGATAATATATGGCAAAGAAAAGCAATTGTTACAAGAAGTACGGTAAGGAGTGGAGCAAGACGCTCACCGAACACACAAGGAATCATCTTGAGACGATGTTCGCAGGGTACATGAAGCATATCGGAGACAAGGATGGGCGGTATGCAATAGACAGCACGTTCCTTGCGATGAAGAAGTATGACGCCCTGATTCCGGAAGAAGAGAAAGGCAAGAGAATCTTTCTGTTCTCTTTCACAGAATTCAACATGCTTGGAGATCCCAAAGGCATGGCCTTTGATGTTGCCTATGACTCTGTGGAGGATCTGATCGATGACGGCTGGGCCGTGGATTGAGGGATGAAATGAAGGATAACTCAATTATGGAGCCATGAATCTATGTACGCATTTGAAGAATTCCTGAACAGGCACGTAATACTCGTCACAAAGACATGCAGTCTCACGGGAATAATGATTGAGCATGCCGGAGAAGGTCATAAAGCGCATTGGCTTATTTCCACAACCCAAGGCATTATCGAGATACCGGACAAGGACATCATGTGTACTGTTCTTGTACGGGAATAGTCTCGCCAAATTCATATCTGGCAAGCCGATAGTGACATTTGAATCATTTCCAACACGGAATTCTGGATGAAGAAGATAAGGACCAACATCGCGAGGGATGCGGCGACATACGCCAGGCTGCGGGAGCAGGGCTGGACGGTGTTGGTCATCTGGGAATGCGAGCTCCGGACGGTCGGCAAAAGGGAACTTGTGCTGCCCGATCTTTACGACAGGCTTACGTCGGATTCCAGGCCTTGAAAAAAAATGAGAAAAAGTATTGACAACTGGGTTTCGGTCCCTTATAGTGAAAATCCCCAGCGGGTATGGCGCCCCGAGCACGAGCCCCACGGCACGGACCGGACGCGCCCCACGGCAGCACGACACGTTCGAGCGAGCCCCACACGCAGGGTTGGTAGCATAGCGTACGGCGAGTCTGGCAACAGCGCAAGCCCCGCGGCTACCTTTTTTTTGCCCGAATCCCTGAATGCTGTTTGTATTCCCATTGTCAATACGGCGTAGTTGAAGTTGACTGAAGTAGCTGACGTAGTCCCCTGCAGTGAAAACAAAGCGGCGCTCCGGATTCCCGAAGCGCTGCGTAATTGAATTGCAATTGTCAAGTCTTATGCTATTCCCAGTTCCTTGAACAGCTTATCCCTAAACGCGGAATCTGCCGCCGCCTTGAATGCATCATCTTCACGACCAAGTTGTTTGAGCTTGGTCATAAGCGCACCCATTCTATCGGCGCCTTCGGCACGGCCTTTCTCAAGGCCTTCGGCACGACCTTTTGCCTCGCGTCCATCACCGTATTCTTCAACAACCCTGCTTACCATGACCTGTTCTCCGCCTTTGTCTTCCTTGAGATATCTCACACGCTCTGCAAGTTCATTGTATGTCATCTCATCCGCACTTGTACAGGAGAAATCACGCATAAGCTTTCCTATGTCATCATCCCCGCGGTATTTACCGTTGACATACATGATGTGAAGCCGGTCATTGAATGCTTGCCCCGTCTGCGTGACCACACGCTCCACGGAGTAGAAGGGTAGTCCCTTCCTGTATACATCATTCTCGGTGATGAATATCACATATGTTTCCGGCAACTCGTCAAAGGTGGCTCCCTTCTCAAGTTCGCTCACATCAAGCAGGCTTCCGTGATACCTGGCCCGTTCGGGAATGCTGCCTGCATCGGAGCGCTGGATCTCTATGTTGTAAAGTTTGCCCTTGTCCCGTGCAAGCACATCCACACACAGAGACCTTCCTTCGAAGTTTCCCACCTTTTCCTGAACTCGTACTTCATTAACCTCAAGATCGGGTTTGCCCAGGATTATCCTAAGCACCAACCTCACCGCAGGCTTGTTGTCTCTGAAACATTCTGTCATGAACTCATCGTCCATCAGACGGAATCCGCTGATGATACGAAGAACCGCTTCTCTGTCCGGTACTTTACTTACTTTTTCCGTACCCATATTTGTTTCTCCTGAAACTTGAATCCAAACGGCAAACCGGAGACTCCGGCTCTTGTCATTTGCATCCCTATACGAAGAAACTGTCGGAAATATTTGAGTTTTCTGGAAAAAAGTTATTGTTTTTTGTGTGTCTCCCGGATTTCGTTGCACTTGGTTAACGTCGTGCGCATGGTTCTTACCGTGCACACCGTAAACAGACCCCGGAGAAATAAAAAAAAACACCCGGGATTCTTTCCCAGGTGTTTCACACTAAAAGGAGGTATGAAAAAAACTGTTGCTCTGCCTTCTATTTAGCAAGTACCGTGCCAAGTGGCCGAATCCGCCATTTAACAGCGTAAAACCGCAATCCGAATACGCTTTTTCAGCCTCCAGTTGTGAAAATAATGCCTCAGGTGTGAAATTATTGCACACTCAGAGCCTGATTTCCTTCCTGATGATGTAGCCCTCATGCACGGGGGCATCGGTCTTTATGTAGCCCACCTTGCAGTGGTCGATGTGTTCGGCATGCTTCATCTCATCGTCCAGGACCTCCACGGAGGGCTCGCGGATGAAAAGTACGTCGGGGCCGATGAACTCGATGGACTCTCCGCTTCTGATCTGGTTCTTGATGTCCACGGCATAGATGCCGGGAGCCACCTGCTGCCTGACGGTGCCCAGGAAGAGGTAATCGCGCAGGTAACCTCCGGTAGTGGGCCTGTTGATGTCGTCGTCCATGACAAGAGGATCAGGCTCGTCCACGTCTATCGGACCCTTTCCGAAGAAGAATCCCGTGGAGAATTCCCTGTGGCTTACGTTGAACAGTTCCTCGCGGTAGGGTAGGTAGTCGACCGAAGGATCGTAGAGATGGTCCAGCGCCTTGCGGTATGCCCGGGTGACGGAGGCCACGTAGTAGATGCTCTTCATGCGGCCTTCGATCTTCAGCGTGTCCACGCCGGCATCCCGTAGTTCCTTCAGGTGGTCAATCATGCACAGGTCCTTGGAGGACATGATGGTGGTCCAGTCGTTCTCCTCAAGAACGGGATAGTAGCGGCCGGGCCTCTGCTCTTCCTCAAGTGCAAGGCGGTAGTTCCAGCGGCATGTGTGCGAGCAGTCGCCGTAGTTTCCGCTCCTGCCTGCAAGGTGGGAGGACAGGAAGCATCGTCCGCTGTAGGCCATGCACATGGCTCCGTGGACAAAGGTCTCTATCAGGAGGTCCGGATTGGCATCCTTGATCTTCCTGATGTCCTTCAGCGGTGTCTCGCGGCCCAGGATGACCTTGCTGAATCCCATGTCGTGGTAGATTCTGGCGGAACGTGAATTGATGCAGCTGGCCTGCGTGCTCAGGGAATACTCGGCATCGGGGAACTTCCTGCGCAGTATGTCAAGGATTCCTATGTCAGAGAGGATGAAGGCATCAAAGGGGTAGTCGCGGATTTCGTCCAGCTTGGACTCGAGCTTTGCTATGTCGTCCTCATGGAAGTAGATGTTCACCGTGCAGTACATCCTGCCGCCGAACTTCTCCTTGATTCTCCTCAGTTCCTGCTGCGTGCCGTATTCGACGTTCTTTGCGTTTGTCCTGAGCGAGAAATCCTTGAGGCCGAAATAGACGGAGTCGGCTCCGTATGTGAATGCAGTCTCTATCTTCTCCAGGCTTCCGCCGGGGGAAAGCAGTTCCATTTTCTTCGTCATATGGCCTTCATCCTTTCATGGCTTCGGAGACAACCTTGGAGACGGCGCTTGCAACAGCGGCAGCAATCCTTTCCTCCGGTGTCTGGGCAGGAGCTGCGGAATCTGTTGCCTTTCCGGTCCCGGGTGCGAACCTGTCGCCGGGGAATGCAAGGGCAAGTACTTCCTCCATGTCTCCCACAAGGTGGAACTCGATTCCTTCCTTGACGTTGGCATCCAGCTTGTCCAGATCGCGCTTGTTGAACTTCGGAATCAGGATTGTCTTGACCAGGTTGCGCCTTGCGGCAAGCACCTTTTCCTTGAGACCGCCTATTGGCATGACCTTGCCCAGAAGAGAGAGCTCACCTGTCATGGCCATGTCCTTTGCCATGATCTGACCGGTTACAAGGGAGTAGATGGCCGTTGCCATGGTGATTCCTGCAGACGGGCCGTCCTTGGGAGTAGCTCCCTCGGGGATGTGCAGGTGTATGCTGTTGCGGTCGAACCACGTCATGTCTATGCCGTGGGACGCGCAGATGCTCTTGATGTATGAGAATGCTATGTTGGCACTTTCCTGCATGACGTCGCCAAGCTGACCGGTGATCTTGAGCTCTCCGCGGCCTGGGATATGCTGTGCCTCTATGGCAAGGACGTCTCCGCCCATGCTGGTCCATGCAAGGCCTACGGACATTCCCACCTTGTTGGCGCGGATGACTTCATCCTCATGGAAGATGGGCTGGCCGAGGTACTTTATCAGTTTCTCGTCGTTGATCCTCACCGGGCGCTTGAGAAGCTCTCCGGATTCCTCTTTGGCGGCAATCTCTTCGGCAGTTGCGCCATCTTCACGCAGCTGGGCACGCTTGTACTCGTCCTCCACGATCTCCATGGCAAGCTTGCGGTGGATCTTGTCCAGGCATTTCTCGAAATGCCTGACACCTGCCTCCCTGGCATATTCCTCGGCAATCTTGTGGAGCATCTTGTCCGTATAGGTGATGTCCGTGCTCTTCAGGCCATGCTTTGCACGGCTCTTGGGTACAAGGTACTTCTTTCCTATGTGGAGCTTCTCGTCCGACGTATAGCCGGAAAGCTCTATGACTTCCATCCTGTCCAGAAGAGGGCGGGGGATTGTATCGGTTGTATTGGCCGTGACAATGAAAAGCACGTTGGATACATCGAACGGCAGATCCAGGTAGTGGTCCCTGAAGGTTGCGTTCTGCTCGGGATCCAGTACTTCAAGAAGTGCGGCGGCAGGGTCGCCCTGAGCCGATACCGTCATCTTGTCCACCTCGTCTATGACGAATACGGGGTTCTTTGTCTTGGTGACGCGCAGGCCCTTTATGATCTGGCCTGGCATGGCGCCGATGTACGTGCGCCTGTGGCCCTTGATCTCGGCCTCATCGCGCATGCCGCCCACGCTGAAGCGGTAGTACTTCTTCTTCAGTGCCTTGGCTATGGAGATTCCTATGGATGTCTTTCCTGTTCCCGGAGGGCCGACAAGGCAGATGATGGAGCCTTTGGTATCCTTCTTGAGCTTGCGCACGGAAAGGAATTCCAGGACCCTGTCCTTGACGTCCTTGATTCCGTAGTGGTCCTGCTCCAGTATCTTCCTTGCCTCGTCAAGGCTGAAGTCATCAGGCGAGAAGCTGTTCCACGGAAGGTCCGCAACCATCTCGAGGTATGTGCGTACCATTGAGTACTCTGGGTTGTTGGTGTCCATGGCCGACATCTTCTGGTATTCGTCCATGACCGTCTCATAGGTCTCGCCCGTGAGGTTCAGTGCCTTGAGCCTGTCTATGAGCTTGGGCTTGCGCTGGCGCGGCTTCTTCTCTTTCTTTTCCTGGCCGTCGGCCGTCTCTGCACCTTCCTCGTCTTCCTCGGAGTCCAGCTCATCCGCGCCGTGTCCCAGCTCGTCCAGCTGCTTGCGGATGAACCTCAGCTCCTCGCGGAGGAAGTACTCGCGCTGGCGCGAGTCTATGCGTTTGGATACCATACCCTGGATCTCGTCATGCATGCGCTGGACGGCAAGCTCTTCCTGCAGTACGTGCAGGACCTTCATGATCCTTGTCTTTCCGTCGAATTCCTCAAGGAACTCCTGCTGCCTGTTTCTGGGCACCACGGACGAGCACAGGTAATCGGCAAGCCTGATGGCCTCCGATATGTTGCTTGCATTGAAGCGCAGGTTCTCCAGCAGTACCGAGCGGTCCGCCCTCTGGTCCAGAGCCTCGCGCAGTGCGCTGGTAAAGGCCTTGTCCTCTATGCGGGAAAGCTCGTCCTCCTGGATGTACGTCACGTTGGCCGTGACGGTGCCGCGGTCTATGAGCATGCTGTCTACCTTGAAGCGGCATACCGTCTCAAGGAACAGGCTCTTTGTCCCGTAGATGGTATTTATCTGGTTCTTGACCCTGACAAAGGTTCCCACCTTGTAGAAGTCTTCCTCTGAAAGCTTGTTGTTGTCCTTGGCATCGTTCTTGAGAAGCACAAGCCCGAACCCGTTGAATCTCTCGCAGTGACGGATTATGTCGATGTCCTGCTTGTCCGAGACTTCTATGGTGGTGTAAAGGCCGGGGAAAACCGGACACCCTCTCATGGGGATGACGAATATCACCCTGGGGAGGTTCTCGATTATGTTGGTGTTTTCTTTCATGGGACAATATTACTTAATAATATGGTAAAAGGCAAATTGTGTTCCGGAACCACGGGCATCCAGTTTACTTCTGCTCTTCCTTCTTCTTGCCGCTGAGCCACCATACACCCAGATAGCAGAACGGGGTGTCCAACAGTGCAAAGACAACCTTGAACAGCCAGTAGGGGATGATCAGCGAGATGATGTAGGCTGTGGTGAAATTATCGTTGAGGTGCCAGAAGGCGATGAACTCGAATATGGTGGTGTCTATCAGCTGAGACACTATGGTGGAGAGGTTGTTGCGGATCCACAGGTGCTTTCCCTTCGTCACCTTGCCCCAGAAGCTGAACATGATGACATCGAGCTGCTGGGCCACCACAAAGCTTACTAGAGATGCTATGGTCATGCGCAGCGAGGATCCGAATATGGCCTCGTACTGCTCCTGCATGCCCCAGCTCTCGTTGGGCGGGATGATTATGCACAGCCCCATCATCACGAACAGAAGCACCAGCATTACGGTGGCCATGTTGACAAAGCGCGATGCCTCGGCACGGCCGAAGACCTCGCCGATTATGTCGGTCACCAGGAAGAGTACGGGTACGAAGAAAATGCCTACGGATACCCTGATGCCGGCAATGGATATGATTTTGGTGCCAAGGGTGTTGACCATGACCATCGATGCCACGAAGAGGGCAAGGAGGAAGTCACGTTTCAGATAGAGCTTCCTGTCGTTGCGGAATTCCGGTTCCTTCATGCTTACTCCTGGGCTACGCACCTGATGGTGTTGCCGTCGATCTCCCAGCCGCAGAACCTGATTCCAAGTTCTTTTGCAAAGGCCGTTGCGTTTGTGTTGTGTGCGGAAAGGTCCTTGGGCCTGTGGGCATCGGAATTGGTTACGACCTTTGCTCCCATGTCGCGCGCCAACTCCCAGAACTCGCGTACCGGGTAGGGCTGACGGATGCCTGTCGGGGTTTCCACGGGCTTCTTGCGCAGTCCGTTGTCGTTTATCTCGAGCGGCGTGTCTGTCTCGATTGCGCACTGGATGATGTCGCAGGAGGCGGCTTTGGCCTCGGCGTCCCACCTGCGGTGTGCGGCAAGGAAGAGGTCCGGGTGGCATCCGAAGAGGAACATTCCTGACCTGAGGGCATCTGTGTACATGTCCACGTATTGGATTATGTGTCCCACAGGCATGCGGGTCAGATACTGGAGGAATTTCTCCTTGCCGTCACCAGGGTCTATCATGTGGTGGACCGAGCAGATGAGGTAGTCGTAGCCCCTTGCTCCGAGAAGCTCGTCCCTGTAGAAGGATTCCTCATCATAGAGCCAGTCGCATTCGGCGCCCAGAAGTACCTTGATGTCCTTGCGGTTCATCTGAGAGCGGACATCGCTCTCGTAGGCAGGCAGTTCCTCATAGTCCATGCGGTTGCCCTTCTGGTAATCGCGGTCGGGAAGGGGACAGTGCTCCGAGAAGCCCAGAAGCTTCAGACCGTCATCAGAGGCCTGCTGCACGAACTCGGCAATGGTGCCTTTTCCGTGCCTGCAGTAGAAAGAGTGGGTATGTAGATTGACTTCCGACGGCTTGTAGAGCATTTTTCCTCCGCGGAAAGAGTACATCATTTGTCCTGTCAGGTAAATATTGTTGCTAGGCAAGTTGTGCAATGCTAGACTGTAATCTAGACAAATCTGTTTTCAGGAGACACCATGGACTATTTGAAGGAATACAGGCGCTGGCTGGATAATGCCCCTCAGTTCAGAGCTGAGCTCGAGGCAATGGATGACAAGGCTGTGGAGGATGCATTCTACAGGGATCTGGAATTCGGAACGGCAGGCCTCAGGGGCGTGCTCGGAGCCGGAACCAACCGCATGAACGAATATGTGGTTGCAAGGGCTTCCCAGGGACTTGCGGAATATGTAAACGCATCTTTCCCCACCAACAGGACCATAGCAATCGGCTATGACAGCCGCATCAAGAGCGATGTCTTCAGCAAGGTTGCTGCCGAAGTGTTCGCGGCCAACGGAATCAAGGTCTACCTTTATCCCGTGCTGATGCCGGTACCGTGCGTGTCGTTCGCAGTCAGGTACTTCAGGTGTGCCGCAGGCGTCATGGTCACGGCTTCCCACAACCCGTCCAAGTACAACGGATACAAGGTCTACGGCCCGGACGGATGCCAAATCACCGATGATGCCGCAAACGCAATTCTGACTGCAATAGAGAAGACCGATGTCTTCACTGGCGTGATCCGCGGAGATTTCGATTCATTCGTCAAGTCCAAGGCCATCGAATACATCGGAGAGGACTGCTACAGTGCATTCATCTCAGAGGTTAAGAAGCGCAGCGTCCTGTTCGGAGACAGAATCGACAAGGATGTCGCCATAGTCTATTCACCGCTCAACGGAGCAGGCCTCAAGCCGGTCCTCAGGGCACTCAAAGAGTCCGGCTTCACCAACATCAGCGTGGTCAAGGAGCAGGAACAGCCTGACGGAAACTTCCCCACGTGTCCGTATCCCAACCCGGAAATCCGCGCCGCGCTGCAGCTGGGTCTGGAGTATGCGGAGAGGCTCAATGCGGATCTGATGCTTGCAACCGATCCTGACTGCGACCGTGTCGGAATCGCCGTGCGCGACGGAAGCGGAATGAAGCTGTTGACCGGCAACGAGACCGGAATGCTGCTTCTGGACTACATCTGCTCACAGCTCAAGGTCCACGGAAAGATGCCCAAGGATCCCGTGTTCGTCAAGACAATTGTCACATCCGACATGGCACAGAGGATTGCGGAAAGCTACGGCGTACGCACCATCAACGTCCTTACCGGCTTCAAGTACATCGGCGAGCAGATAGGTCTTCTGGAGGCCGCAGGCCATCCGGAGAGCTACATCCTGGGATTCGAGGAGTCGTACGGCTACCTGTCCGGACCTCACGTAAGGGACAAGGATGCGGTAAACGCATCGTTCCTGATCTGCGAGATGTTCGCATTCTACAAGACAAAGGGAATATCGCTCCTGCAGAAGCTGAATGCCCTGTACCAGCAGTTCGGATACTGCCTTATCACGCAGCATTCGTACGAGTTCCCGGGCTCGGCAGGATTCGAGAAGATGAAGGGCCTCATGAACGGCCTGCGCAAGACCCCGCCGGCACAGGCAGGCGGACTCAAGGTAAACGGAGTGGTGGACTACGGCAAGGGAATCGACGGACTTCCCAAGTCCAACGTCATCAAGTTCGTGCTCGAGGGCAACTGTTCTGCAATCATCAGGCCTTCGGGAACAGAACCCAAGATCAAGAACTACTGCACAGTAACCGCCGCAGACAGGGAATCAGCGGAGAAGGTGGAGAAGAAGATAGTATCAGATTTCGAGAAGCTGTTCGGAGTCTGACAAAGGCAGGACATGAAAACGGGCATCCACTGGATGCCCGTTTTTTTGCTGATCTGTGAATCGGATCAGCTCTCAAAAGGTACGTATGTGGTGCCGTCACCCTTTATGCGGCCTTCACGCTCAAGGGCGTGGAGGACTGCGGTGAACATTGTGTTCCTGCTCTGCTCTGCACTGAC
>Ga0310786_10010986_pt1 | contig 11332 bp, 8 predicted proteins | sample AusTroGonzalo_MG_FD_203881 | JGI IMG/M metagenome (GOLD analysis project Ga0310786, IMG submission 203881) | Bovine rumen microbial communities from tropical cattle in Woodstock, Queensland, Australia - Gonzalo_03 (v2) (version 2) | ecosystem: Host-associated > Mammals > Digestive system >... | reverse complement strand
ACCACTTTTTCTCCTTGCTATCTTCTCCCTGCGCTGACGCGCAAAAAAACGAAATTCAAAAATTATGGTTGCTCGGGGAGCCCTCGGCGAATACGCCGAATCCCCTCGCTCGGACCTTCGCTCCACCACCTCACGAACAGCCACCGCCTCACGAACGGCCACCGCCTCACGAACTAAGACGCGCTACGCCGGTGCGGCGAGCGGCCTCGGCAACTGCGGCCGGAACAATGTCCTTGAGTCGGCGGTCAAACGGCTTGGGGATGATGTAGCCGGTGCCGAACTCAAGCGTCTCGTCCGGGTAGAGCGCCTTTACGTCCTCGGGGACGGGCTCGCGCGCAAGCATCGCAAGCGCGTTCGCGGCCGCAACCTTCATCTCGGTGTTGATCGTCGTCGCCCTGACATCAAGAGCGCCGCGGAAGAGATACGGGAAGCCGAGCACGTTGTTGATCTGGTTCGGGTAGTCGCTCCTGCCAGTCACCATGACGTACTTCCTGCCCTTCAACGCCTTTGCGACTTCATCGGGCGCGATCTCTGGGTCGGGGTTCGCCATCGCGAAGATCGCAGGAAACTCGCCCATCTTGGCGACATCCTCACCGGAGAGGACGTTCGCGGCGCTGACGCCAATAAAGACGTCTGCGCCGGCAATCGCCTCCTTTAGCGTCTTCGCCGTCGTGTCGACCGCGTGCCGCGCCTTGTAGGGATTGAGATCGGTGCGGTCCTTGCGGATCGTGCCCTTCGAGTCGCACATCGTGACGTCGACGACGCCTGCCGCCTTGCACATCTCGCAGATGCGGATGCCAGCTGCGCCCGCGCCATTCATCACGATCTTGAGGTCCTTAAGCTCCTTCCCGGCGAGCTTCGCGAAGTTCATCACGCCGGAGAGCGATATGACGGCCGTTCCCCACTGGTCGTCGTGGAACACGGGGATGTCGAGCGCCTTGTCGAGCTTGTCCTCGATTTCGAAGCAGGCGGGCGCGGCGATGTCCTCGAGATTGACGCCGCCATACTGGGGGGCGAGGGCCATCACAGCGTCGATGACACGCTGCGGATCGGTGGGCCCAGTGTCCTTGCCGTCCTTGCGGCAATGAGCGAGAGGAACGGGCCACGCGTCCACGTCGGCAAACGCCTTGAAGAGGACGGCCTTGCCCTCCATCACCGGAACGGACGCCGCAGCACCGAGATCGCCGAGCCCGAGAATCGCCGTGCCGTCGGAGACGACGGCCACGAGATTGCGCTTGGCCGTGACGTCCCACGCCGCGTCCTTGTTCTCCGCTATCGCCTTGACCGCGTGCGCTACGCCGGGCGTATAGGCGAGACAAAGGTCATCCTTCGTCTTGAGCGGTTTCGGGAGCGCAACCGCGACCTTCCCGCCGATGTGGTACTTGAGAACCTCTTCCCTGTCGTATGCCATGCCTATAGCTCCTTTTCAGTAAAGTTGAAATGCGTAATCTTCACCCCAGTTGGCACAAGCGTCTTGCGGATGACCTTGAGCCAGTCGTCCGTCACTTCGCAGGCGATTACGACTGCGTCCGCGTTGACGCGATTCACGATCTCGGGCGCCTCCATGAGCGTGCCGAGCACCTTGACGCCGCCGATGAACTGCCCGCGCAGAAGGATGTCGTCGTCGAGAAGACCGACTACGATCCTGTCGTTCGCTGAAGTGCGCCGCACGAGCTCGCGCCTGAACGAGCGATAGCGAAGCCCTGCGCCGTAGACGAGCACGCGCGAGACGTCCTTCCGCGCCTTGAGCCGAGAGCAGTCGAGCGTGTAGAAAATGCCGCGGACGAGCGGACGGAAGATGCGGACGGTCGAAAGGAATACAAAGCAGAGCAGCGGATACATGAGCGTCGCGCCGATGATCTCGGTCGTCTCGATCTGCGGCGCGTAGTAGACGCCTATAGAACCCGCGAGAGAGCCAGCCGCGCAGGCGAGGAAAAGCCACACGAAGTTCGCAGCCGTCGCGCGCGACCACACGGTCACGTAGATGCGGAAGAAAACAAGCGCCGCAAATACCGTCGATATCCTGATGGGCAGGCCAATCCGAATGACGGTCTTCGTGACTGGTATCTTCATCGCATAAAGCATAACGAAGAACGCACCTGTCAGCGCAATGAGGTCGAAAGCGACCAGGAGAGGCACAGCGAGCCGCGCCCAGCGACGGCGCAAGGCCGTAGACCTGTCGCGCGCATACGACGAAAGGAGGCGCCCTGCGTCAAAGAGTTCGACACGGGCCATGTCGCGGAAGATGATGACCGCCGCAACGGCGAAGGCGAAGAGCCAAAGTCCTGCAGACTTCGACTTGAGCGCCATGCCTGCCAACCCGATCGCGACAGCGCCCAGCGTAAGGAGATAGAGCGTCCAGGCGGCCTTCCGCTGGTTGAGCCCTACGGATCGAAGAATGCGGTGGTGCAAATGGTCGTGGTCTGCCGTCATCACGCGGTCGCTGTCGCCGTCGGAGAGCTCCGTCGCCATGCGGCGGAAGATAAGGTGCCGTATGGACCTGCGAAGGATCGCGAGCGCAGTGTCGAAAATCGGAACCCCCATCGCGAGAAGAGGAACGCCAACCGAGACAAGGAACGAGTTTGCGGCCTGGGTCGCAAGTGGCAGAGTCGCGACGAGGAAGCCGATGAGCATTGACCCCGAATCGCCGAGGAACACCGACGCGGGGTTGTAGTTATACCTGAGAAAGCCCACGAGCGCGCCGGCAAACGCAAGGTGGAACATGGTCTGATCTGGGCGGCCCGAGAACGCGAGCGCGCCTGCCATGCCGAGAACGGCGATAAGCGCGATTCCAGACGCAAGGCCGTCGAGACCGTCGATAAGATTGAAGGCGTTTACCGCGCCTACAATCCAGAACATCGTCAACGCGCAGTCAAGGGCCGGCGGAATCGACGGCCAGAGAGTATGGAAACCAAGATCAGCCCAGAACCAGGCGAAGAAGGCAACGGCGAGCTGACCAAGAAGCTTGAGCTTCGGCGGCAGGTTCCACTTGTCGTCGGCAAGCCCGAGAAGGAACACCGCCGTAGCAAGCGCCACAAAGCGCATGGAATGAGACCCCACACCAGACCCAACCCAGCGACTGCCCGTCACGAGGACATAGACGAAAAACGACCCAAAAAGCCCGAGGAAAAGCGCGGCACCTCCGCCGCGGGGAATCGGAACCTTGTTTATGCGGCGCGGATCTGGCTTGTCGACCATGCCGAGGCGGCGGTTTATCTCGCGCACTATCGGGGTCAGCACGAGCGTCAGCGCAAGCGCCGAGAAGAAGACTATGGCGAACGGGGCAAGCCTTTGAAGAAGATTCATCATTTTGCGTTACCTCCATCGAGTTCTATCCTTGACAGGAGATAGGAAAGACCGGCGTCGTCGCTACGAGACGCGTTGACCGTCACCATGACCCAGCGGTCTATGCGGTTGAGGACGCTGCGGTCCACTACGTCGCGGAAGATGCGCGAGACATGGCTTGCCGTCTTGAAGCCCTCCTGGTTGAAGAAAGTGTAGGCAAAGCCGAATGTCGGCGAATCCTTCGACGCAAGGTCGATGAAGCGCCAGTCTCGCCCGGCGACGGAACGAGTGCGCGGGCGTTCCATACGAAGCCCCTGTGCGGGGAGGCAGAGTTCCGGACGGTGGATGGAGCTCTTGGATTTCCCGCCGACGACAAGAGAGACGACCATCCAATCGCCGCTGTCCGCGACATAGCGGCGCTTCTCGATCACCGTGTCGGACGGAAGGACCGTGAGCTCGGCCTCGGACGGCTCGAGGACTTCTGACGAGAAGCCGGGGATGTCGGCGAGATGGACGTTTGGCGCTTCTGCGACCGTGACTTCGGGTGTCGCCGCCTGGAAGAACATTAACGGAACGACAAGCGCAAAGGCGAGAACGGCGACAAGCGACGAAGACCATGAGGGCCTGACCCCGCCGGTCTCGCCGTTACCCATTACCCGTTCCCCCGACTCACAACTCTTAACTCTCAACTCACAAACTTTGCATATCCCCTCGCCGGTCGCCACCATCAGCAAGATTGCCACCGCGAAGACGACAAAGCCGGAGTAATCGTGATAGAAGCCGGTGGCAAAGTCCGACGACGCAAAGTTGGCGACGAGCACAATCGTAAGAATTCGCATCACGTTGCCAAGTATCGCGATAGGCACAGACGCCGCAAAGAGAATACCGCGGCGAAGCCACGTCGGCTGGGTAAAATACGCATAGCCCGCAGTCAAGGCCATAAGCGCGAAGAGCGAGCGAAGTCCACTGCAAGGGTCGGCCACGTCTATGGAGAACGAGCCATCGGCCGCACCAACCATCGTGCCCTGCTGGACGATGTCCGCGCCAACACCGCGCGCAACGGCAAACGCCGTCGAACTCGCAAGAAGCCGAAGGTGAACAGTCACGACGTCGAGAAACGTCGCAAGCGGGATGCAGAAGAGAAGGAAGAGCGCGGGGAACAGGACGGCTTTCGCCGTTTCCTTACCGAAAAACGCCCACGGAACGGTTATCAAGAGACCGACAAACGCGACAATCTCGAAACGGAGCTGCACACCCCTGACACCGAGGAAGCCAAGCGCGAGAAACGGCAACGCCGACAAGAGCCCAGCCCACGAAGGCGCCCCAAGGGATTCGAGAATTTTCCGCCTCTCCGTCCAGACGACGTAGAGGGAGAAAAGCGGCACATACCACCCGAACGACATATCCTCCTGCGGAGCGCGGAACATGTCGGGCGCATGGTGCATGATCATCGCCTGAAAACCCCATAGCATGGCGGCAAAAACACCCGCCATGAGCGCTATTCTCACATGGAGTTCCCGAACTTTCATAAGTTGTTGAACATTATACCATAAAACGCGGCCGATCTTCTTGCCCTTGTCGGCTGCGCTCGCAGGCAAAGCCCATAACATGGCTTTCTACGCTCGCCTCCAAACTGGACGAAAGGAGCGAGAAGTCGCGCGTGTCGACGGCCTGGAGGAAGTCGCGTATGAGCGCGAGGTCGCCGCCCGCGTGGCCGCTTTCCTTGTAGGCCTCCCCTTCCGGCGGGACAAACGACCACGGGTAGGACTTCCCCGTGTCGAAGCGGTGGAGCGTAAAGGTCTTGCCGTCGCCCTCGATATATCCGAGCGTTCCCATGATGCGCGTGCGCCGCCCGCCCCAGGGCGTGAACGCGTCCATCGTGAAGCTCGCCGTCACCCCTCCCTCGAAAAGAAGCGTGGCGACGATGTGGTCGGGCTGGTCGTTGTCCATGCGGTAGACGCAGCGCCCGTAGTCGGTAGTCCGCAGCTTCTCGAGGATCGCCTCGGAAGGACAGTCCTTCTTCAAGTCGAACACGTAGAGAAAGAAGCGCTTTCTGTCGTAGATGTCAATCGCTGAATATGGGCACGTCTTCTCGTGCGGGCAACCGTCCGTGCAGCGAGCCGGCGCGCCTGCTGGCGCCTTGTCCGCGCGGAAGAGCGCAATGCCGCCCTCGGCGCTCACGCGCACGCACCGCTTTCCGACGAGCCACTTAAGGATGTCGAGGTCGTGACAGCACTTTGCGACGATCATCGGCGTAGTCGCCTTGCTGTCGTGCCAGTTGCCGCGCACGAACGAGTGCGCCATGTGCGCGTACATCACCGGCTCCTGGTGCTGGATGTTCACGAGTTCGCCTACGAGCCCCAAGTCTATCGCCTTCTTGAGCGCGCGGAAATAAGGAGAGTAGCGAAGCACGTGCCCGACTGCCACCATGACGCCAGTCTCTCGCTGGCGCGCGAGCAGATCGAGACACTCGCGCTCTGTCTGCGCCATCGGCTTTTCGAGAAGGACGTCATATCCCTGGCGCATCGCCTCCATAGCGGGTTCGAAGTGCAGGTCGTCGGGAAGCGCCACGAGCATCACGTCGGCGAGCTTGCCAGACTTGCCTGCGTCGAGCATTTCGTGGTAGTCGCCGAAACGGCGCTCTCGCGGAACGCCCCACTCGTCGCCCATGCGTTCGCGGCGCGAGGCGTCGATGTCCGACACCGCTACGACCTTCATCGTCCCCGGGAACAGCTTTCCGTAGGCGGGATATTCGTTCCCTCGCGACCCCGCGCCCATCACCGCAACGGTGATTTCGCGGCTTGTCGCAATCTTCAGCGGCTTTACCGCCGCGAGCTTGGCAAATTCACGTTCAATGTCCATGGCCTTCTGCGGCGAAGCTAAACTCCGCAGAAATCAGTACACCTTGATATAGGTCTCGGACTTGAGGCGGTCGATCCACTCGCGGTAGCGCTTGTCGGCGATCTCCCTGCGGACGTTCTCTGCGACTGCGTCGTACGCTTCCTCGAAGGACATCTTCGCGCCGGTCTTCTCGTCGTCCTTGCGGATGAGGAAGTTCCACCCGTCCAGCTCTATCCACTTCGAAGTCTCGCCCTTTTTCATCTTTGCGATCTCGGCGCATATCTCGGGCCTGAACACATCTTCGGGCTTCACGTCCTTCCACTGCCCGCCGTCCGCCGCGCGCGCGTCGGAAGAATACTTCTTCGCGACCTCTCCGAAAGGCTCGGTCTTCAGCGCTTCCTCGATCTCTGGCTTCTTCTCGGCGTCGCCCGGGCCCACGAGGATCGCAGAGACGGTGACGCGGCTGTCGCTCACATACCGCTCGGGGTGCGCCTCGTACTCCTTGCGCATGTCGGCCGGATTCGCGGTGACATTCTTGTCGATCGTCTGCCAGCGCATCGCGGCGACGACCATGTCGTCCTTGAGGCGCTGCCGCCATTCGGTGAACGTCACGCGGTCCTTCGCGAGCGCCGCCTTGAACTTGTTCATGTCGCCGCCGAAGACGCGCGTGACGATTTCGCGGATGCGGTTCTCGACGACCCAGTCCTGCATCTGGAGCTTCGCCGCCGCCGCGGCCTTGAGCATCAGTTCGCGCTCGATCATCTCGCCGCGGACCATGGCATACCTGTCGGGACCGGCGCCCGCACGGCGCATCTCGCCGATGACGTCGCTCTTGAGGATAACGGACGAGCCCACGCGCGCCGCGATGCCGTCGACTTCGACGGCAAAGGCGGCAAGTGCGGTCAACAGCGAAAAAACAAGAAGATATTTGGCTTTCAACTTTTCAACTTTCAACTTTAAACTTTAAACTTTCTCACAGCATCGCCGCTATTGCCGCGCCGACCATCGGGGCGTCGTCGACCTGGGGCGTGATTGCATAGTGGACGTTACGGCGCTGGACGAGCATCTCGTCGAGCTCGCGGCGCACAGTCGCGTCAAACGGAATCGCGCGCGTCTTGTAGTAGGTCGAGCCGTCGGCGTTGATCGCGACGGGGGCGGAGGGATCGGCGCCCTCGCCCGACTTGATGACGAACGCAGCGAGCTGCACCGCCGTGAGGACGGCCGCGCGCTCGAAGACGGGAAGACCGAGGCGCTTCGCCATCTTCGCGTCGTCGGGATTCGCGAAGATCGTGTCGAGCACGTTGTCGCGGCCCTCTTTCTTGAAGCCGGCGCAGAAGTTGTCGAAGTCCATCGTCTCGAGGGAACCGAGCCCGCAGATTGCGCCAGCCGCCTCCTTCGAGAAAAGCCCTTCCTTCGCGGCGGCCTTGTAGATTTCGAGGCCGACGCCGCCGAGATACGCGCCCGCAATCATCTTCTCGAGGAGGCCGATGCCGGGGTTGCCGGTCTTCGCGTCTGCCGCCTCGTCGAACTTGCTGCGCGGCGCCTTGTCGAAAGCGCCCGACTCGGCGTTGATGATCATCGAGCCCTCGGGATCGAGGCCGGCCATCTTGAGGATGTTCTTGTTCTTCTCGACGTAGGCCGTGTTCGTGCCGGTGCCGAGAATGAAGCCGATGTAGGAGGAGTAGGTCTTGTCGCCCTCGGTCGCCTTCGCCGCGAGAAGCGTCGCGACCGTGTCGTTCACGACTGCGATTCCCTCGCCGCCGGTGCGCTTCAGGAGCTCCTTGCCGACGAACTGGCCGACGATGGCGGGCGCCTTGATGTTCTTCGTCCAGCGGACGAGCTTCGCGTCGAGGTCCTTCGTCGCCTCCGCCGGATAGGAGAAGCACCAGCCGAGCTTCTTGCAGCTGGGCTTGCCCTCGAGACGCTTCACTTCGGACGCAAACGCGTTGTAGAATGTCTCCTCATCGACTTCGCCCTTCGTGCCGGGCATCGGCTGGTTCTGCTTGTCGGAAATTTTCGGGGGAATCGAGACTATGGCGCCGCGGAAATTCGTGCCGCCCGCATCGAGGACTGCGGCAGAAGAGCCCTCTGGAATCTTGCCGTTCACACCGACGAACGTCGGAATCATCATAAGAGACGACGGCTCGCCCTTGAGCCCCTTCTCCATCTCGGAAATGAACGCGGAGAGAAGCGCGGCGCGGTCAAGATCGGCCGCGGCGACAAATCCATTCTCCTCAAGAAACTGTTCAGGAGTCTTCATTTTCTGCTATTCCTTTCGATAGGTTTATCCAGTCTTCGTTTGAGAGCTCTTCTGCTCGTGCGGATGATTGTATCAAATCCTTGAATATGCTGCCAAGTTGTTTGCGGCGATGTTCAAACGCTTTTTTAGTCAAACGATGAAAAATATCGCGTTCCCTGTCAGAAAGTGCAACATTTCTGTCGTGTTTGATAAGCGTGACAACCGAAGATCCGATTTCGGGGCGCGGCCAGAAACAGCTCGCCGCGACTTTCCGCACGATTTTGACGTCGTAGTCGAGTTGCGCCCAAACGCCGGCAAGCCCCCGCGTCTTCGACCCTTCCTTTGCTGCAAGTCGCTCGGCTACCTCGGTCTGCACAAGCACCGTCATCGACGGAATCTCCCGCCGCTGTACAAGTTCAAGCAGGATGCGCGTCCCCGCCTGATAGGGCAGATTCGACACCATCGCGTCGAACGGGGAACGGGGAACGGGGAATGGGGAACGGGATATCCAATCGAGTGCGTCGGCTTCAACTACGCTTAGGTTCGGAGGGTTGCCGAGCGATTCCGCGAGCCGTGCGGCAAGGATGGGATCTTTCTCGACCGCCGTCACGGAGCAGCCGCGTTTCAGAATTTCCTCGGTTAAAACACCGAGCCCCGGACCTATCTCGAGGATTGCCGCGCCGCTGTCCTTCGCGACAGAGGCAAGCCCGACATCTACAATGGCTTCAAGCGCGTTACGGTCGATGAGGAAGTTCTGTCCCAGCACCTTGTTTGGGTGGAAGCCGTTCTCGATGCACCACGCCTTGACCTGGCTCGGACTCGTAAGATTCATCCTAACTCTGACTCCTAACTACTGACCCCTGACTCCTAACTACTGACTCCTGACCCCTGACTCCTGACTACTGACCCCTGACCCCTACAATATCCTATCCAAAACGCTTATGTAGTTCCACTTCGGATCTTCTGCCGACCCCGTCACCTTGAACTCCAAAAGGAGCTTAGTGAACGGGAACATAACTGGGTGGACAAGTTTTCCAATGAAGGAGTCGTTCTTAAGGAGTTGCAAGCGCACGGTGAAATCGAGATTGTCCGCCGGAATGTCGTAAGTGCCAGAGGCCTTGATCGAGAACACGCCGCCCTCTATGAAAATGCTGTCGGAAGCAAAGACGCCGTTCGTGATCGTGTAGTCGACTGACGCCTGGGACTGGTTGACAAGAGAGGCGACACCGGGCACATTTGCCGCGAGGTAGTCGGTTAGCCCCATGAAAAGCTTCATCTGCGCAAGCCGCCCTTCCGTAACACGAACCCTGCCGCGGCCGTTGATATGCGAATACAGATTGGTCGATATGAGGCCGGTCACTTCCGCTTCGCTGTTGACAACACCCTGCCTGCCGCCGAAGTCGCTGCCGAGGGCCTCGGCTATCTCACCAAGCGACCCGTCGCGGCACGAAAACGACATCGAGAACGACGCCGAGTCCGGATCGGATGCCGGGACATGGAGCTTCGCCTTGCCAGTGTAGCGGCCGCCCTCCTTGCCGCGCACAGATATGTTGTCGAACGATATCGTGTCGCCGACATAGGCATAGGAAAAGGCCACGTCTTCAACAGGCGACTCGAAGAACACGCCTCTCTTGAACGCGACGGTGCCGCGGAGGTCATTTTCGGACTGTTTCGCTGGATCGGGCATGAGAGTTCCCATAACCGTGATTTCCGGCGGCGTCTCGCATGAAATGCAGTCGAGCGTCCCGTCGTTTAGACAGTCGGCGATCGAGAGGATATCCTTGAGCTCAAGCCCGGACTTCACGTCGAAATCGAGGGCCACACATTCGTTCGTAACGGCAACGACAAGCCGGCCGTCAAGCGGACGGCCCTTGGGATCTAATGAGGAAAGAGGGCCTATCGTAGTCACGCAATTGAGGTTGGTCCCACGTGTACAGGCAGAGAATGCGAGTTCGCCGTCGACTCGGCGCATCGGGACGCCGTTATAGCGGCCAAGCTGCGGATGCAGGTCGAGATGCATCTGGAAGTCGCAGTTGACGAGATTGACGTCCCACTTCGCCGAAACGGGAATCGGCTCGGTGATACCGGTAAACGCGTCCATATAGCGAACCGCCACCGGTACGTCGAGTGCGACAAGAAGCGGCCGTATGTGAGACTGGCGGGCTTCACCGCGGGCCTCGGCGTGAAAACGCTGTGCCTCGATGTCGAGACGGGCGATGCCTCCGACGGACATGGAGCGGTCCATGTCGGGCCAGACGACGCGGATATCACCAAACTCGATGCGCCGGGGATTGGACTTTACGATGGCGGAGACATGTTCAGGAGCTATGCCGAGGATATCGGGACGGACGAGCGAGACGGAAAACGACGGAAGATCGGGAAGCTCCACATCCATGCGCCCGTTCCGTTCGCTGTTCCCAGGGAGATAATAGCCGTCATGCAGACGCGGGATCCTGAGACCGACTATGCGGACGCGGCGGAGGAAGAAGTCGACCGACGCGCTGTCGGCGCTAAGAACGGCCTCTACAGGGTTGGCGCGTTCGCGGTCGTAGAGCCGGACGCCGCGCAGCCTTGCGCCGCGGCGGAAACCGAACGAAGCGGAATCGCACTTGAACACGATGTTCGACGGCATATGCGAACTAACGGCGGAGACAACCCAGTCGGTGGATATGCGCTGCTCGCGGAAGAACAAGCTCCCCAGAAATACACAAAAAACGATGAAGATCCACTTCACCGTCTTCATAAGGAATCTCACCACTTTCTTCACAGTCGCCGCAGGTCCTGGATAGTGCTTGGCAGTTTTCCGTTTGGCAGCCCCTAGGAGAGTCGAACTCCTCTTGCCTGGATGAGAACCAGATGTCCTAGCCGATAGACGAAGGGGCCAGCTTCTTGGTGCACCTGGTGGGACTTGAACCCACAAGCCTTGCGGCACTAGAACCTGAATCTAGCGTGTGTGCCAATTTCACC
>Ga0310786_10010984_pt1 | contig 11333 bp, 13 predicted proteins | sample AusTroGonzalo_MG_FD_203881 | JGI IMG/M metagenome (GOLD analysis project Ga0310786, IMG submission 203881) | Bovine rumen microbial communities from tropical cattle in Woodstock, Queensland, Australia - Gonzalo_03 (v2) (version 2) | ecosystem: Host-associated > Mammals > Digestive system >... | reverse complement strand
GGGGACGAACACTACGAGGCTTACGGACTGGATTTCTTTGTATAAAAACGACACGCAATGTTAGAGGTTCAATACAACAAAATGCAAGTGATAGCACTGAACAAAGGCGACGGCACGCAGGCTTTCTCCATAGTCGAAGACGGCATGGTCGGATCAGCCCTGACAGTGAAACAGCCATACGCATCGATGCTGGTGTACGGCACAAAGAAGTTCGAATACAGAAGTTGGAAGCTGCCGGAAGACATGACTGGCGAAATCATATACATCCATGCCGGGGCGAAGGTACTGAAAGAGAGAGTGAACGTGTCCGACGAAATCTACAACAGCACGCTTGAAGACGTGGAGAGAGAGAACCTCTACGGCTGCATCGTAGGATGTGTGGTGTTAGGCAAACCGGAGAAGACGGCCAACGGCTATGCATGGCCGGTGAAGAGCTTCGCCAAGCTGAACGAACCGATCAGGAACGTGAAAGGACATCTTGGAATCTGGAAGTTCAAAGTAAGAAAAGAAAGCGACAAATAGAATGTTAGGAATCGACAAAGAACTGATAAACAGGTTCAAAGCGGAAGACAGACTGATAAATTATATCATAAAACTACCAAAATACTGCGGCTTATTCAATTCAAAACGTGAAATGGAAGAAAAATCAGCGGAGTTGGAATTAGATATAGGGTTGGTAAGAGCCCGAACGCAAAGACTCAGGAAAGGGAAACCTGATGTTATCATAGAATATATCAAGATACTGGAAGAGTTCGAGAAAATCGGACGCCACAAACGAATAAAAGGAAACTATTCAACAACAAAAATCAAAAAATATGGAATGTAACTGCATAGAAAGAATTGAAGAACGTCTCACCGAAGAGATGAAAAAGGAATACCCAAACGGGGAAGTGATAGACAATGTGGAGTTTCAAAACAAAACTATCATGTTCATGGGAAACAAAACGGAACTCATACTTAAAAACCCAGTATTGGGCAGAATGAGAATCGGAAAGGTCGTAAGAAAATATGAAGTGTCAATGCTTCCGTCATATTGCCCTTATTGCGGTGAAAAGCTGAGATAAATGTTTCAAAGAAAATAATAAAGACATGTATTTCAAAATCACAGACAAAGAATCAGAAACATACAAGAAACTGTACGAACTCCGTTCCGAGGAACTTAAATTGGAAGCGGAGAACGAAGCAGCCGTGAAGAAACTTGTGGGAGACGACTGGACAACATTCCTCGGCTATCCCGGACAGCAGAACTATTTCAGAGTGACTCTATATCAGGGCTTCGAATTCAAACATCCGGAGAATCTTCCGCCGAAGACCTGGAAACTGCACAAAAAGCACGGCGACAAAGGGATATATGTCCCGGACAGCAGGACAAAACACGGACGCGAAATCAAAGAAGCACTAAACAACCTGCCAACATCATCCGTGAAGAAAGTGTTCTCCATACTCGGATGCGAACTTTCGGGAAGGTTCACGTTCCCATACGTGGAGATATGCAAGGACGGAACAATCGTGTTCCTGATGAGCGACAGATACAGCAAAGACATCAGGAAGTTCCCGGAAATCGTGGAGATAACAGGAAGGGAGTTCGACGAACTTCGCGGATATAAGGAAGACAACGAATAAAAAAACAACAAAAATCAAATCATTATGATCGTAAAAGTCAGAAGAAGAAAGGAAAAAAGCAAGCCGATCGAGATGTGGATCGACACGGACAGAATCGTTTTCATACAGAAAGAGGAAGACGAAACACTGTCTCTGTTTCTGTCAAATGAAACAAGATGGATCGACGGAGTGGAAGCGGATTTAAACGAGCTGCTCGACGCATGGCGCACGGGAGACCGATCCGCAAAAGAGACGGACGAAAAATACATTGAAATACTCAATTTGTACAAAGAGACACTCGAAAAAATGAGCAAAGACGAAGAACACTGCCAGTGCGAATGCGAGAAAAAAAAGCGAGCCGAATCACAGAAATTCCCGACAGCCAAACGCGAAGGCGACACCCGCCCCGTCATGGAGCGCATCAAAAACATGAACGACGTGCTGGAGGAACTCGGTCCCGATCACCCGTTGGTCACGCAATACAGACACATGCTGGAGACAACCGACCCGGAACAGCGCGACGACTACACAGCCACATTCCTGCAGCTTCGAATGGTGTGCGAAGTCCTCAACGAAGGATGGCACGCCACCTGCACACCTGGAGAATGTCGCTACTGGCCATGGTTCTGCATCTACAAAGACATGGAGGAAGCGAAGAAATACAAATGGTCAGAAGAAGAAATTATCGAAATCCCCGAGGCCGTGCGGTGCGTCCTGTTCGGCGGTGCTGCGTACTACGGTGCGGACGCCGGGTTCGCCTCTGCGATCTCGTACTTCGCTCCCTCGGGCGCGGGTGCGAGTGTCGGGTCCCGCCTCTGCTTTAAATCAAGCGAACTTGCGATGCACGCGGCACGGCACTTCCTCGATCTGTGGCTGAAGTTCTATTTCATGTAACATAATATCGAAAATATGAAGACCCTAATACTGATAATGTTTTGCCTGATTATAATATGGTTGCTCGTGTGCGTAATCATTTCCATTACACACGGGTTGACAACTTGCAGACTGAAATTCGCACTTGCAAAAGGGGACACTGTCCGTTACTATTTTCTGACAAGCAAAAAGCCGAAAGAATACTCATTGTGGAAAGAGGTCGAAATCACATCCGTGGATGACGAACTGTTCATGTACACGGACAAAGACGGATTCCCCGATTTCGACAGATTCGAATTCCTCAAGCACGATTACGACAAAGTCGAAGTATGCAAAGGCGGAGAAGTAATATATGTATGCGGGTCTACTTGCCAAAACCATAGGATATGAACACGAATAAAGAAAGAATAATAGAGAGGCTGAAGCTCCTCAGCAAAATGAGGGATGGAGGCGAGGCCGGCGAACGCGCCAACGCCGCCGCCCTAATGGAGGAGATCATGCGCAAGCACGGCATCACGGAAGAAGACCTCGAACAGGAGGAAGAGACACTGTTCTGGCTCCACCTCCCGGACGAACTCCACATGAAACTCTTCGTGCAGATAATAACAAAGGTGCAGAACAAAGAAACAATAAGACTAATATTCTTTCCGAATGAAAAAAAAGAGAATATCGAAAAAATAAAGCAAAACATGCTCTATGTGGTGCCGAGAAACGAGGAATACAACACAGTGGGAGCAGCAAAGAAAAGCGAGTTCGCTGAAGCAATGGCAAGATACCACATGTACAAAGACGACTTCGACAAACACATCGACCGATTCTTCTACGCCTATCTGTATAAAAACGACCTGTTTGGAGAACCCAAAGAAGACGACAACACGGAATTGGACGAAGAAATGACAAAGGAACGCCTGAAGAGCATCCAGATGTCCAGGTCGATAGACCGTGCAAGGGTGCTGAGACAAATAGGGGAAGGAGGCGACCAATGAACGAAGCACCGGAAATCTTCCTCTCCCCGACATACGGCAGAACGGTGTTCCACGAATCGCCCAAAGACTGGAGCCCCATCAAGACGTGCGCACACTGCATCCTGGCCAGAACCAAAGAGGACTGCGACCGTGCACGCTGCTCCCCGGAGACGCGATCCGACGGCAGGGACGGCTACTACACCGTGCAGGACATGCCGAACCAGGAGAAAAGCTAACTTCGCGATCCAAAAAGCAGAAACGGTGCTAAAAGCACCACATCACTACAACCAAAATATTAAAAGTCAAACATTTAAAAATCAAAAGCAATATGAAAGTAGAAGGAACATATCAAGGGTGCGACCCCATTATCTCAGGCGTCAGCAAACAAGGAAACCAATGGAAAAAAACAGAATTCGAAATCATTACGGATTCAGGAAGGAGAGCATCACGCAAGGTGTTCACGGCGTTCAACACCACTTGCGACATGCTTGCTGCAGTTCCGAAAGGAGCTCGAGTGGAAGTGAGTTTTGATTTCGACTCCGAAGATTATCTTGACAAAAACGGCCAAAAACGCTACAGCCACGAAATTCGATGCTTCGGAATCTCCATCATCACCGCACAGCAGCCGCAAGTCCAATACCAGCAACCAGCACCGCCTACCGGGCAACAGCCGCAATATTCTGTGCCACAAAGCGCCGTCAATGCGACCTATCCTCAACAAGATCCGAACAACGACCATCTGTATTAACAATGGTACAGCTTCAAATACACGACAAAAGCTCCGGCAAACAATTCACACTGTACGGCAAAGTGGAAATGCCGGAGCTCGAGCCGAAAACGGATGACACAAACGGTGAAATAGAAATCCGGACGCAAGTGAATGCAACATTCATCAACAAGATAAAAGCATTCATCGACGGATTTCCGAACACATGGAAAGCCATACCCATAGTCGGCGAATACAGGACAATAATGGAGATAAGGAAAGAAGTGACGCACATAGAAGGCACAGGGGCCTTCTCTTCAAGATACCTTTGGTTGGCAACTAAAAAAGGATGGGAGAAAATCGGCAAAAAATCTGAGTTCATGAAAAAAAAGAAAATGACAATCTAACATGATATCCAAAGACACCATAGACAGCATCAAATTTCAAGCGCAAATAGATAGCGTTGCCAGTACGTTCGGATTGACTCTAAAGAAAAAGGGAAAACGGTATGCCGCGGTATGCCCGTTCCACGAAGACCACGATCCGTCGTTACAGATAGATCCGCAAACCGGCACCTATCACTGCTTCGTATGCGGTGCTCATGGTGATGTATTCTCATTGGTACGGAAGTTAAACAACTGCGACTTCGTGGAGGCGGTAAAAGAACTGGCAAAGATGTACGGCGTGAGTGTGAAGGAAGACCACGAGGAGAATCCTGAGATAGTGAAGGAGCGTAAAGATCTCTATGAGGTGAATCGAATCGCCACGGAGTGGTTTGTGTCACAACTCTCCGGATTCGCCAGGGATTATGCGCTGAAACGGTTCAAAGAAGACACGGTTGCGCAATGGCAGATCGGACACGCCCCAAACGAATGGCATCTGCTGCGCGACCATCTGCGATCAAAAGGCATCAGCGACGAAACGTCAATCAAAGCCGGTCTGCTGTGCAGAAGCGACAAAGGCAACGTCTATGATGTGTTCCGCGGCCGTCTTATGTTTCCGATACGAGATACACGCGGCAGGGTGATAGCATTTTCAGGCAGAGACATCACCATGGAAGACAATGTCGCAAAATACATTAACACAAAAGGAACCACCGTTTATAAAAAAGAGCAAACTTTGCTCGGAATAGACATGGCACTACATGCCATCAACCACTACGATGTCTGTATTGTAGTGGAAGGGAATGCAGACGTGGTTAAAATGCACCAAATCGGAGTACACAACACCGTGGCCACATGCGGAACCGCACTCACAGAAGAACATGTATCTGAAATCTCAAAATACACAAAAAACATAGCCATTCTCTACGACAGCGACCGGGCTGGACGCGAGAATGCACAGAAAGCCGCAGCCATGATCACCCAAAGCGGGTGCAATGCGCTCATACTCACCATACCGACAGAAGACGGAAAAAAAGAAGATCCAGACAGTTATTTCGATAGCGTTCAAAAATTCAAGGAATTTTACAACGATTGCAAGAAGACTTACTGGGCAATGCTGGCCGAGATGAAGGCTGACAACTGCTCAAGAGATGCAACCTACAAGGCGAAAACCGTTAAGGAGATTGCCAAGCTCTTCTACCAACGCAAAGAAGGAGAACGCACCGCCATTATCAACGAGCTGGCCGAGATCATTCCGAACAAATCGCTATGGAACAATACCGTGAAGGAACTGCGTGGCGATGATGTGGAAGCCGAGCGCGAAAAAGCCCAGAAAGACCGCACGGCAGAGCAAAACGAGATGTACACCAAATACGGCTTCTATGAACACAAACACTGTTACTGGTTTCACTCCATCAAAGGAGAAGGTATGTTCCAAGGCAGCAACTTCACACTGAAGCCTCTATTCCACATAGAAAGCACCGTCAACGCCAAACGACTCTATGAGATCACCAACACATTCGGAGTCACCAAGGTGCTCGAATTTCCACAAAAAGATCTCATATCCCTATCCGCATTCAAATTGCGATGCGAAAGCCTCGGAAACTTCCTGTTCGACGGTGGCGAAATCGGACTTTCAAAGATTAAGCAATACCTCTATGAGAAGACCGAAAGCTGTAAGGAAATCACGCAGCTTGGATGGCAGAAGGAGGGTTTCTTCGCCTGGAGCAACGGCATTGTGAGCGACGGCGAGTTCAAACCGGTGAGCCGCAATGGCATTGCTCGGCACAGAGACGAAAACTACTACATTCCTGCGTTATCTTCTTTCTATGCGAATGATGAAACGCTATTCCAGTTCGAACGAAAGTTCAAACACAACGAAGAGAGCAACCGACCGATAAACGAATGGTGGATCATGTTTTCCACAGTTTACGGCATCAACGCCATAGCGGGTCTCGGATTCTACATTGCCACGCTGTTCAAAGATCATATACGTGCCAAAGAGGGTTTCTTTCCCATATACAACATTTTCGGTGTAAAAGGTTCAGGAAAGAGCGAGATGGCGCAAAGCCTTCTTCAGCTATTCGGATCACTGCCGAAAGGCATCAACATGACCACCGCCACGCTTCCGGCCATGGCCGACCATGTATCGCAGACATCCAATTCACTATGCCATATCGACGAATACAAAAATTCAGTGGAATACGAAAAGGTAGAGTTCCTCAAAGGATTGTGGGACGGTGTGGGCCGTAGCCGCATGAACATGGATAAGGACAAAAAGAAGGAGATGACCGCCGTGGACTGCGGCGTGATGCTCACCGGTCAGGAGATGCCGACAGCCGATATCGCACTCTTCAGCCGCGTTATCTTCACCCGTTTCAGTAAAACCGGGTTCACGGAAGAGGAACGCACGCTGTTCAACAGGCTGAAGGAGATGGAGAAGAAAGGCATCACCAGCATCACAAACGAGATTGTGTCAAAGCGGAAAGAATTCATTGAACGCTACGAAGAAAATCGTGACCGGGTGTATGCTGACATGAGTGCAACGGTGGATAAAAGCATGTTTGAAGACCGCATTTGGCGCAACTGGGCCATCATAGTCAACGCCATCCGTTCATTGCTTGACCTGTTTCGCATTGATCTTGACTACCAATATGCCATGCAGCATATTTGCAAAATGATGGAAGAGCAACAGGCCGAAACTTTGAAGGAAAACGAAACCGCAGTGTTCTGGAACAAATTCTCATTCCTGGTCAGCGATACCCAGATAGAGGAAGGATACGACTACCTTCTTCAATGGCGAAACGATCTCAAGACCGACCGTATCGACATGAAAGGAAACGCAGCCACCTCGATCCATGTGTTGGCCATCGACACGAAACGAATATTCCCGCTATACCTGAAGCGATGCAAAGACGACGGGGTGAAACCCTTACCTGAACCGTCGTTGAAGTTCTATCTTGAAAACTCCCCTGAATATCTCGGAGTATGGGCCAAAAAGGTGAAAGTACGAACCAACGGCATGCAAGGAGACAAAATACAGACAGACGTTGATAATAATATAATGGTGAAGACCGTGACAAAAAGGTTGCTTGCATTTGATTACACCAAGCTCGGTCTCGAAATCGACTCCGGATGGGATCGGAAAAACGAATTATAGGTCTATATTCATATAGCCAAGATAGATAAAAGTTCAGAAAGTTACGTCATACATCCGCCGCAAGGCGGATTTTTTTTGGCCAAAAACAAGGTGAGAGAATTTTTTTTTAAAAAACTTCCCAGCTAAAAACGGCTGTAACTTTTGTAACTTTTTGAACCTATTGAAAATCAACAATATAACTATAAAAACAGGTTGCAACCTTTTGTAACTTTTGTAACCATTGTAACCTTTTGTAACCGTTTTGCAACCATTTGTAACCAACATAAAGGCTGATAACCACTAAGTTACATTTTGGTTACAGCGGTTACAAAAGTTACAGGGAAAATATGGACGCTCCGACTTAAAAACAAAAAAAAATCCCGAAAAATATTTCAACAATCACTTCAAATAACTTATGTATATCATTGGAAATGTTATCTTTGCAGCCTAAATAATTGCAGATAGCAAATGAAATGCCAGTTCAATGTCGATATGAGGGTTGACCAGCTCGTGGTCAAATGGCTCGACGCCAGGTTCCGCAAGGAGCGCGGCATCTACCTCCTCGGCGACTCGTTCTGGTACACGCTGGTGAGCATGGCGCTCTGCCAAAGCAAGAGGTCGGAGCGCATGAGCGTGCCTCCAGACAAATACGCCGCGTTCGTGCCGGTGAAGATCGGCATCACGCAGTACGACTTCTACCACTACGGATGGGAGGTGAACATGACGCAGGAAATCAGGATGTCGCGTCTGCTGCGCAACATCATCTACGACGAGATACTGCGCAACGCCGCCATCATACGTGCGAGGTACGCGATCAGCCTGTCGCAGGCCATCAACACCCTGACGGTGTTCTACAACCTGACGGAGGAGGACGTGAAGTTTGAGACGCTCCGCAAGAAGTACCGACGTGGCTACACGAGGCTGGAGGACGAATACAGGGCGATAGACCTCGCGGCGGTGACCGACTTCGGGGCCGACGAGGGCAAAGCGATGGAGCACCCGCAGCGGCGGCTGAAGCTGAAGGTGGAACGCCCTGAAGGGCAGTTAGACATGTTTGAAACGGAAACCAAAAAACCAACGATATGGAAGACATAAAACCCGAGAACGGATGCGGGATTCCCGGCATCAAGGAACTCAGAATAGTGAAGGTGGAGGAAGTCGCCGAGATGCAGGTCACGGCATTGTCCACCGTCTCCGTAACCCTCAAGACCGGCTGTGTATGGGGTAAGATAAAAGGCACGAAGATGTCGGCCGTGAGCACGGCGGGCAAGTCGCACGCCAACAAGATCACCGCACACGTGGCGGGATGGCCCGAGTATGCCGGCGACCTGGCCAAAGGCCGCTACGTGGCGGCATGGGTTGACGGCCACGGACAGCATCGGATGTGCGGCTTCAGCGAGCCGCTGCGCATGACCGTTGAGCGCACGGAACCGGAGGAGCCGTCGGGCAGCTACGGCGCCGACATCACCCTTGAGAACGAGAGCGAGTTCGGGTTCCTCAACCTGGCACAATAATTGAACCTTCGGTTTAAATAATTTCCATACTTTATTGATTTTCATCGTTTTATACAGAGTTCCCAACGTCTGTTGGAGACTCTGTATATTTTTGCCGTCCGAAACCAACAATGCTATGGACAAACATTTTCTGAATATCACAAAAACCGCCGACAATAAGGTCCGTATCGAAATTGATGGCACCATCGGCGGATTCGATTGGGTCGAATGGAAGTATAAGAACACCGGAACCGACATCCGCAAACAGCTCAAGGAGATTGAAAAGCTGAACGTGGATGAGATAGAGGTGCTCATTACCTCTTTGGGCGGATATGTTGACGACGCTTTGCAGATCCACGACGCGCTGAAGGAACATCCGGCCAAAGTCACCACCATCGTGCAAGGTTTCTGCGCCAGTGCAGCAACCGTTATCGCCTGTGCCGGTGATGTGCGCATCATCTCTCCCAATGCTCTTTATCTCATTCACAAGTGCAGAGCAAGTGTGTATGATGCCAACGAGGACACGCTGCAGGAGGAGCTTGAGGCTCAACGCACCATCAATGATGTGATGCTTAACATCTATAAAGGCGTGTTGAAGAAAGAAGAGCGAGAACTGAACGAACTTTTTGAGGCGAACCACGGCGAAGGCAAGTGGATCACCGCCGAGGAAGCTCTTGCGTTCGGTTTCGCCACCGAGATCCAGGAATTCACTTCCGAGCATCGCTCGTCAGCCATGGTGGCCAGTGCGCTCAACTTCATGCGCAACCGTATGCCTCACATGGCACACAATCCCGAAGTGGAACAGGAAATCATCAACAATTCTCACAATAACCAAAATCAACCCATTATGAAGAAACTCTTGAATTTCGCTCTGTTGGCTGCGCTTTTGGAAATGAGCGCCGAAACGGAGTTTGACGAAGCAAAGGGTCTTCCCGTCATGGAAGACAAATTGCAGAAGCTGGAGGATACTTTGAAGGCTTTCGAGGAATTGAAGGCTGCCGCCTCCGCTAAAGAAGAGGAGTTGAAGGGCGCACAAACCGCTTTGGCTGCAGCCGAAGCCAAGGTTGCCGAAAAAGACTCCGAAATTGCCACCCTCACCGCCGAGCGCGACGACTACAAAGCAAAGTACGAGCAAGCACCCGCACAGGTACCCGCTGTGGAAGGAATCGACGAACAGGTCAATGCCGACAGCGACCTGAAAGCCATGTATGCCGAGCTCGAGAAGATGTACTAATCTGTTCAGAACCGTAACCTAAAAATTATAAAACGATACATTATGAGTAAAGCTATCAACATCAACCGACTGATCGCTGAGTTTGGCGACTACTATGTCAACGAAGGCCAGAACCTTCAGCGTCTTCGCCATGCCATCATGGCACCCCCTGTCACCCTCGAAAAGTACGGCAAGGCGATCCGCACCGAAGAAACCATCTACCGGATGTCGAACCCTCAGTTCGAATCGCTGATCCAGCCTTTCCACGCTACCTTCAACCCGCAAGGCGGTATCACGTTCTTCCCGAACGAAACCCGTCTTCCCAAAATCAAGGTTGACCTCTCTCTCACTCCCGATGAGATCGAAGACTCCTGGATTGGATTCATGGCAGGCCTCGACCCCGCCGAGCGCAAGAACTGGACCATCACCCGCTATGTATTCGAGGAATACATCAAGAAGCAGATCGGCAAAGACCGTGAAATGCTGATGGTCTATAAGGGTGTTTACAACCCCAACGGCACCACCCCCTCCGATTGTATGGACGGTATTCACAAGAAGCTGCTCGACGGCGTTCAGAGCGAATACCCCATCAACATCATCAGCGGTCTTGGCGAACTCGACATGGATACTATCTTCGATCAGGTGGAATCCTTCGACCAAGCCATCGACCCCGCTTATGTGAACGAGGACATCGTCATCTTCGTGGCTCCCGAGGTCTATCGCGCCTACATGCGCAACTATCGCGCCAAGGGCTTCTACACCATTGGTTCCGAAGCCGAGCTTTCCAGCGCCATCAACTTCACCGGCGGTCACCACATTTTGGCTCCGCTGCCTTCCATGGCCGGCACCAATCACATGTGGGCAACCCTCAAAGACAACCTCTTGTGGATCGCCAACCGCAACATCGACACCTTCAAGGCCGACATGCAGGCACACCACTACGACGTTGACATCATGCT
>Ga0310786_10010983_pt1 | contig 11334 bp, 9 predicted proteins | sample AusTroGonzalo_MG_FD_203881 | JGI IMG/M metagenome (GOLD analysis project Ga0310786, IMG submission 203881) | Bovine rumen microbial communities from tropical cattle in Woodstock, Queensland, Australia - Gonzalo_03 (v2) (version 2) | ecosystem: Host-associated > Mammals > Digestive system >... | reverse complement strand
GAGATCAATTCCGACTATGAGGCTAAGCGCTATAAGAACATCACCCTGCAGCACCTCGAGATTATTGAGGCGCGTCCGAATCTCTTTAACAATTGGTTGAAACTTCGCGGAAAATTGGGTGGCCAACATAAGGTACCCCGCTTGAGTAATAGCCGTGAGACCATAGAGCAACTGCTTGGGTTGAATAATGATAGAATGAAATAATGAAAGTGATTAGAAAGAAATATCAAATGCTTTTCAATAGTGGAAAGGTGTGCAAGAGAAATTCCTTGTACAGGGCTTTTCTCATTCTTTCATTTTTTCAATTATTCATTTTCTTCTCTTGTGCCCGAATGGGACAGCCCGATGGTGGTTGGTATGACGACGATCCTCCACAGGTAGTAGGGAGCACGCCAGAAGACAGGGCAACCAATGTCAAGACAAACAAAATTACCATCTATTTTGATGAATATATCAAGATTGAAAATCCTACGGAAAAGGTAATCGTTTCGCCACCACAACTGGAAACACCGGAAATCAAGGGAGCAGGCAAGAAAATTGTGGTGGAGTTGAAGGATACATTGAAAGAAAATTCCACCTATACCATCGACTTCAGCGATGCCATTACTGACAATAATGAAGGTAATCCTATGGGCAACTATACCTTCACCTTTTCTACAGGTGAACAGATTGATACCTTTGAGATTGCCGGTTATGTATTGGATGCTAGTAATCTGGAACCTATCAAGGGTATTGCAGTGGGGCTCTATGATGATTTGTCAGATACCGCTTTCACCACGAAGCCGTTGATGCGTATATCACGTACGGACAGTCGAGGTCATTTTATAGTGAGGGGTGTGGCGCCAGGTACCTATCGTGCATATGCCCTTCAGGATATGGATGGCGATTTCTGCTTCAAGCAGATGAGTGAGATGATTGCCTTCACCCACGAGACATTTAGTCCTTCGTCGAAACCCGATACCCGTACGGACACAATCTGGCGTGATTCGCTGCATATCGATGCATTTAGACAGGTGCCTTATACCCATTTCCTGCCTGACGATGTCACTCTCTTAGCGTTTACACATCCTCAGACAGACCGCTATCTGCTTAAGTCGGAGCGTGCAGAGCCAGAAAAGTTCTCCTTATATTTCACTTATGGTGACTCTATACTGCCCGAAATCACAGGCCTGAACTTTAATGCTGACAGTGCTTTCGTCATCGAGAGCAACGAGAAGCGCGACACCATCCATTATTGGCTTCGTGATACGATGCTCATCAACCAGGACACCCTGCGAATGGATATCACCTATCAAATGACCGATACGCTGGGAAATCTTGTGCTTAACACAGACTCTGCAGTAGAGATGCTGCCCAAGGTGTCGTATGAAAAGCGTATGAAGGAATTGAACAAGGAGATAGAGAAGTGGCAGAAGCAGCAAGAGAAGAAAAAGAAAAACGACATGCCTTATGACTCCATCTATCCGATCAAGCCCTTGGAGCCCAAATATAATGTGCCTTCTTCTGCTACACCCGACTCGCGATTGACCATAGAGATGCCAACACCATTGGAGGTCTGTGATACATCGATGGTACATCTCTATTCGAAAATTGACACAGTATGGTATCAGGCTCCTTGTGAGTTTCGGCAAATAGCGAATTCAATGCGAAAATATGAACTGTTGGTTGATTGGCGACTGGAGACAGAATATAGCTTTGAGGTCGACTCTGCTGCTTTCATCGATATCTATGGCAAGGCATCGAAACCCTTTAAGCAAGGTATCAAGGTGAAAGGTCCTGATGAGTTCAGCCTGCTGATGGTGAATGTCAGTGGCTTGGATGTGGCAGACACTTCGATTGTTGTGCAATTGTTAGATAATTCAGATAATCCAGTGAGAGAGGAGCGTGTGAAGAACGGCAGGGTGCGGTTTGAATACCTCGCATCAGGCAAGTACTATATGCGTGCCTTTGTGGATGCCAACGGCAATGGTATTTGGGATACTGGCGATTATGCAGCTGATCGACAGGCTGAGTCGGTTTATTACTATTCTCAGCAGATAGAATGTAAGGAGAAATGGGATGTTACCAAGTCTTGGAATCTGACAGAGGTGGCCCGATTCCGCCAGAAGCCTGATGCCATCACTAAGCAGAAGCCCGATAAAGAAAAGAAGTTGAAGAACCGTAACTTTGAACGGGCCAAGCAGTTGGGAAAGGAATATCTCAAGACCAAGGGAGTGAAACTATAACATAAAGTGATAATAAGATTAAATATGAATATGACAATGAAAAGAATCATGATTTACCTCTTTGCCCTTATGCCTTTGATGGCTCATGCGCAGTGTGGCATTGAGAATACATCCTTTAAGTCAGGAGAGGTGTTGGAATATGACCTTAAGTTCAATTGGAAACTTATTTGGTTTACGGTAGGTACCGCAACGATGGACACCAAGATGACGAAGTTTGAAGGCAAGGATGCATGGCGTTCATATCTGATAACGAGAGGCAACAATACCCTCGACAAGTATTTCACGATGCGTGACACCTTGCTTAGTTATTGTAATCCGGATCTTTCACCTCTTTATTTCCGTAAAGGAGCCCGTGAGGGAAGCCGTTACTATGTCGATGAGGTGTGGTATTCTTATCCAGGTGGCAACTGTCAGTTGAAGAAGCATCGTATCGATGCCGATGGTGAGGTGCATTGGAAGACGAGTACCTACAAGAACTGTATCTACGACATGATGTCGATCTTCCTTCGTGCCCGCAATTTCGATGCATCGAAACTGAAGAAGGGCGAGGTGATTCCCATGCCTATCAGTGATGCTCGTCGTCTGTCAAACTCATGGTTGAGCTATCGTGGTAAGACCAATTACAAAATGGACAGCACCAAGGAGAAATTCCGCTGTCTGGTCTTCTCGTTCTGGGAGAACGAGGACGGTAAGAGTCATGAATTGATTCGCTTTTATGTGACAGACGATCAGAACCACATTCCCGTGCGTCTTGACATGTTCCTCAGTTTCGGTTCTGCCAAGGCCTTCCTCAAGAGTTATAAAGGGGTACGTGGTCCGATGACATCGAAAGTCAATTAATCATTATAGTGGTGGGTCTGGTTCATGCCTCCCGTCACTCTTGATAATTCATCCAAACTGAGCGGGCGTCGTTCTGGCGTCAGCTCTTTTTTGTTCTTTTGGGTATCTTTACTCATCCTATCTTTGATTTATAATTGGCGTATTGATAATTCATAGAAAAGCCCCTTGCGTGCCATTAGTTCCTCATAGGTTCCCTGTTCAGCAATCTTACCTTTATCAAGTACAATGATACGATCGCAATGGCGAATGGTGGACAAACGTTGGGCAATGACGACACGGGTGCAGTGAAGCCGGTCGAGATTTTCACTGACCTGTTTCTGCGAGATATTATCGAGTGCAGATGTGGCTTCGTCGAAGAAGATGATGTCAGGCTTGGATATCAGTGCCCTGGCGATGAGAATGCGCTGCTTCTGGCCGCCGCTGAAACCACTGCCGCTTTCATTGACTAACGTGTTCAAGCCCATAGGCATCCTGCGTACATCCTCCTCAAGACTGGCCATCCGCAGGGCATCCCAGGCATCTTCATGAGTGGCCCATGGAGCCGTAATGGTGATATTCTGGAACAAATCACCCGTAAAGAGATTGCCACTTTGCAGACAGCAACCTATCTTACGCCGCAAACTGGTCTTGTCAACTTTAGCCAGGTCGTAGTTATCGTAATAGATACCACCAGAGAGCGGTTGTTCAAAGCCTAACAACAGGCGCATGAACGTAGACTTACCACTTCCTGATTTGCCAACAAGGCCTACATACTCGCCAGGCTCTATGCGCAACGATAGATTGTCGAGCACCAGAGGTCCTTCTTCTTCATAGCGGAAACTTAGTCCGCTTACATCAATGCCCCCCAACAGGTCTTCTACTTGTGGGGCTTTGGCTTCCATTTCAGGAACAGCTTCCAGAATAGGTTTCACAGATCTCAAAAGGGGCTTTATCCTGGCCAATGAAGGTACTACATTTTTCATCTCTGCCATAGCTGCCGTCATCATACCGAATGCAGAACTGAAAGCGATATAGTCTGACGGGGCAATATTGTTGGATAAGGTAGACCAAAAGATGAGCATGGTGCCTCCGATACTGAGGAAAGCTGTCAGTGCAGTATACAAGCGGGAGATAAATGCAGGATTATAGAGCGGTTTCGCTTGGTCTGTATAGTGGTCAAGCCATCTGGTAAACGCACGGTTTTCAGAACCAGTCAACTTGATTTTCTGAATACCGGCAAACATATTATATTCCAGACCACTGAGCTTGGTGGCCTTCTCTGTGTACATGGTTTGAATTCTGACCGTACGCCTGTATACCAGTACGAGGATTAAGACCTGAAGGGCGAGAATGCCAAGGGCTGGGAAGAGCAGATATTTTCCGTATATCCACAATTGCATGAGGTAAATCAGAGAAAGAACAGCTGAAAGACCCGCACCAATAATGGTTTCATTGATCATGCCTGAAAGCACAGATACATTATTTAATTTAGCACTCAGTTCACCGCTCGCGTGTTTTGAGAAGAAAGTAGGCGAGAGCAAGAAGGTGCGTGCCATGATAGAGTTTTGGGTGTGAAGGTCTACGATATGCTGTACACGCGTGATGTAGAGATTGCGGGTGAGTGTGAGCAACATTGTACCGACGGTGGCACCTAGCAACAATCCCGTGATAGGCAATAGATCGGAAGAGTCGCCGGTTGGAATCACTGTGTCGAAAATGAGCTTGTTGGCCATCGGGGTAAACATACCCAGCAAAACCACGACGAGGGCCGCCAGACAGAGCATCGAAGCATTGGGCCCGGAGACCACATCCCAGGCAAAATTAATAAGATCTTTGATGTCTAGGGCACGTAGCGGCAAGGGTTTGGTAAACTGAATGGCCGTAGGCTTCAGTTCGTGTTCCATCTCCTTCTTGTTGATAGTCCTTATAATACCGTTATGGTCACGATAATAATAGCCCAATCCACTACTGGTAGGTATTAGTGCCAACAACTGACCATCTTTGGCATAGCCAAGTAGGGGACCGACACATTCGTGCCACCATTCACCAATCAGTCGGATACGGCGCATAAGGATGCCACGGGGCCGAAGAATACCCATTAGCTGCTCCTCTGGAGAGAAGATATCATTTTCCTCCAAGTCGTAGTCCTTGATGTCTAAGGCATCAAGCAATTGTCTGAGTGCCGACTGGCTCGTCTGAGGAATTGCCCTTTTCTTGCGCAAGAATCCTAATCTTTGGGCACCACGGTCCAAAGCTTCTGCAAGGAGGGTTTTCTCCAGTTGCTTTCGTTTGTTGATCTGTTTAATATAGATGGCCATGGCTATTCACTTCTCATTAAATCTCTGTAAAGTCCTTCCTGTTCTATCAGCTGGTCGTGGGTGCCGCGCTGCAGGATTTTCCCTTGGTCCATGACGAGTATTTCGTCACAGTCACGGATAGTTGAGAGACGGTGGGCAATAATAATCTGTGTGGGTCCCATCATCCGAATCGCGGCCATTACCTCATCCTCTGTTTTCGGGTCAAGGGCAGAAGTGGCCTCGTCCATGATTAGCACGGCAGGTTCCTTGGCTAAGGCAGTAGCAATTTCCATTCTCTGGCGCTGACCACCAGAGAAGTTTTGTCCGCCTCTGACGAGTATTGTTCCGAAACCATCAGGACGACTGACGATGTCATCACGTATCTGGGCATCGTTACAAGCCATCATCAGGGTAAAGTCTTCAATGCTTTCGTCCCACATGCGGATATTCTGTGCAACGGTATCGTCGAAGAGTACCACATTCTGGTCGATGACGGCCACAGAATTTGTCAATTCCTCAGAAGAGATACTTTCAATAGGTCTTCCATCAAAAAGTATTTCTCCTGACCAAGGCTTGTATAAGCCAGAAATTAGTTTGGCAAGTGTCGATTTTCCACAACCGCTGCTACCCACGAAGGCCACACTGCGGCCTGGTTCTATTCGCAAGTTGAAGTTCTCGATGAGTGGAGGTAGCAGGGTAGAATAGCCAAAGGTGACGTTTTTGAGTTCCACAAGTCCACCCAATTTGCCCTCATACATGTCGCCCTCGTTCTCACGATGGTCTTCAGGAAATTTCATTACATCCTCGATGCGCTCCATCTGACTGCGCATCACCACGATGTTCTTTGAAGCGTTGACGATGTCATTGACAGGTGAAAGAAACGACGACATGAAACCTTGGAAGGCAAGGAGCATACCCACAGACAGTTCGCCTTTCAGAATGAGCAGAGCACCAAGTACAAGAATGGTGGTGTTGACCAGTCCGTTCACGAGGATAGGTAGCAGTCCCATCTTCAGTTGTTGGTCTGTGGCATTACCTTCCATATTGAATTTCTTGGCCCAAAGACCACTCCAGTATTCAAAGAAACCTGTTTCAGCGCCGGCAGCCTTGATACTTTCCATGTTGTCTATACATGAAACGGTCGCTGAGAAATATTTGCCGGTGCTCTGTTCCATCGAATGGATGAGATTGATGCGTTGAGCAGAATGGTATTGTACGATGACCAGATTGACTACAGCAGCAATGATGCCTACCAAAGTCAGTGTCACCGAATAGCTGAGCATCAGGGCGAGATAGAGTCCGAGTAAGGCGATGTTGATGATTTGTGGAGCCAGCACTTCCACGAGCGAGTGGGTAATAGTCTCATTCAGGTGCTGACGCTGCTGTAGTTCACCCACGCTTCGCATCGCGAAGAATGAAATGGGCAGTCGCAGCACATGGTTGAGATACTTCACATTTCCTTTCAGTGCCAGCGATCCTGCTATTCGTTTGGCATAGCGTGCCTGTAGTAATACCAGTACAAATTGGAACAAAGCCACCGTTCCCATGAGCAGGAAGAAGGTAGAACTCCAGTCACGATTCTTGCCTGAGAGAATCTCATCCAGGAACGTACGGGTAAAGAGGGGGATGACGAGTGCAACAAAAGCAGCTAAAAGGGCGAAGACAAAGGTGAGCCAGAAAGCCTCGCCTGCGCCTTGCAGGTATTTTCTGACATACGATAAGATACGGGTACGATGTCCGTCTTGTTCAAAGGCCTCCGTTGGGGCAAATGTCAGTGCCACACCCGTGAAGGATTTCCTGAAATCATCGATGGGAACTTCTACAGGACCAGCATTAGGGTCGTTCAGATAGGCGGCTCCTTTCTTAAATCCTCTGAAGACGACAAAATGATTAAAGTTCCAATGGATGATAGCGGGCTGCATGCCCTCGAGGGCCTCGGGTGTCACCTGATAACCCTTTGCCTTTAAGCCGTACTTTTTGGCAGCTAATACAATATCTTTTGCAGAACTGCCATCACGTGAAACGCCACAGGCTGCACGTACCTTTTCCAAGGGCAGCCACTTGCCGTAATGCGCCAGAATCATTGTCAGTGAGGCTGCGCCACACTCTACAGATTCCATCTGCATTACCATTGGCATTTTGACGACCTTGCTCATATCAATTGCCTGTAGCCGATTCTATTGCATTGTCAACGGCACCGATGAGCACACGCCATACGGGCTTTTGCTGGGTGATGATCTGAATGTTACAAAGTGAACCAGTATTAATCTTCAGGCCTTGGCTCTTTTCCCGACTCCATACCAGATGACCATCTTTCTCTTCGAGTATGACGCGTACCTCGTAGATAGCTTCACCATCTTTGATGAACGCAGCTAAGGGATCCAACTTCAGCCGTCGTATAACATCTTCCTTAGTGGTTGGATATCGTTCGATTCCCTTCACTGTTCCGTAGGCATAACCCCAGTTCTCACGCTGCAGGTCAGCGGGTGTGGCCTGTACCTGTTGTTCTGGCTTCAATTTTCTCAGGTCGTTGAAGGTCACATAGCAGAGCATTTCCCGTCCTTGTGTCTCTGGCATTAACCAAGCTTGTCCGTGACTCATCAATACACGGTCGTTGGTTTCGATGAGAGAGTCATTGACTGCTGTCATTTCGCCAAAGGGAAACACAATGCCTTGGGCTGTCACCTTGTCGTTGATGGTGCCGAAGGCACACCAATAGATGCCCACGGCTACCATAGCTAACATGGCACCTAACACCAATTTCAGCTTTGGCGAGGCCACACGCGCCATCTCCTCCGCTTCAATTTTGGCATCGATGGCTTCCAAGGCTTCCTTATTGAAAATGTCAGCCATATTTCTGTTTATTGTTCAATGGTGATAATACGGGTAAAGCCGGTCATGTGAAAGATCTTGAAGATAGGGGCACTTACATGCGTCAACTTGATCTGTCCGTCGAGCTTACGGGTCACGATGCGCATCATCTCTTGAATGACACGAAGACCAGAACTTGAGATGTATTGCAAGTCTGTGCAATCAAACTCCAAGTCTATGCCCTTTTCCAGCACAGCCTCTACCTCACGCTCAAATTGTGTGGCATTCAGGGTATCCACGCGTTCTCCGGTTTTTACAATGGTCTTTCCACCTTCTTTTTTAATCTGTGTCATAAATCTAAATAATCTGAGTGTTCTGATAAATCTTATAATATTTCATCAAAGGGGGTTGCGTTCACGCAGCGCAGGTTCTTTTCCAACTGGGCCGTACTGCTGGCACCTACCAGTACCGATGTGACACCCTTTTGATGGAGAATCCAGGCTAAGGCCATCTCTGCCAGCGTCTCCCCGCGGTTCTGCGCCACTTCATTATAATGGCGTAACTTTGCAAGCAACTCTAGTGTGAGCATGTCCTCTGTCAAGAATTTACCCTTCGACATACGAGAGTCCTGAGGAATACCGTTTAGGTAGCGGTCTGTCAGCAATCCTTGTGCCAAAGGAGAGAAGGAGATAAAGCCGATGCCTTCCTCTGCGCAGAAATCGAGAATACCCTCTTCCTGCGGCTCACGGTCAAGCATGTTCAGTTTTCCCTGATAGATAAGCAGAGGCACGTCGCGCTCCTTCAGATATTTCGCAGCAAAACGCGTAGCTTCCAGCGGCCAACGGGAAATGCCGACATAGAGTGCCTTACCGGCTCGCACAATATCCACCAGGGCTTGGAGAGTTTCTTCCAAAGGTGTCACAGGATCGTAGCGATGGCTATAGAACAGATCGACATAGTCGATTTTCATTCGTTTCAGACTCTGATCCAATGAGGCGATAAGGTATTTGCGTGAGCCCCAGTCGCCGTAAGGACCAGGCCACATGTCATAGCCGGCCTTCGACGAGATAAAAAGTTCATCGCGATACGGACGGAAATCCTCATCCATCAGTTTTCCCATGGTCTCTTCAGCAGAGCCATAAACGGGACCATAGTTGTTGGCCAGGTCGAAATGGGTGATGCCATGATCAAAGGCATAATGGGTTATCTCACGACTGCGTTCATAAGGGTCGACACTACCGAAATTATGCCAGAAGCCGAGGCTAACCTTGGGTAGCAACACCCCCGATCGCCCACAGCGTTCATATTCCATTCCGTTGCAGTAACGGTCCTTGTTAGCGTAATACAGTTCTTTCATATTGGTCGAATTTTTGCAAAGGTAATCATTTTTATTGAAAAATATACAAGCGGCAGCAAATTTTTCACTTTTCACTCTTCACTTTTCACTTCTTTTTTGTAAATTTGCACGCAAAAAGTAAAAGAAACGATGACTAACCATCCCAATGAAGCCCCATATAAACTGACCCGATCGAAGGAGATAGAGGAGAAAATGCAGCGGTTTACCGATGCAGGAAAGTATGCCCAGGACCAGTTTATTGACTTTGAGCCCGAACGTCATATATACACTTACAACGGTCAGGTTCGACTTCTACCTGTGAGTTCGCTGATTGCCTATTTTTTTGAGGAGTTCGATGCACAGGCTGTCGCCCAACGGCAATTCGAGCGCTACGGTACCCCTATCGAAGAGACATTGAAGAAATGGGAACGAATTGGCAAGATGGCCCGTGAGGTGGGCACATTCGTTCATGAACAGACAGAGAGCTATTTCCGTGATGGCACTTTTGCGACTGCTTGTCCTTTCACGTTCGAAGACCAGACAGAGATGATTGGTATTGAGAAGGAGCGTCAGTATTTTCTCCGATTCGTCAAAGACTATGACATCCACCCTTACCGTCAGGAGTGGCCAGTCTACGACACAAACCTGAACGTCGCCGGTACCATCGACATGGTGTGCAGAATGGCTGACGGCGAGTTTACCATCTACGATTGGAAACGCAGTAGTAAGGTTGTGAACGCCCTTGGACAGCCCGTAGTGGAGGCCTTTGGCGGTAAACAGAGCTTCAATGGCATCTCGCTGCCCGACACCCCTTTCTATCACTACTGCATCCAGCAGAACCTCTATCGTTATATGCTCGAAGCCAATTATGGCGTGAAGGTAAAGGCGATGAATCTGGTAGTGCTTTGTGCCGACTATCCTTCGTATGTGGTGGTTAATGTGCCGAAGATGGATGAGGTTATCCAGCAGATCATTGCTGTCTGCCATGAAAAGGATCTCGGTCACAAGTTACTTTAACTCGTGATACCTCCTGCAAAGCCGAAAGATAAGCGGCCTCATGAAGGGCGCTGTTATCATCAACGGTAAGAAAATGATAATTAGATCATCATAAAATGTCTGACCAATCCCTGAAACGATAGTTGAAAGTACTCACCATCCCAGTGTTCATCGAGATGGCGCTGGTGATGCTCTTGGGTGCTGTCGACACCGTGATGTTGAGCCGTTATAGCGACAACAGCGTGGCAGCGGTGGGACTTGACAATCAACTTATCTCACTCGTTTTCCTCGTCTATCAGTTCTTCTCGATGGGTGCTGCCATTCTTTGTGCGCAGTACATTGGGGCAGGACTGAGGAAACGATTGGTGCAGGTGGTGGGAATGGCGCTGGTGGTGAACCTGATGCTCGGCCTCGTGGTTAGTGCCTTACTCTTTTTCTACGCAGAACAATTACTGCAGCTAATGGGATTAAGACCTGAGCTGATGGGCGACGGATTGGTTTATCTGCGGTTAACGGGAGCGCTGTCGTTCTTTCAGGCACTGTCGCTCACGTTCTCAGCCTCACTAAGAAGTGCCGACAAGGTGGTCTATCCGATGGTAGTGACGGGTATCGTCAACGTTTTGAATATCTTAGGTAACTACGCACTGATTTTCGGACATTGGGGTTGTCCGCAGATGGGCGTCGAGGGTGCTGCCATCGCTACCGCTGCTAGCCGGGCAGTCGCCATGGTGCTGCTTGCCGTTATCCATTTCAAGGTGCATATCCCTCGCTTCCCGTTGCATTATTTCCGACCTATTCCCTGGGAGGAGCTGAAAAACCTGCTCTACATAGGCATTCCCGCCATGAGTGA
>Ga0310786_10010982_pt1 | contig 11335 bp, 9 predicted proteins | sample AusTroGonzalo_MG_FD_203881 | JGI IMG/M metagenome (GOLD analysis project Ga0310786, IMG submission 203881) | Bovine rumen microbial communities from tropical cattle in Woodstock, Queensland, Australia - Gonzalo_03 (v2) (version 2) | ecosystem: Host-associated > Mammals > Digestive system >... | reverse complement strand
CTGATCCCTGCGCACAACGAGGAGCGGGTGATCGGTGATATTATCCGGAATCTGGAGAATATGGACTATCCCCGGGAACTGTATGACTATTACGTGATCGCCGACAACTGCACGGACAGGACGGCCGAGGTCGCCCGGGAAGCCGGCGCGAACGTGATCGAGACCCGGAAGGAAGGCCCGGACGCACCGACCGGCAAGCCCATCGCGCTGCGCAAGGCGCTGAACTCCCTGGGAGATTATCAGAACCGGTACGACCTGATGATGGTTTTTGACGCCGACAACCTGATGGATACGAACATGTTCCGCGAAGTGAACAGCCAGTATCTGGACAAGGGAAAGCCGGATTTCATCCAGTGCTATCTGGGGGCGAAGAACAAAGAGGGCGTGGTCGCCTGGTTCTACTATACGGGCTATACGCTGACCAACCGCTTCTTTGACCTGGCGAAACACCGCCTCGGGCTGAACTGCCCCATCGGCGGGACCGGATTCGCGATGTCGACCGCATATCTGTACAAGCGCGGCGGCTGGACGACGATGTCCCTGACGGAAGACTTTGAAATCCAGGTGGAAGCGACCCTGGAGGGCCGCCGGATCCTGTGGAACCACAATACCCGGGTGTATGACGAGAAACCCACCAAACTCCGGGCCGCGATCCGGCAGCGGACGCGCTGGGGCCAGGGGCAGTGGTTTGTGACCTTCCGGAACACGGGAAAGGTATTCAGAAGCTTCTTCTCGGGCAGCATCAGCTTCGGCGAGTTCCTGAGCCTGCTGACCTATATGTACAGCGTGGCGGCGCTGCCGCTGTCGATCATCCAGGCGATTTGCTCGGTCGCCGTTTCGCTCATGAATCCCGCGAAGCCGCTGTTCGACCTTTCCGTAAGCGGTGTGCTGGTCGGTGTGGGCGTGCTGGCTTACAGCTATTTCTTCCTGTTCTATCTGGCAGACTGGATGGACAACCATATCGCCTTCAGCATTAAGACGATTCCGCTGATGATCGGCGGCTTTGTGGCCAACGCCATCGTGGGCGCCTTCATGCAGCTGGGCGGCCTGATCAAGTTCAGGGATCAGCAGCACTGGGTCAAGACGGATCACGCGATCGCCGCGGAGACGGTGACCACGCGGGAGTGTTCGCCTAAACTGCAGCGCAAAGCGGCGTAAATAAACAGAGCCGGGGTTTTTTACCCCGGCTCTGTTTGTACTAAAAATTTACGGATGGACGAAGGTGCCGATATCGCTGCCTTCCAGGACGCGGATCAGGTTCTTCGGATCGTCCAGGCCGAAAACCCGGAGCATGGGGACTTTGTTTTCCGCGCACAGCGCAAAGGCGGAGGCATCCATAACCTTCAGCCCGCGGGAGAGCGCGTCGGAATAGGTGATGTCCTTGATCAGAGTGGCGGAGGGATCCTTTGCGGGATCGGCGGTATAGACACCGTCGATATTTTTGGCCATCAGGACCGCGTCCACTTCCATTTCGATCGCCCGCAGGGCGACGCCGGAATCCGTGGAGAAGAAAGGATTCCCGGTGCCGCAGGCAAAGAGGACGACCCGGCCTTCCTGCAGATGGCGGCGGGCGGCCATGGCGTTGAAGGGCTCCGCGAAGCGGTTCATGTCCACGGCGCTCTGGACCACGGCGTCAAGGCCGGCTTTCCGGAGCGCGTCCGCCATGCAAAGGCAGTTGATGACCGTGCCCAGCATGCCCATCTGGTCCGCCGTGACGGCGTCCATGTTGGCGGAAGGACCCTGACGGCCGCGCCAGATATTGCCGGCGCCGATGACGATGCCGATCTCCGTCCCCATATCGTGCATGGTTTTGATGATCCCGGCGATCTCGTTGACCTTGTCAAAGTCAAACAGATCGTGATCTGCTTTGAGGGCTTCGCCGCTGAGTTTCAGCAGGATCCGATGATATGCAGCCATAGTTTTCTCCTTTCAAGGGGGCTTTCCTCTTATTCAACGATTGCCCTGCGACATTGTCGCCACTGGCGACCGCAGTGCAATCGCCCCTTACCCCTTCGGCTTTCAGGGTTAAGTTTATGTCTCAGTATAGCATAAAACCTTGACAATGCAAGGCTGCACGATATAAAATACTAGGGTTTTCGCGCTGCGGCGCGACCAGGGCTTTGACCAGGGGGCTTTCCGATCGCCCCCTGACCCCTTCGGCTTCTAGCAGAAGAGGATAAATGTGCTTTTGTTATTAAATGGGGGATTGGAAAGACATGCTGCCTGCGAGAGATACACGGGAATTCAGAGAACTTCTGCACGACGAGGTGGAGAAGCGGCGGACCTTTGCCATTATTTCCCATCCCGACGCGGGCAAGACTACCTTGACCGAGAAGCTGCTGCTGTACGGCGGGGCGATCCGCAGCGCGGGCAGCGTCAAGGCCCGGAAGACCGATAAACACGCGACATCGGACTGGATGGAGATCGAGAAGCAGCGCGGCATTTCCGTGACAAGTTCCGCGATGCAGTTTATTTATGACGGATACCGGATCAACATTCTGGACACGCCCGGACACCAGGACTTCTCCGAGGATACCTACCGGGTGCTGGTGGCGGCGGACGCAGCGGTGATGCTGCTGGACGCGGCCAAGGGTGTCGAGGCGCAGACGATCAAGCTGTTCAAGGTTTGCCGGATGCGGAATATCCCGATTTTCACGTTTGTGAACAAGATGGACCGGGCGGCGAAGGATCCGTTCTCCCTGATGGAAGAACTGGAACAGGTGCTGGGGATCCGGTCCTGCCCGATCAACTGGCCCATCGGCGTGGACGGCGATTTCCAGGGCGTATACCACCGGGACACGAAAATGGTGGAGCTCTATACCGGCGGGGACCACGGCAAGAAGATGGTCGAGAAGACCGATATCGCCATCGACGATCCGGCGCTGGAGAAAGCGCTGGAGAAGCACTACCGGGACCGGCTGGAGGAGGAAATCGAGCTGCTGGACGAGGCGGGGGACGCCTTCGACCTGGACAAGGTCCGGGCGGGCGAACTGACGCCGATGTTCTTCGGGTCCGCGGTAACCAACTTCGGGGTGGAACCTTTCCTGGACCGGTTCCTGTCGTTCACGCCGCCGCCCCTTTCCCGGGAGAGCGACGAAGGGATGATCACGCCCGAGGAGCCTTACTTCTCCGGGTTCATCTTCAAGATTCAGGCTAACATGAATCCCGCGCACCGGGACCGGCTCGCCTTTATGCGGATCGTGTCCGGCGCGTATGAAAAAGGCCTTGAGGTCTGGCACTCGGGAACGAACAAGACGATCGCCCTGAAACAGCCGCAGCAGTTTATGGCGGACGAGCGGGAAGCGGTGGAGGAAGCCTGGGCCGGAGACATCATCGGCCTGTTTGACCCCGGGATCTACCGCCTGGGGGATACACTGAGCGACGGACCGAAGATCCACTACGCAAATATCCCGGTGTTCGCGCCGGAATTCTTCAACCGGGTCCGGCCGCTGGACAGCATGAAGCGCAAGCAGTTCCAGAAGGGGATCAGCCAGCTGGCAGAGGAAGGCGCCATTCAGACATTCATCCGCACCGAGACCGGCCGGGAAGAGTTCATGGTCGGCGTGGTCGGCGTGCTGCAGTTTGAAGTGCTGGAGCACCGCCTGCGAACGGAGTACCAGACGGAGATTGTGATGGAAAGCATGCCCTTCCGGCATGTGCGGTGGGTCGTGAAAACACCCAAGCCCATCGAGGATCTGAAGCTGACGTCCACATCGGGACGGGCGAAGGACTCGAGGGGACGGGATGTGCTGCTGTTTGAGAACGACTGGAGCATCCGGCTGGCCTGTGAGAATAATGAAGGGCTGGAGCTGAGGGAGACAGCAGAAAGATAAATGTTAAGTTTGTTAATGGAGTATTTATGATCAGGGAAGATATTCGGAATATTGCAATTATTGCCCATGTCGATCACGGCAAGACGACTTTGGTGGACCAGATGCTCAAACAGGGCGGCGTTTACCGTGAAAACCAGCAGACGGTGGACCGCGTGATGGACTCAAACGACCTGGAGCGGGAGCGCGGAATCACCATCCTGAGCAAGAACACGGCGGTTCACTACCTGAACCACAAGATCAACATCGTCGACACGCCCGGGCATGCCGATTTCGGTGGCGAGGTGGAGCGCGTGCTGAAGATGGTTGACGGCGTGCTGCTGCTGATCGACAGTTTTGAAGGGCCGATGCCCCAGACCCGCTTTGTGCTGAAGAAGGCGCTGGAGCTGAAGCTGAAGGTGCTGATCGTCATCAACAAGGTGGACCGGCCGGACGCCCGCTGCGAGGAAGTGGTCAACGAGATTCTGGACCTGCTGATCGACCTGGAAGCGGACGAGAGCACGATCGAGAACCCGATCCTCTACGTCTCCGCCCGGAAGGGAACGGCGACGCTGGACCTGGAACAGCCCGGGACGGATCTGCGGCCTCTGTTCGACGCGATCCTGAAGTATATTCCCGCGCCGGAAGGCGACGCGGAAGGCCCGGCGCAGGTGCTGATTTCCACGATCGACTACAGCGAGTATGTGGGGCGGATCGGCGTGGGCCGGATCGTCCGCGGGAAATTTACCGAAGGCATGAACGTGGTCCATACCAACCTGGAAACCGGCGCGACCAGCCCGGTATGGCGGCTGGGCGGCCTGTTCCAGTATGACGGGCTGAAACGGGTCAACGCCACGGAAGTCGGGATGGGCGACATCGTTGCCCTGTACGGCGCAGAGGATATCTCCATCGGCGATACGGTCTGCGACCCGGCCTGCGTGGAGGGCCTGCCTTTCGTCAAGATTTCCGAACCGACGGTTACGATGACCTTCTCGGTCAACGACAGCCCGTTCGCCGGACGGGAAGGGCAGTATGTGACCAGCCGGCACCTGCGGGCCCGGCTGATGCGCGAACTGCAGACGGACGTTTCCCTGCGGGTGAACGATACCGAGACGACGGATTCCTTCGAGGTCTGCGGCCGGGGCGAACTGCACCTGTCCATCCTGATCGAAAACATGCGCCGGCAGGGGTATGAGTTCGCGGTGAGCAAGCCCAGGGTCATCTATAAAGAGATCGACGGCGTCAAGTGCGAGCCCGTCGAGCGGCTGATCGTGGATACGCCCCAGGCTTCCGCCGGCGCGGTCATCGAGAAAATCGGCCGGCGCCGCGGCACGCTGGAGCATATGAGCGGCATGGACCGGGTGCGCCTGGAGTTCCTGGTGCCCTCCCGGGGCCTGTTCGGCTACCGGAGCGAGTTCATGACCGACACCCGGGGCGAAGGCATCATGTCCAGCGTGTTCGAGCGCTACGAGCCCGTGAAGGGCGACATCCCGCACCGGAACGCCGGCGCGCTGATCTGCTTTGAAACCGGCGTGACGACCAGCTACGGCCTGTTCTATTCCCAGGAGCGCGGCACGCTGTTCATCGGCGCGGGCGAGGACGTCTATATGGGCCAGATCTGCGGACAGAACGCGCGGCCGGGGGACCTGGTCGTGAACGTCTGCAAGCAGAAGCACGTGACAAACATGCGGAACGCTTCCGCTTCGGAAGACGCGATGAGACTGATATCCGTGCATCCGCTGACGCTGGAGGAATGCCTGGAGTTCATCGACGATGACGAGCTGCTGGAGATTACGCCCCAGCATCTGAGGATGAGAAAGCGGCAGCTGGACCACTCCCTCCGGGCGAAGGCGCGCAGCAGGGGAGAAGAAGCATAAGAAAGGACGCATTGACAGGCGTCCGGCCGCATGATACAATCCAAGCTGTCAGCACAAGCCGGCGCAGGTCCGCACAAGCGGGCGATCCATGAAGTCAGGTTTTCAGATTCCGGTATCATGAAGGTGCCGATGATCCTCCCAAGAGGATTGTCGCGCCTTTTATTGTATGCGGAAAAAGAAACGATGAACCGAAGAGGAGGATATCCCGATGAAAGCGATGAAAAATGTTCTTTGCCTGGCACTGGCGCTGTGCCTGATCTGCGGACTGGCAGCCGGTGCTTCCGCTTCCACCTTTACGGACGCACACGGCAACGTGATCGAGCTGGATGACTCGCTGGAAGCCTATACCGAACAGGCACTGTACGGCGCGGACGACGCTGCCCGCAAGGGGGAAACCAACCTGGGCGACCTGTGGGCCGACGCGCTGCGGTGGTTCGCGGTTTCCGGGAAGATTAACGAATTCTTCGAAGAGGATGACGTGACCGCCGGCAATACGGCAATCGCCGCGGACGCGGATCATGTCGTCGCCCTGTGGAACGGCGGGAACCTGCGGGCTGACGTGGCGGAAGGAAAGTTCGGCGCGGAACAGCTGGCGGAAGTGCTGCCCTTTCCGAACAAGGTCGCGGTGGTTTACATGACCGGGGCGCAGCTGCTGGAAGCCCTTGAGGCGGCTTCCCAGGGGCTGCCCTACACGGAAGAAACCGCGGCCGCCTGCGCTTCCTTTATGCAGGCGTCCGGAATGAAGTATACGGTGGACACGGCAAAGGAATACGAAAAAGGCGAAGCATACGGCGAAAACTGGTTCAAGGCCGCGGTCCCGGGCGGACGGGTTACGATAGAGGAAGTCAACGGGCAGCCCTTTGACCCGGAAGCTGTTTATGCCGTGATCACAAGCAACGCGAATTTCAACGGCATGGATTCTTCCTACATGTTCAAGGAAGCCGCGGAAGAAAACGGGAAGAGCACGATTACGACGGCGGTGGTGCGCGACGTGATCTGGCTGTATATCGCCGGCGAACTGAATAACGTGATCGGGGACGCCTACGCTGAAGCACAGGGCAGGATCACAGTTAAGTAAAAAAAGTACCAGGATGTGCTGCAACCGGCATGTCTTTGATCCGGGCGGGCCGGTCGCAGCCGGCCGCGCGGATGAACTGCGGATGACAGCAAGTCTTTGAAGGCTTGCTGTTCCGCGTTTTCGGGGGAGATTTGACAATGCGCGAAGAGCTTGAGAACGTGATTCGGGAAGTGGAGAAGGTTATTGCCGGCAAGCGGGAAGCGATTGAAAAGATCCTGACGGCTTTGCTGGCGGACGGGCATATCCTGCTGGACGACGTGCCGGGCGTGGGCAAGACCACGCTGGCGGTGGCGCTGAGCCGCGCTGTCGGCCTTTCTTTCCGCCGGGTTCAGTTTACGCCGGACGTCCTGCCCTCCGACCTGACGGGCTTTTCCATGTATCAGAAAGCCGGGGAGGCGCTGGTCTACCAGCCCGGAATCCTGAACGGGACGAATCTGCTGCTGGGAGACGAGATCAACAGGGCCTCCAGCAAGACCCAGTCCGCCCTGCTGGAAGCGATGGAAGAGCGGCAGGCGACGGTGGACGGAAAGACATACCGCATGGAGGAACCGTTTCTTGTGATCGCCACGGAAAACAGCGTGGGTACGGCGGGGACGCAGGTGCTGCCCTACGCGCAGATGGACCGGTTCCTGGTGCGGCTGAGCCTGGGGTATCCGGACTATGAAGCGCAGATGACCATGCTGCGGGACCGGCAGGGCGTCAATCCCCTCGATGAAGTCCGGTGCGTGATGACAAAGGAAGAACTCACCGGGATGCAGCGGGAGGTCCGGGCCGTTTCCGCGAAGGATGTGATTCTGGACTATATCACCCGACTGACGATGGCTTCACGGGAGCATGAAGCGGTGGAGGTGGGCATCAGCCCCCGGGGCGCGCTGTTTATCGACCGGATGGCGAAGGCGAGGGCTTTCCTGGAGGGAAGGGACTATGTGACCGGGGCCGACGTACAAGCCGTATTCCGGGACGTGTGCGCGCACCGCGTGCTGCTGAAGGAAGCGGGGGACTCCGTCGGCCGGGTGCTGGATGAACTGCTGAAAAAGACTGAGAATCCCGACCGCCGGGGGCTTTTCGCCGGGATGAAGAAAGCATGAAAAAGCGCCGGGCCGGATACGCGGTCTGGCTGCTGCTGGCCGCGGGACTTTATTTCTTTGAGAACAACACGGGGACGAGGGTTGTTCTGCTTTGCGCTGTGCTTCTGCCGCTGATCCCGCCGCTGCGCGCGGCCTTCTTTTCACCGGACGGCCCGGCCGGGGAGGATGCGGCGGTTTCCCTGACGGCCGGAACCTTTGAACGGACGGAACAGGAAGAAACCGGAGACATCCGCCCGTATATCCCGGGCGATCCGGTGCGGCGCATCCACTGGAAGCTTTCCGCCAAAAAGGATGAACTGCTGGTCCGGGAGACGGCGGCCGGAACGGAAGAAGCGGAAAAACAGGTGACCATATCGGAACACGGCCGACAAAAGAAGACCGGCAGACGGGCGGCGGCCGTCTGCGCGGCGGGGATTCTCCTTTGCGCGGCGCTGCTCCTGCTGACCCCGGAAGCCCGGCACGGCGCGCAGGCATTGTGCAACAGGCTTTTTGCCGCCAGCGAGGCGGTGAACCGCTATACGTATGTCCGGTTCGCCGTTCCGGAGGGACAGGACATTCTCCCGGCGGTGATTCTGCTGGGGTGCATTTTCGCGCTCCTTACAGGAATAGCTTTGGCGCTCCGGAGCCGCCTGATGGTATTCGGTATCATGGCGGGCTGCACGATTTTTCAGGTTTATTTCGGTCTGGCTTTTCCAACGTGGATCAACATCCCGCTGTACAGCCTGTTTGCCTTACGGATGCTGCGGCGGCCTGTGAGGCGGAAGGACCTGACGGCCTGCTGCGCTTTGATCCTGCTGGTTACGCTTCTGGTCGCGGCCTTCCTGCCCGGCAGCGACACCACCACGGAAACGGCGTCCGAAGAGGTCAGGGACCGATTGGCGCAAATCACCGAACAGATCACGGGCACAGCGGCGGAGGCCCCCGCGGGAGAGACCGAAACCCGGCATCTCCATACCCGATCCCTGGAGAACGGCGAGGGGGAAGCGGAAACCGGGCAGGAGTTCCGGCTGGTGACAGCGGAGGAAGAACAGATTTCCATGCCCCATTGGGTCGACTGGGTGAAAATGATTCTTCTTCTGATCCTGTCCGTGATGGTGGTGGCTTTGCCCTTCGCGCCGTTCCTGCTGCTGAACAAACGGAAAAAGGAAGCGGCGGAAAACCGGAAAGCATTTGAATCCGACGATACCGGCATAGCCGTTCAGGCGATTTTCCGGCAGGTCATTCTCTGGTTCGAAGCAGTCAATGCCGGGGCAGGGAATGTTCTTTTCCGAAACTGGGCGGCAGCGCTGCCGGAGGATCTGCCGGAAGGCTATGCCGAGCGGTTTGCCCGGTGCGCGGAAGACTGCGAGGAGGCGCTGTACAGCAGCCATCCGATGCCGGAGGAAAAACGCCGGGATGCCATCAAGCTGCTGAAGGAAACGGAAACCGCGCTGTGGAAGAAATCAAACCGGAGACAGCGCTTTTATCTGAAGTATTGGATGTGTCTGACAGAATGAAAAAGACCGTATCTATCGCGTTGCTGCTGATGCTGTGCCTGACGGTTTCCGGCTGCCGGACAAGAACCGGGATCAGCAGGCAGACAGGCCCGGACGACCTGAACGGCCGGGCGGAGAACCTTTCCGGGCCCGTTTCCGGTTCCGCACAGGGAGAGGAAACGGACAGCGACACGGAGGAACAGGAAAAGAACGATGATTCCGGAGAGCAGACAAAGGAAAACCCGGAAGCATCCCGAAAAGAATATGATGAGACCAGGCCGGCGGAGATTCTGCCCGGCACGGAGCGGACCGTTCACGGGGAAGGGGAAGGAAACGGCCTTTCCGCAGACGGGGAGGAGACGGACCGGACAGCAGCGAAGCTGAACGACGAAGCCGAAAGAACCGCCACGCAGACCGTGGCGGCCGAAGAAGCAGACCGGAAGGGCGTTTCCGAAGACGCCGCGGAAGCGGATTCCGCGATGACTTATTACGAGGTGCTTCTGCAGGACCGGACCGGCTCGCTCTTTGAATGCCAGCGCCTGAATGTATACTGGGAGACAAAGGAAGACCATGTGACGGTGTTCAAAGATTCGCCCGAGCATGAGCTGATCCTGGGGGCCGGGGCTTACGACGTATCCGCGCGGCTGCTGGAAGGCAATCTGCAGGTGGACGACGGATGGATCGGACGGAAGAATCCCGGCGTGATCGTGAAAGTAACGGACAGGAACGTCCTGGGTACGGGGGCGGCTTCCGACGGGCCCGCGAAGGCGATTTATACGGAACTGCTCGCCCGGGACGGATGGGCGGACATGGATGCCGTGCGGAACAGGCGGGTGCTGCTGCTTTCGGAGGAACTGGCGGAGGCGCCGCATCTGCGGCTGGCGGCGATGCTGATGATCGCGAAGACGGCTTATCCGGAGCTGTTCGCGGATATCAGTATTGATCACGCGCTGGAAATGCTGGCGGAAGAGGCGGCAGGAAGCGTTCCCGCCGGGATCTTCTACTACAACGGACAGGGAGGGTTTTGATGAAAATACTTGTCATCGACGGACAGGGAGGACGGCTGGGCCGCAAACTGCTTGAGAACATCCGGAAAACCTGCCCGGACGCAGAAATAACCGCGGTGGGGACCAACAGCATCGCGACGGAAAATATGCTGAACAGCAACTGCGCGGATCATCTGGCGACAGGGGAGAATGCCGTCATTGTCGCCTGCCGGACGGCGCAGGTCATTGTCGGCCCGTTCGGAATCGCCACCGCCGACGCCATGATGGGCGAGATCTCCCCGGCCATGGCCAACGCGGTGGCGTCCAGCGCTGCTTACCGTATCCTGATTCCCATGAACCTGTGCGATACGTATGTCGCCGGTGTGATGCCGGGATCCGCGGCCATTCTGGAAGACGCGATGCAGCATTTACGGCAGATCACGGGCGGGGAGAAGGTCCAATGAACACCCTTCAGGTACGGAAACTGACATACGCCGCGCTTTATCTGGCCATCGCGATGGTGCTTCCGTTTGTAACCGGTCAGATCCCCGAGATCGGCGCCATGCTGTGCCCGATGCATATTCCCGTTTTGCTGTGCGGTTTTATGTGCGGCTGGCCGTGGGGAGCGGCGGTGGGCTTCATCGCGCCGCTGCTGCGCTCGGTCATTTTCGGCATGCCCGTAATGTTTCCGACCGCCGTGGCCATGGCTTTTGAACTGGCTGTGTACGGCGGGCTGGCCGGATTGCTTTATCACCTGCTGCCGCGAACAAAAGGGACTGTTTATGTTGCGCTGGTCATATCCATGATCGGCGGGCGTATCGTCTGGGGCATTGTGCAGCTGATTCTCGCAGGCCTGTCCGGGAACAGCTTTACCTGGACGATGTTTCTCGCCGGAGCTGTTACCAACGCCATACCGGGAATCATTCTGCATCTTGTCCTGATTCCCGTGCTGGTCATCCTGATGGACAAAGCGGGACTGAGCCTGAACAAACCGTCAGTCCGGCAATGACCGGAGAAAAAGG
>Ga0310786_10010981_pt1 | contig 11335 bp, 10 predicted proteins | sample AusTroGonzalo_MG_FD_203881 | JGI IMG/M metagenome (GOLD analysis project Ga0310786, IMG submission 203881) | Bovine rumen microbial communities from tropical cattle in Woodstock, Queensland, Australia - Gonzalo_03 (v2) (version 2) | ecosystem: Host-associated > Mammals > Digestive system >... | reverse complement strand
GTATCACCGTAGCCCAGCGCGATATAACAGCCAATCTTCTCATCCTCAGCGAGTTCATAAGTGCCGTTGACCTTGCTGTAGCTCATTCCCGTCCAGCAGGTATTGAGCCCCAGCGTCTGGGCCAACAGCACCAGCTGTTCACCATAATAGCCGATACGCACGTCGAGGTCGGCAGCTTTTTTGCCGGCCATGATAAAGTAGTTCTTCACGCCGGAAAAAGAGCCATAGGCCATGATGCCCTTGTACGCCTTGGGCTCCTCCGTCACCAGCTGAATGTGCAGCTTGCCGACTTCATTGATTTCCTTGATCTTATCCTGCAGAATCTCGAGAATCCCGTCAGGAATAGGCTGATCCTTGTATTTTCTGACCGAGTGCCTGGCCTCGATCGCTTCCAGTAACGTCATTTCCATAGTTGGTTATAATTCTCCGTAAATTTACAAATAATATCAGAATCCTGTAAAAAATGCGTATCTTCACACCGGAACTAATTGCCAATCAGTAGAATTATGAAAAAGAACCTCCTGTCTGCCATCTCCGTGGCGATTCTGACCTTTATATTGGCTTCGGCCTGCTCAGCCCAGGAAGGCTGGGTAAAAGTGGAAGGGAACAAATTCATCGACCCGCAGGGAAATGAACTGGTTTTCCGCGGTCTTTGCTTCTCGGATCCGGTCAAGCTGGTCCGCGAGGGGCAATGGAACGAGCGCTATTTCGCGGCGGCGGCCGAATGGGGCGCCAACGTGGTCCGCTTTGCCGTCCATCCGACCAACCTGAATATGATGGGATGGGACAAGACTTTCGAGGCGATGGACCAGGGCATCGCATGGGCCAAGAAATACGGGATGTACGTCATCATGGACTGGCATTCCATCGGCAATCTCAAGGAGGAAAAGTACACCTCGCCGATGTACAATACCACCAAGGTCGAGACCTTCAAGTTCTGGAGCACCGTCGCCCAGCGCTATAAGGACGAGCCTACCGTTGCCTTGTATGAGATCTTCAACGAACCCACTGTGACGGCGCCCGGCGTAGGTAATTGCACATGGACGGAATGGAAGGCGTTGCAGGAGGAGATCATCGACACGATCCGGATGTATAACCCGAACGCCATTTGCCTGTGTGCCGGTTTTAACTGGGCTTATGACCTTACGCCGGTGTCGGAGGAACCCATTGCGCGGCCTAATGTGGCCTATGTGTCGCATCCTTACCCGATGAAGCGCTCCGAGCCCTGGGAAGAGCAGTGGGAGAAGGATTTCGGATATGTGGCTGATACTTATCCCGTTATCTGCACGGAAATCGGTTTCTGCCTGGAAGACGAACCGGGCGCCCATATCCCCGTCATGTCCACGGACGTCTATGGCGAGCACATCACCAAGTACTTCGAGCAGAAGGGGATTTCCTTCACGGTGTGGTGCTTCGACACCAGCTGGGCGCCGATGCTGATCAGCGACTGGAATTTCACGCCCACCACGCAGGGACGTTTCTTCAAGGCGTATTTACAGAGCAAGGCTCAGTAGTCTAGAATCTTTTGCCCACACAGACCTGGATGCATTCCGCAGCCATGAATTTGTGTGCCTTCAGGACAATTCCCGTATAGACGTCCGCCGCCTGCGGGAAATAGTACTTGACCATGACCAGCTGATAGAGTTTCTTGTTCCGGGCCAGGCCGTCGTGATGACGCAGATACCGTCCGACGCCGACCATCAGCGAGAAGTCCTTGTAACTGAGTTCGTGAAGGACGGACAGACCGAAGGAAATGGGCTCGTAGGTCTCGCCCCGGCCGTCATGCTCCGCAATCTTGTCGCAGAAAGGCGTGACGAACAAGTCGAATCCCAGACCGGATGCCTGGGTAGGGTAGTATCGATAGAGAACGTTCGCATCAACGGCGAACTTGAAATAACGGTCATTGACCCAGACGCCTTCCTCTTCGATGCTCCTCCAGTAGTTGGCCTCATTGCTCATGATGCCGCTGGAGACCTGTACGCCGAACTGGAAACCGGGCTTAAAACTGTCCTCAACCGGTTCTAAGGCGGTTTTCGCGGAAGTGCGAGGGGACTTCATGCCAACGCGGAGCGCAAGCTCGAATGCGTTCAGACCATAGTTCGGGAAGGAAACGGCGCCGTTCGAATGATGGTTGAAGAAGAAGCCAATACCGGCGTCGAAACTCGATGTAATGGCATATTGCGCCTGCAGCCCCAGGGAAATATGGGCATTGACCGGTGTCGATATGATCACGTTCCAGGGATTGGCCACCGGATCGTACCGGTTGCGGAACATGAATCCCAGCCCGAATTCACCGCTGTAGCCAAAACTGAAGCCGCCCAGTACAAATAACGGACGGTCGAAATAGCCATATAAACTGTAGATATTGCCCATCCCGGGGCCATTTACAGCTTGAATGGACGACAGGCCGTCGAGTTGGAAACCGACGCCTATTTCCGGATGATTGCAGATTTCCGCGAATGACGACTTGCTGAAGTCAGTCCACCCCAGTCTTGTCTCGAAGGTAGTGAACGTCGGGGCGACACCCTCTCCGAAGATTCCAGGATAATACCGACCATCATATAAAGTCTTGTTCTGTCCGGCATAAAATGACAGATTCTGCGCTGCGATTTGGCCCTTGGATCCCATCAGGATGAACAGGGCTAAGTATATATAACGAAGTGCTTTCATAGTAATTCGGCGCAAAATTAGATATTCTTTCACGGTTTTCAAAATAATACTGATCTACAACGGATTTCTACTAATTATTTTAGGAGATTTAGAAATAATAACTATCTTTACAACCGAAATAAAGCAATAACCACAATGAAACACTGGAAAAACTGTTTGATTTTAGGGGTAATCTTCGCAGCAACATCGGCATTAGCCCAAGAAAAATCAGAAGATTTCGTATATATCTTTCCAAGTAAAGAGATTGCAGAAACAGGTGAAGATCTGTTCTTTAAAGCCTATCTGATGGACAGGCAGACGATGGCTTTATCGACGAAAAGCCAGACGCTATATCTAGAGATCAGAACAGAAAGAGACAGCCTCGTCTGGAGCGAGAAATACCCGATCTTCAACGGAAGGGGAGACGGGCATATCTTCATTGGCGACAAATGGCCGCAAGGAGAGTATTTCCTGGAGGGTTACACTCGTTCTTCCTTTACTGCCGATACCACCGAGGCGCTCCGTCCGCGCCGGATCCGGGTGGTAGAACGGGTGAACCAGATGGAAGAAATCACCACTCAAGCAGTCAAGAAGGATTCCCTGGACAGGGCCACGACCAAACACCGATTCGACCTGTTCCCGGAGGGAGGCGACCTCATCTACGGGGTAACATCGACAGTGGCCTTCAAGGCGACTTACGGCAACGGTTTCCCCGAAGAGGTGTTCGGCAAAGTGCTGGAAGACGGGCAGGAGATCGGCGAAATCTTCTGTGCCCATGACGGGATGGGCCGATTCACGGTAACTCCTTGCCAAGGAAAGACTTACCAAGTCGCGCTCGAAGATGGTAGAACCATTCCTTTCCCCAAAATCAAGACCGGAGGAATGTCGATGCGCGTACTGCGGAATAATGCGACCGGCATTGACATACGGGTTTCCGCGTCGGATAGCGTCACACGGGATTTCAGCATCCTTGCCAAGTTTCATGGTATACCTTGCAGCGGCGCCCAAGGGACGGTGACAGGCCAACAGGTCGTCAGACTGCCCAATGAACTGTTCCCGATCCAAGGGATTGTCGAACTAACCCTCCTGGACGGAGAAGACCGTCCGGTCGCAGAACGGTTAGTCTTTGTGAACCCCGAAAAACGGCTGAACATCACGGCGACGACGGACGAGGAGCGCTACAACCTCCGTCAGCAGGGAAAGGTCCGCATCAAAGTAACGGACGCGGAGGGAAATCCTGTCCAGGCAGAAGTGGCCGTAAGCATCTTCGACAAGGCATACCTCTATCTTCCGGGCCACGAAAATATCATGTCCCACAGCTACTTGTCCGAACAGATCCGAGGAGACATCTTCAATCCCACCTATTACTTTGAGGAGACAAACGCCGACCGTCTCTACGCCCTCGACCTGCTGCTGATGACGCAGGGCTGGCGGCGATATGTCTGGGATAATTAGGATGAAACACCGGAGAATCATATCGGTCATAAGCCTGCTTCTCGCCACAGTTCCGGCGATGGGCCAGGTGCTGACGGACGGAATCAGCGGCAGGGACCGCATCGAGCGGCTGCAGTTTATCCAGGCAATTTCGACGCATGGGGATACCTGCCTGGTAATGTCGGACACACTGGGACGGTTTGAAATCGACTCGGAACAGATGGACGGAATGCGGGGAACTGTCTATTTGAAGCCGTTGGTCAGGAAACCCCGAGCGAAACTGACGTTGGACAGCCCATTTGACAGCATCGAAGTCTACCGGCAGGGGAGAGGGCGCTATCTGACGAAAGGTCATATCGTTGCACCAGAAAACGAGGATCCGGTCTTCTATTACGATTCCAAGACAACCCTCCTGAAAGAATCTGTTGTCACGGCAAATCGGTATGCTATAGCCCGAGACAAAGTGACGAGTTATTTGGATAGCCTGTATATCCTCTCATGTCCGGAATGGGCCAGCGAGAACGGGTATCTGAACGATTACCACGGTTATGACGCCTATCCTGAAGGAAGTTATATGGAAGAATGGTATAATAAGGTGTTCGGAGGAAAACGCTTGGTGCCAAAACGAGGAGAACTCTATGAACTGATCAGATATGACCCCCTCCCAAACGATCCGCATGGGGCTTGGTATATTTCGGCGATGGCTACGATCATCTATCCCGGGCCTTATTATACCGAAGATGACTTGGTGAAGATAAATGGCATGTGGAGGACTAAAGGTTATCTTCCCAAACGCGAGTTCTATCAGCCCGACAAACTGGACCTTGCTTCGCCAACCCCGGATTATCGGATCCTGTTGCAATGGCAGCCCGCCGTGCTGACGGACCAGAATGGCGTGGCGGAGATTCCCTTCGCAGCCTCGGACGTCAATACCGAATTCATCGGCATCGTTGAGGCCGTCGACGGTATGGGCCTCCTAGGATGCCAGACATTTTCATTCCGGGTATTTAAGCAATGAGCACCAAGCAGATCATATCGGCCTTTCTGATATCCTTTGTCGCCATGTCGGTCAAAGGTCAGATTCTGACGGATGGTATCAGCGGCAGGGATCGTATAGAGCGCCTGGTTTTCATTCAAGCACTGTCACCGCAAGGGGACACCTGCGCAGTCATTTCGGACACGCTGGGACGGTTTGAGATTGACCCAGACCTCATGGACAGAATGCGTGGAAATGTCTATTTGAAGCCGATGGACGTCAGACCTAAACCGAAACTTACGATTGACAGCCCGTTCGACAGCATCGATGTCCATCGACAGGGGAGAGCGCGGTATCTGGCTCAGAATCGTTTCATTGACCTAAAAAGCGAAGATCCTGTCTTCTACTACGATCCGGAAACTACACTCCTGAATGAATCCGTTGTCACGGCTAAACGACAATCCATCGCGCGGGATAAAGTTACAGGATACCTTGACAGTTTGGCTATCATGGTAAGCGGGGAATGGTACTGCCGGCATGGCGGCGAGAAATACTTGAATGATTATAATGGCTACTCCCACCACCCAAATTCGAAATGGCCGGCCAGTATGGTGAAGCATTATTTACCCAAAAGAGGCGAGGTTTATGTGCTGGTTAAATATGAACCATTCCCGGATGGGAACTGGTATCTGACGAGTCTCATCGAGAATTTTGTTTACCCCGGACCTAATTATACCGAAGAAGACTTGTTGAAGATGAATGGTATGTGGAAGACCCAGGGCTATCATCCCAGGCGTGAATTCTATCAGCCTGACGAATTGGATCTTGCTTCGCCAAACCCGGATTATCGAAACCTCCTACAATGGAAACCTGCCGTGCTGACCGACGAAAACGGTGTGGTGGAGATTCCTTTCTCGGTTTCTGACGTCAATACCGAATTCATAGGCCTAATCGAAGCCGTCGACGGAATAGGTCTCCTGGGTTGCAAGACCCTTGCTTTCCGGGTAATCAAGAACTGAACGTTGATATTTCGGCGTTTTTTCTTAACTTTACCATCGACCACAAAATAGATAATCCTATGGCAGCTAAATCTGACGTCAAAAAGAAGCGGTCTCCGGAGATTGAGATCGTCTGGAAAGGCAATGTTCCTGAAGCCACGTATTTCGACCGCAATGGCTACAGCATCGTAGCGAAGGTGGAGAACGGGCAGTTTATCCTGACACGCGACGGCTGGGATGATGACCCGGAAAAGAAGGATATCGTCACGGTTTCCCAGCTGTATACCGCTAAACTCAAGGACAGTCTGAAGGTCAAGCAGTCCGATGCTCTCCTCAAGGCACTTGGGAAGAGGTTCGCGCTGAAGGAACCGCACAAAGCCTTCGGCAAGATCCTGATGTCGCTCGAGAGAAGAGGCATCCGCTTCGTCAGAGAGTTCAAGTAATGCATGAAAAAACCTCCCCCAAAACGGGGGAGGTTGCTTTTGGCAGTCGGCACGCGGTAGTAAAGTGTACGCCGTAAACTGTGCGCCTGTACGAGGTGCTGAGCCTGACGATACCGTTTGGGAGCGGCTCCGTTTCCCATGATCCTCATAAGGGTTGGACGTTTTTACCTCCCGTCCGGAGGTGTGCCCGCCCTGCCTCAGCTATGCTACTTGAGGTCGGTCATCCAGTTCGCCTGCTGCAGCTTGGAATCCAGCTCGCGCAGGTCCCTGGATAGGTCATCGACACGCTTCTGAAGGTCGTTTATGTCGATGGTGCGGACGAACTTGATTTCATTCCGGGAATAACGGTCGCTGCGGACGTTAGCGGTGTCGAGGGTGGCACGGAGCGTGGAAAGGTGCATGGACAGGACGTCCTTTTCCGCGATCATTTCGGTAAGCGTCTTTCCTTCCCAGACGGTTTCCTGGTTGGTGCGGTTGATGCTGACGATGAGGTCCTTCAGCTGCTTCAGGGAGCCTTCCAGTTCCCGGAAGAGGTCCTCCGGTTTCTCGGCGGGCTGGTCGCCCTCCTGTACTTTCACGTTGTTGGCGAGACGTTCCCGAAGTTGGGCGATCCGTTTCTGGAGATCCGCCCGCTGGTTCAATGCTTCTGCGAGTTTCATGTCTAGGCGATTGTTCAGATTCTTCGTAAAATTACAAAACATCCCGCGAAAAAAGAAATCCGAAAGTTTTTTCGAAATTCATTTGCTTTTTAAAATTCTTTACTTACATTTGCAACAGATGATTACGCTTAAGGCAAATACTTGTTGCTGCTGTGCCGGTCTCTTGGATTGGTACGGTGCGACGTGTGCCTGAGTATTCTGAAGATTATTTACACAAGCGATACGAATACGCCCCTGCCAATCCCGGATTGAGCAGGGGTTTATGTTTTATATTTTAAATTTAAATTAGTTATGGTGTACAACTCACTCACGGAAATCATCGGCAACACGCCGCTGCTGAAAGTCAAGCCCTTTCCAGGTCAAAAGGCTGACATCCTCGTCAAACTCGAGTATTTCAATCCAGGCGGCAGCGTCAAGGACCGCATCGCCTTGGAAATGATCGAAGACGCCGAACGTCGCGGCGCCCTGAAACCGGGCGCGACCATCATCGAACCCACCAGTGGCAACACCGGCGTCGGTCTGGCCTGGGTAGGTCGGGCCAAGGGCTACAAAGTGATCCTAACGATGCCTGAAACGATGAGCCAGGAGCGTCGCAGTCTCCTTAAGGCACTGGGAGCCACCTTGGAACTGACCCCGGGCGCCACCGGCATGAAAGGCGCTATCGCAAAGGCGGAAGAACTCCGCGATAGCACGCCCGGTGCGGTCATTCTCGGCCAGTTCGTGAATCCCGCCAACCCCGCCGTGCATGAGCGCACCACCGGTGAAGAAATCTGGCGTGACACGGAGGGGAAGGTCGATATCTTCGTGGCCGGCGTGGGCACCGGCGGAACCGTGAGTGGCACCGGTAAGGCCTTGAAGAAGCACAATCCGGCCGTGAAAGTGGTTGCCGTGGAACCGGCTTCATCCGCCGTGCTGTCCACCGGCGTCGCCGGCAAACACAAGATCCAGGGCATCGGCGCCGGCTTCGAGCCCGCCACCTTCAACCGCGCCGTCGTGGACGAAATCCTCACGGTCGAGGATAACGAAGCCATCGGTGCATCCCGTCTGCTTTCCTCGCGGGAAGGCCTTCTGGTGGGCATTTCCTCCGGTGCGGCTTTCAGCGCGGCACTCGCTCTGGCATCCCGGGAAGAGAATGCCGGAAAAACTATCGTGGCCCTGCTCCCCGATACCGGAGAGCGATATCTGTCCACCGTATTGTACGCTTTTGAAGACTATCCGGTTTAGACCGTCTTGGCACCGTAGACGCTCTGGGAGATGTTGATGATGAAGTCTCCCATCTTCTCGATGCAGTTCACGACGTCCATGTAGAACGAGCCCGTCTCGTAAGGATAGGACGATTTCTCGATGTTTGTCAGATGTTCGTTGCGGAGGCTGTCCCGATACTCGTTGATCGCGGCCTCCGCTTCTTCGGCATTATGGATGTCCATGAGCTCGATCAGCGGGGTCGAGAGGTTGTGGTCCATGGCGACGTAAGCCGCATCCAGCAGGTCCAGCAGGTGGTTCAGCGACTGGAGCATGCGCTCCGTGAAATGGCATTTGTGGTCCCACACGCGGGAAAGGATCTTGCCGATGGTCTCTCCGCTGTCGCCCAGGGACTCCATTTCTCCGATCACGCGGTAGAATTCCCGGATACGGGCAAGACCGGCGATACTCATCTCGTTCTTCGAGACTTCACGGAGGTAAGTCGCGATTTCCCGTTCCACATTGTCGGTGACCTCCTCATAATGAATGAGTTTCTTGTCCGCTTCATCGAACTCGCCCTGCGTGCCGGCATTGATGGCGTTCCGGATGTACTCCAGGTCCCGGCGGCAGAGATGGCCGAATTCCACAACCTCCATCTTGGCGCTGTTGAGGGCCAGGTCGCCGGTCGCGATATTGCCGATGCCGATATACTTCAGCCGGTATATCTCCTTTTCCTCGCCCTTGTTCGGAACCATGAAGGTAACCATCTTCACAAGCTGCGGAATGAACCAGACCAGGATGAGCGTCGTGATGACGTTGAACACCGTGTGAAGGACAGCGACGCTGTAGGGGAGAGAGGCCACGAGGGATTCCTGCGTGGCGGCGTCCGCGCCGGCGAAATCGACATTGACGGGATTGGGGAAACCCAGCGCTTCCACGGTAAGACCAACCAGCTTGATGAAGGGCTTGAAGAAGATCAGCGCCAGGATCACACCGAACAGGTTGAACAGGAAGTGCGCCCGCGCGGTACGTTTCGCGCTCTGGTTCGCAACCGCCGCGGCGATATTGGAGGTCACCGTGGTACCAAGGTTACTGCCCAGCACCATGGCCGTAGCCATCGTAAACGGGATATATCCCTGCGCCACAAGCACCATCGTAATGGCAGTGGCGGTGGCGGAACTCTGCAGCATCAGGGTGATGACGGCACCCGCCAGCATGAACAGGAAGATACTCCAGATTCCGTAGCCGGAGAGGGTGGAGAGGAAGGAGCGGACACCTTCATTATCAAGGAGTACCGTCGATGTTTCCTTCAGGATGGACAGGCCCAGGAACAGGAGGGCGAAACCCATCAGGAACTCTCCGAGGTTCGCGTATTTCTTGCTGTTCAGGCCCAAGAAGGCGAAGAACATCAAGGGGATGGCGATGGTGGCGATGCTCCAGCTTCCGCCGCCGAAACTCAGGGCGAAGATCCACGCGGTCACGGTAGTACCGATGTTCGCGCCCATGATGACCGCGATGGCGCTTCCCAGCGCGAGCAGACCGGCATTGACAAAGCTCACGATGAGGAGTGTCGTCGCCGTCGAACTCTGCACCATGGCGGTGACCACGATGCCGGTCAGGATGCACTTGAAATTGTTGGATGTCATCTTGGCCATGAAAACACGCAACTTGTTTCCGGCCATTTTTTGCAGACCGCCGCTCATCAGGGACATACCATATAGGAACATGGCCAGTGAGCCTAGCAGGGTGAGGATCTGTAAAAGCATCTGAGTTTGGGTTAATACGCAGCCTCTAATTTACTCGTTTTTTCCGACATGGCAATCACCCTTGTTTGCGTTTTTTTATTTATCTTTGATTGATCATGCACACAGCGTTCGAGGACATACTTCGCAGGCCGGAACTTGACAGGGAAGACATCAAGGTCCTGCTGTCGGCGGAGGGGGCACAAATGGAGAGCCTTCTCCGGCATGGGCTGGAAGTGAAACTGGCCCATTTGGACAATTTTGTGCACCTGCGGGGCCTCATCGAATACGGCAATGTCTGCGAGAAAAACTGCCTTTACTGCGGTCTCAGGACCGGAAACGAGAAGGTAGCGCGCTACTGCCTTTCAGACGCAGAAGTGCTTGACTGCGCGCGTCTTGCGCACGAACTAGGCTATGGCTCCGTGGCCCTTCAGAGCGGGGAGCGGAGCGATGCCGATTTCATCGACAAGATCGAGTACCTGGTCCGCGAAATCAAGAAAATCGACGGCGGCAGCCTCGGCGTCACCCTGTCGCTGGGGGAGCAGAGCGAGGAGACTTACCGCCGCTGGTTCGAAGCCGGGGCTCATCGATACTTGCTGCGCATCGAGTCGTCGGACGAGGAACTCTATTACAAGATTCACCCCAGGAATGATAAGCATAGCTTCCGCAGACGGGTTGAATGCCTGGAAAGCCTGAAACGCCTCGGTTACCAGACCGGAACCGGCGTGATGGTCGGCCTGCCTTTCCAGACCTTGAATCATCTGGCCGGGGACCTGCTGTTTTTCAAGCAGATGGATGTTGCAATGGTCGGTTTAGGTCCATACATCCCGCATCCTGACACGCCCTTGTATCGACACAAGGACATCATTCCGTCGGCGAAAGACCGGATGGACATGACGCTCAAGATGATTGCCGTCCTGCGCATGATGATGCCAGAGATCAATATGGTGGCGGCCACCGCGAACCAGACCATCGACCCGCAGGGACGGGAAAAGGCCATTGCGGCCGGTGCCAATGTCATCATGCCGAACCTGACGCCGGGGGAGTACCGCGAAAGCTATTTTATCTACCCGGACAAGGCCTGCGTCAAGGACCAGCCCGACCAGTGCCAGACCTGTCTGGACATCCGCCTCGCCGCCATCGGCCACAAGATTCAATACAACGCCTGGGGCGATTCGGTGGCTTTTACCAAGAAACATTGACGGCGACGCCCGCCATCAGCCAGAAGCCGGGCTGGGGGATATCGCCGAAG
>Ga0310786_10010979_pt1 | contig 11336 bp, 9 predicted proteins | sample AusTroGonzalo_MG_FD_203881 | JGI IMG/M metagenome (GOLD analysis project Ga0310786, IMG submission 203881) | Bovine rumen microbial communities from tropical cattle in Woodstock, Queensland, Australia - Gonzalo_03 (v2) (version 2) | ecosystem: Host-associated > Mammals > Digestive system >... | reverse complement strand
GTCAACGCCGGCTGAGTCGAGCGCACCGCGCACGATGTGATAACGAACACCAGGAAGGTCTTTCACACGACCGCCGCGCACCAGCACGATGCTGTGCTCTTGCAGGTTGTGGCCTTCACCGGGGATGTAAGCGTTCACTTCCTTGCCGTTGGTCATTCTAACTCTGGCCACTTTACGCATGGCTGAATTAGGTTTTTTCGGCGTAGTGGTGTACACTCTCAAGCACACGCCGCGTCTTTGCGGACATGCATCCAAAGCCCTTGACTTACTCTGAGAAGTAAGTTTTTTTCTTCCCTTTCTTACTAATTGTTGAATGGTAGGCATAAGTTTTTTTTCCTTTTAATTTTTTGATTTTAAGTTCTTTTTGTTCTAAAATTTCGGGCTGCAAAAATACACTTTTTTTGATTCCGAAATACTAGCGCAAATATTTTTTTTCAACAATTGTACACATTTATACTTTTCGTATCTTCGCCGACTGATTTTATCGTATTATGAGAAGGCTTACAATATTTATATTATGTTGTTTTGGCGTGATGGTTTCGTATGCCCAACCGCATCACATCCGCAAGCATCCGCCGAAAGAGAAAACGAATGTGAGCGCACCCGCGCCGTTCGGCCCCGTGCCTACCCCAGCGCAAGTGGCATGGCAACAGATGGAACTCAACATGTTCTGCCATTTCGGACCGAACACCTTCACGGGACTGGAATGGGGCGAGGGCACCGAGGCGGAAGACATCTTCAACCCCACCGCCCTCGACTGCAACCAATGGGTTTCAGTGGCAAAAAATGCTGGATTCCAAGGCATTATCCTCACCGCCAAGCACCACGACGGCTTTTGTCTGTGGCCCAATCCTATGAGCACGCACACCGTGCGCGAGAGCGCGTGGCGCAACGGCAAAGGCGACGTACTGAAGGAGCTATCGGAGGCTTGCCGGAAAGGCGGCGTGAAGTTCGGCATCTACATCTCCCCGTGGGACCGCAACGCGCCGACCTACGGCACGCCCGAATACAACAAAGTGTTCCTCAAAACGTTGCAAAGCGCCCATAAGCACTACGGTCCCCTCTTCGAGCAATGGTTCGACGGGGCCAACGGCGAGGGTCCGAACGGCAAACGGCAGGTCTATGACTGGAAGAAATTCAACGCTCAGACGCATAAACTGCAACCCGACGCGGTGATTTTCAGCGATGTGGGACCAGGATGCCGTTGGGTCGGCAACGAGGAGGGCACCTGCGGGCGCACCTGCTGGTCGCGACTTGATGTGGAAGGACGCGAGCCAGGCAACAACGCCCCCTCGCAGGACACCCTCAACGCAGGCAACTACAACGGCGCGTGCTGGATCCCCGCCGAAACGGACGTCTCCATCCGCCCGGGCTGGTTCTGGCGCGACAGCGAGCACCCGAAGTCCGTGCAGGAGTTGCTGAAGATCTACTACAACAGCGTAGGCCGCAACTCCCTGCTGTTGCTCAACGTGCCGCCCGACAACCGCGGCCTCATCCCCGCCGAAGACTCCCTCCGCCTGATGGAGTTCCGCGCCGCGCTGGACAGCATCTTCGCGAAAGATTTGGCGAAAGTAGTTACACATATTTGTGTATCGAATATTCGTCACAAAAATAATCCTAATGATTATTGCTGGTATAATATTTCTACGAATAAGACAGTGTACGAAAAAACACTGGAATCACCAGAATTTTCAGACGTTTACCGATATGACCCTTTTTCTTTAATATATGAAACATACGACACCTATTGGGCAACTGACGACACGGTAACCACCGCTTGGGCGGAGTTCCAGTTTGACGAGCCGCAGACTTTCAACCGCGTGATGCTGCAGGAGTACATTCCGCTGGGTCAACGTGTGGAGAAGTTCCATGTTGAGGTAGAGGACGAGAACGGCAGCTGGCGCACCATTGCCGAGGAGACCACCATCGGTTACAAACGGATTGTCTTAACGGAAACCGTCACTACAAAAAAGGTGCGCGTGGTCATCGACCAATCGCGCGCCTGTATCGTTTTGAACCGTCTCGGGTTGTTTATGGACAGGATTCTGGAAGAATAGCCCTGCCTTCTGTAAAATTATTTCAAATCGTGAACGAGTCTCACGCTGCATCCGTGAGAGCGGTTCTGAGTCCCCATATCGTAGATAGCCCCGTTGTTGTGGTTGAAACTCAAGGTATAAGCCGCATCGGGGACCTCTTCGTCAATGACCGTGGAGGTCCAATAGTTTGCCATCAGGTTAAGCGTCACCACTTGGTTTTCGATACGCATACCGGCAGCCGGCAAGAACACCGCACCCGCCTTTTCCATCTCACTCCACTGTTCCGCGGTGTATGAGGTGGTAGAGGGTTCCAAATCTTCAGGCGCCACCCAAGCGTCCGGCAAAATCACCAAACCTTTCTTGCCGCTGACGGAAGCCAAATACCGAAGAGAAGTGGCACGGGGTCTGAGAGTCAACAAATATTCCACTTCTTCATTAGTGAGACACCTCCATAATCCAGCTTGTTCACCTCCATTGCTGATGGAGTTGAACACACCCCAATCAGCATTAGCATACTTTCCAACCAAGTTGATGACATAGTTGCCATTTCCATCCGTGGGACCGTAACCGTAACCGTTGGAGTTAACACCACTACTGGTATAATCATAGGGGTGGTAATACTTGTTTCCGTTGTCCCAGCCGCTGGTGGCAAAGCCGAACAGGTCTATCCAACCGCTATAGGAAGAGGAAATTCGGGAGTTACCCTCGCCGATACTCTCATATTGGGTTGCTGCAAAACGCCAAAGACCAGTACTGGCTTGATATTGCAGGTTACCCCTGGCGAAAACCACTTTTTTACTTGCACTTACGGAAAACTCACCAGAAATCCCTCCAATAGAAGCAGGATCAAACTTATCTTCCGGATGTTTACAAGATTGAAACATTCCTATGGTCATCACGACCAAGAAATATAATAGAGTCTTTTTCATAATCTTAGGTATTAAAATGAATCTAATAAACAATTAAGAAGCGCCTCTTACTTAAAAAGTCGCACCAACCTCCCAATTTGTTACATCCCCCAAAAAATTTTATTTCATCCATCTATCTAACCCTTTAACTCTTAACCTTTTAACCTATTCCCAAACAAGGACGCCATAATATGACGTCCCTACAACTCAACCCTCTAAACCCTAAACCCTAAACCCTAAACCCTAAACCTTCAACCCTAAACCAAACAAAAAAAATACTATCTTTGCACCCCATTTTTCATCAAAACCTTAAGATTATGATTACCAATCCTGTAAATGGAAAATTTGAACTTCTCGCACTCCCGTACGCGGAGGATGCGTTGGCACCCGTGATTTCAGCAGAGACCATCCGTTTCCACCATGGCAAGCACCTGCAGGCATACGTCAACAACCTCAACGCCGCGCTGCCTGGCACGCCATTCGAAGGGATGTCGTTAGAAGAAATCGTCGTGAAATCAGAGGGCGGAATGCGGAACAATGCTGGACAAACCCTCAACCACAACCTCTATTTCTTGCAGTTCTCCCCGAGACCTGCGAAAAGCGCACCTACAGGAAAATTGGCCGCCGCCATCGATCGCGCATTTGGGTCGCTGGAGACTTTCATGACGGAATTTGTGCAAAAAGGAGTTTCGTTGTTCGGTTCCGGGTGGGTATGGCTTGCCGCTGACGACCAAGGGAATCTGCAAATCACGCAAGAGCCCAATGCCGGCAACCCGATTCAACACGGTCTGCACCCACTGATGACCTTTGATGTTTGGGAGCACGCCTATTACCTTGATTATCAGAACCGTCGTGCCGACCAGCTCAAAGACCTCAGCAAGATTCTCGACTGGTCTGTCATCGAACAACGCTACGAAGAAATTCTATAATTTGTCATTTTCATGGCATCAAAGAAGAAGGACACCGCGCAAATCATCTCGCTCGATGCGTTCGGCAGCGCCAAAAACTACTGGCTCTGCTGGATCAAGTCGTCCTTGCCGCACCTCGCCTTCGCCAACAGTGTGCAAAAGCAGTTGAAGCACCCGTTTGCATACATCGGGAGTATCACCCTCGACGACATCCACCCCGATTTGTCGTTTCCGATGTACTTCTCGACTTTCAACCAAGATTTTGATGTCAACATAGTGATTTTAGCCAACCACGTCACCGCCCCGATGGATTTGTCTTTGGGACAACAAAATCCATTGTTGGGCGGTCTTCTTTTCGAAGACGACTATTACCTATTTAACAATCAAGGACTTACAAAAATAAACTTTTCTTTCCCTCAGGCGGATTATCTATTACTACTTTCCGCCGACAAGGAGGTTGACATTAACGATTTTGTGGATCTCATACCGCAAATCCCGGACATCCGCATCCTATGTCAGGACACGCCGCAAAACATTGCAAAAGGGCAAAAAAAGAGCAAGCAAGTCCTTGACTTCCTGCAATATCTGTTCTACGAATCCGAAGCGGCAGTAAAGGATTACCGCCGAAGAAAACTATTCCGAAAACTGCACAACAAGATGTCCGTCGCCGAATCCAACTACGAACGCCTCCGCTTCCCCGTGGAAAACAACCGGATGATCATGAGCGCGCTCCTACGCCGGGAAGACGTGTGATAATTCAGAATTAAGAATTAAGAATTATTCCTTGAGTAGTGCCGAAGGCACAAGACGCACGCCGTAGAGACGTCATATTATGGCGTCTCTACAATAACCCCACACACGCGACGTAAGAGCGCAGTGTGGGGTCGCAATGAAATGTAATTCCTATGTAACAACGCAATCAGGCCCTCTTCCCTCACCCCTCCTATTCTCTATTCCCTACTACTCCCTATTCCCTATTCCCTTGACCCTCGACCCTCGACCCTCGACCCTTGACCCTTGACCCTCGACCCTCGACCCTCGACCCTCGACCCTCGACCCTACTCTCTATACTTCACCTTCCTGAAAAACAGCCCCGCCACACCCAGCGTGATTACCGCTGCGAGGATGTAGCCTATGGTGCGAGGCAGAAGGGCTCCGAGAAATGTAGGTGAGACGAAAACAAAGCTCACCGTCACCATCGTCATGAAGAGTGCCGGAATGAGCGACATCCAATAATATGCCTGTTGTTTGTTGAGACGCAAATAAACCGTGACGGCCCACAAGGTGAAGGCCGCGAGCAGCTGGTTGGCCCATGAGAAATACTGCCAAATAACCTGAAAACCATCTTTGTCGGCCAGACTGAACACCAAAAGGCCTCCTGTAACCGCGAACAGCGGCACTGCAATCCATAATCTTTTGCTAATGCTCTTCTGTTCGAGGTGCATGAAGTCGGCCACGATGAGGCGAGCGGAACGCAACGCCGTATCTCCAGAGGTAATGGCCGCGCTGATGACACCCAGCACTGTGATGACCGCGATGACCGTCGGGAACCAAGTATTGGCAATATGGCTCACCATCGCAGGACCGCTCTTGGCTTGCAATTCAGGATCAGAGTGGTAGAAATAGGCAGCAGCGGCAGCCCAGATCAGGGCGACAATGCCCTCCACAATCATGGCACCGTAGAAAACATGGCGACCCTGACGCTCGTTGGTCATACAACGCGCCACCAAGGTGGATTGTGTGGCATGGAAGCCCGACACCGCACCGCACGCAATACTGATGAACATCATCGGGAAGAGCGGATTGGTGGCCGCTTGCGGATGACGGTTCTGTAAACCGCTCCAGATTTCGGGAATTTCAGGACGATAAATGGCGAAAGCCACCACAATGGCCACGGCCATGCCCATGAGCAAAAATCCGAAAACAGGATAGATGCGACCAATCACCTTATCGATCGGTAACAATGTGGCTATCAAATAGTAAGCAAGAATAATCACCACCCAAACATAAACACTCATGTTGGAGGTGAACTGTGTTTGCAGCAACTGCGCGGGCGTGTTCACGAAGACCACCCCGACCAAAATCATCAGCAGCACCATGAAGCCGCGCATGAACTGTTTTACACCGTTGCCCAAGTATTTGCCGTGCGTTTCGGGCAGTGAGCAGCCGTTCTCGCGCAGGGAAATCATCCCCGACATATAATCATGAACGGCACCGCCAAAGATGCACCCGAAGACGATCCAAAGATAGGAGGCCGTACCGAACTGCGCCCCCATGATGGCACCGCAAATCGGCCCCACGCCCGCAATATTCAGAAACTGAATAAGGAACAGCTTCCAAGGTTTCATCGGCACATAATCGACACCATCGGCCATCGTCTGCGCCGGCGTCGGCCGGTTGTCATCAATCCCAAACACACGCTCCACCACCTTTCCATAAAACAGGTAGCCTAAAATGAGCAGTACTAAAGCAACAAAAAAAGTTATCATATTACAATGTTTATTTTTCTCTAATCTCCAATCCCTCATCCTTCTTTCCTCCCCCCCTCCTACTTCTTCCTTCTTCCTTCTTCCTTCTTCCCTCTTACTTCTTCCTTCTTACTTCTTCCCTCGACCCTACTCCCTCGACCCTTGACCCTACACCCTATTCCCTATTGCCTAAAAAAAAGCAGGCTGCAAAAATAGTTTTTTTATACGAATGTCGTTATCCTTTTGCATTTTTGCCCGATGTTTCTATCAGTTTCCTCATTTCCTCTTCATCGGGAAGCAGTTCCATCAGTTTCTTTTGTCTTGTATGGTAGGTGGCGACCCCCATCGGGCGTTGGTAATCTTGCAGGACGTACTCGATGAAGGTTTTGTCGGCGTCTTTGCAAAGGATAATGCCAACAGGAGGGTTCTCTCCCTCTAGCCTTTCATCGCGTCATCCAAAACATGCAGATAATGGGATAGTTGACCGAGATATGAAGGTTTGAATGTGCCTTTTTTCAGCTCTACGACAACTAACGAACGGAGGATCCTATTGAAAAATAGCAGATCCACCCAATGCTCGTGTCCCAATTTGTCGTAATGAACTTGACAACCAATGTATGCGAAACCCTTTCCGAAAGTCATGATAAAATTTCTCATGTTATGGACAATCTCGTTTTCAAGGACTCGTTCGTCAATGTCCTCTTCCCTTTGACCCAGTTGTTCAGTGTTGATAAAATCCAGAAGATAGGAATCTTTGAACATTTGGATAGCAAGGAAAGCCTGCTTGTGGTCTGGAAGGGTGTTGACGAAATTGTTGGGCACATTGCCTTGGTTATGGAAAGCGTCTTCGACAATTCTACGTTCCAATGCCTCGTGACTCAGCTGTAAATCAGCACAGAGCTGGATGTAGAATATGCGTTCTTCTAGTGTTTTTGTCTTTGATAGGATCATTACGTGGTGTGAAAAGCCAATGCTGAAAAACGCTGCAACGGGAATGTCCTCCAAGATAGTTGGCGTAAGTGTGTTTTCGTTCCCTCCCAATTTGGCAGACGCATCTGCCAAATTGGTGTCAAACATTTTCCACTGCTCATAAAACATTCTCATATTCCGCAAGTTACGTGGGGAAAATCCCCTTAGTCCCGGCATTTCAGCCGACAATTGACGGCTGATGGTCTCAATGGCATCCTTGCCCCAGAATCCCGAACGGGAATTATGAGAAATGTATCGGCCTATTCCATAGTACAATGCCAGTTGTTCTTGGTTCACGCTTGTCAAAGCTTTGGCCTGGCTCTGCAAAATGGCTGTCTTGATTTGCCTGACGGCATCGTTGTACTGATTCATAATTTTTTTTCGTTTTAAGGTTTTAATCATTTACGCTGGCAAAGATACTACAAAAGATGCCCTTTTTATTTCAACATTTTTCGAGCTGCCGTCTCTTCCAATATTCCCATCTGATGTATGGCGATCTGATTGAGTTTGACAAGGCGTTCGCTTTGCGAAATGCCTTCGGAGACAAACACCGAGTTCAGGTTTTCGAGATTCGACAGACAGATTAGCTGGTTAATTGTGGCGTAGTCGCGGATGTTGCCCTTCAAATTTGGGTGGACAACCCGCAAATTTGAACGCAATATCTTTGTGTGCGTAAGTGCCTCCGTATCTTTCTGATTTGCAGACGATACCGGTGGCGTTTGTTGTGTTAATCCATTTCTGAGGTGACAAAGTAAACACGTTTAGGCCGTCTTGTTTTCTAAACTCCTCGAATTCGAGGGGTTTAAAATGAGGGTTGTACAATATTTCCCAAAGTCCAAGGTATTCTATCGTATTCCTGTTTCTAATCCAATTGCCTATTACTGCAGCAGGTTCGTCGGTTTTGAATTTTGCCATGTCGGTCAATGACATGTAGTCTTCCCCTCCAACGTTAATAACTGAAATTTCGGTGTTGTCAACAATGATTTTTGCCATAATTTTTGTTTAGTTTTTTTTATAGGTTTTTCCGCTTGCAAATATACACCAAAATCAGCCTCCTGTCAAGGGTTTTCTTGACTTTCCGCATCTCCCTGAGGCACAAGCAAGTCCGCATCTTAATTTAACAATTGATTTTTGAATTGTAAAATTTCGAGACGGGTTTTCGCGGGAATGAGGTGCAAGCCAACAGCTAACAGCAAAGTTAACGTTCATTTTCATGCCAGAATCCCTAAAATCTTTTCCGCCGTCACCTCCATCCTATTGAACGCGAACAACTTCTTGCCCAAGTCCTTGAGAGATGCTCCGAGGTGGTAAACGGTATCATCGATAATGAGAAATCGGTCGTGATAGCGGTCCGAAGTGGTGATTTCCACAGGCGGGTACTGTTGGTTGTGGCGTTCGAGATCCACAGCCAGCGCGTCCGAAATCTTCCGTGTTATTATGGAGGCGCTGACCCCTTCACTTAGTTTGGTGAGGGTTTTCAATACCGAATCGTCCACGTAGTTGTCGATAAGGAAGACTCGTTCCTGTGCCGAACGAATCAGTTCCGCTACGAAAGTGTAAGCGTCGAAGATCTGTCCGTCGTAGAAGATGCCCTCTATGGGCGGCAGTGCGGTGCGGACGAAGAAGCCGATTTGTTCTTCGGCTTTGGCGACACGTTGCTCTAATCGTTCAAAGCGTTGATTGATGGCGAATCCACGCAAGAGATAGTCTTTGAGAACGGCATTTGCCCAACGACGGAACAAGACACCTTGTTGGGATTTCACGCGATACCCAACAGAAAGAATCATATCTAAGTTGTAGTATTCTTTCTCTCTGTTTATCAGACGGTTGCCTTCTTTTTGAACTGTCGCAAATTTTGCGACAGTTGAAATTCCTTTTAATTCTTCATTATTGGCATTATGTATGTGTTTGCCAATGGTTTTGACGTCTCTACAAAACAACTCAGCAATTTGTTGCCGATTGAGCCACACCGTTTCTTCTTGCATACGCACCTCTAACCGAATGCTGCTGTCGGGTTGATAGAGGATGATTTCACCGTTGTCCTGAATCATAATGTTTTTTCGTTTTAAGGTTTTATAATTTCTTCTCGCAAATATACGCCAAAATACACCTTTTGTCAAGGGATTTCCATATCTCTTATGACATCAGCTTCTTCATTTCTTCTTCGTCGGGAAGCAGTTCCATTAGTCTCTTCTGACCAGCTTGGTATGTGGCGACACCCATCGGACGGTGGTAATCTTGAAGGACGTATTCAACAAAGGTCTTGTCTGCATCTTTGCAAAGGATAATTCCTACATGAGGGTTCTCTCCCTCTAACCTTTCGTCGTCATCCAAAACATGCAGATAATGGGATGGTTGACCGAGATATGAAGGTTTGAATGTGCCTTTTTTCAGCTCTACGACGACTAATGAACGCAAGATTCTGTTGAAGAATAGCAAGTCCACCCAATGATCGTGTCCCAATTTGTCGTAATGAACTTGACATCCAATGTATGCGAAACCTTTTCCGAAATTCATGATAAAGTTTCTCATGTTATGGACAATCTCATTTTCAATGACTCGCTCGTCAATGTCCTCTTCTCTCTGACCCAATTGCTCTGTGTTAATGAAATCCAGTAGGTAAGAATCTTTGAACATCTGTATGGCACGAAAGGCCTGCTTGTGGTCAGGAATAGTTTTGACGAAATTGTTAGGTAGTTTGCCTTGGTTATGGTAAGCATCTTCGGCAATTCGATGTTGGATGCCCTCAACGGAGAGGCTTTGATTGTGGCATAATTGGATATAGAACAATCTTTCTTGAAGCGATTTTGCGCCTGTAAGAATAGCGGTATGGTGAGTGAAACCAATGCCCAAAAAAGCTGTGACAGGGAAGTCTTCGTAATTTGTCAGTTGCAATTGGTGAATTGTATTGTCTTCATTCTCAGAGGGTTTTAATTTGGCAGTTGCAACTGCCAAATTAGAGTCGAGAAGTTTCCACTGCTCATAAAACATTCTCATATTCCGCAAGTTACGTGGGGAAAATACCCTTAGTCCCGGCATTTCAGTCGACAATTGACGGCTGATGGTCTCAATGGCATCCTTGCCCCAGAATCCCGAACGGGAATTATGGGAAATGTATCGGCCTATTCCATAGTACAATGCCAGTTGTTCTTGGTTCACGCTTGTCAAAGCTTTGGCCCGGCTCTGCAAAATGGCTGTCTTGATTTGCCTGACGGCATCGCTATACTGATTCATAATAATACTTTTTCGTTTTAAGGTTTTATAATTTCTGCCCGCAAATATACATCAAAAACCGCCTCTTGTCAAGGGTTTTCTCAATTTCCCGCATCTCCCTGACCACCAACCAAATCCGTATCTTAATTTAACAATTGATTTTTGAATTGTAAAATTTTGAAGGTGGCGTTTCGCACGATGTAGGGCTGTCGCATTGCGGCAGCCCTACGTTCCGTCAAAACGATAGCCCTCATCCGTGCAGGCGCACCGTCATTCCGCCCGATGCAGGAGGGCGGAATCTCCAAAACAGCGTCCGCCGCCATCTCCATTTTGCTGAACGCAAACAACTTCTTTCCCAAGTCTTTAAGTGAGGCTCCAAGGTGATAAACCGTGCGGTCGATAATGAGAAAGCGGTCGTGAAAACGCTCGGAAGTTGTGATTTCCACAGGCGGGTACTGTTGGTTGTGGCGTTCGAGATCCACAGCCAACGCGTCCGAAATCTTCCGTGTTATTATGGAGGCACTGACCCCTTCACTTCGTTTGGTGAGGGTTTTCAATACCGAATCGTCCACGTAGTTGTCGATAAGGATGACTCGTTCCTGTGCCGAACGAATCAGTTCCGCTACGAAAGTGTAAGCGTCGAAGATCTGTCCGTCGTAGAAGATGCCCTCTATGGGCGGCAGTGCGGTGCGGACGAAGAAGCCGATTTTGTTTTCAAGGACATGAATCCTTTCCGAGTGCTCCTGCAAATGCCGGTCGATCCGTTGCTCTATATGTTGGATGCGTTGGTTGAGGCTGTATCCTCGCAATAGGTACTCCTTCAGAACGGAGTTC
>Ga0310786_10010978_pt1 | contig 11336 bp, 8 predicted proteins | sample AusTroGonzalo_MG_FD_203881 | JGI IMG/M metagenome (GOLD analysis project Ga0310786, IMG submission 203881) | Bovine rumen microbial communities from tropical cattle in Woodstock, Queensland, Australia - Gonzalo_03 (v2) (version 2) | ecosystem: Host-associated > Mammals > Digestive system >... | reverse complement strand
AACGTGGCAAGAACCCGTGTGGGGAGGAGATTCTATTATTCGCAACTTCGTGGGGTTCGGTGGAAATACCGCAGTGTTCGTACAATGTAGGGCTGTCGCAATGCGGCAGCCCTACAAGGCGGAAATCGTGAACTGGTGTATTTCGTTTGCAAACGTTTTCGGATATGTATCCTTATTTTATGATTTTTTCTATCTGGTTATCTCCGGTTCGATGCTTCAGAAAATAGACCGCCTCGTCAGAAATGTCTAGGACTTCCATTAAATATTCTCTAGCATAGTAATTGTTATTTGGAGAATAGAGGAGTGTATATTCTACGTTCAAATTTTCATCCAATTTTCCGATAACTATACAATGTTCTTCCATTTTTCTTAACGTTTTCCATTTTGGGGCTTTTTTGCCACCATAATTTTCTTTGTTTCCATTATATAATAACCAAACGTCTCCGTCCCATTCTATCATCAAATCGCTTGGGTCTATAGTTCCATACTGACAAGCATAAGGCAACACTTGGGTGGTCACTTGCTCGTTGTTGTCCAATAGAAACAGGTTGAGGCATTGGTATATATAGTATGTGTAATAGTAGCTATCGGTACTGCCTGTTTGACTCTTATATTGCGTACCTAACACCATGATTCGCCCATCGCTTAATGGTAAAATTTGTAATGGGTTAAAAAGAAGTCCTTCTTCATGATCTTGAAACGTAACACCTTTTGGTTCCTTCGGAATTTCAATTTCGTAATCATGCATCGTTGATATTTCTCCATTGTGGTCTAATTCAAAAGTTGCTACGCCTGTTGGAGTTTCGCTAAAGAAGATTAAATTATTGTTAGGCATTAAGTTGACAATGGGCTTTATCAGTTGGCTCTCAACGATAGTCTTCGGTGCAAAAGTCCCATCAGAAGTAATTGTCAAGTATCTATAAGTCCAATATTTTGTAATTATTTCCAATCCCAATTCTTCTTCAGTAATATCTTCTGGTTTGCGTTTTTCTACAATATATGTAGTGGCATCATTCGTCAAAAAACAATTATCAATAGAGGGAGGTGTTCCATTCATTTGTTGTTGTATCTGCATAAGTGTAGCACCATCAATAGCACAAACCTTAACATCTATAGTATAATTATTTAATTTTCTATTGGTTGGACGTAAAATGGTCACGAAAGCCATCTTAGAACGATCTGGTGACCAAACAATATTTGCATTTAAAATAGTGGAATTGATGGCAGGAACACTATGCACAGTGGTTTTGACAAATTTACGGGGAGTTTTTTCCATAATGGGGAAAGAACTTTGGAAATAGTCAAAACTTTTCGTTTTCTTATTGAAATTGTAACCTAACAACACCATATTGTCGTCTTGTTTATAGGCAGTTCTGAACAAAAAATCTTCGTCAATTTCGTGTTCCTTCACCACGGAATGCTTCTTTTTGTCATATACAGTTATGTACGTGTCGTCATCCAAGTCATTATAGCTTGAGCCTATATCGACAGCACAAAAATAGAGATAATTATCATCTTCAGAAATCAGTTCAACGCTGGATTCGTCACCAATTTCGGTCTTAGGCGCGTTCGGCACAAGCGTTTGTGCACGGCCGCCAAAGATGGAAAGCAGGAACAGAAAAGCTAAAAAGATTCTATTTTTCTTCATAACCAATAAATTTAAGTTTCTTTTCAAACGGCAAAAATACTACAAATTTCCCGACCATTTTATCCCTCACGGCAGAAATATGTTCCCTCTCAAACCAAAATATGATGTTCCCACAAAACGGCAATGATTCTACGAAGTAGTAAAAAACTTGATAATCAATAATTTATATGGGAATAGAAAATTTAATACCTCAAAACAAAATTTGGTGTGTCAAACAGCTTTTGGGGGAATAACGGACAGAATAAAATTCGTATTTTTGCCGCAAATTTCGACGAAATGACTTTTGAGACTCAATTGACCCACCCGATATACGCCTACGTGCAGCAGGCGGCGGACGCGCTTGGCTACGATGCCTACGTGGTTGGCGGCGTGGTACGCGACCTGATCATGCGTCGCCACAACACCGACATCGACATCGTGACCGTGGGCAGCGGCATTGAGCTGGCCACCCAAACAGCGGCACTCATCTCGCCCGACCTGCATGTCAATGTCTATCGCAACTTCGGCACCGCACAGTTCAACTTCGAGGGCTGCGTCATCGAGTTCGTGGGTGCGCGCCGCGAATCCTACAACCGAGATTCCCGCAAACCCATCGTGGAGGACGGAACTCTGGAGGACGACCAACTGCGCCGCGACTTCACCATCAACGCCATGGCTATTGCCCTCAACGGTCCGCACCGTTTCGAGCTGGTGGATCCGTTCAACGGCGTCCAAGACATCGCCGACAAGATTATCCGTACCCCCTGCGATCCCGACCGCACCTTCTCCGACGATCCGCTGCGCATGATGCGCGCCGTGCGTTTCGCCTCACAACTCAACTTCACCATCTACCCCGAAACGTTCGAAGCTATTCAACGTAATGCTTCTCGCCTCGAAATCATCTCCGCAGAGCGCATCATGGAGGAATTCAACAAAATCCTGCATTGCATCCGCCCGTCCAGAGGCATCAAGCTGTTGGACGAAAGCGGACTGCTAAAAGAGTTCCTGCCTGAGATTGTAGCGCTTAAAGGCGTGGAGAGCATCAATGGTAAAGGTCATAAAGACAATTACTTACACACGTTAGAAGTGGTGGATAATATCGCCATGAGCTCTACCAATGTATGGTTGGTGTGGGCTGCATTGCTCCACGATGTTGCGAAGCCCGTCACAAAACGCTACGACCCCATACACGGCTGGTCATTCCACGGTCATGAAGTGGTGGGTGCCAAAATGGCCTCCAAAATCTTTCATAGACTGCGATTGCCTGTAAATGAAAGACTTAAATACGTCCAAAAACTCATCAACCTCCATCTGCGTCCCATCGTTTTGGTGGAAGACAACATCACCGACTCCGCCGTGCGCCGTCTGCTTTTTGAGGCTGGCGATGACATCGACGACCTGATGATGCTTTGCGAAGCTGACATTACCTCTAAAAACTCCGACAAAATCAAGCGTTACCACAAGAATTTTGAGATTGTGCGACAAAAACTCGTGGAAATCGAGGAAAAAGACCGCCTGCGCAATTGGCAACCGCCCATTGACGGTTTGGATATCATGAAAGCCTTCGACCTTAAGCCCAGCCGTACCATTGGCGACATCAAGGATGTGGTGTGCAACGCCATTTTGGATGGCGAAATTGAAAACACGCGCGAAGCCGCCTATCGTTGCATGATCGAGGCGGGTATCAGTTTAGGACTTACACCTGTTGAAAATCTTTCTGAAAATGAATAAGTTATCGCATATTTGGATTCTCTTCATCGCTTTCTTCATCCTTATGGTCGGATGTAACGACAAAAAACGGGTGATGGAGAAACCCGACAATTTGATTAACCGCATCACATTGGTCAACATTTTGGCCGAAAGTTATCTGATTGAGAGTACGTTACAAGTTACCCCGACAGACACTGTCCATAAGGATGAACTTTCCCGGCGATATTACAAAGACCTGTTCGATCGTTACCATATCACCCGAGATCAGTTCGAATCCTCCATTGCTTACTACATCAGCGAGGAAAAATCTGCCGAGAAGCTGCTCAACGACGCTTCAGCAATGATTGTCAACAAGAAGCGAGAAATCATGATACAAGACAGTGTTATGAACATCAACATCCAAAACCCATAATCAAGACCTGGAATCATGCTATTTAAGAACGCTTTTGAACAGCAGCCGTCGCTGCGCTTTGTCTATGAAAAACTGCAGTTTTACTCCGGCTTGGGACGGCAGTATCTGTTAAATCTTCCTTTTTGCACAGATTCCGAATCTTTGTCTACCGAACTATCTCATTTAGAAGAGTTTATTGCCATTTGGAAGAACGAAGGCAACCGTGTCGTATTCTCGCATCTTTGCCAACAAATTCACCAATTGAACAACATCGCCCCCACCCTGCTCTCTTTGGAAAATGGTGCGGTATTGGACGATGTGCAACTCTTCGAAATCAAGAAAACGGCCATACTGACCAAGGCTATTGCTTTAGATGTCAATAAGTTGAACATTTCATGGCTGCTTTACGAGCCCATGGAACCTGTTATCAACATCCTTGATCCCGAACATACGCACATTCCTCATTTCTATGTCTATTCGGCGTATGACGAGGAGCTGGCTTGCCTTCGGGAGAAGATGAAGTCGATGGACAACACGCAAGACATTGAAACATACCGTTTTCAAGCGCAGCAAGTGGAAGACCGTGTGCGATTGCAGCTCAGCGAAAAATTGCGTCCTTATCATGCTGCATTATCGCAAAACCTGCGTAGCACCGCCTATTTAGACATGCTGATTGCCAAGGCGAAATTAGCTATAGAATGGAATGCTTGCAAACCGCAAATCAGTGATTCTCACAATATTGTAAATTTGATTAATCCTGAAGTGGCCGCGGCCTTATCGCAAAAAGGACGGCCATTCCAGCCTGTCAGTATCGCCATCGGACGCGAAACGGTACTCATCACAGGTGCGAACATGGCAGGCAAGTCCGTACTTTTGCAGTCTGTGGCTTTAGCGCAATACCTTTTCCAATTCGGATTCTTCCTTCCCGCAGAATCAGCGCAACTACCTGTTATGGACGAGGTTATCACCAGCATTGGCGACCGACAATCGGCGCTCAGCGGACTTTCCTCCTTCGCCGTGGAGGTCCTCACCATCGATCGCATTATCAAGACCGCCCGTGAGGGCAAGCGCGTGTTGGCGTTAGTGGATGAGTTAGCGCGTACCACCAACCCCGACGAGGGCAAACGGATGGTCAACGGATTCATCCGCATCTGTCGAAAGCTCAACCTCACAGCCATCGTCACCACCCACTACGGAGGTTTAGATGTAAGCTGTAAACGACTCAGGGTAAAAGGCTTACAGATTCCTGAAGGAGTAGATTCGCTCAGCATCGGACACATCGCCGACTACATGGACTACTCGCTCGTTGAAACGCGCGACGACGACGTTCCTAAAGAGGCGTTCACCATAGCGCGGCTATTGCGCGTGGACGAGGCATTCCTCAACGAGTGCGAAACCACATTGTAGAGACGCGATTAATCGCGTCCCTACTGGTCAGAACGTGATGAATCGCATCTCTACAGGTCCGTACATATTTGTATTTTGTGTACCTTTGCCGCCGTTTTAAAATAGAAAAGAATGTCATTCACATATCCCCTGATGCTGATTGGTCTTGCGGCTATTTTGGTCCCGATCATCATCCATCTTTTTAATTTCAGAAGATATAAGACCGTCCAGTTTTCCAATGTGAAAATGCTGGAGGATATTCAAAAGAAGACGAAACGCGCTTCTCAGGTGCAACAGCTTATCACCTTGTTGCTGAGAATCTTAGGAATTATTTGTCTCGTTCTGGCATTTGCGCAACCCTACCTTCGCGGAGGCAATAAGAACGTCAAAAAAGGCAACGTGGTCTCCATTTTCGTGGACAATTCATACTCCATGGAAGCCAACAGCAAGAACGGCTCCCGTCTTTACGATGCAGTGGATGCCGCCAAGAATATTGTACAATCATTCGGCTTCTCTGACGACTTCGTACTCACCACGCAGGACTTTTCTGGTGAAGAATCTCACATCCTGAACAAAGACCAGATGCTCGACCTGCTCGACCGCATCGCTGTTTCACCTAATAGCCATTCATTCAAAGAGATACGCACTTTTGAAAACCATACGCTGCAATCTTCTCAAAAAGAGAATGTCATTCACTATTATATCTCTGATTTTCAGAAGAATAACTTCGACCTGACCCTTCTTCGTAACGATTCCTCCACCCATATCGGACTGATTCCTACTCCGTCGGAACAGCTTAGTAATGTGGGTATTGACAGCTGCTGGTTCCAAACGCCCGTCTTCAAACTTGACAACACCGTGACCCTCGTGGCACGTATCCATAATTACGGTAGTGAAGAAGTGCAGAAAGTACCTGTGAAACTGCACGTTAATGAAAAACAGAAGGCCATTGCCGCCATCGACATCGCGGCGGGCAACTACATTGACTGCCATCTGACTTACCGCATCGACGAAAAGGGCACTAACTGTGGTAAAGTGAGCATAGAGGACGCGCCCATCACCTTCGACGATGAGCTCTATTTTACCTACGAAGTGTCGGAAAACAGTACGGTGACCGTTATCTACGACAAAGAGCCAAACCGCTTTTTGACAGCACTTTATGGTAAGGATTCTATCTTTACCTACCAGCCGATGGGTTACCAGCAAATTAACTATACAGAGCTGCGACAAAGTGCCGTGGTGGTGCTGAACGAAGTTCCGACCATCTCTTCCGGTCTGGCAGATGAACTATCCAAATTCGTGAAAGCCGGCGGCACATTGCTGGTCTTCCCGTCCACAAAAATGGACAACACCGTCAACAACCTTCTGAAGTCCCTCAACGCGGGTACTTTCGGAAACGTTGTTGACAAAGCACTGAAATGCAAATACTTAAACTCCGAAAGCATTTATTTCAAGGGGGCATTGGAATCGAATGACCCGCGCATGGACATGCCTTCCACGCTGAAACATTACGCGCTGACGAGCGGCAACAACGGCAGCGAAACCATAATGATGCTGGAGGATAACTCCCCGATGTTGGTCTCCTACCCTGCTGAATCAGGACAAGTGATCCTGTCGGCGGTGGCCATGAACGACGATTGGGGCAACGCTCACCGTCATGCGCTCTTTTTCGTGCCGCTGCACAACATCGGCATTATGAACGCCGTGCAGCAGAAACTCTACAACCTCATTGGCGTGGATCAGATGCAGAAGGTTTTGTTGCCCACTGACGGTTCCGACGAGGCTATCGTGCTACGTGCGCGTAAGGGCAACGAAGAGTTCATCCCCGAGCAACGCCGTTTGGGCAACGAAACGGCCCTCTACTTCCATAACCAAGCGCACACTAGCGACTGGTACGACTTGGTGCGCGGCGGACAAGTACTTGGCACTCTGGCGTTTAATCTCAACCGTCGCGAATCCGACCTCACCTGCTACAACGAAAACGAGCTCAAGAAGATAAGCAACGAATTAGGTGAAAACATCTCCATCACCAGCGCGGACACGAAAAACATCGCCAAGAGCGTCTCCGACAAACTGAACGGCAAGCCGTTATGGCCATGGTTCGTCATCCTTTCCCTGCTCTTCTTCCTCGCCGAAATCGCGCTGCTCCGCTTCTGGGGACGGCCGGCGCTGAATGAGGAGTAGTGGTGGCTGTTAACAATGACATTGACTTTGACCATTGACTACTCCCTAGACACTTGACCCTCGACCCTAATCTTCTAACCTTTTAATCCCAGAGACGCCATAATATGACGTCTCTACAACCCAAAGACCAAACATCTATCCTCTTCAACATTAAACCCTAAACCTTAAACCTTCAACCTCCTTCTCACCTTCTAACCTCTCCTCCTCTCAACCTTAAACCCTCAACCAAAATGACCAACATCACCCACATTGCATTCGACATGGGCGGCGTGGTGCTCCACATCGACCACGAACAGGCCGTGTCAAGATTTGAAGAAATCGGCGTTGCAGATGCACGCAAATATCTTAATCCTTACCATCAGCAGGGACTTTTCGGTCAGCTGGAAGGCGGACAGATCTCGGCGGAGACGTTCGTCACGGAGCTGAGTCGCCTCATCGGGAAGCCGCTCACCCACGAGCAGTGCTTGTACGCGTGGCTCGGCTACCTTAAGGGCATCCCGCAAAGCCATTTCGACACGCTCACCCGCCTGCGTAAGGAGGGATACCGCATCTGTCTGCTCTCCAACACCAACCCCTTCTTCTTCGAATGGGCTGAGAGCGAGGCGTTTGACGGACAGGGAAACTCCATCAGCAGCTATTTCGACAGCATCTACGTCAGCTTCAAGTGCAAGCTGCTGAAACCTTCTCGAGAGATTTACGAACACGTGTTGCGCAACGAGGGTATTCGTCCCGAACAGCTGCTCTTCATCGACGACAGCGAACGCAACACCGAAGCCGCCGCCGCATTGGGCATCCAAACGATACACGTGGAGACGAATGCGGATTGGACGGGGTTGGTTTAATGTTTAGGGTTTAAGGTTTAAGGTTTAGAGTTTAGGGGGTAAGAGGTTAGGTTATTGGGTTGTAGAGACGTCATATTATAGCGTCTCTAGGATTTACAAGACGTCATATTGTGGCGTCTCCGGGATTTATAAGACATCATATTATGGCGTTTCCGGAAATTATAAGATGTTGTCTTCAATGGTTACAATCAAATAGAAATATTATGAAAAAATGGTTTTATTTTTTGACATTGGCCTTGCTGTTAGTGACGTTTGGAGCGAGCGCGCAGCAAGTCAAAATGATAGAAACGGATGTGCCGAAGCGTCCTGATGGACAAAAAGATGTGTTGCAATTGACTGCGCCACCGATGGAGACCGTACGAGTGGGTTTCATTGGTTTAGGCATGCGTGGTCCCGGTGCCGTGGAGCGTTTCGCACAAATCGAAGGTACTGATATTAAGGGACTTTGCGATGTGGAGGCTGACCGAGTGGAGGATTGTCAGAAGCTGTTGGAAAAACTCGGCAGACCGCGTGCTGCAACCTATAGCGGGAGTACCGAGGCCTACAAGGCGATGTGTGACCGCGACGACATCGATCTGATATACATCTGCACCGACTGGATCCACCATGTGCCGCTCGCCGTATATGCAATGGAGCACGGCAAACACGTGGCCATCGAGGTACCCGCCGCGATGACGCTCGACGATATCTGGCTGCTCATCAACACCAGCGAGCGCACCCGCAAGCACTGCATGATGCTGGAAAACTGTGTGTACGACTTCTTCGAAATCGCTACACTGAACATGGCACAACAAGGACTTTTCGGCGAAGTTTTGCACGTGGAAGGCTCATATTTGCACAATCTTGACGATTTTTGGACGGAATATTGGAATAATTGGCGACTTGACTACAATATGAAGCATCGTGGCGACATCTACCCTACTCACGGTATTGGTCCTGACTGCCAAGTGCTGAACATCCACCGTGGCGACCGTATGGAATACTTAGTAGCCATGGACACAAAGCCATATAACGGTCCAAAACTGGTAAAAAAGCTGATGAACCAGGAGTGTCCTGATTTCCAGAATGGCGACCAAACATCAACGCTTATCCGCACGGCGAACGGCAAAACCATGCTCATCCAGCACGATGTTCTGACTCCGCGCCCCTACAGCCGCATGTACCAAGTGGTGGGTTCCGACGGCTATGCCTGCAAATATCCTATCCCACAGCTGCTATTCCGTTCTGAAATGCTCGCCAACACCGAATCGTCTGATTATCAGAACCTCAATGCCCATTCTGCGATGCCCGACACTCTTTGCCAAGCCATGCTGAAAAAGTATCTGCCTCCGTTTGTGCAAGAGTTGGAAGAGAAGGCTCGCCGCGTGGGCGGTCACGGCGGAATGGACTTCATCATGGACTACAGGCTGGTCTATTGCCTGCAAAACGGTCTGCCCCTTGACATGGACGTTTACGACATGGCGGAGTGGTGCTGTTTAGGCCCACTGACCCGCATTTCGTTGGAAAACGGCTCCGCGCCCGTGGCCATCCCCGACTTCACGCGTGGCGCATGGAACAAAATCCAAGGATTTCGGTATGCGTTTAAGTAATGAAGAATGAAGAATGCATAATGAAGAATAGAAACCCTATTCCCAAAAGGGCTGAAAGCCCGACCTATGTCAACCTAGGGTGAGCGCAGCGAGCCCTAGGATAAATGATGAATATAACGATGTACAAATCATACGTCATACATCAAACGTCACAATGGTTAATAATCAACTACTTGAAACTATTCGCCACTTCCAAATAAAAGGAAGCGTTTCAGCCGTGAGGCCGTTAGGTGACGGATTGATCAATGATACGTATTTGGTTACGACACAAGGAGTTGACACGCCGGATTATGTGTTGCAACGGATTAACCATCGCGTTTTCACCGATGTGGAGTTGTTGCAAAATAATATTGAAACCGTAACTAACCATTTGCGCAGGAAACTTATGGCAGAGGGTGTTGCAGATATTGATCGGCGGGTGTTGCGGTTTGTTCACACTTTCGATGGCAAAACTTACCATCTTGATGGAGAAAGCTACTGGAGAATCAGTGTTTATATTCCTGATAGTCTTACGATTAGCGAAGTAACTCCGAAAAGCAGCTACGACTGCGGTCAAGCTTTCGGACACTTTCAGGAACAGTTGATTGACCTTAAGGAACCGTTGGGCGAAACGATTCCCGATTTTCACAATATGGAGTTGCGGCTCAGGCAGTTGCGCGTAGCCGTGACCAACGATGTGGCTGGACGCGTGAAAGAAGTAACCAAAGAGCTGGAACTCCTTGAGGCTCACGCCGATGAGATGTGCTTGGCGGAACAGTTGCATCGTGAAGGGCTACTACCGAAGCGCATTTGTCATTGCGACACAAAAGTCAACAACATGCTTTTCGACCGCAACGGCAACGTACTCTGTATCATTGATTTAGATACGGTGATGCCCGCCTACATCTTCTCTGACTACGGCGACTTCCTTCGCACTGCCGCCAACACACAGCCAGAAGATTCGCCCGAATTGGACCGTATCGCTTTCCGCTGGGACATCTTCGAGGCTTTCACCCGCGGCTATTTAGAGTCCACGGTCTCCTTCCTCACCCCCGAGGAGCGCGACCACCTGCCCTTCGCCGTGGCCCTATTCCCCTTCATGCAGGCCGCCCGCTTCCTCACCGACTATCTCAACGGCGACACCTACTACAAAACCCTCTACCCCACGCACAACCTCGTCCGCACCCGCAACCAGCTACGGTATTTTGAAGAGGTGGAAGCTGCCCGTAACCGAATGAAAGAATACGTAAGAAAAACCTCTAATGTCGCATTGTAGAGACGCGATTAAAGCCGGTATTCATTTGTCTGTGGTAATAATAATTAATGTACATTTGCATTCTTGAAAAGTGAGACATCCTCATATCACTAAAACAAAATTTTTTTTTGAGAATGTCAATCACTGCGACACATAGTGGCACTTACCAGTCGTACTTTTGCCGTGTCAAATAAAAAATAATATGGAAAACTTTAAAATCAAAAAGTTAGAAGAAGAAAATCCAAAACCTTTAAAATGCAACAGTGACTCCGCATTTAAACGTGCTGCACGTACACACCAGTCTGATGTCCATTATACCATTTCAATTCCGTAACAATCTTCCCTTGTCAAAACAAGCACTTTATGAAAGTCA
>Ga0310786_10010977_pt1 | contig 11336 bp, 9 predicted proteins | sample AusTroGonzalo_MG_FD_203881 | JGI IMG/M metagenome (GOLD analysis project Ga0310786, IMG submission 203881) | Bovine rumen microbial communities from tropical cattle in Woodstock, Queensland, Australia - Gonzalo_03 (v2) (version 2) | ecosystem: Host-associated > Mammals > Digestive system >... | reverse complement strand
TTTGTAGAGCGGCGGAGTAGCGATATAAAGATGACCACCTTGGATCACCTGTGGCATGAAACGATAGAAGAGCGTCATGATCAGTGTGTCGATGTGTGAACCATCGACATCAGCATCGGTCATGATGATGATCTTATTGTAACGTAACTTATCAATATTTGCCTCACGATCGCCTTCACCCTCAACACCAAAACGAACACCAATACTCTGAATAATGTTCATAACAGACTCAGACTCAAAGACGCGATGCCACTGAACTTTCTCCACATTCAGAATCTTACCACGCAACGGCAGAATAGCCTGGAAATGGCGATCACGACCAGACTTAGCAGAACCGCCTGCAGAATCACCCTCAACAAGGAATATCTCGCACTGCTGAGGATCCTTATTCGAGCAGTCTGCAAGTTTACCAGGTAATCCACCACCCGTCATAGGATTCTTGCGCTGCACACTCTCACGAGCCTTACGGGCTGCAATACGGGCTGTGGCAGCAAGAACCACCTTATCACAGATAAGTTTAGCCTCCTTCGGATGTTCCTCCAGATAGTTGCTCAAAGCCTCACCTACAGCCTGCTGAACGGCACCAGCCACCTCCGAGTTACCCAGTTTCGTCTTCGTCTGACCCTCAAACTGAGGCTCAGCAACTTTGATGGAGATGACAGCAGAGAGACCCTCTCGGAAATCCTCACCAGCAATCTCGATCTTTGCTTTCTCAATCTGCTTAGAGATTTGAGGATCAGCATCAGCATAAGCCTTCAGTGTACGGGTAAGCGCAGCACGGAAACCCATCAGGTGGGTACCACCTTCGATAGTATTAATGTTGTTCACATAAGAGTGAATGTTCTCACTGTAATCAGTATTATACATCACAGCAACCTCTATAGGTGTTCCCTGTTTCTCTGTCTTCAGATAGATCACATCATCGAAGAGGTGAGTACGGTGACGATCCACGTAACGAACGAACTCCTTCAGTCCGTCCTTTGCATGGAACACCTCTGGCTGACGAAGATTGCCCTCCTCATCAGGACGCAAGTCTGTCAGCGTAATGGTGATGCCGGCATTCAGATAAGCCAACTCACGCATACGACGAGCAATAATGTCATACTTATATTCTGTTGTGGTGAAAATACTGCCATCAGGCCAGAACTGTTGACGTGTACCTGTTTTATCAGTATCCCCTACAATCTTCACATCATAGAGTGGCTTACCCTTCTCATACTCCTGCTGATAGATGTGGCCGTTACGATAAACCTGTGACATCATATGGGTAGAGAGTGCGTTTACACAACTGACACCCACACCATGAAGACCTCCTGATACTTTGTAAGAGCCCTTATCAAACTTACCACCGGCATGCAGCACAGTCATAACGACCTCAAGGGCTGACTTGTGCATCTTCTCATGCTCATCTACAGGAATACCACGTCCGTTATCCTGTACCGTAATAGAGTTATCCTCATTAATGGTTACTTCGATATGCGTACAATAACCTGCCATTGCCTCGTCGATAGAGTTATCGACGGTCTCATTTACCAGGTGGTGAAGACCCTTCTCGCTGATGTCACCAATGTACATCGCAGGGCGTTTACGTACGGCTTCAAGTCCCTCGAGCACTTGAATGTTACTCGCGGAATAGTTCTGTTCTTGGTTCAGTTGTTCTTCTGTCATTTTACTATTATCTCTAATTGGTTGCAAAGGTACAAAAAAAAAGTCAGATAAACATAGTTTATCTGCTAAAAAACTACAAAAAAATAACCGCAACCCTTTTCGGGCTGCGGTTCAAGTCTGTATAATAGTAATTATTATCCCAGCTTGTTGATGTGCAAAGCGAGGCTTGACTTCAGGTTAGCGGCCTTGTTCTTGTGGATAATGTTGGTCTTAGCCAACTTGTCCAGCATCTTCTGTACCTTAGGATACAGAGCAACAGCCTCTTCCTTGTTAGTCATAGCGCGCAACTTACGCACAGCGTTACGCATAGTCTTAGCGTAGTAGTGATTGTGAAGCGCCTTTTTCTTGTCCTGGCGGATTCTCTTCACTGATGATTTGTGATTTGCCATTTTTTTATTAAATTTTGTTGTTAATATAAAGCTTATGGGTCTTGCGTCACAAAGACTGCCCTGGGCGGGTGCCTTTTCAGGTACCCTCCGCCACCGTTCCCGAAATACTCAGTAGCACTGGCTGTGCAGATGACGGATTTAAATTTTGTAGTCCCAAGGGGAATCGAACCCCTCTTTAGAGAATGAAAATCTCTTGTCCTAGCCGATAGACGATGGGACCATCGCAATTTAGCGGGTGCAAAATTACTGCTATTTTTCCAATCCACCAAATTTTCCTTTAAAAAAATGATTCTTTCTGCCTTTTTTCTTCATTCTTACGTCTAAATTCTCAATTTCTTTGTATCTTTGCAGCGTATGTTGACGAAAACTCAAGCCATTGTACTCCATTCATTAAAATATGGTGAGACCCGACTCATCGTGGATATGTTTACACGATGTCAGGGACGACAATCTTTTATTGTCAGCATCCCCAAATCAGTAAAAGGTAAAATCAAGAAGCAACTATTCCAGCCGCTGACATTGCTCGAAATAGAGTTTGATCTCCGACCTAAGGTCCAACTGCAAAAGTTATCAGATGTACGACTGGCTTCTCCCTTCTCATCGATTCCCTTCGACCCTCATAAACTTTCCATCTCACTATTCGTGGCAGAGTTTCTATATTATGCACTCCGTTCTGAACAATACAATGAGCCGTTATTCGATTATATTGTCAACAGCATCCAATGGCTCGATACCCAACCCGATCGATTTGCTAATTTCCACTTGGTGTTTCTTATGCGACTTTCTCGCTTCCTAGGCTTCTATCCAAACCTCGACCACTATCAGGCTGGTAGTTATTTTGATCTCCGCGAGAGCATGTTTTTACCATCACCACCTGTTCATCGTGACTTTCTTCATCCTTTAGAAGCAGAGAAAATACAGTTGATGATGCGTATGGATTTCTCCACAATGCACCTTTTCCGAATGTCGCATCAGGATCGCAATCGCCTATTGGAAGTCGCTCTTGTTTACTATCGCCTCCATATACCTGACTTTCCAGAACTGAAGTCTGTCTCTGTCCTTCAGGAACTCTACCAATAGGTCTGCCTATAACTTTGCATGACACTTGCACAAAATCATCATATAGCAGCAAGGGCCAAAGAGTAATACTTAGACTCTGGACTATCTGCACGAGAGGGCAACACGCAACAACACTGGGTACCCTGCAGCACACCAGCAGTTTTGGCATAGCCAAAAAGCGTAATGGCCTTATAGAACACATTACCTGCAACAATATCTGGGAAGATCAAGGCATCAGCCTGCCCATCAATCACAGAACGGATACCCTTTTCTCTCAGACTCACACTGTCTAGCGAGGTCTTCAAGTCAAGTGGCCCATCGATAATGCATCGGCCAAAGGCGCCAGTCTGAGCTTCAGCAATAATCTCCATATAATCAACGGTATATGGAAATGTTTTAGCACTCACTTTCTCCGCACAATGGATGAGCGAGATACGTGGCTCTTCGATGCCCAAGGCATGACATACATAGTTCACGTAATGAATCTGCTGACGACGCTGAGCGTCTGTAGGCACTGGGATTACAGCAGCATCTGTAAAGAACAGCAACTTCTCATATTTTGGAATCTCTGCCATCGCGATATGAGTGAGCACATGACCAGGACGTAAAATACCTGTCTCTCTATCCAAAATGGCGCGCAAGATCACATCGGTATTAATCAGTCCTTTCATCAGAATATCCGCTTCTCCATTTTTGCAGAGCGCCACAGCACGACGGGCACATTCCTCCTTGTCATCACCATCCACATAGATGGGTTCAATAAATCCCATCTCCACACCTTTCTCTACAGCATAACGGGTACTTGCATCATTCGCACATACAACAGCCACGCGCTTCTTATCACCTCGTTGCTGAAGAAAGACAATCATATCATTCAGGTTCTTGATTGCTTGCATAGTTTCTTGATTTTTCTGTTTTTATGCTGCAAATATACAAAAACTTTTGTATCTTTGCAAGCGAAATAACCAAAATCAACATTTTATGAGAGAAACTCTGTTGACAACAATGCTGGCAACCACCCTAACATTGTCGGCTCAGGAACAGGCTCCAATGCTACTTCAGTACGACCGTCCTGCCGATTTCTTCGAAGAGTCACTGCCTATCGGCAACGGTAAACTGGGCGCTTTGGTATATGGTGGTACCGACGATAATATTATCTATCTGAATGACATCACTTTGTGGACAGGTCGGCCTGTTGACCGTCACATCGATGCTGATGCTCATCAATGGATTCCCAAGATCCGTGAGGCACTCTTCAATGAAAACTATCAGTTGGCCGATTCTCTTCAGTTACACGTTCAGGGGCCTAACTCGCAACATTTCCAACCACTTGGTACACTTCACATCAAGGACCTGGGGCTTGGCACAGTTAGCAATTACCATCGCAGCCTCAGTCTCGACTCTGCTATTATTAAGGATAGGTACATGCGCGATGGAAAATTTATCACCAGAGAATATTTCGCCTCTCATCCTGATAAACTGATAGCCATCCGGCTTAAAGGCGACATTAACTGCATGATAGCCCTGACGGCACAGGTTCCCCATCACGTGAAGGCCATTCCCACCCAACTCACCATGACAGGTCATGCCACAGGCGATGCCAGCGAGAGTATCCATTTCTGTACCATGCTCTCACTAAAGACTGATGGCGAAGTGATTGCAAGCGATTCCTCCCTGACTATCAAAAATGCCAAGGAGGCTATCCTCTATCTGATCAACGAAACTAGTTTTAATGGCTACGATAAGCATCCTGTTAAAGAAGCAGCTCCCTATTTAGAGAATGCTGCCAACGACATCTGGCACACCCAGAATTTCAGCTTCGATGAGTTCTATACTCGTCATTTAGCTGATTATAAGACAATTTACGACCGTGTGAAGCTTAGACTATCTGAAAACTCTGATAAAAATAGATACGCAGGAAATACCAGTGATTTACTAAAGGCATATACCGATGGTGGTGGGAAGAGCCGCTACCTAGAAGAACTGTATTTTCAGTTTGGCCGATATCTGCTAATCTCCTCTTCTCGAACACCTAATGTTCCTGCCAATCTGCAGGGTCTATGGACACCTCACCTCTGGTCACCTTGGCGCGGCAACTACACTGTGAACATCAATTTGGAAGAGAATTACTGGCCTGCATTCGTAGCCAATATGACAGAGATGTCACAACCGCTCGATGGATTCATCAGCGCTTTAGCTGCTAACGGACAATATACTGCACAAAACTATTATAACATCCACGAAGGCTGGTGCTCAAGCCACAACTCCGACATCTGGGCGATGACCAACCCCGTTGGCGAGAAGAACGAGAAGCCTGAATGGGCCAACTGGAACATGGGTGGCGCCTGGCTCGTTAACGCTCTTTGGGAGCGCTATCAGTTTACACAAGACAAAGAATATCTGCGTACTATAGCCTACCCGCTGATGAATGGTGCTGCCAATTTCTGTCTGGCTTGGCTCATTGAGAATCCGAAACAGCCAGGCGAACTAATCACAGCTCCCAGCACCTCGCCTGAAAATGAGTATAAGACGGACAAAGGTTATCACGGTATGACCTGCTACGGCGGTACAGCTGATATGGCCATCATCCGCGAGCTCTTTATCAACACGATTGCAGCAGGTAAGATCTTAGGTGAGAAGAACAAGAAGATGGAGAAAGCTTTAGCCCGACTGCATCCCTATACCATCGGCCATATGGGCGACCTCAACGAGTGGTATTACGACTGGGATGATTGGGACTTCCAGCATCGCCACCAGAGTCACCTCATCGGCCTCTATCCTGGCAATCATCTTACAGACCCCATGCTCCAGAAGGCTGCTGCACGCTCACTGGAAATCAAAGGCGACCAAACAACTGGCTGGAGCACTGGTTGGCGTATCAATCTCTGGGCTCGTTTGCACAATGCCCAACAAGCTTACCACATCTTCCAGAAACTACTGACGTATGTCACACCTGATGATTATAAAGGTCCAGACCGCCGCTACAGTGGTGGCACCTATCCCAACCTGTTTGATGCCCATCCACCTTTCCAGATAGACGGAAACTTTGGCGGAACGGCTGGTGTTTGCGAGATGCTGATGCAGAGTGGCGACAACAAGATCGAGTTGTTGCCAGCTCTCCCTGAGGAGTGGGCAGATGGCAGCGTGAGTGGCCTCTGTGCACGTGGTGGTTTTGAAGTCAGTTTCAGATGGAAGAAAGGAACAGTACGTGATTGTAGTATCAAGTCAAAAACCAATAGTACTGTCACCTTATTATATAATGGTCAGCAAAAGACCATCAAACTGAAAGCAGGTAAAACTCAAAATATAAAAACGTGGTAAATATAAATATCAAAGAAACAGACCTTAATAGGGCTAAAGATTGGAGTGGAGCTGTCTATCTTGGCGATGATATTCTTCTCACTGAGCATATTAACGAAGTGCCCATGCCCACAGAACCCCGATATATGAACTTCATCATGATCGGACTGTGCACCAAGGGCGAAGTCATGTATCAGTTGGACACTATCAAACAGGTCATCAAGCCTGGAGATATTCTGGTGGTCAGCGATCGGCATATCGTAGATAGCTATCAGCATTCTGATGATATGGAAGGCCTATGTATGATCATGTCTGTCAACTTCTTCAGAGAGATTATCCAGAATGTCAGAGATATCAGTTCGCTCTTCCTTTTCTCACGCTTACATCCTGTGATGAGTCTGAAGCCGGAAGAGATCCAAACCTTCAAGGAATATTTCCAAGTGATTAAGGAGAAGATTGGCGATAAGCGCAATCATTTCCAGAAAGATCTCATCAAGAGCCTGTTACTGGCGATGTTCTACGACTTGAGCAACATCATCTATCGGATGAAAAACGGTGAAAAGCCCAAGTCAAGACAAGAGGTCATCTTTACCAGGTTCATTAAACTGGTAGATCAGAACTTCAGGCACGAGCGCCGTGTTTCTTGGTATGCTAAAGAGCTTACGATCAGTACCAAATATCTTTCGGAAGTAGTGAAATCAGTCAGTCATCGCACACCTAACGAATGGATCGATTATTACATTACTCTTGAACTGAGAGTACAACTCAGGAACACTGTCAAGAACATTAAGGAAATTGCTGAAGAACTGAACTTCCCCAACCAGAGTTTCATGGGGAAATTCTTCAAGGATCATGTGGGTATGAGTCCGTTAAAATATCGGAAGTCATAAATAGTTCTGACGCTTCAGTTCCTCAACCATCTCCAGTAGCTCCTGATACCACGTTTCCCCAAAACGGCGTATCAAGGGCTCACGGAGGAACTGATACAATCGAAGATTCTCTTGGACGCCTTTGGCCACAGCCATCTTGCAGACTGACCAACGGTTATAGTTAAGACCAATCAGTCCATCACCCAGTTTCTTCTCACGGATGGGGTAGAGCGCACAACTCACGGGTTTGCAGAAACGGGTTTTACCATTCCTATAAGCCTTCTCCAATGCACAGAGACAGCAATGAGGAATTGGTACATGTGTATTCCAATCCTCTATCTCTCCATAGTACGTGAACACACAGTCCTTACCATTCACGATACTCGTCACCAGGTCGGCTTCCTTATCTACATACGCCACACCCTGCTTGTCTATCACAGCCTGTGCCGATGCAGAGAGATCTTCCCAAACGACATCCAGACAATCCTCAATCTCTGCTACTTCCTCCATCGTAACTGGGGCGCCCGCATCTCCTTCTACACAGCACTCTCCCTTACAGACACTGAGGTCACAACAGAATTTCTCCGTCAAGATCTCCGACGAGAGTAGCACATCGCCAACTTGAATAATAGGAGGAAGTTGTTTTACCATACTATCGGAGTCATACCATTCTGCTCTAAGTAGGCATTACAACGTGAGAACTGATGCTGACCAAACCAGCCGCCACGATTCGCACTCAGCGGTGAAGGGTGAACACTCTCCAACACAAGGTTCTTCTGTTTATCAATCATATAAGCCTTTGAGCGGGCATAGCCTCCCCAGAGCATATACACCAGATGTTCGCGATGGGTAGCCAAAGCCTGAATAGCCGCATCGGTAAACTTCTGCCAACCCAATGCAGAATGACTATTCGCCTGATGCGCCCTAACCGTTAATGAGGCATTCAGCAGCAATACCCCCTGTTCAGCCCAGCGCGTCAGATTGCCAGAGATTGGAATCGGCGTACCCAAATCGGCCTGAATCTCCTTGAAGATATTCTGCAATGAGGGTGGAAACTGCACGCCGTCCTGCACAGAGAAACTCAACCCATGAGCCTGACCTGGCTCGTGATACGGATCCTGTCCGATGATTACCACTTTTACCTTGTCAAACGGGCATAGGTTGAAGGCATTGAATATAAGCTTACCTGGCGGATAGCAAGTGCCCTGCATATATTCTTGTCGCACCGCTGCCGTCAGCTGTGCGAAATAAGGTTTCTCAAATTCTCCGTTAAGATACGCCTTCCAACTCTCTTCAATCTTTACGCTCATATTAAAACAATTTTGGCTGCGAAGGCACTATTTCGCCTCACCACTACCATAAATATAGCTAAAGGCTCCGCTCTGATAATCAAAGATCTCATCATCTTTGAAGAAACGCTTTAATTCTATCTCGGCGTTCGACGTTGAGTCACTGGCATGAACGATGTTCTGCTGATTGCTCATCGAGTAGTCACCACGGATAGTTCCAGGCGCAGCCTCACGTCCGTTGGTAGAGCCAGTCATAGTGCGTACCACCTGCACAGCATCCACACCCTCAAGGGCGAGAGCTACCACTGGTGAGGCCTGCATAGAAGCAGCCAAAGAGGGGAAGAAAGGTTTGTCAACGAGGTGGGCATAGTGCTCACGCAAGATCTCATCACTAAGTTGCATCATTTTCATACCTGCTACGCGGAGTCCGCGACGCTCAAAACGGTTCACAATCTCGCCAATCAACTGACGCTGTACGCAGCTGGGCTTCAGTAATACAAGAGTTTTTTCCATAATGATATTAATAAAAAGTTATACTCAAATATCCAATGCGGCGTGATAAGCCTCATAAATGGCCTTGGTAATGTTTGCTGGACGAACACAGTCACCAACCTCACGCACAAATGGAGCACAGCCGCGAAGGGCATCCACATCCGCACGGTTTGCGCGCTGGCCTACAGCACAAACAACGGTCTTACCAGGAACAAGTACCTCATGGCCGTCCTTGTCCTTACAGATGACGCCGTCTGACGTTATCTTCTGTCCTGTATATTCCGTGTGGACAGTACAGAACTCTGTTACCTTACGCATCAGAATAGGACGATGACGGATATTGCAGTCAGGTGCGAGGGTATCACGCATCTCCACAAGTTCCACTTTCTTGCCTTCCATACCAAGATGTACGGCGCACTCGCATCCTGCAAGACCACCTCCGAGCACTACAACGCTGTCATCGACCTTGTCCTTGTTGAGATAATAGTCATTGACTATCACCACATTCTCAGAGTCAATGCCTGGAATCGGAGGAACAACAGGCGTAGAACCTACTGCGAGGATAAGGGCATCTACGCCTTCCTTCTCTACATATTCAGGCGTAACGGTCGTGTTGAGACGGATCTCTACATCCTCATCCTTTGCCTGACGCTCCAATACAAGACCAAGTTCATACATCTCATGCTTGAATGGAATAGCCTGTTCCGACTTCAGAATGCCACCAACCTTGTCTGTCTTCTCGCAGAGGATGACCCGATGACCACGCTGTGCAGCAGTAACCGCGGCCTTCAGGCCTGCAACACCGCCACCAACGACCATCACCTTCTTCCTCTGGCGGGCAGGAACCACTTCCATACCCTCAATCTCGCGACCAATCAGCGGATTAACGGCACAACGGCGTGTAAAAGTGACAGGACGCTCTGCCATACAGGTGTAGCAACGCAGGCACTTCACGATGCGGTCTTCCTGACCTGCCATTACCTTCTGTGGATGGAATGGGTCAGCAAGCAATTGACGAGCCATATATACGACATCAGCCTTTCCCTCAGCGATGATACGCTCCATCTGCTCAGGATCGCTAAGCGCGCCGATAGTTGCCACAGGCTTCTTGACGTGTTTCTTGATCTCGGCAGCAAGCCATACGTTCACACCATGCTCATCAAACATAGGCGGCGTGGTGTTGAAGAAACCAAACTGATACGAACCTGCTGAGACATGGATAAGATCGACGAGATCTTCAACTGCTTGGGCAATCTTGATACCATCCTCAATGCCATAACCACCATCAAAGAGTTCGCTACCACTGAGACGAACCTCGACAGGGAAACCTGGTCCTACGGCATTGCGGACAGAAGCGAGAACCTCACGGACGATGCGGATACGGTTCTCGAGTGTGCCTCCATACTCGTCGGTACGATGATTCAGATATGGCGAGAGGAACTGATGCAAAAGCCATCCATGACCAGCGTGAACCATGATCATCTCATATCCGGCACGCTTGCATAGCGCGGCTTTCTCGCCGTAAGCCTTCACGATGTCGGCAATCTGTTCCTTTGATAGAGCCTTCACCTGTCGGCCATCAGGACGCGTACCGTCGCTTGGTCCCCACTGATTCAGGCTGGCTTTCTTGTTCTTGTCTGCCATATACGTGCCGGCATACTGGCCAGAGTGTGAAAGTTCAATGCTTGGCACAGCTCCATGACGACGTATGGCATCAGCCACGAATGTATGCGCAGCAAGGCAACCAGGAGTCTCAAGGTCGAGATGAAGCATGTGGCTACCATCCGTCTCAGGATGGACTACAAGTTCGCTCACGGTAACTGCAGCCGCACCACCTTTGGCACGTAGCTCATAGAAACCCTGCGTGCGAGGTCCAGGACAGCAGTCAGAGGTGATATCTGTTGCACCCATAGGTGCAGAGAATATTCGGTTACGGAAAGTAACCTTGCCTAACTTAATAGGACTTGTAAGGTTTGGATATTTGTTTAGACTCATTATTCTTTTGAAAGGTTTGCAAGTTATCTGCTGCAAATATACAAAAAATCCTCTATACTATCGCGATACGGAGAAATCTTTTGTGTTTTTTTGGAATAATCTGTTACTTTCTGCAAAAAATAAACTATCTTTGCAAACAAATTATAGAAATTATGCTGCCTTTTTTAAAGAAAAAACCAATAACCGGCTACCCGAGATCCTTTGCCAAACGCCTCACATGGCGCATCATGCTCAGGATGATCATTATCATGATTATCCCAGTATATCTGCTCTTC
>Ga0310786_10010974_pt1 | contig 11337 bp, 8 predicted proteins | sample AusTroGonzalo_MG_FD_203881 | JGI IMG/M metagenome (GOLD analysis project Ga0310786, IMG submission 203881) | Bovine rumen microbial communities from tropical cattle in Woodstock, Queensland, Australia - Gonzalo_03 (v2) (version 2) | ecosystem: Host-associated > Mammals > Digestive system >... | reverse complement strand
GTAGTAGCAATAGTCGTAGTTGTCGTACTCCGAGAACGAATACGACCCGGATGAACTTCTGCTGCGCGTGTAAAACACGCTCCTCGGGAGCGCGACATCTCTCAGAGATGGGCACTGCGCAAAGGCGTCGCTCCCGACATCCCCCATGCACTCCGGCAGAAGCGCCGCCGTCAGGCTGGAGCAGTAGCGGAACGCCTCGTTCCCGATGCTCCTCACGCCACCCACATACCCGCCGTACCCGTCGCTCCACACGCTGTCCGGGAAGTTGACGCTCCTCAGGCTGCGGCAGTTGTAGAACGCGCGGCTCCCGATGTACTCCACGGAGTCGGGAAGCGTTATGCTCGTTATATTCGCGAAGCCGGAAAACGCTTCGGCTGGTATTTGCGTTTGTTGGTAGTAATAGGATGGCGTACTGTCGGAAAGGACGACATCCGCAGCCAATGTCGTGTCGAACACCGCTCTGAATTCGTGCGTCTGGATATATTGAATCGGAATCGTCACGCTCGTGAGGCCAGTACATTCGTAGAACGCGCCTTCGCCGATGACGGTTACGCTGTCGGGGATCGTCAGGCTCTCCAGGGAGGTGCAGCCGATGAACGCCTGTTCGCCGATGTTCGTGACGCTGTTCGGAATCGCCACGCCCGTCAGGTCGCAGCAATCCGCGAACACGGAGGCGCCGATGCTGACGACGCCCTGGGGAATCGTCACGCGGTTCAGGCTATAGCACCCCTCGAACACGTGGTCGGCAATGGTGGTTACGCCGACTGGGATGTTCGCGCCAGCAAGGCTGTAGCAGCCCGCAAACGCCCCATCACCAATGTCCGTCACGCTCGCGGGAATCGTCACGCTCGCCAAATCGAAACAATCGCAGAACGCGTATGCGCCGATATTCGTCACGCCATTCGGGATGGACACGCGCTTCAGGCTGTAACATTCGTCGAAGGCATAATCTCCGATGGAAACCACGCCGGAGGGGATCGTCATACTCGTAAGATTATAGCAACCGGCAAACGCCTCAACGCCAATACGCGTCACGCCATCCGCAAGGACGACCTTCACGATCGAATCCGCGTCGAACACGGACCACATGCCCTTGTCACAGACGCATTGCGGAACCGTCACGTTTTTCAGTCCGCTGCAGCCGACGAACGCGCATTCCCCAATGTTTGTGACACTGCCGGGGATCGCGAGGCTCGTCAGCGCGCTGCAGTCCGAGAATGCGTAGCCTCCGATGGTCGTAATGCTGTCCGGGATCGTTACGCTCCTCATCCCGCCGCTGCCAGAGAACGCTCCTTCATCGATGACCGTCACGATGTTCGCACGGCCGCCGGAGACGATCTCCCTGGGTATTTCGATGGCGCCGGTCGTCGGAGAAACGGCAACGATTGTCGCGTTCGTACCGCTTGTGGTGTAGTACCACGTGTAGTCACCGATCTTCACGCTGGCAGCCATCAGCGGTGCGGCGGCGAGCAGGATGCCGGTGAGGAAGCTCAGTTTCAGCAGCTTGTTGTTGGTTTTTGCGGTCATTTCCCGGTTCCTTTCATTACACGAATACTTTTACGGCGTAACAAGGGAGACCCCCATGGGACTCCTTCTACTTGTACGTCTTCCTATCCAACTTCATCTTCGTCGTCCGCGACGGTTGTCAGCGAAATGGTTTCCAGCTCGGCGATGGACGTGAGGCCCGCCCGGATCATCTCCACGCCGTTCTGGAGCATGGGCTTGAAGCCCGTCTTCACCGCCACCTCAATCAGCTCGCGCGAGCTCGTGTTCTTCTCGATGGCCTTGACGAGCAACGGATTTGACGGCACCATCTCCATCACGGCCACCCGCCCATCGAAACCAGACCAGTTGCAATAGGCGCACTTGGACGGCTCGTAAACCGTTGCCTCAGGATCCAGCATGCGATCGCCATAGCAGGCGAGGCGGCTCGCCGAGACCTTCCGCTCAAGGTCGTCGCCCAGAAGACGGTTCTTGTGTCCACAATGGCTACACAGCTTCCGCACGAGACGCTGCGCCTGCGTCATGCGCAGCGTCGAGCCGATCAGGAACGGCGAAATGCCAAGATCCTTCAAGCGGTCGATCGCGCCCAAGGCGTCGTTCGTGTGGAGCGTCGCAAGGATCAAGTGGCCCGTCAAGGCGGCCTGCACCGCGATCTGCGCCGTCTCGGGGTCGCGGATTTCGCCCACGAGGATGATGTCCGGGTCCTGACGCAACAGGGCGCGGAGCATCTTCGCAAACGTCACGCCCGCCGCGTCGTTGATCTGTGTCTGGTTCGCGCCGGGGATGGTGTATTCAATCGGGTCTTCGATCGTCGCAATATTCTTTCTGTCGCCAAACACGTTTTCCGAAAGAAGATGCATCAGGGAAACGTTGAGGGTGGAGGTCTTGCCGGAGCCGGTAGGCCCCGTCACGAGGACGATGCCGTCGCGCGTGCCCAGCGCCGTCTCGAACTGGTGCCGCAGGGAATCGTCCCAGATGGTTCCCGCAAGGCCGGCCCGCGCGAGCTTCCGGAGCCGACCGGGATCGAGGAGACGCATCACCATCTTCTGGCCAAAGGCCGTGGGAATCGTCGAGATACGGACATCGACGAGGCGCTCCACGCCGCTGTCCGTGTAGGAGATACGCACGCTGCCGTCGAGCGGCTTGCGCCGCTCGGCGATGTCCATGCGGCTTTGCGCCTTCACCCACGTGACGATTTGCACGAGATCCCCCACAGGGATGCGATGCTGGAGAATTTCGAGTATGCCGTTCACTCTCAGGCGAATGCGCCCCACGCCGTTGTCCATCGGCTCAATGTGGATATCGGAAGCCCCGCGGTTCAGCGCCTCGCGGAACCAGGCCCGCGCCTGCATGATGACCCCTATTTCGCCGGGCTGGACATCCACCGAAAGCGGTTTTGACACCTCCGTTTCATCGATCTCGAAGCCGTTTTCGAGTGTGATGTTGTAGTAGATGAAGTCGATCACGCGGTTCACGACGGACGATTCGACCCGCACGAGCCGCACGGCCAGCGCGCGAGACTCCTTCTCCGCGAGGACGGCCGTCATCTTCAGGTAGATGTCATTCGGCATGTAAGGCGTTGCCGGGAGCGACGCCTTCTGCTCGTTGATGAGCACATAAATCGTATCGACGTTGCCGTCCGCGCCATCCGCCGCGATGCCGAGCGGAATGAAACCGCAACGGTTCATGACGGAGACCGCCTCGCTGCCTTCCCGCTTGAACCCCGTCATGAAGTCGTAGTCCACGACCGTCTTCAGGAGCTCGTCGCCGTTCGCGTCGGGTGAAACGATCGGACGCTTCGGTCGTTCCTGCTTCAGATCGACCTGGTTGAACATCTCGGCGTTGATCGCGCCGTCCATGACCTTCACCTTGGTAATTCGGAAGGCTCCCAACCCGTTAATCTCCGTCTTGACCGGATCCCAGCTGTTTTTCCAGGCCATCACTTGCCCCCTTTCTCGCCGATGACAACACAGAGAATGGTCGCGACCGCTCGGCGATTCTCGTCCAGAATCTTGAACACCACCGAGGAGGGCGGCAGAAAGGCATCGATCATCAGCCAGCCGCCCGACGTGAGCGGAAACGCATCGCGGGCAACGTACTTGCGGTTACCTTTCACCAGGCTCTCGCCCTCCACGCGCGTGAACTCAGGAAACTTGACAATCCCCATCGGGGAACCGCCCTCGCGCTCAAGGATGGCCCTTAACCATACGGACCGTTCGCCAATGCAGACGATCTCGTAGCCGCACAGTTCCTCGGAAGGCACGATCATGGCCCCCTCCTCGTAGGGATGATCGAAACCGGAGATGAAGACGTAGCCCGGACGGCGGGCAGTCCCTGCTCGCCCTAACGCGTCGCCGGCGGTGCAGCTCACAACAGGGACAGACCAAATCCGACGCTCGGGCCGTTCGTCCTCCTCCTCCACGGGGATTGCCTCCTCGATCGGCTGCAAAAAAATATTCGCGACGGCCTGCTCCTCGACCCATTGGGTGAACGTTTCGAGATCTTGCCGGTAGCGCTCCCATTCGATGGGGATCAGCGGACGGCTCACACGTCGGCGCGACCCTACCGAAAACCAGCCTTTGATCGTCTTTGTGACGGGAAACGTGAAAAGACCGGTCACATCACCGATTTGCTCAAGGGCGAACGGAAACAACATGGCAAGAAGCACGAAGACTATGGCGACAAACGCACCACTTTTTGCGAACTCCCGTATTCCCATCGTCATCTGGCCAGTTCATCAGAGAGTATCTGAAACGTCTTGTACAAGCCGACAATCACGGGGCCAAGCATAGCACCGAGCAGAACAATCATCATCGGGGTCATCATATCAATAGTGCGCTTTAACAGAGCCTTGGCCTGATTCTCGTAGAAATCCACGATGGGGCGAAGCATCTCCGCGAGCTTCCCCGATTCCTCGCCCGCGCGGATCATCTGCCGAACGAGACCGGGATAAACCGCTACTTCCCGTGGCTGCGAAATAGCAGCGGAAAGACTTGAACCCCGCGTTACGATCTGCTCGTGGATACGTCCGAGGCTGTCCTCTATGATTGCGTCATCCACGGTTCCTTGGACAAGCAAAAGCGAGTCCGAAATCTGAATACCCGTCTCGTGGTTCGCCGCAAGCATGTCCAGAAACCTCACGAGCGCAAACTGGTAGAGGAGGGGACCGATCAGCAAAATCCGCCTCTGAAACTTCGTGAGCGCGATTCGCGTCGCGTGATATTTCATTCCTGTTCGCCACATCATGATCAGCCCAATAGTCACCAACGGCGGATAAAAGAGACAGGCCGGATGGTCGTGGATATAGAAAAGAAGTTTGATAGCTCCTGGTATTTTACTATAGACTTTTGCAAGCATTTTCGGCTCCATGATCTCTTTAATGAGTTTCGGAATCTCTATTGAGATCACGGCACCTACCACAAAGAAAACAATCACCGTAATGCTGGGATAAATCATAGCGGAAATCGCATCCCGCTTCGTCTCCACCATGCGCTTTAACGTGGTGATCAACCGTGCGAGCGAATCGCCAAGACGTCCGTTGGCCTCGCCAATCTTGACGGTCTCACGCATCAAGAGCGGAAACGCCTTGACACACCGCGGATCGCCCATCGCAGTCGAAAGATCGTCCCCGTTCCGAAGCCGATCCCGCACCACCATCAGCCGTTTCTTGAACCAAGAATTACTCTCCTCCTCAATGCACATGTCAAGAATCTGGAGCATCTGGAGACCCGCCATGTACAATGCTCGCATGATTTCACAAAACATGCAGATTTCCGCCGTCGAGACACCAAAGCGCGGAAGCGCAATCTTCAATTTGGTCCAATCAATCTTCGCCGCCTCTTCTCGGATCAACAGCACCTGCCAGCCCTTGCCTTCGCACTCGGCCCGAAGGTACGCCTCGCCGAAGCTCTCAAGCGTCGTCTTCTTCGTCGCCGGATTGCCGAACTCGCGGTAGATTACGCTATATTTCGCCATGGCTATTTCTCGCGGACAATCACACACAGCAGCTCTCGGACAGGGCGCATTTGGGCATCCAAAAGCCGAAACACGACGGCTCGTCCAACCAAGAAATCATCGACCATCAGATATGAGCCGGAATTCGGCAGCTTGATGGCGTCCCCCGGCCAGAAGCAGCGGCTCCGGCCGAAGATAAGCCGCCCTGGCGGCGGCGTGGGCGCCATTGTGTCCACGTGGGAGAAATCTGGCCAGATGCTGTGCGGCAGGATGTCTTCCGGCGGCGTGTCGCCATAGAACGCCTCGAACCAGACGCAATAGTCGCTGATGCTCAAAATCCGATAGCCGCATTTGTCGTCACTGGGCGAAATAACAGCCCCCTCCGGCAATCCCCTTTCCATGCCCGGGAAGAACACCGCCGAATCATATCGCCCCCTCATGGCCGAACGGCAGCTCGCGACCGGCACGAACCACATCCGGCGGAGCTTCACGTCGTAGTACACCGGCGGAAGCCCCTCGTATGAAAGGCCGATCTTGCCTTCGCCGCGGACATTGTCAACGGTTACAAGAAAGCCCTTCTCGCCACCAGAAAGGGACTTTACGGAAACAATCTTGCCCGAGACCTTTCCCTCGGGTTCGCAGATCAGTGTGAGCTTGTTCCGTATCTGCGTCGCGTTCACATTGAGCGTATCCGAAAGGAGCTGCAGCTTCCAGGAGAAGCGCGCAGCCGTGGCCGGATTCGGATCGGCCCTGACGATCTGAAACACCTCTGGGCGAACGATGGAAATCTTCGCTTCGGCAAGTCCGTCCGCCCAATCCGAAAACACCTTGAGATCTTTCATCTGCCGTTCCCACTCAATGGTTTTAGCGGCAGCAGACGCAGACTTCCGCCCTTCCGAAGACGAAAACATGCCCTTAACCCATTTTATCGCGGGGAAAGAAAAAAGACCAGTTACATCACCAATCTGTTCCACCGCGAACGGCAAACCGATTGCAACCAGGACGAGAAGTACGATGACGAACGTGCCGCTTTTGAAAATTTCCTTGATTGACATTTGTTAGGGACTCCTATTTTCTAGTTTCTGGTTTCTAGTTTCTAGTTTTTGGTTTCTGGTTTCGATTTCTAGTTTTTGGTTTTTGGTTTCTGGTTTCGGGTTTGTAGTCTCGGGTTTCGGGTTTCAAACTCTCCGTTTTCTTCACGGGGAGAAGGCCCTCCAGAACGGCGTCAGAAACATTTCCGTCTTTATCAAAGTTAACTTTCGCCGTATCCAGCACGTAACCCGGCCCCGGCTGTTTCAAGACTCTCCGCGCACAGTCCACCAGCCGTTCAAGCGTGAGCGGCAATTCCTGATTTTCGGCGGAGGCCACCTGCTCGCCCGTTTCCCGTTCCCCGTTCCCCATTTCCCGTTCCCCGTTCCCCATCGTCAACGTCCAACGTACCCAGGTAAAGGCGAATTTGTTATCGGCGGTATCAAGCCGCGCTGCTTCAACGTTCGGCTCATCCTTGAATGAAGTACTCGCGTGGAGAATACCCGCCGCCTTGGCAAAGCGATCCTTCAAGTCGGACTCGATCAACGGCTCATTGAAAATCCGGTCATGGTCATACGATTCGATGAACGGCTCCAGTTTCTTCTTGCAGTCGGCACGACGCTGATCCAGAAAGCCCTTGAAACGTTTGACGCCGTCCGAAACCTTCTTCAGCATCTTCGTGTTAGCGACAAGTTCGTCATTATCGAGCGTACGTTCACGCTTCCAAGGCCATCTTGCATCACCAATTGCGTTCCACGCCGCCTTCAAGTCTAGCCTATCACGTATCCCCGGCATTTCCTTTTTACTTTCCTTCTCGTGTTTCTTTACAAGACTATCAACACTCTCGAAAAAACCGGCGACGTTAATGTTCGTGACTGGAGGAAGAGCCCCCTTGTCTATTCCAGAAACACTCTTGCTATAGTCCACCATGAGTGTTTTTACTGACGAAAGCTCATCTCTTCCACTCTTTTTCGTCACAATCTTCGTGTCATGAACTTTCTTCCGCAGGGCACCGATCTCATTCACGCAACCCGCGAGCGCCTTCTCTTTGCCCGGGAAAGTCCTCACGTCCGGGAGCGCAAACTTGGCCGTAAGGTTAAGCTCTTCCACTTTGAGAAGGTTTTCAAGCTGAACCCCCTGAACCTCAACTTTTCCTTCCACAACCTGCACGATGGAAGTTACAGCATGGATGAGTGCTGGCTCAAGTTCCTTCGCCTGTGCAGCCTTGTCACCCGGATTGAATGTGTAGCGGTAGTCGAGCCGACATTCCCCGCCCGTTTTCAGCGTCCAAGACTGGGGATAAAAGCCCCGCCCCAGGCGCGGCGCGCTTGGAGAAGCCTTCGCCTCAAGGAAGTTCGTGGGATTCGCGGCCCAGATGAGACGATAGTACCGAAGCAAAGCGTTGAAGTCCTTCGCCGCCATATCCCATGCGGCGTTGATCTCCTCGACCGGACGCGCCACCGCCTCGTATTCGGCCAGCTTCATGTTCAGCGTCGGCTGGTTGTAGATCGCATAGACATAGTGTACACCCCACGCGACACCGCCGATCGCCGCAAGAAGAAGGAAACGCAAAAACCATTTCCGCCGCGACCGGCTGGCGTAGTTGGCCGCCGTAAAATCTATCTGATACGCCATTTCAGCATCCTCCCTGAAGCGCCATGCCAAAAGCGATGGGCGCAATATCGCGATTCAGCAGAATCGTCTCCGCGACGGACTCGGTCATGTCGATCTTGTCCATCGCATACTCTCCCCACAAGTCCCAGTGTTCGTAGTCGCTGACGTGCGTCTCCTTCACCGAAATGAGCAGAGGGACAATCTCACGCTTTTCGGCCAGTTCCGGATGCTGGTTCTTGAAGTAGTCGATCCACCCCTGCGTGCGCGCCTCGACCACACTCTTGCTGTCGTCGTCCCCGGCCATGCGTGGCAGCAGAACCTCGTCGATGTACTTCCAGCCATCCATCAGAATGGCCCGATAGACGCTGCGCCCCTTGAGCACGACCAGCCGAAGCGGATGCGCGAGCTGCTTGTCAAGGGGATAGAGCGCGAGATAGGCGTTCGCGAGCGCCAGCGCCGTGGAGGCGATGTGCGGACGACGAATGTGCATTGTACGATACCAGTTGAGATAGTCGCGCTTGACGTTGTCCTTGATGGCACCCCCGCCAACATTGTGGATGGTACGCCCCATGCCCCGTTCTCCGTTCACCGGCCCCCCGATCCCACCTTTCACACGCAGACCGCCGAAGACGATCGTCTCGTTGACGAAGCAGCTCTTGATCTGCGTCAGGAAGAAGTCCTCGCGGGCGCTCTTCCCCAGGGTGTCACCCTCCGGTATGTCGATCGACCGCGCCGTTTCGACCTGCAGACCGCCTTCCTCGCTCGGCGACACCCAAAAGTGCCGTTTGCCCGTTTTTTTGGAAAGTTGTGCGGCAAACGCCTCGTCGCCCAGCTCGCCCGCAAGCGACCAGTTGATGGCCCACTTGCCGCCCCGGCCCGGGGCAAGCTCGATTGCCAAGCACTTCGTGCCCTGGACGCCACACCCCACGACGCGTCCCTTGGGGCGCATATCCATCAATCTAAGCGGGATTTTCATGTCTAGCCTTCTCCTTCTCCTCGAACTTGGCGGTGCGTATGGCGAGTTTCAGGTCCGTAGGCCTGTTGCTGAACGATACGGCATCGTCCTCCGTGATGTCGCCGCGCTTCCACGAATCGAACAGCGACTGGTTCTTTGCAATCATGCCGTGAGCGGCGCCTTCCCGGATGGCGTCGTCGATGCGGGCAATCTCGCCCTTCTTGATGAGCTCCGAAATGAACGGCGTGTTGACGAGCACTTCCTGGATGCAGACGCGCCCCTTCCCGCAAGCCTTTCGGATGAGGCTCTGGCTGACGATGCCCTTGAGCGTGACGGAAAGCTTCAGGCGCACCTGCAGCTGCTCTTCGGGCGGGAACGTGTTGACGATACGATCCACGCTCTGCTTCGCGTCGTTCGTGTGCAGGGTCGAAAGGACGAGATGGCCCGTCTCGGCGGCCTGCGTCGCAATCTTCATCGTTTCCGCGTCGCGCATCTCGCCCACGAGAATCACGTCCGGGTCCTGGCGGAGCGCACGCCGAAGCGCCTCGGCGAAACTGCCCGTATCAATGCCGATTTCGCGCTGGTTGATGAGGCACTTGATGTCGTCATGCACAAACTCGATCGGATCTTCCACCGTGATGATGTGCTTCGATTCCGATTCGTTGATCTCCCGCACCATCGCCGCGAGGGTGGTGGATTTGCCCGACCCTGTCGGGCCGGTGAGCAGAACAAGGCCCTGCGACTGGTGGGCGAACATCTTAAGCGTCGGGCTGAAGCCCAAATCGTCGAGCGATTTCACGTTGCGCGGAATCTGGCGCATCACAATGCCGGGATGGCCCATGCGCATGAAGAGGTTCACGCGGTAGCGGTCGGGCTGGTCGTCCGGCTTGTAGGAAAGGTCGAGTTCGTTTTCGTCTTCGAAGCGTTTGATTTGCTTCGGGCCGATCATCTCCGAAATGAGTTCTCTGACGGACGAGTCCGTCAGCACGGGTTCGTTCTCGAATTCCCTCAACAGGCCGTCAACACGGGAAATGGGGCGCCGCCCGACCTTGATGTGCAGGTCGGAAGACCGCCGTTCGGTCATTTCCAATAAGAGTTTGTCAATGTGTTTCATGGCGCGTAAATTTGTTTCTAAATTTGTTTCTAGTTTCTGGTTTCTAGTTTCTGGTTTCTAGTTAAGGGCTTTTTAAGGGCTTTAAAGGCCTTAATGGCGTTAATGGCGTTAATGGCTCTCATTTCTTTCCCCAGCTCATGAAACCGGATTTTTTGGGGGCGTCGGCGGCGGGCAGAGGACTGCCCGCCCTACCAGTGGGCGGCGGGTTCGGGGAAGCGGCATTCTTGCCGCTTCCCACCGACGACTGGGCGGCAATTCCGTTCTTTGCCTTCAGGTATTCCTCCAGGATGTGCGGACGATTGGCGGCGGACATCGCCACTTCCACGTCAACGATGCCCTCGGTGACCTTGTTCGCCAGCGACAGCTCCAGCGGACACATGCCCTTCTGTATCCCCGTCGCGATGGCGCCGGCCAGCTGGTGCGTCTGGTTGTCGCGGATCAGATGCGCGATGGCGGGATTGGTGATCATGATCTCGCGCGCGGCGACGCGCCCCTTGCCGCCGATCTTCGGCAGGAGCGTCTGGCAGACCACCGCCGCGAGAACGCCACCGAGCTGGGTACGCACCATCGCCTGCTGCTGCGGCGGAAACACGTCGATCACGCGGTCCACCGTCTGCGGCGCGTCCGTGGTGTGCAGAGTCGCGAAGACGAGATGGCCCGTTTCGGCGGCCGTCAGGGCGAGCGAGATCGTCTCCAAATCGCGCATTTCGCCCACGAGAATCACGTCCGGGTCTTCACGGAGAGCCGACCTCAGCGCGTTCGCGAACGACTTCGTGTGCGCGCTCAGCTCGCGCTGGCTGATCACGCACTTGCTCTCCTGATAGACAAATTCAATGGGGTCTTCGATCGTGAGGATGTGCGAGGTGTCGCGATCGTTGATCATCTGCAGCATCGTCGCGAGCGTCGTAGTCTTGCCGGAGCCCGTCGGCCCCGTCACCAGCACGAGTCCACGCGGCAGCTTGGTGAGTTCCTGAATCTGCGTCTCGAGGCCGATCTGCTCGGGGGTGAGGATCTGATAGGGAATCAGACGGAACACCGCCGCAAGGCCACGATTCTGGCGGAACATGTTCACACGGAAGCGGATCGGGTGCTTCGCCAGGCGCATCTCGTAGGAGAAGTCGATTTCCCAGTTCTTGTCGATTTCGAGACGCTGGTCGTCACGGAGGAT
>Ga0310786_10010973_pt1 | contig 11339 bp, 6 predicted proteins | sample AusTroGonzalo_MG_FD_203881 | JGI IMG/M metagenome (GOLD analysis project Ga0310786, IMG submission 203881) | Bovine rumen microbial communities from tropical cattle in Woodstock, Queensland, Australia - Gonzalo_03 (v2) (version 2) | ecosystem: Host-associated > Mammals > Digestive system >... | reverse complement strand
GAACAGGAACGTAAAAACAAGAACAACCTGAAGGATTCGTATTTCGGCGTGTTTACCGATACGACCTGGGTGACTGTGACGAATGCGAACCGTGGTACTTATGGCGGAAATGTGGGTGACAAGGTCATCGCTTCTGTCGGTACTAAGGTTTTGATTGACTCGTTGGAAGGTGCTCATGGTGGCGCCTACGATACTTATTCTAAGACAATCTTCGTGTTCGGTGGTTCTCGCATTGTGCAGATCCAGCCCTATCGCGAAGGTGGCGAAGTCAAGGCAAAAGTCGTTGCAACGATTGACCTCCGTGAATATTTCTTTGAAGAATCAAAGGCGAATTTGAGTGGCCCGAGAACAGGTGGCGTGGGTTGGCGTTTGGACCAGGGTACCACCGATGGATACGGCCATCTTTTTGTGGCATCTAATACGGGTCACATGATTTTTGTGGACTATGCCGCAAACCCCAAGAAGTTGATTAACGACAACGTTTTGATTCACGTGCAGTGGATTGACAACTACCTCGATGACTTGGCTCCGCTTTCTGGCGTGGGTGTGATTCGTGAAGGCGGTCATTCGGGTGATGACGAAGATCTTTTGTCTAGCGACTCGCAGAGCAGCTCTTCGCTGATCGAATACCACGAATCTTCTAGCAGCGCAAAGTCTAGCAGCTCGGGCACGGGTAATAGCTCCGGCAACAACGGTAGCTCTAGCAGCGGTACTAACTTGAGCTCTGGTGGTAACGGTTCTAGCTCTAGTGGCGGAAACGGTAACAGCAGTGGTAACGATGGCTCTAGCTCTAGCGGTGGAAACGGCAATAGCTCTGGTAATGACGGCTCCAGCTCTAGCGGCGGAAACGGCAACAGCAGTGGCAATGACGGCTCCAGCTCTAGCGGTGGAAACGGCAATAGCTCTGGTAACGATGGCTCCAGCAGCAGTGGCGGAAACGGCAACAGCTCTGGTAACGACGGCTCCAGCAATAGCAATGGCTCTTCGAGCAGCGGAAACGGTAATGGTGAAGATCAGGGTGATAAGTCTTCTTCGAGCAGATCTATTGGAACTGGCGAAGATGAAGGTGAATCCAGTTCTTCGAGAGGCCAGTATTTCGGTGCTGAAGATTACGAAGAAGATCCGGGTTCCGGCTTCGACGAATACCCGTCTGCTGATGACTTTGAAAAGGGTGACTCGCTCGTTTCGAAGACGGTTGTGCTCAGCCCGACTGATCCGGATCCGAATGATCCGAGCGTGGTCTTTGTCAACGGAAACTACTATAAGTTGACGAATGATCCTGAAGGCACTGAAATGGATCTGCATTATAATTCTGGCAAGGATTCTGCCAAGGTGGGCGAAATTGTTGCCATTACGCTTGATGCAGACAAGGTCAAGAAATACTTTGATTCTCCGGATTCGCTCCGCTTCGTCTCGAAGACGGATGTCCGCCTGGTTGACCCGACGGATGGCTCCAAGAATGAAACCTTGGTGGTTCATCCTGATGGTTCTGTCACGATCTTCGTAACCGCCGACAAGGTGGTTCAGGGCGGCTCGATCAAGGTGTATGGTGGCAGCCAGATGGTGATTATCGACAACATCAACTTCTACGATCCGATTCCGGATACTCGCATGGGTTACATCAAGGATACCGATGGCGACAAGGCTCTGGACTATGTAGAAATCCTGTTGGAAGACACTCTGTCGAACAACTACTACCTGGATGGCGTGAAGTTGGTGATTGGCAAGGATACGCTTGATTGCGTGGATCCGAAGTTCAATGCAGCTCGTGATCGCATTCTGGTGGATGTGTCTAGCCTGGTGCTCCCGCCTGCAGGAGAATTCCCGAAGGATGCTAAGGCACTTGTTTCTTACGGTGACGAACTTGGTTCGGGTGCGACTTACGTCCGCGAATCTGCTATTGTCGAAGTCGGTAGCAACGTCATTAAGGATGCCTACGCAATCCGTAACGTGAATGGTCTCGATTCGCTGTTCTTGCAGTACAATATCGACCTGTTCCCGACAGACGTCAGCATGCCTGAAATGTTGGTGATGATCAAGCAGGATGCTAAGCGTTATGGCTTCGATGTGGATCAGATTAAGAAGGTCTACATGCCTGCCAAGGATATCGTGATTCTGGTCGGAAAGAACTTCAAGCTGAAGGGCGATAATAAGGACAGCGTGTCGCTGCATCCGGGTGCAACTTTCACGACCTTGCCGTACATTACTTCTGACGAATATGACCGCGAAGTGCCGGTCACCGTGGTCGACAGGCTTCCGCAGGCTAAGAATGTGGAATACTGGGATACCGATGGCGACGGCGTCTTGGATCAGATTGTCACGGTGTTCGACAAGAAGCTGACTGCTGAAGACATTGACGGTTCTCTGTATATGTCGTTCCCGTGGTACAGCTATCGCGGTATGATGATTCAGTTGCAGGCTCAGCCTGAAAACTTGAAGCTCGACCCGAAGGATTCGACTCGCGTGATTTGGGATGTTATCTCGACGACTCGCTTGGCTAGCGGTGTAACGAATATCTCTGAAGACTTGCCGCAGGCAAATGTGTATACCTACTACAAGATCTTCGGCGAAACCTTCGTGAACGAAGGCGCTGCTCCGCTGGTCGACAAGATGGCTCCTGTGGTATCGACCGCTACTCTTGACTACGGCAAGAAGGCCGATACGCTCGTAGTTGTGTTCTCGGAACCGATTCTTACGAAGGATCTTAAGGGATCTGATTACTTCTCTTACATCCATGGTGAAGAAGTGATCGAACTGAATCCGTCGAGAATCGATTGGTCTTCGGATGGTCTTTCTGCCAAGCTCGTGTTTAACGGCAGCGACGGAACGATTATGCCGGGTGACTCCATTGTGGTCCGCAAGGGCGCAAAGGATGCCATCAAGGATAACTACGGTAATATTGCCGGTGAAAATCCGCAGGCCGTCATTATCGGTGGTCTCCTGAACCACTTGGTTGAAGCCACGCAGATGGGCACCTTCGATGTCAATGACGATACCCCGAAGGAAGATGCTGATGGCAAGAGCTACACGTTGCAGACGGTAAGTTCTGTGAACCTGCGCTATGTGCCGGGCTCTACGACCAAGGAAGACATGGAAAAAGAAGGCGCTCTTGGACAGTTGGTGCAGCTTGGCGAACGCTTTGTGCCGCAGCTTCTGGACCGTGCCCAGGTATCTGCCGACGGTACGTATGATCCGTCTGTGCTCGATTCCTTGAAGCCCGAAGACGTGTACATTTCGTTCATCGTGAACTACTTCGATCACTTGGGCCAGTACGTGAACGACACCATTATCACGGTGCCTTGCGAAAGCCCGAAGTTCGGCGGTAACTGCCTTGAAACCGACAAGAAGGTCTTTGTGAACTGGAACTTCAAGGATCACAAGGGACGCTTCGTTGGAACGGGCGTGTACACCGTGCAGTTCAAGATGGTTGTCCGCTACGAAGACAAGAAGATTGTCGAAGAAATCAAGGACAAGTGGGGCGTCCGCCGCAAGAAACATAAGAAGTAGCGGTTGCGCTCTGTAGAAAATGAAAAACATTCAGCGGTAGCTGAATGTTTTTTTTTGTATGTAAGCTTAAAGGCGGGTGAGAGCGCGGAGCGCGAACAAGTATAAAAAGCAAAACGCCCCAGTTATTAAACTGGGGTGGATTGCGGGGTGAAACGAAGTGAACCCTATTTGTTATAAGCTGCGATTGGGAAAGGGGTCCAGGGGGCGGAGCCCCATGCGTCATAGGCAGCGATTAATTATTTATTAATCGCTGCGAGGAATGCGTCTTTCTTGTCCTGCAAGAATTCCTTGCTGTTGTACTTGCGGATACGGCGGAGAGCCTGGTCGCGCAACTGACGGACACGTTCGTGAGAGATGTTCATGGATTCGCCCACTTCGCGAAGAGTCTGCGGAGCTTCTTGGTTGATACCGAAGATACCGGTAATCACCTTAGCTTCGCGTTCCGGAAGCTGTTCCATGAGGTCACGAGCCAAAGCTTCGACGCTCTGGATTTCAGATTCGTTTTCCGGGTTCGTTGCGGTGCCATCGGGGAGCACTTCGGCATAGGTTGCCTTAGAGTCTGCCTTGAGCGGGCTGTCGAACGAAACACCGCGCTGACCGATCTGGATAAGTTCGCGAATTTCTTCGTTGATTTCCTTACCGCGGCTCTGTTCGTGCAAAGCCTTACGCACGCGCAAGTGCTGGTTAGCCGGCAAGCGAATCAAGTTACCTTGTTCGTTAATGGCGCGGGTAATGTAAGCCTTAATCCACCACACGCCGTAACTAATGAACTTAAGACCACGAGTATGTTCAAAGGATTCGATAGCACGTACAAGACCCATAGCGCCTTCGCTCACCAAGTCCGGTAGCGGAATCGGGCAACCACGGTATTGAATTGCAACTTTCAAAACGAAACGCATGTTTGCAGAAATAAGCTTCTTACGGGCGATTTTGTCGCCTTCTTTAGCTTTCTGGAACAGAATCTGCTCTTCTTCACGAGAGAGGGGAGCGGTGCGTCTAATATCTTCGAGGTAACGTTTTAGAGTAGTATCAGTAGAATCAATATGCATTTTATAACCTTACATCCTTAATATCGTATTTTTTTAAGCAAGATGCGTGCCAAAAGTGTAAAAAATTTGCAAACTGTATCAGATTTAACAAAAATTGTCACACAATTATGAATTTTGTCTCTAAAAATAGAAAAATTGTCTTTAAATTTCAACTAATGTCGTGATTTTATGACAAATCGGTATGGCGTTGGGACAGGCGCCTCCTTACGGGATTTGCACTCACTCGCTAGCCGGGCCCTGAACACGTTCAGGGGACCGGGGCTCGTTCGTTACAAATCTCGTAGTCGGCGCGGCACCTGCGCCTGGTCGGAAAAGCCCGCGGACATAGCGCGCTTAGAGTTTCGGAATTTCATTGGGGTTTTAGGGGCGGAGCCATGGCTTGCACCAGGGGGAGGCATTCCCCTTTACAGACCGTTCGGCTCTATTTCTAACAAAAAAATGTGATATAGCCTCACTCTCGCCGTCACGACTCGTTTATACGAGTCGCTTTCGGCTCACGGCAAAAATTGAATTCCAAATTTTGAATTCCGAATTAGTATATTTTACACGCTATGTCTATTAAAGAACCTGATCAGTCTGTCTGGAACAGATTTTGGCAACAGAAGAACGATATGGACAAGGTTTATCCTTCGTCCCCGTCTGTGTTGAATACGATTAAGAAGAATTTTAAGCTCGAAGGCCTCAAGGTTTTGGAAGTGGGTGCCGGTACCGGTCGCGACAGTGCCGAACTGGCCCGCTTGGGTGCCGACGTCTACGTGCTCGATTACGCTGAAAACAGCTTGAAAATTGTGGACGCCATTCGTGCGAAGGATAACCTTTACGATAACCTGAAGCTTGTGCGTGGCGATGCGTTCAAGGCTCCGTTCCCGGATTGCACTTTTGACCTGGTGTTCCATCAGGGGCTGGCCGAACATTTTAAGGATTCGCTCCCGCTGATCAAGGAAAACTACCGCATTCTAAAGCATGGCGGTCATTGTCTGTGCGACGTGCCGCAGACCGTTCACCCGTACACCGTTATCAAGCATATTCTGATTGCGATGGACAAGTGGTTTGCCGGTTGGGAAAAGCAGTTCACCATGCCGCAGCTCAAGAAGCTCATGACCGATGCGGGCTTTGAATGCGTTTACGATTATGGCGACTGGATGCGTCCGAACCTGTTCTACCGCATTATGCGCGAAGTGGGCTTCAAGGTGGGCGTGGAACTGCCGAAGTATCCGCTGCAGGGTTCTGCTTACCAGAAGGTCAAGGACAAGATTCTTGATTCTCTCGAAAACAATTCGCTTATGCACTACACGCAGTTGTGCATTGGAGTCTTGGGCAAGAAGCCCTAGCCGATGAACATCCTTGTAGTTAATTACCGCGACCGGATGCACCCTGCTGCAGGGGGCGCCGAAAAGCACCTTCACCGTATTTTTTCGCAGATTGTAGAAGCGGGGCACAAGGTTGTGCTCTTTACGACGGCGTTCGCTGGTTGTAAACCGCGCGAAACGGTCGACGGAATCGAGGTGATTCGCAAGGGTGGCGATTTGCTGTTCCAGCTGACGACGGCGATGAATATCCGCAAGCTGGACCGTGAATTCAATTTCGATGTAGTGGTCGAGGACTTGAACAAGCTTCCGCTGTTTACGCCGTTCTTGACCAAGAAGCCCGTGGTAGTGCAGATGCACCACTTGTGGCGTAGCTCCATTTTCCATGAGGCGGCATTCCCGATTGCCTTTATGGTGTGGGCGTTCGAATGCATTATTCCGTGGTTCTACCGCAAGCAGCCGTTTGTGGTGGTGAGTCCGAGCACCAAGTACGAACTTGAAGAAATTGGAATCGAAGAAAACCGCATCTCGGTGATTTATAATGGGTCTGACGATGTGGATCCGTCGCAGGTCGTGACAACCGATGACGTGCCGAGTACGCCGTACTTTTTGTGGCTTTCTCGCGTGCACCGCTACAAGGGAATTTGGACTGCGCTTGAAGCGTTCGAAGAATTTGCCGAGAACCATCCGGATGTAAAGCTTGTGGTGGCGGGCGATGGTCCGCTCCTGAAAAAGATTCCGGCGTGGCTCAAGGAACGCGGACTTACGGAACGTGTCGATCTTTTGGGATTTGTATCGCCGTCGAAAAAGCGAGCCCTGCTGCGAAATGCTGTGGCTCTCTTGCAGACCAGCTACAAGGAAGGCTGGGGGCTTACGGTTGTAGAGGCTGCAAGGCTTGGAACGACGACGATTGCAAGCGATGTGCCGGGGCTCCGCGATAGCGTTAGAAACGGCGAAACGGGACTCTTGTTCCCGGTGGGGGATTTTCATACTTGTGCGTCCGAAATGGACAGACTTTATAGCGACGACGATTTGCGCACGAGACTTTCGGCGGCGGCAAAAAGCTATGCGGGCGAGTTCCGCTGGGACATTGCTGCCGAGAAGACTCTCGACCTTTTGCAGGACGCCGTTATAGAGCGACAAGTGGGGGGAGGAAATGAGTAAAATGAATGGCCAACTTAAATCGGCGTTGATTTTTTGTTTGAAGTTGGTCGTGACGGCAGTCCCGGCCTACTTTGTGTACCGAAACATCGTGATGGCGCCTGACTGGAGTGTCGATGACCTGTATACGCTATTCAGTACGCATAGCGTTTGGCCTTTGATTGTTGCCCTTTTGTGCCTTGGCCTTTCGAACTTTACGGCGTGCCTGCAGTGGAAGCTTTTGCTTGAAAGACAGAACGTGAAGCTTGGCTACGGGCATTTGCTCAAGCTTTATTACGTGGGACTTTTCTTCAATAATTTTATGCCGGGCAATGTGGGTGGCGATGCTAAGAAGGTTTATGACATCCGCATGCAGGGTGGCCAGGATTCCGTGGGCGCTGGGCTTACGGCGACCTTCTTTGACCGCCTTTACGGGCTGTTCTTTATTACGCTGTTTGCGCTAGCGATGGGCCTGTTGTTCTTTATGCACGATGAAGCTCAGCGCTCGTTCATGTGGCCCTCGGTTTGGATTTTCCTGGGTTTCTGTGCGTTGTTTGCCGCCCTTTGCAGCCGTAGGCTCGGGCGCTTGCTGTGCAAGGTGCTTACGAAGATTTTTCCGAAAAAGATTAACGAACGCCTGATTCACATGTTCGAACGATTCCAACACTTTCGTTCGGCGAAGCTCTTGGTGTCTATCAACTTGCTTTCGGCGGTGACTCAGGGCCTTCGAATCTTGGTGCACTATTTTTGCGGAATCGCGGTCGGTGTTGACCTTTCGATTTCGTGGTACTTTTACTACATCCCGCTGGTTGCAATCGTGAGTGCGCTCCCGATTTCGATTGGCGGTTTTGGCCCGCGTGAACTTTTGGCGCAGTCGCTTTTTGCACGTGCCGGAGTGCCTGGGCTTGAATCGGTGGTGATTCAGCTGCTTGCTTACTTTGTGAGCCTGTTGCTGAGCCTGTTCGGCGCATTCGTGTTTTTGCTTGGCGGAACGCCTGCAACAAATACACCTGTTAAGACTGAAGGCGAACCGAAATAATTCGACGGCGCAGGCCTTGGACTGAAACGTTGGGGCGTGCGACGGTTTTTATATAGCGGTGGCGATTTACATGTACTTCGCCCCAATCCATACGAGGCGTTATGGACGCCGAAGAAATCCTCAAGGGATTGAATTCTGACCAGCGTGCGGCGGTGCTGCACGACCATGAACAAGGTGCGCAACTTTTGATTTTGGCGGGGGCCGGCTCGGGCAAGACTTCCGTCTTGACCAAGCGAATCCAGTATAGGATTCTTTGCGGTGTAGAACCTGAAAAAATCCTGGCGCTGACTTTCACCGCAAAGGCCGCCGCCGAAATGCGGGAACGTGTGCAAAAGCTTTTCCCGAATGCAGGCGTGCGATTGTGTACGTTCCATTCGCTTGCGCTGTATATGCTGAAGTGCAAGGTGCCGTGCGGGAAAAAAGGTGGCGCGGGCGGCGAGTGTCCGGCTTACGAACTTTTGGGCTTCAAGAAAATGCCTGTGCCGACAGAATCGTCGGAACGAGAATTTTCGCAGGCGCTTTCGAAACTCAAGTTGAAAGTCAATGTGTCGCGGGAGAACTTGTTTTCGGACTGTTATGGCGCGGCTGTGTCTGCGAAATTGCAACCGCTCCGTGAAGCCGTTCTAGAATCGGGCCAAGTCGTATTTGAAGACTTAATATATTCAGCGATACAATTGCTCGAAACTAACGAGGCTGCGCGGGATTACTTTCGCGACCAATGGAAAGAAATTCTGGTGGACGAATACCAAGATATAAACCCCTCGCAGTATCGTTTGGTGAAAGGCTTGCTGGGCGATAGAAAGCAATTGTTTGTCGTAGGCGATGATGACCAAGCCATTTACGGATTCCGTGGTGCCGACATCGGAAACATCGAGCGCTTTTGTGAAGACTTCAAGGAATCAACGCAAATTCGCTTGGAGTGGAATTACCGCTCGGTACCAAATGTTCTCTATTTGGCAAATGAAATTTTCAAGAATAAGCCGATTCACTTGCGCAAGATGCTGCGTGCTGGCAACTTGAATGGTTCCGGCGGAAATCCGCTCTATAAGGAAAATCGCAAGCCCGAAATCTGGGTGTCTGACAATCCTGTTGAAGAAATCCAGAAAATAGTCGTATCAATCAAGGAACTTCGCGAAGATTATGACCTTGCTTGGAAAAATTTTGCAATTCTCGTTCGCTATAACCGGCAACGCCTTTATTACGAGCAGGCACTCCGTGACTATAATATTCCGATTGCAGGCGATGTGGTGACAGATGCGGGCGAGATGGAGAATGGTGCTGCCACATCCGAGGTGACAGTTGAAGACGGCGTGCATATAGAGACGGTGCATGCCTCCAAAGGACTCCAGTATGCGGTGGTGTATTACGCAGGCTTATGCGAAAAACTCACGCCTGGAGAATGTACGGGGGACCGCAAGGCACGAAAACGGCAGTTAGATGAGGAACGAAGGCTTTATTACGTCGGGGTAACCCGGGCCGAAGCATGCCTATTTTTGTTATATTGCAAGCGTAGATTCTGGAAAGGCAAATTGCGAAGGTTTAGGCGTTCGAGATTTTTGCCTCACGAAAGAAATCGAAGTACGGAATGGAATATGCCTGTAATCTTGTTTAAAATCTATGTCGTGGTGGCGGTGCTTGGATACATGCTGATGTATATCGTTGCACTTCCGTATTTGAAACTGCGCTATGGGAAAAATTTTGATGCGTGGCTCGATCACAAAATTCAAGATTTTTCAAGATATTGCATGAAGGTTATACGCATAGACTTGACGATTGAAGATCAGGCCCAGCTCGGAAAAGTCGATTGGAGTCGCCCGGTGTTTGTTGTCGGGAACCACAATTCGTTTGTTGACATTCCGATAGTATTTTTGGCTATCCAGAAGACCGTGGGCTTTGTTGCAAAGAAATCACTTGGTCGAATTCCGTTCTTGAATTTCTGGATGCACAAAATTGGTTGCGTTTTAGTGAACCGCGAAAAGGGCGGTGCCGCCAAGGCGGTGCGTCAAGCAGTTTCTGAAAGAGGAAACTCGGCGCGCATATTTATTTTCCCTGAAGGTACTCGCAGCAAGACCGGTGCGCTTGGAACTTTCAAGAGTGGCGTGTTCCGCTTTGCTTGCGAAAACGATGCCATCATGCTCCCGCTTGTTATCAAGGGTTCTGGCCCGGTGTGGGAACGCCGTAAGGATACCAAGCCTTGCAAGGTGAATGTGAAGGTGCTTGCACCAATCGATGTTCTGGAGTGCCGCAAAGAAAACGAAAAGTTTGACCCCAAGATTCACATGCTCCCCATGGTCCACAAGATGATGGAGGATGCCCTGTGATAGGAGTGTTCGATTCGGGCTTTGGTGGCCTGACCATTCTCAGAAACCTGCAGAAGGCGCTCCCGCAGTACGATTACCTTTATTTGGGCGATAACGCTCGCGCTCCTTATGGTTCGCGCACGTTCGAAACGATTTTCCGCTATACATTGCAGGCGGTTCGTGAACTTTTCAGTCGCGGCTGCCCTTTGGTGATTCTCGCTTGCAATACGGCGTCGGCCAAGGCGCTCCGTAGCATTCAGCAAGATGTTCTGCCGTATGAATTCCCGGACAAGCGTGTGCTTGGCATTGTGCGCCCCACTGCCGAGGAAATTGGCAAGTTCAGCAAGTCGGGCCATATTGGCATTTTCGGGACGGCGGGAACGGTATCATCGGGCAGTTACCTGATTGAAATCAACCATTTTTACCCCGAGCTCAAGGTGACGCAACATGCTTGCCCCATGTGGGTGCCTCTGGTCGAATATGGCGAAAGGGAATCCGAAGGAGCCCGATTCTTTGTCAAGAAGGATGTGGACGCCCTGCTTGCCCAAGACCCGGATATCGACACAATCTTGCTCGCCTGCACTCATTACCCGCTCCTGGAGGGGGCAATCCGAGCCGCTCTCCCCGAAAAGGTGAGATTGGTGTTCCAGGGGGATATCGTGTCTGAAAAGACCGTGGACTACCTGAAACGCCATCCGGAGATGGATGCCCGCCTTACAAAAAATGGAAAAACTAGGTTTTTGACCACCGATACCGCGAAATTCTTCGAAAAAGGGGCATCGCTCTTTGGAATGACCGGTTTTTCGGCAGAGTCAGTTACCTTTTAGCTTATAAATTTGTATCTTGCATATTGAAAATAAGCAACGGACTGCCATAAGTAGTCCGATTGTAAGATTTATATAAAAAGGGGACCCCGGACCAAAAATTCGGGGTTCCCAAAGTTTAACCTAACTAGAGTGGATGACAAATGCCTAAAACACAGATCAATCTCGAAGGT
>Ga0310786_10010972_pt1 | contig 11339 bp, 11 predicted proteins | sample AusTroGonzalo_MG_FD_203881 | JGI IMG/M metagenome (GOLD analysis project Ga0310786, IMG submission 203881) | Bovine rumen microbial communities from tropical cattle in Woodstock, Queensland, Australia - Gonzalo_03 (v2) (version 2) | ecosystem: Host-associated > Mammals > Digestive system >... | reverse complement strand
ATTTTCATCTACCCCGGTTTGCACATAACGGAACAAGTCTGTAGATTGGATTTGCCCGTCTTTTTGTCCGTGCATTTCGGTAATATACGTTACCTTTCTGGAACCATCCGAGAAACGAGATAGCTGCACAATCATATTAACAGCCGAAGAAATCATTTCACGGATAGCAAAAATAGGTAAATCCGCGCTGGCTTGCATACACATCGCTTCCAAACGAGACAGTCCATCACGTGGGGTATTGGCGTGAATAGTAGTCAGAGACCCTTCGTGACCAGTGTTCATAGCTTGCAACATGTCCAACGCTTCCGCGCCGCGGCATTCCCCTACTACAATACGGTCCGGACGCATACGCAAGCAGTTTTTCACCAAGTCCTGAATCGTAATAGCCCCTTTCCCTTCTACGTTAGGCGGGCGGCTTTCCAAAGAAACCCAGTGCGGCTGCTGCAAACGCAATTCCGCGGTATCTTCTACTGTAATAATACGTTCATCATTGGCAATATAACCGGATAAAGCGTTTAAGAATGTAGTTTTACCGGTACCGGTACCGCCGCAAACAATGATATTTTTGCGAATACGCACGCATTTTTCCAAAAATTCCATACATTCCGGGCTAATCGTACCAAAACGGAAATAATCGGCCGGACCAAACGGTTTTTGCGAGAAACGACGAATGGTCAATGTCGGCCCGGATACAGCTAGCGGCGCAATAATGGCGTTTACACGGGAACCGTCTTTCAAACGGGCGTCTACCAGTGGTACAGACTCATCAATACGGCGCCCCAGCGGAGACACAATACGTTTAATTACCTGGACTACTTGGTCATTATTTCTAAATTTATACTTAGTAAGGGTTAATTTACCGCGCTGCTCAATAAAAATCTTGTCAAAGGCATTGACCATGATTTCGGTTACGCTACTATCGCGCATTAAGGTTTCCAAAGGCCCTAACCCTAAAATTTCATCTAATAATTCAGAGGCAAAACGAGTACGCTGATCACGGGAGAATTGCAAATTCGGCTGTTTCTGCAAAATATCATCCACAATTGCCGCCACCCGTTTACGAGTTTGCGCACTGGCAGAACTTTCATCACTAATCACAATACGTTCTATTTCCAGTGTACGGACTACTTCTTTATGGATTTTTTGCTTCAAATCGTCCCAAAAAGACAATTTTGTTTTTCCGGCCTCTCCTTCTTCCTCGATAGCGACATGACTTTCTGCTCCGGGTGCCGCTCCGCCGGCAGATAAAATCGGTGCCCAAATTTCTTTGGCAGCCTGTGTAAATTCTTCATCCGTTACAGACGCAGTCCAATCTTTTACTGCCGGTTTTACGTCGCGGATTTTAGCCAACACCAAGCGCAAGCCTTTAATCCATTCCGATTGGGGATTAGAAATAATCTCCACCCCTTTGCGATTGGAAGTAGCCATAATGCCTTCATCCCAAGGCAGAAACACCGTAATATCACGTTCCAACGAATTATAAAATTTTTCTACTTCTTCATACGGGATAGAACCCGGCATGTCATACTGGTTACAAATGACGCTGATACGTTCCATCGGATAGCGTTGTTCTTTGTAATCATTAAATAACTGTACGGTGGAATTTAAGTGTGTACGGGTAGCATTAGATACCCAAAAAATCTTATCGGCAATATCAAAAGCAAATGCCTGCATCGGGAAAGAAGAATCAACATCTAAAAAGATATCAAACGTTTGCGACAAACGCGCCAAAATAGGAATTAAAATTTTCGGGCTGATAGAGGCAATTTGAGTACGGGTATTCCCCAGCGGCAATACACCCACCCCCCATTGGGACATAGACACTTTACCGCGCAACAATCCACCCACTACTGCAATATTGGTATTCCCCAAAGTACGCAAAATATCCGCCACACTGACCGGTTTTTTAATATCCAAATAAAAACTATGCTCTTGGCGTGCTAAAGGATCCAGTGGCACAATGAGCACCGGACGTTTCTGAATACCCGCCCATCCAAGCGCCAAATTCAGCGTCAATGTCGTTTTACCGGCCCCTTCTTTCGGAGAGCTCAGCGCGATTATTTTAGCATCATTATTTGAGTTTTCCAATTCTTCAGCCATAAAATTATTCCACTACTTCTACTGTAATGAACAGGAAGAGAGAGCGTTGTTCTTCCGTCACATCTTTATACTTAAATAACAACCCAATCAAAGGTAATTTACCCAAAAAAGGCACGCGGTTTTCGCTCACGTTGCGGAAACTGCTTTTGAGTCCGCCGATTACCAAGGTTTCTCCGCTGTTAAGTTCCACATGGGTTTCCACGTCGCGGTTTGTAAAAGACGGAGCTGTTGCCGTACCTACAGAAACTGTACGAGAATAATCTACAGAAGAAACAGATAATTGCACAGACAAATCAATAATATTCCCTCTTTCCGGGATAATGGTAGGTAAGACGTTTAGCAAAATACCATATTCTTCCAATTGAGAGCCGACCCCTTGGTTATTTACCACCGGTATAGGCACTTTACCGCCTACGGTAATTTTGGCATTATTTCCCGAGCTGGTAACGATTTTCGGATTGGACAGGATTTGAGCGCGTCCTTCCGTTTCCGACAAACGCAACCGGGTAATGACCGCCGTTTTACGGGCAAACTCCCCTATAGACAAAATGCCCGGAATATTGGCTTCTTCAAAATCAAAGATTTGGTTCCATTCAAATCCCTTAGCCGAAGTCATGGCACCACTGATTTCCACCACATCGGCACTGACAGCTACCAAGCGCGTTTTCTTAGCAAACGCGGCCGGCGCAGCCAACACAAGCAATATTGCAAATAACGTAAGTTTTGTTGTAAATTTCATAAATATTAGTCCTGTTTGAATAATCTATCAAAAGTGGCGATGTCCCTTCTTTCCGCCTTCATATCACCCGGACCGCGCAAGATAACAGACAAGGTACCTTCTCCCTGTGCTAAAGCCAAGTATTGCGCTGCTTCAGGCGAAAGAGCCAAGCTCAGCGCGCTAGTATCTGTATAAGCTGCCGCATCTTCTTCCTGATTTTTCATTGCTGCAGCCGCTTTAGCGTCTAAGCCTTGTCCCAAATTTGCACCCACACCCAACACTTTGACGGTTTGCAATAAAGTTACCGTAACGCGTTGGCGCACATTATTTCTCATAACTGCTTCAAAAGTTAACAAAATATCCACGTTATCATCCGGTTTAATCATACTAGCCACGTTGTTATCTACCGTAATGATAAAACCTCTCATATCCGGCTGTATTTTGCTGGAGAGACCCGCCTCCGGAGACAAAGAAGTCACTGCATATTTCGAAATTTGGTTCCCTTTAGGGATTTGCACCCGGGCAATTGTATTTTCCACTTTTGCCATATCGGCAGCCGTTGTATAAGTAAACGCATCTTTTTGCACATAAGCAGCCGGTATTTCAACCTGTTTCAAATACTCTTTTTTAATTACTTCGCGCTCTTTAATATCACGCAAAGTTACTAACACGGTTTTCATTGCTTTAGCATCAGTAAGTTTCTTTTGCGCGCTGTGAACTAATATCATATAAACTCCTGCTGCACAGAATGCTAGCAGAAATGGAAGCATAATCCCTTTTTTCATGATCTCTCCTTAATTAAATCCTTCTTTAATTTCAACAAATCTTTTCAGATTGAGATTTTCTTTTATACCTTTCCGCAATAACCTTATAGGGTACATGCTGGAGTTGTTTTCATCAGAAATCTCATCCATTTTATGCTAACGAACTATTTGGTGTCCGAACTAGCATATATTTTTTCTACCGGCATGCGTGTTGTTGCTCGAATTTTACGCATACCGTCTTTTTTAGGTTCGCTAGCGAGCAACCAACTGGTGCCCGGAAATGCTAAACGAACCGGATACGTAACCGTTACGATGACATCTTCGTGGCGGTGTTTTTTATACATAGGGTCTTTGCCTGTGTTTTTAATCTCCACTTTCACCGTAATGCGGTGCGCCTCCGAACCAAACACTTTTAGTTTGGCCGCATTAATACTTTTTACTGCCCGGCTCTTATTGGCTTTATCGCTGGGTCTGGTAGAAGCTACCAACGCCCCGATACGGGCAAATTCATAAGAGGCATGATTGGCGATGATGGTATGATAGGCGATATTCCCATATTCTAATACGAAGAATATCATCAACATCAATACCGGCAAAATCAGCATCAATTCTACCGTAATTTGCCCCTCACGCCTCCTATGAAAAATTGTCATAGACCTTCCGTTACGACTTATTCTTGGTTTACGCCGCCAATGATTTTATTCTTGACGTTTTCGAATACATCCGGCAAAAAGGCTTTTACCGCTGCACCGACTGCCAAAGCAATACCGACTACGACGGCTAACATGATAATATATTCTACCGTGTTCTGACCTTCTTGTTTTTTCAAGAGGTTCAAAGCGGCCGCTTTGGTATTGTTCAACTTAGTTTGCATAGCAACAATAAACTTCATAGGACTCCTCCTTATTTTCAAAATTAATCACTGCTTGAGTCATATACTGACAAAATTATTTTGGCTCCTTGGGTAAACTGCTGCGGAACCAAGTTGGAATAAAATGCATAAAATGCTAAAAACGCACTAAACAAAGCTGCTGTTGTAATCACATATTCCAGAGCAGTTTGGCCTTTACGATTCATCAAATGGCGTTTTACTGTCTGCATTTTATTCATACCTGCTTCCCTTTTTCCAAGGTGTAGATTCCCGATTACTACTTCGGGAATGGCTTTATTTTAATTCCATACCCGAATGTTTTTATCGGGTATCCCAGCCTCTTTCACTAGAACTCTACAGATACTGCAATTTGCTGCGAAGTTCCTAAAGCACCAAAAGGTGTTACAGCATAGTCAATACTGGCGCCATACCCAAAGAGTTCTCCGCTATAAATACCAAATCCGAAGGATACTTTGGAAGTGCTATCTAAACCTAAGCTTTTCAAATTCTTACTGTCACTGTAACCGGTACTTTCGCGGTCATAGTAACCTACGCGCAAATCAAAACGCGCCACTTGGAGCATTTCTTCCGGAATATGGATTTCCAAGCCGATACCATAGCGGCCCTGGTCATCGCGGTATTTCATATATTCGCCGGAAATGGTCCAATATTTGGTGTTCAAATCACCGCCCAAACGCCAACCGCGCGGCATTTCGTCTTTATCGCCCAAGTTGACCAATGCGCCGCCTAAGCCTAACCAATTCCACGGACGCAATTTGGCACCCACATCAAAACCAACGTTTGTATAGCGATATGTATCCAATTTTTCATTGATATACTTAGCGGTACCGCCGATTTGCAACCCTTGATTGAAAAAGCCGCGGGCTAAAGACACGCTGCCCACAAAGTTCTGCACCGGTTTTCCAATTACAGGCTGTAACATACCTTTTTCATCATAATAATCAAAGCCGGACATATCCATATAGTTCATGGTTACGCCGATAATCGTCTTTCCCATAGGCTGCAAATAAGCTAACGTGCGGGATTTATAACCTTGCAAATAGTCTTGATAGGCAAAGGCTAATTCGCGTGTAGTAGCCGAAGCGGCCCCTGCCGGGTTCCAAAATAAGGCTTCCGGGCCATCGGCAATAGACACATAGGCATTCCCCAAAGCTTGCGCCCGCGGAGAGCCCGCATCAATTTTCAAGAACGCGCTGGCACTCGTACCGGCATCCGCATACGAGTCGGCAGCCATAGCTGGACAAGCAGCCAAGGCCAAGATTAAACATGCTATTAAAACTTTATTTTTCATAGTTTTGTTTTCCTAAATTATCTCGGAATTAAAATCTTAACCACCTTTTGGCAGTGTTGTCTGCCGTTGGTAGCTCTAAAGTCTACCAAACCAAAGTATACACCGCGAGCTACTTTCTTGCCGTGGTCGTTGGTGCGGTCCCAGAAGCAGCGCAACGCCGGATTACGAATAGACCGATGAGCCGCCAATTCAGCCGGCGTCATGGCATGCGAGCCGGCCGGATTATTATCCGGGCTGACTTCCAGATTATTGCCCATCGTAACCATCATATTCTGAGCATCCACACAGGTGTAACCGCCCTCGCGCACCAAATCACCCGCCAAGTTATACAATTTGATAGACAGACGACCCGGCACCGGCAATTTGGTAATTTCCATTGTACCGGTAGGTGTTTTGAACGGGTTAGGATAGAAGAATACAGTTCTTTCCCAATCTTCGCAAACAAACTGTCCGTCACCGATAGCGACTGTAGCATGGTGTAAATTGACATACTGCCATGTATCGGCTACTTTATTAATTTTCCAAGCGGCGGGATTGGTACTTTGTCCGTCGGTCGTGGCATAATCGCCCACGATTTCGCCCGTGATGGAATCAATATCGGCCGAGTTCAGAGCCGTTACGAAGCGGAACGGATAGGTCCCGTCCGGAACTTCGTGGCCGGAATAATCGGTGCCGTCCCACACTTCTTCAATTAAGGTTGTAGACGGGCGGATACCCACGATGGATTTGACCAGTACATCATTGATATCTTGTACTTCCTGTCCGGTGGACGGGTCACGCAAGGTACCTTTGGCATAGTCATAAATGGTTGTACCGGGTTTGAAGATTTGAATACCCACTTTCATCGGAACAGATAACTGATAGGAAATATTCATATCCTTGCCCCGTTCATTAATAGCATAGGCTTCCGAATCCGGCAAGTCAAACACTTTCAAGAGATCTACGCTCTGGGTAAATTGTTTAATAGTCGGCTGATACAAGCCCTCATCTGGATAATTCTTGGCAATCAAACGGAACTCATAGTTACCATTCTTGACATATTTGCCATTATTATCCGTACCGTCCCAATAAATGCGGCGCTCTATATTCGGGTCAAACGTACCGGTATTGGGAATGGTCATGGTGCTTAAGTATTTGCACACATCTCCGGCCTTATTATCATAAGGTAATTGAGAATAAGGCGTTCCGGCTTGTTTGGTAGTGGTACACATATTGGGCTTCAAGGCCACTACCGCCACTTCCACCGTTGCCGCGCGGGAAATGGCAAAATTGATTTCATACGGCGGTACAAAGACCGGGCCGGACGAAGTGTTAAAGAGTTGCGGCGCATTGGGATATACGCTGACGGAACCGTCCAAGAAATACACCGGTCCGCGGGTAATGTTGACGCGATACACGGGTTTTTCCGTAGCGTTCCAACCGGTTACGTTCTTAATCGTTTCGGTAGAGCGCAACGGGCGGCCGGTAGCCATATCATAGTAGATATCCATGGGTTCATCCGTACTTGCAGCCACATAGAACGGATAGGTGCCGTCCGGTACCATTTCATACGGGCAGGTGGTAATATTGGTAGCATTGGTACAAGCAGCCTTTTCCGAAGTAGGATTATAGAAATATTGGGCATCCCATTCTTCGGTCAGTCTCATGCCGTTACCGGTACGCAAAGCCGAGCGGTCAAAAGTTTTAACCGGTTGCAAGCGGACATTTACCGCTGCCGTAGCATTGTCCGGATAACTGGTAAACGAAGTATCGTTTATATAAATACAAGTCGGATTAGTGGCCGGATTGACATATCCGCCAGTAAAGAATGCAGCATCATCCGCATGGTTACACACATGCGGCGGCCATTTGGTAGTAGTGTTCGAAACCGGCACCGGGATGACCACATCCTTATTATATATACTGATTTGGACGTTCATCGCTTTGGAAAGCATATAGCTGATAGTAGCTTTAGCCTCGCTGTCGCCATATACGTCCGTGGTAGATACATTTGTGATGCGGTACAAATCCACCGGGAACTGCGCAGAAGCTTGGGTGACTTTGCTCAACGGGAACATCGGGTCAGCGGCCTCTACTACAAATAAGTAGGTGCCGGGTCCAACCATACGGCCATTATCATCCAGTCCGTCCCAAGTTAAGGTGTTCATCTGTTGGGCAACGGCGGTATTGCCGCCTTCATTGGTTAAGGTTTTAACCGTTACTCCGGCGGTATTTTGTACATACGCATTCACAATAGATTCACGTGCCACAGAATATTTGAAAATGAACGGATCCAAGCCGTAAGCCGTCGGGCTGGAACCGATGGTAGAATAGCTGACCGGCTGAATGGTAATATCCACCAAGCCGCGTTCAACCGGTAAAAGACCTATATAATAAAGTTGTGTTTTAACCGCTCTGTAAGTATAACCGGCAGCATCTTGATAGGTATCCGTATAAGGCACTTCCGCCCACAAAGCGTATACATAATCACCGTCCGGTAATGGGGAGCCATCGGCAAAAGTTACCACACAGTTATTTCCGGATACTCTACCGCCTTCATTGGAATTGTTACAGTCAGAGGCGGTACCGTCCCAAACTTTACCGGAAATCGGTAAAACAGAACCTTTTGCAAACGGAATTGCACAACCGGCGGTATTATGGCACAAGCCGTCCCATTTATCGGGGTAGCTGGCACCGCGGCCACGTTCTTGCACGCTGGAATAGACTAACACGCCGGAATTGTTGGAAATAGTCGGCCCGGTACCGGTATTGTTATCGGTATTTGATTTGTTGATACCATTAGTATATTCGGAAGCGAAAACGGTGCCCGGAGAGTACACATTGAAATAGACATTGGAAGCTTCAGTCGGCACATATTTAATAGTGGCATACGCGGTAGACTGTTTGCTAAGCCCTTTCACCGAAATATCGGTCAGTTTCAAGGGATCCATGCTCAACTGGCGCGTAACTGCGCGGGAATAATCCGGTTTGGTGGGGGTCCATTCGTCCATACTGCGGGCTTGAATGGATATCATATAGTTATTGGCAGGCAACAAGCGGCCATTGTCATCGCGGCCGTCCCACATTTCCGATTCTACAACCGGTTTATCTTTTTCCGAACCCAACATTCCTTCGCCCAAACGCGGCTGCCAATCCACCAAGGTGCGAACCACTTTGGTCGGGGTGGAATTGAGTTTAGAAGCGTCATAAATCTTAATTAACACATCCGCATCTTTACTTAACCGGTAGGCGACGGAGTAAGGCGTTGCTTCTACGGCGGTTATGGCGCCCATAACGGTCGGCGTGGTGCGGACCGTGTGCACGTTGGTTACGTCCACTTGAATCGGGAACTGATTATTGCCGGGATATATAAAGGTATCATCTATTTCAATATTTTCTACCGCAATTCCATCCCCCGGATATTTGCTTTGCACATTGGCACGGAAACCATATTGTCCGTTGATTTTACCGAACTCACCCAATACTTCATGAGAGCCGTCCCAAGCCGCGCAGAAACGAATGGGATCATTATACCCTTTCCCTGGGCTACCCCCACTTCGGACGATACAAGGTGTTTCAGCACCGTTACAATTGCAGTTCCAGCTCGCGAGGTAGCCCTGTTCTGGATATATGCAGGTATGGGGCTGTGCGGTTAGCTCGCCATCCCCGAGTTTGTGACAGGTTACTTTAGGATCGCATCCAGCAGTGACGGCATTTGTTGTTACACCGGTCGTTAAATTTTTACATGAGGCATCTTGATCTTGACTAGTACACTCCCACACCGGATTGGGACAAGTAGTGGTGTATTCAAATTTAGCACTGGCCCCATAGCAGGTATACGCCGCACAAGAATATTTGGAAATATCCGCTTGAGTAGACGCGGTGCCTATTTTATTCTCCAATATACTCATGTCAATGGTACGGACTGCCGGGCTGTTATCAGCATTAGAAATATCTTTAGAGCCAAAGTAACGCGCAATTTCAAAACGGGCGCGCTGCAGCGGAAAAGAAACAGAATAGGTCGAAGAACCGTTGGGTTTATTGGTACAGTACACATCAAAACACAAAGCCAAACAATGATTCGGATAACTATTAGATGACGTAGCACTGGGATAAGGTTGGTCGTATTCAATCAAGGCCGAAGTATCCCACGGGTCGTTAGTAGCATGCCCCCCCACATTGGTAACACCGCCCCTATACGCACTAGGGCTTTCGGTTGACTCCGGACTCCAGTTACAGTAAATACTATTAATATCCGAAGCTCCATTGATATAATATACCCCGGCGGTACGGATTTCCGCACTTTGCCCAAACGCAGGCATGGCACCCGCCAACAATAAGAACGGCAAAGCCGCCGCTAAAGCTGCTTTGCCCAGCAAAACTTTCCCTAAATTTTTCAGTATCATATTTTTATAATATCCTTTTGTTTGCATAAAATAATATTTCAAATCTGTTTTAAGGCAGAGATTCCCGATTACTACCTCGGGAATGGCCTTATTTTTTATTCCCATACCCGAATGCCCTTATCGGGTATCTTTCATATCCATACCCGAATGTCCTTATCGGGTATCTTTTTATATCCATACCCGAGTGTCCTTATCGGGTATCTCAGCCAATTTATTTTCAAACAACATATAACATGCTCTAATATTATTATATCAAAGCACGAGAAAGCCTACACATAAATTTTTACATCTTTTGACGTTTTTGTCAAGTAATTTTATTCTAACAAATTTTCCAAAGTGGAGATTCCCGATTACTACCTCGGGAATGGTCTTATTTTTTATTCCCATACCCGAATGTCTTTATCGGGTATCTTTCATATCCATACCCGAGTGTCCTTATCGGGTATTTTTTTATTTCCATACCCGAGTGTCCTTATCGGGTATTTTTTTATTTCCATACCCGAATGTCTTTATCGGGTATCTTTTTTATATCCATACCCGAGTGTCTTTATCGGGTATCTCAGCCACTTTATTCTAATGTCAAGATTCCCGATTACTACCTCGGGAATGGCCTTATTTTTATTCCCATACCCGAATGTCTTTATCGGGTATCTTTCATATCCATACCCGAGTGTCCTTATCGGGTATCTTATTATATCCATACCCGAGTGTCTTTATCGGGTATCCCAGCCACTTTATTCTAATGTCAAGATTCCCGATTACTACCTCGGGAATGGACAGATTATTTAGCTCCACATATCCTATCGTATAAATCAAGCCATTCTGGATTCTGTTTTCTAATCAAATCTTCTTTCCAAGAACGATTCCATTTTTTTAACTGTTTTTCTCGTTCAATAGCATACGTCCTATCTTCACAAATTTCATAATACACTAATTTATCTAAATGATATTTATTTGTAAATCCTTTTACTACTTTTTGTTTATGCTCCCACACACGTCGCACTAAATTATGTGTTACACCAATATAAAGGGTTGTTGCCGTTTTATTAGATAGGATGTAAATATAGTACATAATTTTTTAAGGTAGAGATTCCCGATTACTACCTCGGGAATGGCCTTGTTTTTATATCCATACCCGAGTGTCTTTATCGGGTATCTTTTTAACTCCATACCCGAGTGTCTTTATCGG
>Ga0310786_10010971_pt1 | contig 11341 bp, 6 predicted proteins | sample AusTroGonzalo_MG_FD_203881 | JGI IMG/M metagenome (GOLD analysis project Ga0310786, IMG submission 203881) | Bovine rumen microbial communities from tropical cattle in Woodstock, Queensland, Australia - Gonzalo_03 (v2) (version 2) | ecosystem: Host-associated > Mammals > Digestive system >... | reverse complement strand
GTGATTCAGTTTATAGGCCGATGTTTCTTTGCCCACTAACAGCAGTGTTGCGCGAGTAACCTTTCCTCCAACTGTTAGACCAGCCTTATCGAGAAACACCTTGTCGCTCCAGCCGTCACATTCTTTGGCAAGCTTGGGATATCGCTGCTTATAGCCCTCACGAGCTTTCAAAATTGCATCTGGCTCCAAGTCTTCCATTGTTGCATCGGCTATGACCTCTGCCGTCCAGTCGAAACTCACCTCATCCCGCTCTTCCAAGATGGCATTCTTACGGGAGTCCGTCATCTCAATCAGCGAATCGTCCAGTCGCTGCCAAGCCTTGTTGTGAGCATAAACTGGTTGTCGCTTCATGTGGCGAGGTATATGGATTACCCACACCGTCTTGTTCGTGTCCGACGTAATGAACTCCTCCACCATCAATCCCTCTGAAGGTAGATTGGTACATTGGCTAATCAGTCGAAGTCGGGCCTTCTGTACGTCATAGTTGTAGGTGTCTGTTCCAACAATCTCCAATGTCTTATCTACTACACCTACGACCAAATGTCCTCCCTCCATGTTGGCCAAAGCCGACACGTATGAGATAACATCATCCTTCTCATGCCCATTGAAGTCATTCTTCAGGTTCTTGAATTCCTTCCACTCACAAGCCTCATCCTCCTTCGGGTAATGCATGATAAGGTATTGTTGTAATTCCTGTTCTGTCATATCTCGTCTTACTTTATTTCTATAACGTTTTTTTTCTGATCTTATTTCGTTGTCTGTCTCTATTACTAAAGTATAGAAAACTCGAAAATGTTACATGTTTCGTATTTCTTTTTATCTTTATCATACTTTTGCATCGTTCTTCTCTCGCTCTTTCCATACTCGTGAGTAAGCCTAGAGTATGCCAAGAAGCAGCCAAGAGTATGGGTAGAGTATGGCTATAGCATGACTTCCTACCATTTGATACCTTCTACAATTTTCAATGCATTCTCAATATTCTTTTTCATTTCGTTATTAGAATGCTCAAAAAATGCATCGTGTGCAATACGTTTACTGCCATTCTCAGCAGATAACGCATCATTTGCTACGTTTGAATTTGAATCCGATATAATTAACATACTTATTATTTATTGACGTTTGAAATAGTGATAATTCAATTCTGACGAGAAATAATGTTTTCTCTTAATCCAGACAAAGCCATCTCCCTTAGTAATAACCGCAACATCTACAGGTCCCCCCACACTTTCTTCATCAGTTGTTATATGTCGCTTTAAACATGTCATTCTAACAAGACTTTCTGCCATATCTGCTAAATCTTCTTTTGACAAAAACGCCACAGTATCTAAAAGCTTGTCGGTGTAATTTGATTTTATATAATCGTTTAAGTCATCAATAAATAGCGAAGCTTGAGCTTGAATATCCAATTCATTTAATGCATTTAGTAACACCTCTGGTGCTTTAGCTTCTTTAAGGCTATTTACAATGATATTTCTAAAACTAACAAATGCATTTCCGATATTGGCATTAATTGTATCCCTTAGTTTTTGATCAATACCCCTAACAACTGTATTGGCTACATCCGTTTGAGCAAGCGGAACAACGCAAGCATTTGTATCATTAGATACTTCGTAATACCCCAGTTTCCAATGCTTAATAATCCCGTCAAATGCTATAGATACTTCATGCTGATAATAAGATGGGAACAATTCCTCTTCTCCATACCCCCAAAACACCAAACCTGTTTGAGAAAGATAGACAGGTGTGTCTGCAGTTATAATTTCATATAAAGCGTCAATAAATAACACCTTAAATTCATTAGGGCATACAGGATCTTTTAATATATCTGACAAGACATTATCTATCAATTTTTCCGCATAATTAATGAAAGATTCTTTGGAATAGTCTTTTAATTGAGAAGTTCTACTATGGGCTGCATAATCTTTTGCAAGTTTAGATAAAAATGCAACCATCTCTCCAAACATTGTATTAGAATCCAGAGGAATAGAATTTGCTTCTAGCTTGTTTTTTGATGTAGATATCGTTTCATCTTTTAATCTACTAATGAAATATGTGAGCATCCCCATTTGGTCTTTTATTGAAACCTTAGGGAGAATGACATCGTACAAATACTGCCAAAAATCATCAGCATAGTCTGATAATTTTGGGAATGATTTATCTATTAAGAAAGTATCACGATAGTTCTTAATTATGACCTCCCAAGGTATTCCATAGAAATCCAGATTGTTGTATATGGCAATTCCAACTGGGAACTTTCTAGAAAGTTCAAATATTTTATTTGTATCATTTGTAATCTTTCTTGTTGATGATGTCGAGTATGTCGCTGCACTATCTGCAGCAAAAGCAATACCTCTTCTATTTAATGTCCCAACTATTGCAGTCATATAATTTCAGTTTTTATTGTTTATACTATTTATTATTCAGGAGCGACCTCTTCACTATGTGTAGTAGAAAGCACTTTCCCTTCAAGCTTAATTGGTTCATCATATTCAATGTTTCGCTTTGATTTGTCAATCATACGAAGAAAAGAATTATTGCTTTTCGAGAATATCTTATTAATCTCTTCGTTTGAGAAACCGATGAAACTCAACAAACAACAGAGTAAGAGCTTTCTTAATTTGTGATTCAAATCGTATAGTTTAAGACCATCAACAACGTGTTCTTTCTTCCCTGGTGGTAGAAGATGTGAAAAGTAATGACGAGAATCACGAATACATGCAATATCTTCATCAGACAATTCCAAAATAGCAATATCAGAAAAGTCTTGTCTTAAGTTCTCAAGAATACTCGTTATTCCAAGACCATCTTTTTTATATCTGCAATAATAGCCCTCAACAGCCTGAGCAACAATTAAGAAATCATTGCTGCAGAATGTTCCACGATGGCCGACACTATCTATTAGATGGGCTCGTATTGGAAAAGAGTTCTTCTCTTCATACCATTTCCGAATAATCGTAGGGAATGAGTCCTTTATAGTCTCATACACGAACAAGTATTCCCAGAATCTCTCTGGTGAGCCAGAACCGTTTTCTTTTTTATCAAAGATTTCTATTGTCCAATTCTTAGTAGAATCAGGTTTTTTATCCTTGTCAATAAGTTGGAAACGGCTATATTGTACAGGGGTCAGTGTCGCAAAAGAGAGAAACTGTTCGAAAGCAAATACTTTACGTTTTGCATCTTGCATGGAAACTGGTCTCGTAAAAGCGAAATTGAGTGTACTGAGCTGTTCCACCTCAACTCTCATTCCTGTTTTCGAATGCTTGAACTGTACTTCTCCTTGAAGTTCCAAGTTACATCCTTCTTCTATCTGAACAGAAACATGATGCGCATTGTTTAAATCTGCAGACCATGTAAATAATTTTTCTTTAACATCAAAATGAAGACAATTGGGATTAAACCAATATGGCAATTCGTCAATATAGACTTTAACATCGTAATTCCCTGGCTCAAATAGTGATCTTATATGTTTACCAACAGCAACAACTTGAGATGTGTATTTAGCCGTAGAGAATTGGCAACTCGTGTTAAATGTCATTGCCTCATGGCTGTTGAAGATACTAATCTTCTTTGATTCGGACGAAATCCCCCAAATAACATCATGTTGTACAACTTCATCCCCAACAAGGTGGTCCATAGGAGAATCTGAACCAAACGCTCCTATAGTCTCGAGCACTATCCGGTCTCGTTCAATAATTAGAATCCCTGGAATCTGGTTCCCTTCATCATCAGGCAACCACCATAGTCCTTTATATTTTTGGGTGTCAACCATCAATGTAAAACTATTATCTTAACACACACTTAAAGATTCCCACAGTCCGATATTCCGTCTCACTATCAACTTCTATCGTTTCGTAGTCCTTGTTCAGCGGAATCAACTCCACTTTTGTATGCTGCCATCCTTCTTCCGTAACCACCTTCTCACTCTGATACTTTTTGATGGTGTACATGCCACCATAATCAATATCTTTCTCGTTACACTCCGTGAGAACGATTTCCCCATTACGAGAGCCACCACGATACCACTCGAATACACAGATGTCGCCATCCTTAATTTTGTTCAACATGGAGTTGCCTTTGGCATGAACGGCAAAGTGACGCTTGGGGTCAGGAGTAAAGCTGTTGCCAGATGCATCTACCCATCCTTCTTCCTCAGGTACTACTCCATCTTCAAAGTAGCCGCAGGCTGCACGCAGGGTGTAGAGCGGTACGCAACCCTCACGATAAGTGGGAAGAACGACAATCTTAGATTCTTCTGGCTCTGTTTTATTTTCAGTGGGATTGAGTTCTACTGCCTGTTCGCTATCTTCAATGAGTTCTCGATGCAGAACAGCCTTTTTACGAGCGGAGGCTTCGTTACAAATTGTTTTGAGGGATGCAATCTCACTTTCAATTGTTCCAATTTGGGCGACAACTTTCTTTTGTTCTGATAATGGAGGAAGCGGTATTTCAAGATTTGACAATAAATCCTGATTGAGGCTCTTAATATTAGCACCATTACTTCCCGTTGTAAGGCGTTGTCTGATATTTGCGGAAGTCAGTAGGTAATAAAGGAACTCGCTATTCACTTCGTCGGACACAATGCGTACTCTTATTGAGAAACCGGAAAAAGTAGTTCGCTCTTCGGGCTCCTTATCAATAAGCATAAAGCGTCCAACTAATTCTCTTGAACCGTTAGACCTTACTGTCACAAGATCATTCTTGTGCAGGAGGAAGGAGTCATCAATATGTTCGTTGATTTTAATACTTTGTACTCTATCCCAATCTGGTGATTTGTTTTCCTTAAAATCAGCAACACCTACAATATTAATAGTTATACCTTGTGTTGACTTTTTGTAATTCAGTCCATTCTTAAATTGAGCGATAGTACCAAGTTTTGTCGTTTTACCTTTTATGTCAGCTACAATCTCGTTAATATTTTCTTGCAACTCGGCAATTTTCACTTCTGCATCCTGTGCCTCTGCATCAATATTCTGACACTCCTCAATAATCTTTTGTTGGAGAGTCATCGGTGGAAGAGGTATTTGAACGTTTTTCAAATACTTAAAATGTCTTTCATATTTGTCAGAATTTTCAATTTTAATAGTGAGTAGAAAATGATACAGGAATCTTGTAAGAATCTCTTCTTCGTTAACCTTTATAAGTTGCGTACCATCTGCACCTCTGACAAACTTAAAATCAGTATATTTGAAAGTACACGAATGATCACCAAAAACAATTAATGGCAAATCTGTTATTGGCTCATTATTGTCTGTGTAACCTGAAATAAGATTCCCTGCTTCTTGGGTAATAACAGGAAACTCCCCCACTATCATTATTTCTTCTTTACCTATTTTTGTTAGTGAACCGTCAATATGTAATAGCAACTGCTCCAACCGTTTTGTTGGATATCTATACACCACCTTTGTTTCTGTCTTTTCAACAATAGTTCTAATAGAAAGATTAAAAACTGTTTTGCCGAAATCAATCAAATCAGTAAGTCGAACAATTTGCAGAAGCGAGTCATTCTCTCCTGCAAAAGGTTTTTCATTATTAGCGATTGCTGTCCCAAAAGAAAATTTGTTGCAACTGCCTGTTATGTGCTTCCTTAGTGCATATGAGAATTTTGTAACGTCATTATCGTCGTCAGGATTATATAAAGGAGTTTCTATGTATTTGATAGAATTGATGGCTTGAACGATTTCGGTATCTTTATCGTCCTCGTCCTCGGAACCATCATTTTCTTGCACTTGACTTGTCAAATACTTGATGCCTTCATCGCCCTTGCGGTTGCTCCAGTCATAGCCCAAGAATTTGACCACTTCGGCCTTATTGCTTTTGTCATCAACCTTCTCGGGGGGAGACTGCAAAATGGCAACGATATTGTTCTCTATCTGAATGAAGACATTAAGTTTTCGGCTTTCAATGTCTTTTGCAAATGCAATGAACTGTCGTCTATACTCAGTTTCTTCGAGTTGCTTGTAATCATCACTCGACAAGAAAAGAGCAAACTGCTTTTTGTATACCTTTGAGTTTTCCTTTAAGCCATCCTGATAGTAACTGGATCTTGCAAACCATTCTTTTTGGATACTTTTGCTTATACTGCTCTTCTTGAAGTTAGAGGAATAGTCTTTGAAAACATCTGTTTCTTTAAGGCTGTCTCCAAGAATATTGTCCTGCATAAACGCAAAATACTCATCTTTTGGAAAACCCTGCTTCTGGATATAGGAATCTATTGCGCTGCTGGTTGTATATTGGGTGTAATCCTTCTTGTCTATAAAAGTGTGGAGCAACCCTTCCGAGTTTTTCTTTACCTTTTGGGCAAAAAGAATAACGGTGTTTGTTCCTGTTGACCCAAATGTACGACTGTTCATCACAGCAATTGCTAGGATGTTGAAATTCGCGAAAATGATTTCACGGGTTCTGGTGTAAATGTTTTCGTTGCTCAACAATGAACTTGGGAGGACGATGCCCATCAAACCGTCTTTCTTCAAAAAATGCTGTGCGCGTTCGACAAAGAAACATTCAATGGACCTGTTCGTGGAATACGCTTTTTCTTCTACAGTCTTGGCGAGTTCAAACTGGTCGCGATCTTTTTGCTCCATTGTATTCAGGAAACCTTTTACACTATATGGTGGATTGGCAATAATGCAGTCGAACGATTCTTTATCAAACCCTTGATAGCGTACATCCATCGTGTTGATATGGCTCAACGAGTCCTTAAAAACGATGCGAGAGTCCTGACTACCATTAATGATTGTGGCAATTTTTGCAACTTGGCTCAATGTCTGGCTTTTCTCTATTCCGTAAATCTTAGCCTTGGGGTAATGCTTTACGAACTCGGTCAGGAAATGGCCAGCTCCACAAGCATAATCCAACACCTTCACCTTGTCGGTATTAGGGAACTGAGGCAAAGAGTTGATGATAAAGTTGACTATTGGAAGTGGCGTAAAGAACTGTCCTTCCGTCTGGTGTACGTTCTTTGATAGTAGACCTTCAAACAGGTCACCGAAGAAATGGTTTGTTTCGCTTGAGCTCAAGTTGATATCCTGTATAAGAGCCGCTATCTTGATCAGAATCTGAAAGTTCATTTCAAACTCTTCCCGATTCTCCACATCAATGAAGTTGAACTTCTTGATATTGTAGAACTTCATTTCTTCAAACAGTTCCTTGATGCCTGCAAATAGTCCATTTTTCAGGGAGCGATTGGTATCCTCAAAAATCTGCTTGATGTCCTCCTCGTCTTTATTCACCACCTCCACATTAAAGAGCTGTTGCTTTCCTAATTGGTAGAGTTTCAACAAACGGTTGCAGTACTCCTTGGGCGTATCACGAGCTATTCCCTTATAATAAAACTGTAAGTCTTCGGGGTTGTTGAGCTCATCTGTAATCTTGCAAAGGAACAAGTCTATAAGGATGTAAAACGAGTGTTCAAAATCAGTGATGGCATGATTCCGCAATATTGTTGCGAACTCATGATATATTGGACGTATTTCTGCATGTGATAACCCTTTCAAATCTCTTATTGTATATTTGAGTTTACCAACAGAATATGCAGCAATGTCATCTTCAAAAAGACCTTTCGTTTCGAAAGACTTTCCGTAAGTCTGATTCCAAACATCAAAATATTTACCTTGGGCATCTGCAAATGACTTGGCGTTTTCAAGTTCATTGAGACGCTTTTCATTATCTTTTAGGGTGATAATGTGGTTTTTTAGAATGAGCTCTTTTTCATCAAAGTCAGCAGCAAAAAGAACAAGATTCTGGCATAACCCCATAACATTTACAAGTGGGCCAAAGTAACTGAAAAGTTGTCCACCGTCTTTTTGCATCAAGTTCCATTCCTTGCTGAACTCCGTGCCATAAGTTTTGTTTTCAATCAGAACAAGAGGATTATATTCTTTATCAAAAACAAGAATGTCACCATAAGAGGGCTTGTTTACGTGTCCGACTTTAAATGCAGGTTCAAAGACCAAGTGCTTGGGCTCGTATCCCTTTTTAAGCAAAAAATGAGCACAAACCAAACAGACAAAGTTCTCGTTTGCACTAAAATTTAAAGTTGTATCCCTGTGAATTACAAAACCCTTTGCCGGCTTATCTCTTGTTGGGAATTCGCCCTCTTTAAAAAGAGAATCGATAGGCGCATACGTAATCTTTTGTGTATCAATGTCTACTTCTATACTTGCGCCTTGCGGATACTCTCTCTTATATATGTTACCGCTTTTTGTAAAACCAAATAGCGGATGCATTAAAAGAGCCGTCAAACTATCTTTTGTAATCATAATACGCGGTTTTGATTATTCCAAACTTTCTTTTTCTTTCCTTATCTCATCTAGCACCTTCCCGTTATACGAGAAATACTTGGCACCTTGATAGGCGCCAGAGGCATTGCGATGGTCCTCAGGCATAAAGGTACCAACAAAGGGAGAGAGTTTAAATATACGACCTTCGTACTCAATGGAGTCGTCGGAAGCGACCTTTACGACGATGCCAGTAGGATCAAAAGTGACTTGTTCGCCAATCTTGATGCCACACATAGAGAACTTGAACCTTGGACGTTTCACCTCTCGTTTCTGAGGTTCCTTGTGTTCACTTTCCACAATAGGCTTGTTATCTTCGTAGAGCGTCACCTCTGCATCGTCTATTGTCATAGCAATATCACGGAAGATGTCGAGTGCCATCTGCGGGGCTACATTGAAGAACTCACGGTTTTGGCGAATGCGTAAATCTGTAAGGCGGTCTATAGTCTTATGCACTAACTTTTCAACCTCGTTGTATTTCGTGGTCTTCATCGTAGCGAAAATCTCGAAGGGCAGAGGAACGGCAGTATTATCCAGTTCCTTGCTCCGCACATCCACAGGCCGGCTACTCTTGCCAATTTTCACCCAATCCTCACGAAAGCTGGGATTAGTCAGAATATATACATATCCGGGTTCTTTATTACTCATATCATTCGTATTATTCGTTATAATGACAACATTTTGATGTTTTACGCCGCAAATATACACATTCTTTTGAGAAAGGTATAAGAATGCCTTACGAAGTTAGCACGTTAATCTGTTGACCTGTTCAAGTACGTGGTGGGCGGTCATGTCAATATTGATGGGGACGATGGAGCAATAGCCGGCACGGAGAGCGGCAAAGTCTGTGTCGAGAGCTTCGGGCTCGAGGTCGGTGAAGGTGCCAGTGAGCCAATAGGAACGTAAGCCGTGCGGGTTGGTGGCATCAGCCCACTCAGCGGTCCATTGTCCTCGCGCCTGACGGCAGACCTTCCAGCCGCGGAAGACCTGGGATGGCGGGATGTTGATGTTTAGGCATACATCCTGCGGCAGCCCCTCAGTAGCAATGCGCTGGCAGAGCGTGGAGATGGCCGCTAACGTGTCCTCGCTGACAGGCACATCCTCATAGCGTTGTCCCCGCTGCATCCACAACGAGAGGCCAACGCTGGGAATCCCTTTCATGCAGCCTTCAAAGACAGCACCCATGGTGCCGCTATAGTGGACGCTGATGCTGGCGTTGTCGCCATGGTTGATACCGCTGAGCACGAGGTCGGGACGGCGGGGGAGAATCCGCTCACAGGAGAGCTTCACACAATCCACGGGCGTGCCGGAGCAGGTGAAGAGGTGGACGGAAGGGGGATAACCCGTAGGGGTGGCCATGGGCGTCACAGCAAAACCATTGGTGAGAGGAGCCGTTTGTGGCGATGAGAATTGGGAGAGGACTATAGGACGATAGCTGACGGGACGAGTGCTAGTAATGGAGGCAGCTGTGCCGGAGCGGGCACCGTCTGGCGCCACGACATAGACGTCGGCAAAAGAGGCTACGGCACGCGCCAGAGCCTGAATGCCTGCGGCGTGGTAACCGTCGTCGTTGGTGATGAGGATGAGAGGAGACACTTATTTTAATGAATAATGAACAATGAATATTGATGAGTGATGACTTATGATTGATGAATGAGGAATGATGAGTGATGACTTATGATTGAGGAATGAGGATTGATGAGTGATGACTTATGAATGATGAATGATGAGTGACGAGTGATGAATGACGAGTGATGAATTATTCTACTGTCAGTTCCACTGCAGGAGTGTTGCCGCCATACTCGGGGGCATAGAGGCAGCGGATGGTGGTGAGGCCGGAGGTGTAGCTGCCGGAGCGGTCGATGAAGGTGGTTTCTTCGAGGACATAGGTGCCTTTGGGGAGGTGATCGAAGAAATAGTCGGTGTGGGCATCGCGGACAGCACGATAGTAGCCTAAGCCTCCCTGATAATGATAGCCGGAGAGCTGTTCGGCAGGCTCAGCACAGGCAGCACGCGGAGCACGCAGATTGACATACTCATAATCGCGGTCAGCGGTGATGACGTAGCGAGTGGTGAAGCGGTCGCCGACATTCGGGGTGGTCGTGATGACCTCGCGGCGCACGCCCAGTCCCATGGCGGTGCTGTTGGCATCGGTCATCGGCGTGAGGAAGGTGGCAAAGACGGCACCCCAACCCTCGCTGTCGGTGCGGCGCTGTACGGTGATGCTCTTGGGTGCTTCGCCATCAGTAAACTGCTGCTTGATGAAGCCCAGACCAGCAATGGCTTTGTCAGCATTCTGACGGCTGATGTCCACCTGACGGCCAGCATAGTTCAGCTTGATGTCATCGGGCTCGGAGGCGTTCAGCTCGGCGCTGTTGCCTGTCAGCAGGGCATAGATAGCATCAACGGTGCAGATGTTGGATTCCCACATCTGAGTGCGCTTCTGCTGCAGGAGCCAGCGGCGCAGACCCTTGAGCAGCGGCTTGTTACCAGGCTCCATTACCTGCACGGCTTCCATCGCGGCCACGTGGTGGATGATCTTATGACTCGTGGGGTTGAAGCTGCCACCAGCATAGTCGAAGAAGGTGCCGTGGTCGGTGGTCGTCGTGGTATGCTCGATGAGGGATTCGTAATACTGCTTGGCTTCGGCGTTGCGCTTAGCACCTTTCATCACCACGGCAGCGATGGCACGCTCCCAGTTGTTCATGTCAGCCACACTTCCTTTCATGTGGTCAAGAAGGTATTTCACATCTGCCTGTTGGGATTTGTTGAGGGACACGCCCGCATGCTGGGTTGTGTAAACATATTCAAGGTACATCATCGAAGCGGTGTTGACGGTGCGTCCTTCCTTCTCGGCTTCTTTCATCTTTTGAACATACTGTGCAGTCTTTCCTGCGATGAAACCGATGTTTTCCTTCAGCAAGCGGTTGATAATCTCCTTCACCTCGGAGGGGAGTGTCTCGAAGTCGTTGGTCATCACTCGCAGACGCGACAATTCGGTAGCAATGACACGTGTCATCATCTCGCTGCAGGGCATACCGGGGAACCAGGAGTAACCGCCGTCG
>Ga0310786_10010970_pt1 | contig 11341 bp, 6 predicted proteins | sample AusTroGonzalo_MG_FD_203881 | JGI IMG/M metagenome (GOLD analysis project Ga0310786, IMG submission 203881) | Bovine rumen microbial communities from tropical cattle in Woodstock, Queensland, Australia - Gonzalo_03 (v2) (version 2) | ecosystem: Host-associated > Mammals > Digestive system >... | reverse complement strand
GTAAGTCGTGGCTCGATATGGATCTGCAGCCTCGTGCTATGACACGTGACCTCGACTGGGGTATCCCTGTACCTGTGGAGGGAGCCGACGGCAAGGTGCTCTACGTGTGGTTTGATGCGCCTATCGGCTATGTCTCGAATACCGTTGAATTGTGCGCCAAGGAACCGGAACGTTGGGGCAACTGGGAGAAATGGTGGCAGGACGAGGACACCCGTCTGGTACACTTCATCGGCAAGGACAACATCGTGTTCCACTGCATCATCTTCCCCACGATGATGAAGGCCCACGGTAAGTACATCATGCCTGACAACGTGCCCGCCAACGAGTTCCTGAACTTGGAGAATGACAAGATTTCAACCTCGCGCAACTGGGCTGTCTGGTTGCATGAGTACCTCATCGATATGCCCGGCAAGCAGGACGTATTGCGCTATGTGCTGACCGCTAATGCCCCTGAAACCAAGGACAACAACTTTACCTGGAAGGACTTCCAGGACCGCAATAACAACGAGTTGGTGGCCGTCTACGGCAATTTTGTCAATCGCGCCCTGCAGCTGACGAAGAAATATTGGAACGGCATCGTTCCCGCTTGCGGCGAACTGCAGGAGGTGGACAAAGCCGCATTGGAGGAATTCAAGGACGTGAAGGAGAAAGTGGAGCGTCTGTTGGAGCAGTTCAAGTTCCGCGATGCCCAATTTGAGGCCATGAACCTGGCCCGTATTGGCAACAAGTACATCACCGACTGCGAACCTTGGAAAGTGTGGAAGCAGGATCCTAAGCGCTGCGAGACCATCCTCAACATCTGTCTGCAGCTGACGGCCAACCTCGCCATTGCCTTTGAGCCGTTCCTGCCGTTCTCGAGCAAGAAACTCCGTGAGATGCTGAATATCAGCAACTTTGAGTGGGAGCAGCTTGGCTCGACCGACCTGCTGACGGCTGGACATCAGCTTGGTGAACCCGCCCTGCTGTTCGAGAAGATTGAGGACGAGGTGATTCAGAAGCAACTCGACAAACTGGAGGCTACCAAGAAAGCCAATGAGGCCGCTGCTTACAAGGCTGCGCCCATCAAGGACACCGTCAGCTTCGAGGAGTTCGAGAAGCTCGACATCCGTGTCGGCTTGGTGAAGGACTGCCAGAAGGTGAAGAAGTCGAAGAAGCTGCTGCAGTTCACCATCGACGACGGCTCAGGTCAGGACCGCACCATCTGCTCGGGCATTGCTGCCTTCTACGAGAATCCTGAGGAACTAATAGGCAAGCGCATCCTCTTTGTGGCCAACTTTGCGCCGCGTACGATGATGGGTATCGAGAGTCAGGGCATGATTCTCTCGGCCGTCGATGCCGACGAGAGTCTCAGCGTTGTCACTACTACGAAGGATGTGAAGCCCGGTTCACAGGTAGGATGATGCGCCTCGCTAATGAATAGTGAAGAGTGGAAAGTGAAGAGATTGTGGCCATACGTCGGTGTGCTCTTGGCTGTGGTGCTGTTGGCGGTCTTTGAGGCTGACCTACTGTACACCGCTCAGGAGCAAAGTCTGTTTCTGCATACGCAGTTGTTCTTTGAGCAACAGATGGTGCGGGCGGGCGGACTACTGACATGGGCTGGTTGCTATCTGACGCAGTTCTGCTATTATCCTATGCTCGGGGCTGGCTTGTTGGGCCTGCTCTGGGCTTTTTTGTTATGGCTGCTTCAGCGCACGTTCCGCTTCAAGGATGTCGGATCAGGACTGATTCCCATAGCCTGTCTGGTGCTGACTATCACTACACTCGGCTACTGGATGTTCTACCTGAAGCTGCCAGGAGTCGTGTTTGATGCTACGTTGGGCACCATTGTGGCAGTCCTCATGGCCGGAGTCTACCGTTTGTTACCAGCCCGTTTCTTCGTGCGTACCGTTTTTGTCCCGTTGTCAGCCAGTATAGCTTATCCGCTTTTCGGCTTCTACGGTCTGTGGGGTGTCGCACTAATGGCTCTGATGGCTTGGCGCACCGAGGGTAGTCACCGTATCATCGATTCCCTGTTAGCCCTGTTTGCTATCATCGCTGTGCCGCTCATCTGCTACCACACCCTTTACCACGAAACGAACATTGTGAACATCTACTGGACGGCACTGCCCGTCTTCAGCTATAGCGGTCACCGTTTCTTTGGCTATTACGTACCTTATATTATATTGGTGTGCAGCATTGCGTTTTTATCGAGGTTCAAGACTATTTCAAGCACGAAAGGTAATCTCGCACCTCATATCTCGTACCTCGCACCTCGAATAATAGCCATCCTCGCCCTCGCCATCTTCTGGTACAAGGACGGCAACTTCCACCGTGAGCTGGCTATGAGCCGCAGCATCGACCGTCAGGACTGGAACAGTGTTCTTCGTACGGCTCAGGTTGCAAAGGAGCCTACTCGCGCCATCTGCCTTATGCGCAACCTGGCACTCTTCCGCCTGGGAAAGTCTGGCGACGAGACCAACCATTATCCCAATGGTTCAGCTCTGCCCAATGCACCCTTCCCCGTCCGAATGGTTCACACCTTCGGTAAGCGGCTTTATCTGGAGTATGGCATCCCCAATTACTGCTACCGCTGGTGCATGGAGGACGGCGTGGAGTATGGATGGACGATTGAGAGACTGAAACTGATGACCCTCTGTTCGCTGATTAATAGTGAGTTTGTTGCTGCCCAACACTACATCAACCTACTGAAGAAGACCGACTTCCACCGTTCGTGGGCACGCCATTATCAAGACATGCTTTATCGCCCGTCGGTCATTGCGGGTGACCCTGCGCTGAAGCCTATTCTGCCGTTGCTGCGCGACGACAACTTCCTGACCAGCGACCAATCGCAGTTGGAACACTTCCTCTTTGAGCACATCCTGAGCACGTCGGGCGGCACCCGCGAACAGGAGGAGCTGGCACGATTCACTATGCGTTATTATCGACGCAACAAATGTAAAATTATTGAGCCATGAGACAGAAGCTATCCTCCTTCCGCCACCTTTTCTCCTTTCTCCTCTTCGTATTGGCACTAACAGCCTGTCGACAGGCACAGGTGCCTGCTAATTACCAGCAGGTGAAGAGAGAGCCCCTCATCTATCCTGACTATGCGGGAGTAACCGTTCCTGTCAACATCGCGCCGCTGAACTTCGAACTATTGGCACCAGCCGATGATGCAGTGACTCGTTTCACGGCGGGCGACCACCAGCTGGTCTGCGGCGGTCTCAAAGTACGCCCCGATTTGGATGAGTGGCGGTTGCTGACGGCAGCCGCCCGTGGTGGCAGCATCTGTGTCGAGGTGTTTGCCGAGAAGAACGGCCAGTGGGTGCGCTTCACACCTTATCAGATATATGTGTCACCCGACAGCATCGACCCCTACCTGAGTTATCGCATGATATCACCTTCGTACGTGTCCTACGAAGAGCTGACCATCAACCAGCGCTGTTTGGAGACCTTCGACGAGAAGGTCATCATTGACAATATGCTCTGCTCCACAGAGGCTGGCGGCCAATGCGTCAACTGCCACAACTACCAGCAGTGGAATCCCGAGCGTATGCAGTTCCACGCCCGCCACGCCAATGGCGGCACCGTTATCATCTATGACGGAAAAGCCGAGAAAGTCGATATGAAGAACGACTCGATGCTCTCTTCTGGCGTCTATCCTGCCTGGCACCCCACGCTGAAACTCATTGCCTACAGCACCAACACGACATTGCAGACCTTCCATACGGTTGACCTGAACAAAATTGAAGTCATCGATGCCTCCAGCGACCTGATACTCTACGACATCGACCGTCATCAGGTGACAACCATCGAGCAGCAGCCCGACGAATTGGAGACTTTCCCCTGCTGGTCGCCCGATGGACGATGGCTCTACTACGCTAGTGCACACTTCAAGTATCCTGCTGACACGGTGGATATGAGCGAAATTACTCTGCGGGCACAGGAGGTGAAGTACAGCCTCTACCGCAAGCCATTCAATCCTGACACCCGTCAGTTCGGCCCTCGTGAGCTGGTGTTTGCTGCCGACACGATGGGCATGAGTGCCACCCTGCCGCGCATTTCGCCCGATGGGCGCTGGCTGATGTTCACGATGGCCGAGTGGGGCAACTTCCATATCTGGCACCACGATGCTGACTTATGGATGATAGAAGTGAAAAATGATGAAGTGAAAAGTGATGAAGTGAAAAGTGATGAAGTGAGACCGGTGGAAGAAATAAACTCCGATGATACTGAGAGTTATCATTCCTGGTCGTCGAACGGGCGCTGGGTGGTCTTCTCGTCGCGCCGCACCGATGGCATCTTCACCCGTCCCTTCATTGCCCACATCGATGCTGAGGGTAAAGCCTCAAAGCCCTTTGAACTGCCACAGGCCGATCCCGACCGTCATCGCCAATTATTAAAGAGCTACAATGTGCCCGAATTCATGCGCGGCCCAGTTACGATAACCCCTCAACAAGCAGCTGACATACTGAAAAGCGGGGGGACAGAAACAACAAAACAACAATAGAAAATGGACATGATGGGTATGCCCCTATGGGCGTGGATAGTATTTTACATCCTGGTGTTCCTGATGTTGATAGCCGACCTGAAGATGTTTGGCCGGAAAGGGCAACACGAGGTGGGCATCGGTGAGGCCCTAAAGATGACGGCAGTTTGGATAGGCGTCTCACTTGTCTTCTGCACCGGCATTTACCTCTGGTATCCCATCGATCCGCACGGCAAGGCGATGGAATTCCTGGCCGGCTATCTCATCGAGAAGTCGCTGTCGATGGACAACCTCTTCGTTTTTCTCATGCTTTTTACTTTCTTCGGCGTCGAACGTAAGTATCAGCACGAGGTACTCTTCTGGGGCATCTTTGGCGCCTTGGTATTACGTAGCGTCTTTATCTTTGCCGGTGCGGCGATGGTCGAGCGGTTTGAGTGGGTATTAGGCATCTTCGGACTGTTCCTTATCTATACAGGCATCAAGATGTTCGGGCACGACGATGACGAAAGCGTTGACCCATCCAAAAACATCTTCGTCCGCGTCTTCAAGCGCTTCTTTCCCGTTAGCGACCAGATGCATGGCGACAAGTTCTTCATCCCGGCACCCGGCACCCCTCTTTGCAAGCAAAGCGAACAAGTTCAAGCGCACACTTCACCAAAATATCTCGCTACCCCTCTGTTCATTGCCCTCATCGTCATCGAGACTACTGACGTGGCCTTCGCCGTCGACTCCATTCCCGCCGTTTTCTCGGTCAGTCGCGACCCCTTCATCGTGCTCACCTCCAACATCTTCGCCATCCTCGGTCTCCGCGCCCTCTACTTCGCCTTGGCCGCCATTGCCAAGTACTTCACCTACCTGAAGTACGGCCTCGGCATCATCCTCAGTTTCGTAGGCGTGAAGATGCTGCTGGCCATGAACAATTATGTCAACCGCTTGGGCCATCTCTTCGACATTGAGCTAAACATGCCCCATATCGAGATTCCCACGCACTGGTCATTAGCTGTCATCTTTGGTGTCCTGCTGCTTTCCATCCTGCTCTCTGTAGTAGCCAACAAGCAAAAAGCTGCCAAATAATTTGGTTGTTTCCCTTTTTTGCCGTACCTTTGCACACACTTTTAATTGCCCTGATAGTTAAATGGATATAACAAGGCTCTCCTAAAGCTTAGTTCCGAGTTCGATTCTCGGTCGGGGTACTAACAAAAGTGCTAAAAGTGCCATTTATAGGGCGTTTGGCACTTTTTCATTTGTATCTTTGCCTCCTAAAACAATCGCAGATGGATGTAAACGAGCTTTTCGAACGGTGTGTGGAATTGGCAGCGGGTGAACCCAGTGTGGCCGCCAACCGATTTATGCACGAAACGCTGGTACTATGCTGCGCCGAGGGGCTGAAGACGGCTGGCACGGGCTTCGGCAACTTGTTCTCGCAGGTGGACTATCTGTGTAAGCACAGCGGCATGAGCACAGCGGATAGAAGAGCCGTACAGCAGATGCGTCGCCACTCGAACCACACGGAGGTGCTGAACCGCGAAGAATGGCTACAGGACGTGCGCATGTTGTCTCTGTTTATCTCCGCCGTTCACAAAGCAGATATCCCCGGCGAACTGACACGGCTGATACCGCACCACTCCACACTCCACACTCCACACTCCTCGCTCCACGCAAAACATTACATCCGCTGCGCTGTCAACAGTTATGACGAGCAGACATTCTGGGCCGACACGACCGACGGAGACCACATCGAGGTAGACTACACGGAACACGAATACCTGCGCAAGATACTACGCGAAGGTATGCAGCTGAACTTGCTCGACTGTCGTATTGTTAGAGGGGAGAGGAGAGAGGAGAGAGGAGTGAGAGAGGTGCAGCCCGAATTGGTGGTGGTGGAGCCAGACTTCCTGCTGGACATCTCGGCTGTGGCCCACTGCTTTCAAGGTACGTACGGACACCACCCACTATTCTTTACGACAGAGCGTCTGAGGCCTCGCGGCAATTCGCAGGCTATGCTCTTGGGTAACTTCGCGGGGGCCGCCCTCGACGACATCATCTGGGCGGACGAGGACTTCAAGTTGAACGACACGATGAACGACTTCTTCCACGAACAGGCCCTGCAGTTCACCACCTGCGAAGACTTCAATCCGCAGCAGTTCATGGACGATGCCTGTCGGCAGTCGGTCAACATCAAAGAGGCTGTGGAAGCCCTCTTCAGCAAGGATTACGACCGCACGAAAGCATTGCTGGAACCTTCGTTTGTCTGCGAACAGTTAGGGCTGCAGGGGCGCGTCGACCTCATAACGAGCGACATGCGACTGCTGGTGGAGCAGAAGTCGGGCAAGAACTACAACATAGAGCGCGCCACGCATTCAACATCCATACCTCAAAACTCCATATTCAAAGAAGAACACTACGTACAGCTACTGCTCTACTACGGCATCCTGCGCTACAACTTTGGACGAACAGACAATCAGGTGGACATCCGACTGCTCTACTCACGTTATCCCGCCGCCCAGGGACTGCTCTACGTTAACTTCTACCGCGAACTGTTCCGCGAGGCCATCCGTCTACGTAACCAAATTGTGGCTACCGAGATGCTGATAGCCCGTGAAGGCTTCGGTCGCATCCTGCCTCTGCTACGTTCTGACGTGGTCTTTAAGGATGCTGAGCGCGACGGATATTTCCATCGTTACATAGAGCCGCCATTATCGCTTCTCACCTCTCAGCTTTCACTTCTCACGCCAACAGAACGGGCCTACCATGAACGCATGATGACCTTTGTCTATCGCGAACAACTGCTCGCGAAAGTGGGGCGACAGGAAGGGCGGGGCAGCGCTGCGAGCGACCTATGGAACATGCCCTTGACCGAGAAGCAGGAAACGGGCAACATTATCTTGAGCGAACAGAACAACGCTACGTTAAACTTCCGTCGCGGCGATATGGTTTATCTCTACAACTACGATGGCGACGAACCCGATGTGCGCAAAGCCATACTCTATAAAGGCACGATAGAGCAGATAGATAGCAATGGCGTGAAAGTCAGGCTCACCGACAAACAGCAGGGCGTAGACCCCATGAAGCAGGGGCGCTGGGCTATCGAGCATGCCGGCAGCGACATGAACACCACGAGCGCCATCAAGAGCCTGCACCAATTCATTACCGCCGACCCACGGAAGCGCACACTACTCTTGGGTCTGCGCACCCCTGAGGCCGACACATCGCTACAGCTCTCACGCACATACCATTCTCATTACGACGACGTGTTACTACGTGCCAAACAAGCTCGCGACTACTTCCTGCTCATCGGTCCGCCGGGAACGGGTAAGACCTCGATGGCACTGAGGTTCATGGTGGAAGAGGCTGATGGCGATTTGCTGCTCATGAGCTATACAAACAGAGCCGTTGACGAGATCTGCGCCATGCTGGAAGATGCTGGCAAGGACTATCTGCGCATTGGCAACGAAACCTCATGCGACCTGCGTTTTAAATCTCACCTTTTAGAAGAACGACTTGGCGAAAAGGCGAAACTCGACGACATCCGACAGCGCATACAGGCCACCTCCATCGTTGTGGGCACCACCTCTATGATGCAGGCACGACCATGGATTTTCCAGTTGAAGCACTTTTCGCTGTGCATCGTCGACGAAGCGTCACAAATCCTAGAGCCAGGACTCATGGGACTGCTAAGCAGCAACCGTATCGAGCGCTTCATACTCGTCGGTGACCATAAACAGCTGCCTGCCGTCGTACAGCAGTCAGAGGAAGAGTCGCGGGTGAATGAACCATTGCTGAACGCTATCGGCATCACCGACTGCCGACAGTCGCTCTTTGAGCGATTGCTACGATGGGAACAGCAATGTGGCCGCACAGAATTTACGGGCATCCTCCGCAAACAGGGACGCATGCATCCTGACATCGCCCAATTCCCCAACCAAATGTTCTACCGTGATGAGCAGTTAGAACCAGTACCCTTGGAGCACCAGCTAGACGCCTCGCTACATTACGACCAGCCCTCGCAGGACGATCTTGACGACCTACTGAAACAGGAGCGGGTGGTGTTTCTAGATTCTGGGGGGAATCGGGCCTATGGAGCTCATGGGGCTCATGGGCTCTCCGACAAGGTCAACCCAACGGAGGCGCGCATCGTGGCTGACCTGCTGCGCCGCATCGTCCGCTTCTATGGAGAGCGCTTCGATGCTGACAAGACGGTGGGCGTCATTGTCCCCTACCGCAACCAGATAGCCATGATACGTCAGGAAATCACGCAGCTGGGTTTACCTCAACTGGAAAATATCTCCATCGATACCGTCGAGCGATACCAAGGCTCGCAGCGCGATGTCATCATCTACTCGTTCACCGTCAACCGTCCCTACCAGCTCGACTTCCTTACCTCCAACTGTTTTGTGGAGAACGGCTGCGTCATTGACCGCAAACTGAACGTAGCCATTACCAGGGCGCGAAAACAGCTGCTGATGACAGGAAACGGGAATATTTTAGGACAAAACGATATTTTTAGCCAGATGATTGCACGTTATAAGAAAAAATATCGTATCTTTGCGGACGATGAACAAAGGTAGCGTGGAACTGCACCAGTTGAGCATCGGCTACAATCAGAAGAACGTCAAGATTGTGGCCGAGGGCATCAATGCCACCATCAGGCAGGGCGAACTGACCTGTCTGTTAGGAGCCAATGGTGTGGGAAAGTCTACGCTTCTGCGTACGCTCTCGGCTTTCCAACCCAAATTGGCAGGCGACATCTTAATTGAAGGTCGCGAGATAAGCGAATACACCGACAAGGAACTGAGCCGGATGATTGGCGTTGTGCTGACGGAAAAGCCCGACGTGAGGAATATGACGGTAAGAGAACTGGTGAGCTTGGGGCGTTCGCCCTATACGGGCTTCTGGGGCAGGAATTCTGAAGACGACCTGCGTATCGTCGATGAGTCGCTGCAGCAAGTTGGCATCAGCAACCTGAGCTGCCGACTGGTAGAGACACTGTCTGACGGTGAGCGGCAGAAGGTGATGATAGCCAAGGCGCTGGCGCAGCAGACACCCGTCATCTACTTAGACGAGCCAACGGCCTTCCTCGATTTCCCCAGCAAGGTGGAGGTGATGCTACTCTTGCGGCGCATCTGTCAGGAAGCACAAAAGACTGTTTTCCTATCCACCCATGACCTGGAACTGGCCTTGCAGATTGCCGACTGCATTTGGCTGATGGACTGCACCAGCGGCCTTAGCATCGGTACGCCCGAAGAACTGGCACAGACGGGCGTCTTAGGGAAGTTCGTGGAGCGTAAAGGCATACACTTCGACAGCAATACACTAACCATACAGATAGACAAGGCGGTATGATTTTCGGACACGGTGACGACTCCTATCGTTTCGGAGACAAAGTCAAAATGGACTTCAGCACAAATCTGCCTACGTTTGCAGACTTGTCGGCTCTAAAGGCACATCTGGCGACACGGCTGGATGTTATTGGTTCGTATCCCGAACCCGAAGCTCAGGAGCTGGAGGGCCTGTTGGCCGAAGAACTGGGCATCCAGGCAAACAGTGTCTTGGTGACTGCAGGTGCAACAGAGGCCATCTATCTTATTGCACAGCTGTACCATGGGTGGGCTTCCATCATTCCGCAGCCTACGTTCACGGAATATGCCGATGCCTGCAAAATGCACAAACACATGGTGTCGTACTATGACAACGATGATATGGAACTGCTACCCGAAAAACGTCTCTATTGGCTTTGCAACCCTAATAATCCGACGGGTAACGTCATGCTGAAAGCCTTGATGAACCACGTCATTCGTGAGCAGCGTAACTACATCTTCATCGTTGACCAGTCATACGAAGACTATACGCTGAAAAGCATGCTGCAGCCGAGTGAAATGCAAGACTGCCAAAACCTCATCCTGATACACTCCATGACGAAGAAATACTGTGTCCCTGGCCTACGGTTAGGGTATATTACAGCTCCGCCTCTCATCATCGACCGACTCAGGATGCTGCGTATGCCTTGGACGGTGAACGCACTGGCCATTGAAGCGGGAAAGTTCCTGGTCAGGAACCATCCGCAGGTCATTCCAAACAAGAAAGATTATTTGGAGGAAGCCGCACGTTTGCACGACGAACTGAACAATACCAAGGGACTGATGCTGATGGATACAGATACCAATTTCATGCTGGCCTACATGGAACACGGCACGGCAGGCCAGCTGAAACAATGGCTTATCGATAATTATGGTATACTCATTCGCGATGCCTCCAACTTCCATGGGCTTGACAACCGCTGTTTCCGTGTCTCAGCTCAGACGCCAAGGGAAAATAACGTGTTGATAGCAGCACTCAGGGAATATACCAAGAAGTTCTGATTACGCTTTGTCTTCTTCAAAGGCTGCAGCCTCGGCAGCTGCAATAATCTCCTCTCGCGACTGTTCACGGGGCGTAGCCGTGATGTCCGACAGATCAAACTCGTCGTTGTCAGTAGCAACGTCTTCCGGAGCTTCCGGAACATCCAGAATTTCCAGAACATCCTGTTCCTCCTGCTGATGAATGACAAACTCCTGCTCGGTCTCCGTATCAGGAACACTCATCGTCGGCATTTCCTCCATCTTGGTGCGCTCGGTCTTAGCTGTGAAGATGGCATCTATAAACTGTGGTTCGCGTTTGAGACGCTTTAATGTTGCCTCTGACGCCAACTGCTGCGCCTCTTTCTTGGAATAGCCCTTGCCAGATTCGCCAGCCACCCCTTCCAGAAACACCTGGAAGTTGAAGACGGGCGAACTGCTCTCCTTGTCAACACCCTGCTTTATCATTCGGAACTCCAGGCGGACGCGATTCTTCTGGCTCCACTCCAAGAGCTTCGACTTGAAATTCACCTCCTTA
>Ga0310786_10010968_pt1 | contig 11344 bp, 11 predicted proteins | sample AusTroGonzalo_MG_FD_203881 | JGI IMG/M metagenome (GOLD analysis project Ga0310786, IMG submission 203881) | Bovine rumen microbial communities from tropical cattle in Woodstock, Queensland, Australia - Gonzalo_03 (v2) (version 2) | ecosystem: Host-associated > Mammals > Digestive system >... | reverse complement strand
CTATGGAAGATTCCATTGGTGAAAAAATGACCAAATCCCAAGTTCAAAACGAAATTTCCACAGCCACGGCAGATATGGTCACTACTAATAATATTGATAGCGCATTGGCTAGTTCTGATACAGTTAATGAAATGGGTGCTGTTTTAGGTACCGTCAAAGCTGCATTTAAAACAGATGACGATGGTAATATAACTTCTTCTATTAAACAGGCCAATGTTGCTGGGTTAAGTGAAAAAATGGCTGAATTAGCCACTGTCAAGGCTGCATTTAAAACAGATGACAACGGCAATATAGTTTCTACTATTGACCAAGCCAATGTTGCTGGGTTAAGTGAAAAAATGGAGGCATTACAAACAATCACAGATGCGTTAAAATTAGATGATGCTGAAAATGGATATGCTGCGGTAAAAACCAAAGCGTTAAGTGCTGTAACCTCAACCGAATTAAACAATAAATTTAACTCATTAGATTTCGATGTCATAGACGAAAAATTGAAATTCAGCACTGACGGTGAAAATTGGAGTGAAATCGCACCAATTTCTGAATTGGGCGGCAGCACTGGGGCAGATGGTAAATCGGCCTATCAAATTTGGTTGGACAAAGGTTATACCGGTGATGAACAAGACTTTTTGGATTCATTAAAGGGTGATAATGGACAAGATGCCTGTGAGATTGGATTGGAAAAATCTGCTGAAACAGCTGAAGGATTTACATTAACTGCTGTTAAGAAATGTAAAGATCAAGCCGATGTAACCGTTTGGACCAAAGAAGTAAAGAACGGTGCTGATGGTACACCAGGACAAGATGCTTGTGAGGTTGGATTGGAAAAATCTGCGGAAACAGATGAAGGATTTACATTAACCGCTGTTAAGAAATGTAAAGATCAAGCCGATGTAACCGTTTGGACCAAAGAAGTAAAGAACGGTGCTGATGGTACACCAGGACAAGATGCTTGTGAAGTTGGATTGGAAAAATCTGCTGAAACAGATGAAGGATTTACATTAACTGCTGTTAAGAAATGTAAAGATCAAGCCGATGAGACCGTTTGGACCAAAGAAGTAAAGAACGGAACAGATGGTACAAACGGGCAAAATCCTGTGTTCAAGACCATAAACAACACAATTCGTTGGAAATTAGAAAACGAGTCAGAAGCTGTTTATGAAGCAGAAGGACACAACTTGGGATCAACCAGTGTCGATAGTCAAACAATAGAAAATGCTGTTGTCACTAAATTAGAAGAAATGAACCTGGATGCGGACGAAATTGCGGCTGTTAATAGTGCCGTTTTGGATGAAAATACTGGCTTAGCATCAAAATTGCAAGCGTCGGACTTTGGGGATGCGTTTGATACAGCATTCAATACCAAGAACTTAGACAATGTTTATCAGGCAAAATTGTCCAATGAACAGTTAACTAAGATAAACAATGCCATGACTAACTTGCCAGATATTTCTCTATCTGACTTGGATACAGAACTCCAGACCAAGATAAACAGTGCTATGACTGAATTGCCAGATATCTCTCTGTCTGACTTGGATACAGAACTCCAGACCAAGATAGACAGTGCTATGACTGACTTACCAAGTGACGTGATACGTTCTGGTGACTCGTTTAATAGTGCGTTTAACACAGCATTCAATACCAAGAACTTAGACAATGTTTATCAGTCAAAATTGTCCAATGAACAGTTAACTAAGATAAACAATGCTATGACTGAATTGCCAGATATCTCTCTATCTGACTTAGATCAATCTATCCAGGATAAATTAGGTTACATAGATGACAAGGGTGAATTTACTGGAACAATAGCAAATTCAAGCCTGCCTTCTTGCAGAACATCCACCTATAATTATGCAAGTGGGGCGCCATCCGTGACTTCGACAACATTGCCGTCCAGCTTTAATAATCCAAATAATTATACTACGGCATCGACCGCACGCGGATTTGTACTGGAAACAATTACAGACCCATGTGATGATACGTTTACCAGCACTGTAAGAAAGATAGACGATGCCTGTGGCGCAACTTATCCAGTGACGGTAAAACCAAAACAGGGCACACCGGTGTATTATACAATACACGAATGTTTGCACCAAACGGCTACCGCCACAAGTGCTTCGTTAATACCAACGACACCATACTATTGGGTTGAAGAGGTAAGTGGCAACAGCAGTGTTGCGTACCAAATAAACCAAGCCGCTGCGACCGCTGGTGATGCAGCAAGTGCAGCACAAAACGCAACGGCCGCCGCTGCAAGCGTAGCACAAGCCGTTAATGGCGTTGATTGTACTGGTGTTGAAGGAGCGTGCACCGCTAGGGTTGGATTATTAGCACAATTTAATGCTGTTGTGGAAGCGTTTGAACAAGCAGGAATATTATCCGGGTCATGCAGTGGCACACAATGCTCATATCAAGCTCAACAAGCAACACCTGGTGGTGGTGAAGCCGATATGTAAAAAAATATTACAAACAAAAAACCGCCGAATTGGCGGTTTTTTTTTAAAGATCTTTACATACCACGTAATCTGTTGGTTGTATTGGCGATTTGTAATTCTATGTCGTCTGCAAATTTTAATATTGTACGATATATTTTTTTATTTGGTTTATTTTTCATCAACACGTTTTCTTGTCGCATGATTGGTTTAATCAAATCAACCCTGCAAATGTGTGCACGTTGCCGCAAAGACTGCAAACGCATCAACAAATTTTCCCAATCTTGTTCCAAAGAATTTACCATATTTCCCGACAAATAGCGTATTTTTTGGTTTCTTTGTTCGTTCATGAGCGCCCCCTTTGTCTTTTAATCAACGGGTATTTGTAAAACCTGTTTTGGAAAAATACGATTTGGATTTTTTATGGCGTTACAAGAAGCTATTTTTGGATACAATGCACCACGACGTAAAAAATTACGTGCAATAACCCACAAAGTATCCCCACGACGAACCATATAGAAAGTATCATCACACCCAGTTGGTTTGGGTAATGTAAATTTATGTTCTTTTTTGGCTATGGTCGTGCCATTTGTATCATGCAAACGTACAGTAAGCGTATATTTAACACCTGGTTGCAACGGTTTTATATCTGCACCCAAACCAAAATTTTTAGCATCTGAAACACGCGCAAAACCCAGATATTTATCATTCAAAGTCAACGATACACGCAAACGAGGTATTGCATGTCCAGAAACAACCAAACGTCCAGTATCCGTGTAATCAATTCTGGTCACTTTTAAATCGCCATCTTGCAATTTGGGGTTTTGCATGATTTTACTGCCATCTTTGGTCATCAACAATGACATAGATTTTTTATAATCGTGTTCATTGATATACACAAACACAGTATCGGCTGATTTTATATTTTTATCCGTATCAATCAAATAAATCGCATAATTGCCTGGCTTCCACGCGTTCACCGCGGCATAAACAAATTCGCCATCTTTGTTAGTGTGTTCTGTGGCAATAACCTTGTTGTTCGCAACGATTGAAATATTAGATTCATCCACATTACGCCCAGCAATAATTATACGCCCAGAATCTTCTATGCGAACCAAATCGAAAGAGGGCGTGGCTGCCACTGTTTTCGATGTGTTAACCGGTTGAATAATTGGTTCTGGAATTTCAGGAACAATGACTTTCACAGGTGTATTGATTTTCACACACGCAACAATAACCGCTATGAATATAACAATCAAAGCACACACAATCGGAAACCAATATGCACGCAACACAGATTCATTATTTGTTGCAACTGCTTTTTCCTTTGGTTTAGCCGTCTTTTTCTCTGAACGTGCAAACACATTGATTTTACGCAAAAATGCACGAGTTAACATACGACGACGTGTCAACCAAGATTGCTGACGGTCAATCGCGCCATTTATAATTTCATCAGTAGAACGTTTTGTGTATTTTCTTGCTTTCTGTGTCATTTAAAACCCCTTAGTAATCAGTTTGACAAAATTATTACAAAAATTATTTATTTGTCAAGATATTTATGATATAATTAACCTTATGAAAAACAACAGGAGATTAAATTGAAATCTAAGAAAATTGGGATTATGACAACAGGTGGCGATTGTTCGGGATTAAACACTGTGATTCAACGCGTGGTCGAAGGTTGTGTCCGCAGAAAATGGGACGTTATTGGAATCAAAGACGGCACCGATGGATTGTATTCAACCCCGGCCAAAACAATGAAATTAGATAACGAAACTTTCCAATTCGCATCCAGTCATTTGGCGGGCAGCATTTTATCAAACGGCAACGCGCACAGCACTAATTTTGAATCGTCCGCACGTGGCGGAAAATTGTCTAATTTTAACAAAAGATTAAAAAAATCTTTGGCAGATTTAGGCTTGGACGCAATGGTGTTAATCGGCGGTAACGGCAGTTTATCGTTGGCGCATCTTTATCGTGAAATTTACGCGGGCGTATCTTTGGTTTGCATTCCGAAAACTATTGATATGGATGTTCCGGGCACAGATAAAACCGTTGGTTTTGATACCGCAGTTCAACAATTGGTATCTTATTGCGATCAATTATTATTGACCGCGCGCAGCCATCACCGCTGGTTCGTGGTGCAAACCATGGGACGCGAATGCGGACAATTGGCCTTGCATGCTGGGGTTGCCATCGCAGCGGATGCCATTTTAATCCCTGAAATAAAATTCGATATTGATAAATTGGTTGACCATATTAAACATTCAAAACGCGATTATGGTATCATCCTTGTTTCCGAAGGAATCACAATACGCGGCCATTCGGGCAAACCTGCCGATATGGTATCACGCAAATTGACCGCCGCCGGTGTTGCCAATCGAACTGCTTTTCCTGAACATATCCAAAGGGCAGGTGACACCGTCGCAACCGACCGCATTTTGGCGGCTGGGTTCGCAGATACCGCTTTGACGGCAATCGAAAATAATGAAACCTATGTCATGACGACATACGAAAACGATGAATTTAAAACAATATCTTTGTCAGATTTCTTTGCCAGTGGCAAACCAGAAAAAGACCCAAATATTATTGGTGCAATGACGTCAAATGCATATGTAGAACCAGATAATATACTGTTACATATTGCCACAGATATGGGAATTTATATAGGTGAAAAACGCAAATAAAAAAAACGGGCAAACGCCCGTTTTTTATTCTTTTGTTTTTTGTTTTTGATTGTTCTCTATCTTAGAAATTATCTTTTTATAATTTTTATTAAAATCTGCAATTCTTTTGTCTGCACTTATATTTTTTACCATACTGTATGATACAGGCGAAACTTTTGCATTGTGCAAAACACGTTTCTTGACTTGAATAATATCCCCGTTCATACATGATGAAAACAGTTTTGCTTCTTCATCGAAGATAGGATTGCCTTGGGTTTGAAAAATGATACCGTCTTCGCATTCTGGATTTGTTGCACGAAAAACAAACCTGCGAGCATTTGTTTTACCGCTACCCAGGACCGGTAAAGACCAATAATGTGTAATTATCATATAATGCAAAGTATCTGTAAATTCTGGTATTTGTTCAACAATTTGTGTTTCTTCTTTTTTTGATGCTGCTTTGAGATTGGTTTTCTTTTTATTTGCGCCAACTTTCACAGGTTCATCTTGCTTTTTGTTATCTTTATTAGACATCGAGTATAAATGTTGCTCTATGAATTTTACCGCTTCACCAACCGTATGCACTTGCTCCGCTTCGTCATCTGACATTCTAACTCCAAATTCTTTTTCAAACTCCAATACCAAATTTTGTAAATCTAGAGAATCTGCACCTAAATCATAAGTAAAATTTGCATCCGGAACTACTTCACTTGGATGTACACCTAATGTATCCATTAGAATTGAACGAATCCGTTTGAATACGTCTGTATTGGTTATGTCAGTATTTTTTTGCGCCATGTTTTATCCTTTGTTAAAAATTATTTATCTTTTCCGCACAGATGATAATTCTGCTGCAAAATCTGATTTGATTTTATCAACAGTTAAAAAATTTTTAATACCATACGTTGTTGTATAACCGCCGGCTTGATTTTTTTTCATCTCACGCCAGCACAGCAATTTATCCCCAGGTTTTAGGCTGTTAAATTTATACGAAGCGTTTATATCTCCATAAGCTGCCCGATTTGAAGGAATTTCAAATTCATCCCAACTGGGGTTATAAGCCAAAATACTATCTCTCACCCCATCGCTATAAACAAGTTTGAAACCCGTTGCCAAAACAACAGATATTGATTCTGCATATTTATCTTTCATGGTCACTTTCATAATCAACCCTTTTGGTCACATGTACTTACAAATCCGCTTTATAGTAATACAAAAAGGCAAAGAGTCAACAAAAAAAACGGGCAAACGCCCGTTTTATGAGAAAGGAAAGCTTTGAAAAAATTATTTTTCAGAAAAATCTGCATCGGTTGTTTTATTTTCACCGTTTTCAGATTTTTGTTCGCCTTCGGCTTTTTGTGCTTCTTGGGCGGCTTTATAGACCGCTTCGCCTAATTTCATAGCTTTTTCAGTCAACGCATCCGTCTTTTGTTTCAAAGATTCAGCAGTCGCATCCGCTTTTGCCAATTCATCAGACAATTCTTTCTTGGCTGTTTCAATGGCTTCGCGTTCTTCGGCTGAAATCTTATCGCCATGTTCTTTCAATGATTTTTCAATACTAAACACAGCTGTTTCAGCAGTATTTTTCGCCTCGGCTAATTCTTTTTTCTTTTTATCGGCTTCGGCATTTGCAGCGGCTTCATCAACCATACGTTTGATTTCGTCTTCAGATAAACCACCGTCAGATTTAATCGAAATTGCTTGTTCTTTGCCTGTGCCTTTATCTTTTGCAGATACATGAACTATGCCATTTGCATCGATATCAAAAGACACTTCGATTTGTGGCATACCACGTGGGGCAGGTGCGATACCTTCCAAATTAAATTGACCCAACAATTTATTATCGGCCGCCATATCACGTTCGCCTTGGAATACACGGATTGTCACGGCAGATTGGTTATCTTCTGCAGTGCTGAATATTTGTGATTTTTTGGTTGGAATCGTTGTGTTTCTGTCGATTAAACGGGTAAACACACCACCCAAAGTTTCAATACCCAATGACAATGGTGTCACATCCAACAACAAAACATCTTTGACTTCGCCTTTTAAAACACCACCTTGGATGGCGGCACCCAATGCAACCACTTCATCAGGGTTCACACCCTTGTGCGGTTCACGTCCAAAGAATTCTTTCACTGTTTCTACAACCTTTGGCATACGTGTTTGACCACCGACCAAAATAACTTCGTTAATTTGAGATGTGGTCAAACCCGCATCTTTCAGCGCTTTTTTGCATGGTTCAATTGTTTTTTCAATCAAATCAGCCACCAAAGATTCCAATTTTGCACGTGTCAACGTTGTATTGAAATGTTTTGGTCCCGTTGCGTCTGCAGTCAAATATGGCAAATTGATTTCAGTTGATGTCTTTGAAGACAATTCAATTTTTGCTTTTTCTGCCGCTTCTTTTAAACGTTGCAACGCCAATTTATCATTTGATAAATCAATACCAGATTGTGCCTTGAATTCTTCAATTAAATATTTCAAAATACGCGCATCAAAATCAGATCCACCCAATGCAGTATCGCCATTTGTAGATTTTACTTCAAATACGCCGTCAACAATTTCCAAAATAGACACATCGAATGTTCCACCGCCCAAATCGTAAACTGCAATTGTGCCATCTTTGTCTTTGTCCAAACCATATGCCAATGCAGCGGCGGTTGGTTCATTCACAATACGCAACACGTTCAAACCCGCAATACGCCCGGCATCTTTGGTTGCTTGACGTTGAGAATCGTTAAAATACGCAGGCACAGTAATAACTGCATCGGTTATTGTTTCACCCAAATAACTTTCTGCGTCTTTTTTCAATTTAGATAAAATCATAGCGGAAATTTGAGATGGCGCATATTTTTTACCATCAATTTCAACCCATGCGTCGCCATTATCGCCCTTAACAATTTTATATGGAACACGTTTTTGAATTTCTTTCACTGCATCACTGTCAAAACGCAATCCCATTAAACGTTTAATTTCATAAATAGTATTTTCAGGATTTGTCACCGCCTGATTCTTTGCGGTAATACCAACCAACTGTTCACCATTATTTGTAATCGCCACCACAGAAGGGGTAGTGCGTTGGCCTTCGCTGTTTTCAATAATTTTTGGATCAGTTCCATCCATGAACGCCATGGCGGAATTTGTAGTTCCCAAATCAATACCTAATACTTTTGCCATTTGTTTGCTCCTTACGTTTTTTTGCTTAACAAAAATATAGTTATAAAAAACAGGGTTTCAAGGGGGAATTTTTAAAAATATTTTGGTAAATATTCACAACAAAAAAAACCGCCCATTTGGGCGGTTTTTAATTTCAATTTTATCAAAGATATTATTTCTTTGCTTCTGCTGGTGCAGCGGCGGCCGTAGCGGCAGCAGCTTGTGCTTTTGCATCATTTTCTTCTGGCATTTTACCACCAATCGTTGCAAATGCTAATTCTGCCATGTGCAAACCAAGTGTCACACCGTTTGGCAAAACCAAATCAGAACCGTGAACTGTGTCGCCGATATTAACATCTGATAAATCAATAGTGATTTTTTCAGGCATATCTTGAACCAAACCACGCAATGCAACTTTACGTACTGCAAAATTCAAAACACCGCCCAATTTGATACCTTTGGAAATATCAACATTGATAACTTCCACAGGAACAACAACACAAACTGGTTCTTTGACATTGATACGTTTGAAATCAACATGAACGACTTTGTCAGACACTGGATGATATTGAATATCCATCAACATAGCATCTTCTTTGTCGCCATTGACTGTGATTTCGAATAATTTTGTCCGCAAAGACGGTTGTCCCAACAGCATTTCAAAATCACGTCCATTTAATTCAATGGACACAGGTTCTTTCTTTTCGCCATAGATAACCGCAGGGATGTTCTTGTTATTGCGAACTGCACGTGCGGCCCCCTTGCCAGCAACTTTGCGAATTTCAGCGTTTAATTTAATTGCCATTTTATAATCCTTTTTCTTGTCCCACATAGCCTTGGCGAAGTGGGATATTTAACATTGCGCAAACCTCCAAGGGTGTTCACGCGGACGCTATTATTTACTAAAAACAATAAAAAATCAAGTTTTTTATAAACAATATTGACACACAATTAAAAAACTGATATATATTTACGCCGCTTTGCCTAAAAAAGCGTTAAAAATGGAGAAAAATTTATGTTTATATTAAAGACAGAAAAAGAAATTGAATTATGTAATGGATGTGAAACCCTTAAAACATTGCCAAAAACAGAACACGCGCCAAAACAATTCTTGTGTTCAAAACCCAAACTTAAAAATATAGAATCATGTGAAATCATAGCAAACAATACTTTCGTTCATCAATGCGACAACTGCGAATTATCGGGTAAAAAAACCGACAAAGGAATTCTATATTTTACCTGTTATTCACCAAAAAACATAAACATTTTTGGTCGTTGGTGGAAAGCGTTAACCCCACATGCTTATTTTTGTCCGAACGGACTTTGTTGGTACAAAGACACACCAACCAGATAAATAAATTGCCGCATTTTGCGGCATTTTTATTGTTTTTGTAATATTATAAATCGCGCCCGTCCATAGGTTTTATCTTTTAATATTTGCCATTTATCATTTATTTTAGGCATATTTTGATTATTTTCGAATTCCCATATGATTATTGCGCCATTTTTTGCTAAATTTGTTATTTTCTTTACAAAAAACGTCCCCAATTCAAATTCGGCATAGGGCGGATCTATGAAAAACACATCTGTCGTTTTACCAAATTTTTCAATTGCTGCTATTGCGTCTGTTTTTTGAATAATCGCATTACAATCAATTGATTTTACGTTCTTTTTTATTGTTTCAATTGATGAATTGGCGTTATCTGTGAATACCACATTAGCTTTGTCATAACGCGATAAAAATTCCAATCCAATGGCGCCAGAACCCGCAAACACATCCCAAACGGTAAAATCTTTGGTTGCATCCAATATTTCATTTAGCATATTGAACAACGCACCACGTGCCAAATTTTGTGTTGGACGCGCATCGGATGGCAAATAAAGTTTTTTGCCGCGATATTTCCCAGAAATAATTTGCAAATTCGATTTCATGGTATAAACTGTACATTATGAAATTTATGAATCAAGCATTTATTTTAGCAAAACGCGCATTTAATCATGATGATGTGCCGATTGGTGCTGTTGTCGTCAAAAACGGCCAAATCATAGCACGTGGCGAAAACAAAGTGCAAAAATCAAAGAATCCGACTTTGCATGCTGAAATAGTCGCAATAAACCGCGCATGCAAAAAATTAGAAACTAAATTTTTGGACGATTGCGATATTTATGTGACATTGGAACCGTGTGCCATGTGTGCAACCGCTATATCTTTTGCACGTATAAAAAACATATATTTTGCAGCCACAGATGAAAAGGGCGGTGGTATAACAGCAAACGCCAAAATTTTTGAAAACGACAAACACCTTTGGCGGCCAAATATAATTCAAATACCTGAATACGCAGAACAATCAGCACAACTATTGCGTGATTTTTTCGCGATTCGCCGACAAACAAACAAAACGACAAAAGAGAAATAAAAAATGAAATACATAGTTAATGAAGTTATAGCTAATGACATCAAAACGGTTGTCCCGATTGAACATGATAATCCTATCTTTATTCCAAATCCATCTCATGGATATGACGTTATCCAAGATGGCACATTGGGTCAATGTTTTATACAAAATTCGAAATATGAATTGGTTCCAGAAAACATAAACAAATCAAATATATACAAAATGAAATGTATTGGCGCAGATATTGTTCCAGTTGTCGACAGATTAAGCGTTGTATACAAAAAACATCTTGTATTATTCAGCAAAGAATATGGCGATATTCATTATGAGTTGTCTATGAATGATATTTTCTTTCCTACTCAGATTGGTCATAGATTGATGGTAAAAGGTCCAAATGAAATTAACTTAGACAAACCAAACAAGGGTTTTGAAATTGTAAAAAATATAACAATGGATAAAATGCGTACAAATTTTATAACAAAGCAGATATAAAAATATGTTAAACGATAAATGGATTATTACAGAAAAAGACTTTGAAAAAAACGGACAGATTACCTATTCGATGAAATCTGTTGATGTGTCTGATGTAACAAACAAATCAAAAAAGATAACCAGCAATAAAAACGATATATTCGTTGGGTCATATACAGATTCCAAATTAAATTCGCTGTCAAAAAAATATATGCCTACATCT
>Ga0310786_10010967_pt1 | contig 11344 bp, 13 predicted proteins | sample AusTroGonzalo_MG_FD_203881 | JGI IMG/M metagenome (GOLD analysis project Ga0310786, IMG submission 203881) | Bovine rumen microbial communities from tropical cattle in Woodstock, Queensland, Australia - Gonzalo_03 (v2) (version 2) | ecosystem: Host-associated > Mammals > Digestive system >... | reverse complement strand
AATCGGCATCTACACGGGGCTTCGCCTTGGCGATTGTGCCTTGTTAGAATGGGGGCAGGTAGATTTGGCAAGGGGGTTCATATCTGTGATCCCCCGCAAGACCGCCCGCCATGCACACGGAAAGCCCACCATCATACCGATAAATCCAGCTCTCTCGCGCGTTCTTCTTGAGTGTGAAAGTAGAAATGGGTATGTTCTTCCTCAAACTGCGGAACTATACAAGAGACGATCAGATGGTGTTACCTATCGTATTCAAAAGCATTTTCACGATTGTGGAATCAAGACAGTTGCGGAGAAGACGAACGGCATGTATAATCGGGTCGATGTCGGCTTCCATTCGCTTCGTCATACATTCGTCTCGCTTTCCGCCAATGCGGGGGTTCCGCTTGCCTTCGTTCAGGCGATTGTAGGACATACCAATCCGGCGATGACCGCACATTACTTCCACAAGGACGAAAATGCTCTCAAGAGTGCAACGGCGGCGATCCCAGATGTGATTGATGCTGAGACCGTCGAAGTCAAGAAAGAGACACTTACACTACTCCCGTCGCCGCAGAGTGGGTATCTTGATGAGTTCAAGGCATTGGTCGGCAAGATGAGCAAAGAGGAACGGCTATTGGCCATTGACCATCTTAAGTCTCTCGTTGCTTAGCAACAGAGAATTGGGTTCTCTTGCCGTGGGGTGAATGATTGTTGGTGATTCTTTTTGATGCAAAATGTACCGCTTAACAATGACATCGTGCATGAAAGATGGACAAAAGATGGGCAAATGTGCGAAAAAGCCTGTATCTATTGGCTTTGGGCTAGACTGAAAATCCGTGTGTCGCCGGTTCGATCCCGGCCTTGGCCACCAATAAAATCCAAGCAAAACCCCGTGCACCGTGCAAACGGGGCTTTTTTGTCTACGTGGTGCTTTCCTGCTTGTGGCGTCTTGTGACCCCTTTTGCTTTCTTCATGGGCGTTTTCATGCCACGCATCAAGGGTGTTGCGGCGGTTTTGGGACTCGCGGCGAACTACTTCGTCTGCTTCAGCTGCGAGATACTCCACTGCGATGTCTTCGGGCTCAAGTTCCATCCGTTCCTCTTGGGCGGAATCGGGCTTGTCGTCTGCGTCGCCGTCGCATACATTGCGTCGTTCGTCCTTCGCGAGAAGGGCAAGGACCTTGCTGGGTTGACGCTAAAGACGCTAAAACATTAAGCGATTTAGCCGCTAAGTTGTTTGGGCTATTTTCGCTCTATTAGCGATTCGGGATACTTGTTGTTTCCTGTGAAGATGAGCTTTGCGCCTTTTTCTACTGTGTACGAGGTGTAGATAGTGTGATCTTCGTTTGTCACGCTCGAGTCAGGGGGTGGGTGTATGGGATATGGCTCGTAGCGGCTTCTGGGCTTCATTGGGTCTCCATAAGGAATGCGGCGTGTGAAATTCGGATATTCTCCCGACGTGACGAGCGTCACGCCTGGCATGAGATGCACGTCGGCGAAGGCGACTGTGTCCGCAAGCAGCGTACCTTGCCCCCTGATGACTATCGGCTCACGCACTTGGCGCACAGTCCTGGACTGGAGCTTGTCGTCATATCCCGTTGTCGCTAACATCAGCCGTCCGTGAAGGATGTCTGTTTTGTACTCGCGTCCGTCCCTAAGCGTGACAACTCTGCCCGTTTGCATTTCCGAAGTGCCAAGGAAATCGTATCGGCAGACGATGTTTGTGTTTGCAATATCGGCAAACTCGAACAGATCCAACGGTTCTGGTGACTTGAGCAGCGCGGCGCACAATCCGACGGCACAAGCCGCGACAAGTGCGACAATGGCAGCAAACACGCGCTCCAGAACTTTCATGGCGGAAAGCGCCCTTTGCATCGACTTTGCAGTGTGGTAGCGCAGGTCTGGCGAGGAATTTGTTGCGCACAGGATAAACCAGCGCCAAGAGAGCGGCGGGGCGTCGTCGAAGAGCCAAAGCGCGAGACGCCCTACGGCATGAAGGTCGGAAGCGGATGTCGCGGGCTCGCCGACGAACTGCTCGGGGGCACCGAAGGCCGGAGTCCCAGCTATGTGTGCAGGTACGCCCGAGAGGGTTGCGGTCGAGCCGTCGTCTGGACGCACCTTCGCGGTGGTTTGGCCGTCGTCGATCTGCGCGACGCCGAAATCCGCAAGCACTACGTTTCCGCCGTCGTCGAGCAGGACGTTCGATGGCTTCACGTCGCGATGGACCACTCCCTTGGAATGGAGCTCGTCGAGCGCGGAAAGGACTCCTCCGACGATCCTCCGCACCATGCGCCTTGGAATCGGCCGGACGAGCGGATGGAGGAAGTCCATCGTGAAATACGGTGCGTCGCCGTTTGCGGAAAGAGCATGAACGCGGACGATGTTAGGATGGCGGAACTGCGCGAGGCATCGCGCTTCCATGAGGAAGTGCCGCCTAAGTCTTGTGGTTTCATCTTCGGATTGTGGCTCCTTTGGCGAGAAAAGCTTCAGGGCGAGGTCGCAGTTGAGGGAGTCGTCGTGGACTTTCCAGACTTCGCCGCATGCTCCGCGTCCTAGGAATGCAAGAACTCGGTATGCGCCAATGGAAAGCCCGGGCTTAAGTTTTAGGAAGTTGTTTGTAGCGGTCGCGGAGAGCGCGCTGGTCGACGCAAGATAGTCGGTGATTTCGTCGCCCATTTCAGTCTTCCGTGCGCAGTTTTTCGACTTCGGCCTTTATGGCTTCCTTGATTCGTCGTTTGATCTGGTAGAGGTTGTTTACTGTGATACCAAGATCTCCTGCGACAGTTTCGGCGTCTTCGCCAAGCTGGACATGCCGTCTAAAGGCGATGCGCGTCGTTTCCCCGATGTCAGGATTCGCAAAGACGCGTTTTAGCGCGATGTCTAGCGTGGCTTTGCGCCAGTCGTCTTCTTCTGCTGTTGGAATCGGTTCGTTGGCGAAGCGTTTGAGACATTCGGCGTATGTGGTGTTGCGGCGCATGCGGTCGATGGCCTTGTTGCGTGCGATCTTGAGGATGTATGAGTGAAAGGGGCCATATTTTGCCTTGTCGTATTTGTATCCAGACATTTGCTTTGCAAGCGCCACGAGTGTGGTATGCAAAATCTCGTCCGAGTCGGACTGGGAGAGTCCTAGCTTTCGCAGAAATGATTCGATCCACGGCGCGTAGTCGCGGTAGAATCGTGCCCAGCGGCTTTCGTTTCCGTCGGTGAGTCCCTTAAGCAGGGTGTCTGTCGTTTCAAGCATGCAATCAGTATAGCAAATTCTCGCGGTCTCGTGTAAGATTTTCGTCTGGTGATGCGAATTGGTAATGAGTGGGAGTGCGGGAGCGCTTTCACGGAAGGAGGCGTGGGGCTGGTGTGCTTGGCGTTGGCGAATTTTCTGACACAAGAGCGGAGAATTATGCTATACTACCAAACAGACAATTCAACAGCTTTGCGTCCGTCGCATTGTTGGCTCGAGTGAAACCTGGAAAATTTTACGAGGGGCCGCGATACGGTGGGTGCGTCCAATCTGGGCGCATCTCCTTTCGTGATTTCCTCAGGGCTTTCCAGGGCCTCACTCGGAATCCGGCAGGGGATTGCGCCCTCTCTTTCTCCCGCCGAGTCCGAAACAGAGGGCAAGAAAGGAACGAGAAAATGGCAAAGACGCCAGAAACAACAATAGATACCCTTGACATGGGGGATCTGTGCCTACTAACACTGACTAATCGTCATATTCGTGGGAATGTGACAAAACTACTCCCTAACGGAGCGAAGCAGAAGGATCAGATTGATGTGTTGCTTAGCGGACTGGCGGGGTATTCGGTAATGGAGATTCCTCGAAAGATGGCGCGTATTCAATGCGTCATCTGGGGCATCGGAATTGCCATCGCCGGGGGATTCTTCTTTAACATGTCAGCAGTCATTGGAATTGGTGCAATTGCGATTGGTGTCCTTGTCATACTCTTTTCGCGGCTGATTAAGGACATTGCTATTTTCGAGCTTAACGTTATGGGCAGCAAGACTGCTATTCCAATAACGCTGAAGGAGGCCGACAGGGTTCGATCCTTTATCACAAAGATTCAAAATGCCAAGATTGCTTACGAAGAGGCAAACGACTAAGTAATCTATCATCTAAGGGTGGCGTGACAAGATTGCCTTGTTGCGCCACCCTTGAATATTAGGATTCTTCAAAGGAAAGGTCTGGCAAGATGTTCATAAAAGTGGTTCCACAGGGGCACTGCGCTATTGTAATTAGATTTGGAAAGCCGATTAGGATCGCGAGAAGCGGATTGAACTTTTTCGTTCCGTTTTTCGATGGTTTAAAAGATGTCTCTGGTCAATGGGGCGACGAGGCAAATAAAAATGGTGTTTTTATTGAACTGAGTGAGCAGATTACGGACACGCGTCCGCGTGAATGTTTTACAAAGGACAATGTGAGACTAACTGTAAATTGTGTAATTCGATGGCGCATAAGTGATCCGCAAAAGGCGGTTTTTGAAGTTGATCATTTGCAGCAATCGCTTCGGGAATCCGTTTTGGCAGAGATACGTTCGTTTGTTGGTTCGCATGAATTGAATTTTGTGCTTTCTTCAAGACAGCATATTTCAGAGCATGTAATATCTGGTGTCCTGGATACGGTCAAACGTTGGGGTGTAAACATTGTTGGCGCAGAGATACAAGAGCTGACCGCAGATGATGCGACAGTTGACGCTATGCGCCAACAGCTTGAAGCGTCTAGAAGGAGTGAGGCGATTAAACTTGAAGCGATTGGTAAGGCAGAAGCAATGGTGCGGGAAGCGGAAGCTGCAAAAAACGCTGCAATACTTCATGCGCAGGGGCAGAGCGAAGCCGCAAGACTTATCGCGGAGGGTGACAAGGTTTATATAGACAAGATAGCCGAGGTTGTCGGACAAGATGTTGCTGGTCAGATTATGATCGCACAAAAGACGTTAGAGGCTTACGAGACAATTGTCAAATCTCCTGCGAATAAAGTATTCCTTCCATTAACGACCATGACGGCCGGTCTCATATCTGAGGGACGATAAAAGGGTGTGTATGAATTGGTTCATTCCAGAATGGCTTGTCGCGCTGTCTCTGACACTTTTTGTCTTGGACATATTTCTCATGACTGAGGTTTTGTCATGGGGAGGGGTGTTATCGCTTTCCGTATGGTTGACATGGAGAATTGATGCTCCGTTCAAATGGGCAATAATAGTCTTTTCACTATCGTTCACGACTTTTGCGTTCATGTATGTACTTCTTTTGCGCAATGTCATTGGAACGTTTGTGCGTCATATTATGCAGCGAAATGCTCCAGATGAGGCATTGTATTCGTTAGTTGGCAGAATAGGAGAAATTCGACACATAGGGGGCAAGACATTTTTGTATGTTGATGGAGAGATGTGGCCAGTGTCGCCGGAGTGTGAACCATTGGATGAAGGTACTAAGGCAAAAGCTATTTCTATAAGAGATGGAGAGGTCTGGACAAGAATTGTGGTAGGTCAGGAGGGTCAGAGCATATTGATACAGCATTGTTGATACAGCCCCAGGATTTTGGGTATAATGCCCGCATGAGGAAAAACAGGTTCATAGGGCAGGACAGGTGCTACCACCTGATCAGCCGTCTTGCGCACCGCGCGTCTTCCTTGACGACGAGGAGAAGGACCGCGCGGTGGCGCTGAGCGAGGTTCTGAAGGCCCGCGAGGCAGAGAAGGGGCTGACCCTTTGAGCTCATGGCCGTTTGCCGCGGACATGATGGCGCGGGAGCGCGCTTGGCGGGGATTTGGTTCCGCGGCGGATTTGCCGCGCGCCAAAATTTCACCGCTCAACCGTTAACGATTTTGGTATAATGTTCGCGTCAAGTAAGGAAACGTCATGCCGACAAGAGTAGAAAAGGGAAGATAAAAATCGCGGTCAACTACAGCGATCATAACCCTCCACATTTTCACGTGATCAAGGGTAAGAAGACAATTGCACTGGTTTCAATCCGTGATGCTGTCGTCATAGAAGGTTCTTTGCCTCGCGTATTGTTGCACCGCGTTCTTGGTTGGTGTGTCTCGCATACTAAAGAGTTGCTTGTAGATTGGGATCTTGCGCGGCAGGGCAAGGAGCCCAAAAGTGGATTGAGTGGACGATTGACTGAAAGGAGGTGCCCATGATTCATGACATTTGCATGGTAAGACCGGCTTCTGGGCGCAAAGTGGACTGTTATTTCACGACAGGACATGTCAAGCGCTTCGACATGGCATATCTCCTTAAGCCGGATTGTGGTCCGGTCTTTCGCCCATTGCGCGACCGCAAGGTTTTTCTTTCCACCATGACGGTTATGAATGGAACTCTTGCGTTTGACATCGCCGGGGGTCGTAACGATCGTAAGTGTGTTGACATCGACCCAGAGACAATTTTTGAAGAGGGCGTAACTGTAAAGTCGCCGTACTAATGGCAATTTCAGCCCGTAAAACTTAAGGGAGGCTGGGGGCAAATGAAAACTATTATTGTGACAATCCTGTTGTCTATGATTTTGAGTGGCTGCGTGTATTCCCACACATGGCATTACCAGTATAGGGACGCCGATAATCGTTGCTATAAGTTGATTAATGATGGCGGCGACTGGTGCTTTGAAACGGAGTTGAATCTGGAATATGAGCGGCATCTGTTCACAGATAAGGCCGGGTTCACATATCTTCGAATGAATACGATGGAAGCGCTCGTCCAGCTGCCCTGCGTTCTCTTAACGGAACTCCCATTCCGATGGATGTGGGAAAAGGAATATGTATATCGCGTTCCCGTCAGATACGACAAGTCCTTGAAAGTCGCGAATAATCGGGCTGAGGGAAGGTGGGAGAGGTTGACATGGGAGGATTGTCATCATTCCGGGATTACTAATGTTGTTGTCGCGACAGTCAATGTGCTTGATGAATATACGGGGATGTCGAAGATTTCTGTAGTGTATTATAGAGGCGGTGCAAAGGTTAGAGAAGTAGATCTTGAGCCAATCGTTTTTGCGTCTAGTCACCGCCTGCAAACGTTTGATGGCCGTTATGTTTATATTTGGGATAGTTTTGATAGGGCGTCGTATCTATATGGCTATTTCAGATGTGGGCTGGCGGCGAAGACGAGCTGGTGTCCGATATTGCTTGAGCTTGACCTAGAAACAGGGGTTGTCAGAAGACTCGTGTGGACGGAATACAACACACTGTATCATAGCGATGATGTTGTGATGGAGAGGCGAAGATGAGATAGACTAGAAGGTGGGGGCAGAAGCAGAAGGGTCAGCCCCGTGGCCTGCCTCTCTTCTTTGCTGACCCACGAGATCTTACCATTTCCAATTTCAATAATCGTTTGCCCCGGCCTGTGCGGGGGCGTCGGTTTTTTGGTATAATGTGCGGACAAGCGCAAGGAGAAAAGCATGGAGCTCTCAATACTTATCAACAAGTTCAACATCAAGGGACGTCTTGTCGCCCTCCAGCCGTTTGGCAACGGCAACATCAACGACACGTTCCTCGCCATCTACCGCAACACGTTCACCGAGACCCAGGTGATACTGCAGCGCGTGAACAAGAACGTCTTCCCCAAGCCCGAGGTGATCATGGAGAACATGCACAACCTCACGCGCCACTGCCACGAGAAGCTCGAGGACGACGCGCAGAAGGGGCGCGACGACCGCGTGTGGCAGATGCCGCGCATCATCAAGGCGAAGGACTCCAAGGATTTCGTTACCGATGACAAGGGCGAGGTCTGGCGCGTCATCACGCGCATCATGTCCGCCCACGCCTTCGACGTTGCGCAGGGGCCCGAACATGCGATGGAGTGCGGCGCCGCGCTGGGCCATTTCCACTACCTCATCAGCGACATGGACCCTAAGGAGATAAAGGACCCGCTCCCTGGCTTCCACATCACGAGCGGCTATCTCAAGAAATACGACCAGACGCTCAAGTCGAAGGAGGCGAAGGAGCTCCTGAAGTCCTCCATGGAGGCGAAGCGCCTCGCGAAGTTCATCGAGGAGCGCCGCGGCCTCGCGCTATGCCTCGAGAAGGCGCAGAAGAAGGGCGAGCTCAAGAAGCGCATGTTCCACGGCGACCCGAAGGTCAACAACATCATGATCGACGACGTGACAGGGAAGGGCACGGCGATGATCGACCTCGACACCGTGAGCCCCGGCCTCATCCACCTCGACTTCGGCGACGCTCTCCGCTCGATATGCAACCCTGCGGGCGAGGAGGAGACGAACCTCGCGAAGGTCGTGTTCGACGAAGACCTCGCGACGGCGTTCTGCAAGGGGTACATGCGCGAGGCGGGGTCGTTCCTGACTGACGCCGACCGCGCCTACCTCTACGACTCGATCCGCCTGCTGCCGTTCGAGCTGGGACTCCGCTTCTTCCAGGACTACCTCGCGGGCAACGTCTACTTCAAGACCACGCAGCCCGAGCAGAACCTCAACCGCGCCCGCGTGCAGTTCCGCCTCTGCGAGTCCGTCGAGGCCCGCGAGCGCTCCATCCGCAGCGTCCTCAAGAAGCTTTGACCTACGACCTCGTAGAGATATTCGAGTCGCTGCAGGGCGAGGGGAGGAACACGGGGCGCCCGTGCGTCTTCGTCCGCTTTGCGGGATGCAACCTCTCGTGCCCATGGTGCGACACTGACGTCGCGAAGCGCTTTTCGCTTTCGCTGGACGAGCTGGTGTCGGAGGTCGGGCGGTACAAGCCCAGGAGCGTCGTCCTCACCGGGGGCGAGCCGACGCTTGCGGACGGGATGCCGGAGCTCGTCGCGGCGCTCAGGGAGCGGGGGTGCTGGATCGGCGTAGAGACGAACGGGACGAACGACGCCGAGTGGCTTCAGTTCGCCGACTACGTCTCCTGCTCTCCGAAGGCCGAGTTCCCGGACGCGCTTGCACTTGCCCGCGCGGACGAGGTTCGCGTCGTCGCGTCGTCGGAGGACGTCGCCGGGTTCTGCCGGGCCGTGCGCGGGAGGATCGCCGCGACGGACTACTACATCTCGCCCTGCGAAAGGGACGGCAAAATCGACTTTGCGACCGCCAAGACCGTCCTTTCCCGCCTTGAGGGATGGTCTCTCACGGTGCAGTTGCATAAGCTGCTGGGCTTTCGCTAGGCAGTCTGCGGCAGTGACGCGTGCCAAGGGAATTTCGCTTCCGCATAGACAGAGCGGGGAAGATTATGGTATAATTTTCCAATTCACACCTAAAAAGAAGAACAATGGCGATAGTTCTAGGACTACCAAAGGGCAGCTTGCAGGAGTCGACCTTCGCGCTTTTCAAGCGCGCGGGGTTCAACGTCTCCTGCTCTAGCCGCAGTTACATCCCGTCCATCGACGACGACGAGATCAAGTGCCGTCTCCTCAGGCCGCAGGAGATGAGCCGCTACGTGGAGCTCGGGCTCCTCGACGCGGGCATCTGCGGATACGACTGGGTCTACGAGAACGGCAGCGACGTGGAGGAGATCTGCGAGCTCAACTACTCCAAGGCGACCTCCAACCCCGTCCGCTGGGTGCTCGCCGTCCCCAACGACTCCAAGATCAAGACGGTCAAGGACCTGCAGGGCAAGCGCATATCGACCGAGGCGATCGGGCTCACCAAGCGCTACCTCAAGAAGCACGGCGTCAAGGCGGACGTCGAGTTCAGCTGGGGCGCGACCGAAGTGAAGGCGCCGGAGCTTGTGGACGCGATCGTGGACCTGACGGAGACCGGCAGCTCGCTCAGGGCGAACAACCTCCGCATCGTCGACACCATCCTCACCTCCACTACACGCTTCATCGCGAACAAGAAGAGCTGGAAGAACTCCGCCAAGCGCGCAAAGCTCGAGCAGCTCAAGATGCTGCTCACAGGGGCGCTCGAGGCGCAGAGGAGGGTGCTGCTCAAGTGCAACGCGCCGGAGAAGACGCTCGCCAAGATCGTCAAGGTCATGCCGGCCCTCCATGCGCCGACGGTGAACCGCCTGCACGGCGGCGACTGGTACGCGGTGGAGTCCGTCGTCGAGGAGCGCATGGTGCGCGACCTCATACCTCAGCTCACGAAGAACGGGGCGACGGGCATAATAGAGCTTCCGCTCAACAAGATAATTTTCTGATCAGAAAACGGCCTAGCTAGCCGAAAACAACTAAGGAGAAAACCATGGGTTCCATCAAGAAGAAAAGGCGCAAGAAAATGTCGAAGCACAAATACGACAAGCGTATGAAGGCTCAGCGCCACAAGAACAAGTAAAGACACTGGACCCGGCTCGCACGAGCCGGGCCCTTTGCGTCCGGCGGCCTCTGCGCGGCGCAATGCCCTGCCATGGTGGTACTTGGAGTAGACACGTCGCTCCGTTCGACGGGATACGGCGTCATCGAGACGGCGGGCAGCCGTCTTGTCGCGAAGGAGTGGGGCAACGTCCCCAATGCGCCGTCCGTCCCGCATTCGGAGTGCATCCGGCGCATACACGCCGAGATCGCAAGGCTCGTCGCCGAGTGGCGCCCGGACGTCATGAGCGTCGAGAAGGTAATCTACGGCAAGAACGCAAACACGATGATGGTCCTCGGCGAGGCGCGCGGCGCGGTCATCGTCGCCGGCGCGGACGCGGGCGTGCCGATATACGAGTACGAGCCGCGACGCGTGAAGATGGCGGTCTGCGGGAACGGCCTCGCGCAGAAGGAGCAGGTGCAGCGCATGGTGAAGACGCTCCTTGCGCTTCCGGAGCTCCCGCAGAACGACGCCGCGGACGCGCTTGCGCTCGCGATATGCCACGCGAACTCCAAGTCCTTCCTATCATCCGGGGACAACGCGGTGTAGCCGCCATGGCGACGAGACAGCAGACAAGGGGCGAGGAGATCGCCAACACCGTGACCCACGTCGTGGGCTCGCACCTCGGCGCCGCGATGCTCGCCCTCGTAGTGTGGGCTGGCGCGGCGAGCGGAACCGCCGTCGCCTGGAAGGTCACTTCGGGGGCGGTGTTCGGATTCTCGATGATCCTGCTCTATTCAGTGTCGTCCGCCTACCACGCCGTCACTGGGGCGAGGGCGAAGGCCGTCCTGCACGTTATGGACCACTCCGCCATATTCTTCCTCATAGCCGGCAGCTACACCCCGTTCTGCCTCGTCACCCTGCGGCCTGGGCATCCGGCCCTGGCGTGGACGATATTCGGCCTGGAGTGGGGCGCGACCGTCGTCGGCATTCTGTTCAAGGTCTGGACGACGGGACGGTTCCGATACGTCTCGACGGCCGCGTACGTGGTCATGGGCTGGGCGGCCCTGCTGGCGATAGCGCCGCTCGTCCGCTCGCTGAGCGGGCTGGGCACGATGTGGCTTTCCGTGGGCGGCGGACTTTACACGCTCGGCTGCATCTTCTATCTCTGGAAGTCGCTGCCGTACGCGCACATGGTTTGGCACCTCTTCGT
>Ga0310786_10010966_pt1 | contig 11345 bp, 8 predicted proteins | sample AusTroGonzalo_MG_FD_203881 | JGI IMG/M metagenome (GOLD analysis project Ga0310786, IMG submission 203881) | Bovine rumen microbial communities from tropical cattle in Woodstock, Queensland, Australia - Gonzalo_03 (v2) (version 2) | ecosystem: Host-associated > Mammals > Digestive system >... | reverse complement strand
CTGCTGGCGCGACTCTTCCTGATTGATAGAGTCAACCAACTCATAGTGTTGCTCAAGAAAGCTATAGGCATCTTTCCAGTTTCCCAATTTCGACAGGATGATAGCACGCTGTGATAATACTTCGGAATAGGCGTTGATGTCAAGGTTCTTGGCTTCTGGTAATTGCTCATTGTTCAGTCTGAGCGCTTCTGCATAGTTCTTGCGCTCAATGGCTAATCGTGTGCGGAAACCTGCCACCTCGTTGCGTGTCACCTTCGACCAACCGTTTCTGTCAATGTGTTTCACCACAGAGTCAACATGCTGGGCAGCCTTGTTGATATCCTTTTTCTTGATGTAATAAGAGTAGCATGAGTGGTGGTAGTAGTAGAGCCAGTTGTCGAACTGTTTACGGGGAATGGTTGTGTCGTTGCGACGCTCCTCGATATATGCTTTCCACTCGTCAAGCACCTTCTCCATCTTTCCCATCTCCTCCAAATTCTTCAGTTCGTTGACGTAGTAGACATAGATGGAGTTTTTCAGGAAGGCCTCAGCATCGTCTGGATAGCTGGCCAGTGCCCGTTCGAAGCTACGTGCTGCCTCTTGACGGTTCAGTTGACAGTCGTAGACCAGTGCCTTGATAAATTCAGCAGCGGTCAGTCCATATTTATTGCCACGCTTGGTGGCGTCATCATGTATCTCTTGGGCTATCTGTACGGCTTTATTCGACTCACCGCTGAAGTTGTATTCCTCACCCAGTAGCATCCACGTGTCGTAGAAGTCGTTCCATAATTCATGCTCTCGACAGAAGTCGAGCACTTCCGGAACTTTCATCACCAGCGTGTCGTGGATGTTATTATTGTAGTAATAGGTCAGCACCCCATACAATTTTCGTGCGGAGTCACTCCAGTTGACGGAGTCTTTCTTCGAAGTCTTTTCAGGGTCGTTGGTATTGTTGCCGCTACGTGGGCTACAGGCACCAATCAGTGCAAGTAGCAGGAGTGCGATGAGGTAATGCAGTTTCTTCATAAATTATGGATGTAAGATGATGGCAGTGAAAATACGACCAGAGTTGATGCCCAGACGACGGGCGGAAAAGAAAGAATCAGCCTGCTTGAACGTACAGACGGGTGAGACGGCGATATGTTGGCCAGGAACACCCATCGACTCGAGTTGCAGGCGATTGCATGTGGGCAAGTCGATATGCCACTTCTCTCTTCTCTTGCTGATAGACTCCATAGGGAAGCCCTCATTGGCGAAAGCCTCATAGACCTCGTCACCCACCTCAAAGCTATCGAGACTGATACCTGGACCTATCTGGGCAACGATATCCGCAGCTTGGGTGCCATAGACGGCAGTCATTTTCTCTACAGCATGTTCTACGATGCGTTTCACCGTTCCTCGCCATCCGGCATGAATGGCACAGACGGCACGATGCATAGGGTCGTAGAGCAATACGGGGATGCAGTCGGCAGTAGAGACTCCTATGCACACCTCTTCTATATCAGTCATCAGGGCATCTACTCCTTCCAGCGCTTGCTGGCGCTCTTCAGCAGTCTTGCGAAGAAAGTCTTCATTGACAATGGCTACCTCCGTCAGATGTACCTGGTGGGGCATCAGCAGGTGGTCGTCGCTGATGTCTAAAAGGTGGCAGAGTGCTTTACGGTTTTTTCGGATAGCATCCTGCTCATCACCACAATAGCGGTTGATATTGAATTCGCCATAGTTTCCTCTGCTATAGCCGCCTTGACGCATGGTGCTGAATGCGCTCACACCCTCGCCAAAGTTATAATAATGTAGTTTAGGTTCTATCATAGTAAACACCAGAGTTGCCAATAAAGCAATTTTTCTGTTGCAAAGATACAGATTTTTTGGCTTATTATAGCTATTTTCAATAAAAAAAATGTACTTTTGCACCTATGGAACAAAATAACGAGTTGCTTACTGCATGGGACTTTGTAGAGAATACGGGACGCAGCATCTTTCTGACAGGTAAGGCAGGAACGGGTAAGACTACCTTCTTGAAAATGGTTGTGGAGCAGTCGCGCAAACGTCCTATTGTGGTGGCACCAACGGGTGTGGCCGCCATCAATGCAGGGGGTGTCACCATCCATTCGTTTTTCCAGTTGCCCTTCTCACCTTATGTTCCTGGTGCGAAGGTTGAGAGCAAGTTCGACTTCAGTCGTGAGAAGCGTAAAATTATAGCCTCTATTGACTTGCTGATTATTGACGAGATATCAATGGTGCGTGCAGACTTACTGGATGCTATTGATGCTGTGTTGAGACGCTTTCGTGACCACATGTTGCCCTTTGGTGGTGTGCAACTGTTGATGATTGGCGATCTGGCACAGCTCACACCTGTCGTTACGCCAGAAGATGAGCGTATGTTGAAGCCTTACTATGATACACCTTACTTCTTTGGTTCGAAGGCATTGCAGCAGATAGACTATGTGACCATCCAACTGGAGCATGTCTATCGTCAGCAGGACGAATCATTTATCCAGATATTAAACGAGGTGCGTAATGGTCATCCGTCTGCAAGGGCATTAGCAGAACTGAATAGCAGAGTAGGTCAGGCTAACGCTCAGCTGGCTATTCGCCTGACGACACACAACAACTTGGCTAACTACTATAATGAGTCGGAATTGCAGAAGTTGTCAGGACGCTCCTATCACTATCATGCAGAGATTAAGGGCACGTTTCCTGACTATTCTTATCCCACAGCAGAAATGTTGGAGTTGAAAGTGGGTGCACAGGTGATGTTTGTGAAGAATGATCCTTCTGGTGAACACCGCTATTATAACGGGCGTATCGGTCGCGTGATGGAGGCCAGCGAGAAGCACCTTACCGTCTATTGTGAGGGCGATGCCAACGCTATTGAGGTGGAACCCTTGGAATGGGAGAACACCCGTTATACGTTGAATGAGAAGACGCGGGAGATAGAATCAGAAGTGCAGGGTACTTTTAAGCAGTTGCCTTTGCGACTGGCATGGGCTATCACCATTCATAAGAGCCAGGGGCTCACCTTTGACCATGCTATCATCGACGCCAATCAGTCGTTTGCTCCAGGTCAGGTGTATGTGGCTCTGAGTCGTTGCCGTACGCTCGAAGGTTTGATACTTGCTACTCCTTTGGAGCCTCGCGCAGTTATAAGCGACGAGCGTGTTGACAGTTATATCGAACAGCAGGAGACTGAGGCTGAGCGCAGCATCCGACAGTTGCCAGTGCTGAAGCAGGAATATGAGCGCTATCTGCTGCTCCAGCTCTTCGATTTCCGCTCTATCCTCTATTTAGAAGAGACGATGGTACGACTGTTTGCGGAGTTCTTCTACCACAGTCATGCCTCTCTGAAGCAGTTACACGACCAGGCTCTCTTTGACCTTCGTTATCATGTCATTGCTGTTGCTGAACGTTGGCAGCAGAAAATCCAGACAATGGCTATAGAAGGATTGCGTGATGCAGATTTCCTGGAGCGTGTCAAGCGTAGTGCAGAATATTTCTATGACCAGTTGCGCAATATCCTCAGCAAGCCTATTGAACTTTCCGCAAAGGTGGAGACGGGCAATAAACAAGCATCACGTCGCTTGGACAATGCTTTGCCCGACCTGCGACAGGCGTGGCTCGCCCGTCGTTATCTGCTGTTGAGGATAGCTGAGAAGGGTTATACCGTTGACAACTATCTGCACGAGAAACAAATGTCTATGCTTGATGCACTCGATGAGGGGAAAATGAAAGCCAAGCGTGGACGAAAGCCGAAGAAGAAAAGCTGACAAACGTCAGTACATGAAAAAAGGACCCGATGCTACCAGCACCAGGTCCTCACACACAAATTCAATGTATTATAACTATCTTATGAATAGCAGTTCTCTGTATTTGGGCAGAGGCCACAGAGCATCGTCAACAATCAGCTCCAGCTTATCAATCTGATAGCGGATTTCGTCGAGCTTCGGTTCTACCTTGTCGTGATAGGCGATGGCCTTCTCGTGTTCACCATCAATCTTGTTGGCTTTCTTGCGAGCCTCAACAAGCTCTTCGACACCCTTTTCGATAGCAGAGGTACGCTCAGCAATCTCCTGGATAATCTTCTTGTTGCGGGCAGAGAGCTTGTCAGCAGTATCGATGGGGAAGATGACAGCCATATTGCCTACATTCTTCAGCAACTCACTCTGGTAGCTGGTAGCCACAGGGATGATATGGTTCATTGACAGATCGCCCAGTACGCGAGCTTCAATCTGGATCTTCTTCGTGTAGGTCTCCCATTTCACCTCGTTGCGAGCCTCAAGCTCTTTCTTGGTCATGACACCCAGACTCTCAAACATATCAATGCTTTCCTTGTCGAGGTAACGTTCGAAGATCTTCGGACAGCTCTTCTCTACGTCCAAGCCACGCTTCTCTGCCTCAACAACCCACTCGTCAGAGTAGCCGTTACCATCGAAGCGGATAGGCTTACAGGTCTTGATATCCTCGCGCAGTACGTCGATGATTGCGTGGAACTTTGCACTATGCTCTGTGCCTGCCAACTGCTTCTCGAACTCAGGAATACGGGCATCAACACGCTTTTTGAAGTTAACCAGAGCCTCAGCAACAGCACTGTTCAGGGCAATCATAGCGCTTGCGCAGTTAGCCTCAGAACCTACGGCACGGAACTCAAAGCGGTTACCCGTGAAGGCGAAGGGAGAGGTACGGTTACGGTCGGTATTGTCGATGAGTAGCTCAGGAATCTCAGGGATGTCCATCTTCAGACCCTGTTTGCCAGTCATGGCCAGGAAGTCCTTGTCTGCCGTCTCGATATGGTCGAGCAATTCGCTGACCTGCTTGCCAAGGAAGCTTGATACGATGGCAGGAGGTGCCTCGTTGGCTCCCAGACGATGAGCATTGGTAGCACTCATGATAGAGGCCTTCAGCAGACCATTGTGCTTGTAGACACCCATCAGTGTCTCTACGATGAACGTGGCAAAGCGCAGGTTCTGCTCAGGAGTCTTGCCAGGAGCATGCAGCAGGATGCCGTTGTCGGTAGAAAGACTCCAGTTGTTGTGCTTACCCGAGCCGTTGATGCCCGCAAATGGCTTCTCGTGCAGCAATACGCGGAAGCCGTGTTTGCGGGCTACGCGCTTCATCAGCGACATCAACATCATGTTATGGTCTACGGCTAAGTTGGTTTCTTCGAAGATTGGAGCTAATTCAAACTGGTTTGGAGCAACCTCATTATGACGGGTTTTGCAAGGTACGCCCAGTTCCAGAGCCTGAATCTCAAGGTCACGCATGAAGGCTGCCACACGCTCAGGAATAGCACCAAAGTAGTGGTCATCCATCTGCTGGTTCTTGGCAGAGTCGTGTCCCATCAGGGTACGGCCAGTCAGCAGCAAGTCAGGACGTGCTGCATACAATCCCTCGTCAACGAGGAAATACTCCTGTTCCCAACCCAGGTTAGAAGTAACCTTTTTGACAGCGGGATCGAAGTAGTGGCAAACATCTGTTGCAGCTACGTTCACGGCATGCAGGGCACGCAGCAAGGGTGCCTTATAGTCGAGTGCCTCACCGCTATAAGATATAAATACGGTGGGAATACACAGTGTGTCATCGATGATGAATACGGGGCTTGTGGGATCCCATGCAGAGTAACCGCGAGCCTCGAAAGTGGAACGGATACCACCAGAAGGGAATGAAGAAGCATCAGGTTCCTGCTGAACGAGCAACTTACCAGTGAACTCTTCAACCATACCACCCTTGCCATCGTGCTCAATGAATGAGTCGTGCTTCTCGGCAGTACCTTCAGTAAGAGGCTGGAACCAGTGAGTGTAGTGAGTAACACCATTCTCAACAGCCCACTGCTTCATGCCAGCAGCCACTGCGTCGGCTACCGCACGGTCTAGACGAGCGCCGTTGTCGATGACATCAACCATCTTCTCGTACACGTCTTTGGGCAAGTACTTGTACATTTTCTCGCGGTTAAAGACCTTCTTACCAAAATACTCGTAAGGTCTCTCACTTGGTGCTTTTACGTCGAGGGGTTTCTTCTTGAAAGCCTCACCGACAACCTGAAATCTTAATGCTTCCATCTTTTTTTCCTATTTTGGTTACACTTTGTTCGTTTACGGCTGCAAAGATACGACATTCTGAAAGTAAACCGCACAATTTACTGACAACAAAAATACAAAAAAGTACACCAAATTACAATCTGAAACAAAAATCCCCACTTTTAGTTACAAACTGAAAGTGGGGAATATGTAAAAGAAACGGTTTTTATTTTGACCACTTCTCTATTCTGTTGAGTGCCTCGGCAGTTTTTTCATGACTGCCAAAAGCTGTGAAGCGAACGTAGCCCTCGCCAGCAGGACCGAATCCCACGCCAGGCGTACATACTACATTAGCTCCATATAGCAGGTTCTCAAAGAACTGCCATGAGCTGTTGCCTTCGGGAACACGCATCCAGATATAGGGAGCGTTCTCGCCGCCATAGCACTCAAAACCGAGCGAACGCAGGGTGGTGAGCATCTCCTTGGCGTTCTGCATATAATAATTAATGGTGTCCTTGATCTGTACTTTTCCCTCGGGGGTATAAATAGCCTCAGCAGCACGCTGAGAGATATAGCTGGTGCCATTGAATTTTGTACACTGACGACGATACCATAGGGGATTCAGAGGGATGCGCTCACCTGTCAGTGTGGCTGCTGTGAGGTCTTTGGGCACAACAGTATAGCCACAACGGATGCCTGTAAAACCAGCAGTCTTTGAATACGAGTGGAACTCAATGGCGCAACGACGTGCACCACGAATCTCGTAGATAGAGTGGGGGATGTTGTCATCCTGGATATAAGCTTGATAAGCGGCATCATAGAAAATCAGGGTGTCGTTCTTGAGGGCGTAGTTCACCCACTTGCGCAGTTCCTCGCGGGTGATAACCATACCCGTTGGGTTGTTGGGGTAGCAGAGGTAGATAACATCCACGCGACGGTCAGGGATTTGGGGAACGAAACCGTTTTCTGCATTACATGGCATATAGATGACGTTCGACCACTTGCCGTCTTCCACCGTTCCTGCGCGACCTATCATGACATTTGAGTCAATATAGACGGGGTAGATGGGGTCGGTGACACCAATGGAGTTGTCCCAACGGATAAGTTCCTGGATATTGCCCGTATCACTCTTGGCGCCGTCGTTGATAAAAATCTCATCGATATCGAGGTGGATGCCACGTGGCAGGAAGTCATTCTTGAGAATGGCTTCGCGTAGGAAGTCGTAGCCTTGTTCAGGACCGTAGCCATGGAATCCACTGGCAGTGCCCATCTCGTCGGCAGCCTTGTGCATGGCTTCTATCACAGCAGGACATAGGGGCTGTGTCACGTCACCGATGCCCAGTGAGATGATATCGGCTTTGGGGTGCGTCACTTTGAAGGCGTTGACCTTCTTGGCAATATCTGCAAACAGATAGTTGTTTGGCAGCTTTAGAAAGTGTTCGTTAACTAATGCCATATTCTTCTTTTATATAGTTCTTAATGTATCTTTCGTCATTCTATTTCGCCATCGAAAACGAACGCAGCAGGACCGGTCTTGTAGATATGGTTATCACTCTCGCGCCATTCTATGCTGAGTCTACCTCCGTCCATGATGATATTTGTTTTACGACTTGCCCTGCCAGTAAGAGCGGCAGCAACGGCGGTGGCGCAGGCACCTGTACCGCAGGCTTGCGTAATACCACTGCCACGTTCCCAAACTCTTGTCCTGATGCTTCCGTCAGCCTCAATGCGTGCAAATTCAATGTTACAGCGCTGAGGGAATGCGGGGTGCTGTTCGAGGATACGGCCGGTCTCTCCCACCTGATCAACATCATCGGTAAAGATGACATAGTGGGGATTGCCCATGGAGACAAATGTTCCTTTATCTAAACCTCTGGAGGCAATAAACTGTGTTGCATTCTCCAATATAGGCTCTCCCATATCCACAGTAACACTCTCCACAATACCTTTGTTCACATGAAGAAGTAGTATTTTGATACCTGACAATGTTAACAGACGGATCTCCGTTTTAGTAGTCAGTCCACGCTCATAGAGGTATTTGCCAATACAACGACTGGCATTGCCACACATCATCGCTTCACTACCATCAGCATTGAAGATACGCATGGAGAAGTCGGCTTCAGGAATAGGTGACTTGTCAATGAGTACCAGTCCATCGGAACCGATGCCTTTATGACGATCACTCCAGCGAATGGCCGCCTGGACGGGGTCATCAACAGGATACTGCGCTACATTAATATATATATAGTCGTTACCGCAGCCGTGCATCTTGGTGAAAGGAATCTTGCTCATCTTGCTATCCTTTTGTCATAAATCGGGCGCAAAGATAATACAAAAAGTCAGAAAATCAAAAGAAGTTACTGCTTTTTGTATCTTCACGTTACAAAAAACTATTAAATTATCGCAAAAGAATGGGTTTTTGTTATTATTTGAAACAAATAACCCTATATATCATACCAAGCCCCCTCTTCTATATACATGGAAGAGGGGGCAAGGAAACCTGGTGAAGATTATGGTTGCAGCGTGAAACCCAGAACCAGGTAAGACATTTGTGAACAGGGGTTGGCGACAACCTGCGCGAAGACGGGAACAGAGAAGGTGTCAGTAACCTTGATGTCCTTTGTGGCCTTCAGTGCGAGGTTGGTGACGGCAAAGCCGGTTGTACCATACTGAACAGATTCTGTGGGGACGGCGCCAGCTGTAGCAGTCCATTCTACGCCAGAAAGTTTAAATGGGACAGCGATTTCCATGTAACTGCTGTAAGCTCGCTTACCGTCCTCCTTATAGTCGTTGCCAGAGAAATTGGTGAACCACTGCAGCGAAGCAAAGCCGAAGTCATAGCCGATATTGGCCTCAAAGACGTGGTTTGTACCATGAACATCGTATTTGAAATAACGTCCATCTGGGTCAAGACCACCCTGGTTAAACCAGTAGTCAGTGACACCGATGTTCAGACCACCGAGCGTATAGCTGAGTGTCAGGTCATATTCTTTCGTGTCTGCAGTACTGGCCAGTCCTACACTTCCCCATGCAGTCAGCGATAGTCCTTTGTAAGAAACGCCGAGTGTGGGCTGCAACGATACGTTGCCTAAGTTCTGGCCACGCCAGATATACTGATTTACTACGTCGGCACTGATAGCCGTTTCAACACTCTCCTGTGCTGTTGCACACATTCCTGTAGCGATCATGATCGCCATTAAAACAACCTTTTTCATACTCATTCCTTTCTTAATACATTAGTTGTAACACATTTCTCCATGCTCATATACATCAAGACCTTCTTCCTCAATGCGCTTGTCGACACGCAGGCCATGCAGTTTCTTGATACCATAGAACAAGACGATACCACATGCAGCTGCCCAGAGGTCGATGACGAGTACGCCGAAGCACTCTGCACCGAAGAAACCCCAGCCATAACCATAGAAGGCACCGTTAGTTGTTGATAGCAAACCTGTCATGATGGTTCCGAGGATACCACAAACGCCATGTACTGAAGAGGCACCAACAGGATCGTCGATATGAAGTTTATGGTCGATAAATTCAATAGCATAGACCAATACGATACCACATACAAAACCGATGATGACTGCACCCAGAGGTGATACGAGGTCGCACCCAGCAGTAATACCTACCAAACCTGCCAAAACGCCGTTCAGTGTGAGTGAGAGTGATGGTTTGCCATACTTGAACCAAGTGAGGAACATGGTAGCAGTACCACCAGCTACAGCAGCAAGGTTAGTGGTCAAGAATACGTGGCTGATAGCAACGCGGTTAACCTCACCAGAAGCAGCAAGCTGTGAACCGGGGTTGAAACCGAACCAACCCAGCCAGAGGATGAACACACCCAGAGAAGCCATAGCAAGGTTGTGACCAGGAATAGCACGGCTCTTACCGTCTTCACCATATTTACCTACACGAGGACCAAGAGCGATAGCACCAATGAGTGCAAGAACACCACCAACGCTATGAACGATAGCAGAACCGGCGAAATCATGGAATACATCTCCGAAGGTAGACATCATAAAGCTGTCTGCGGCATCGTTGCAAAGCCATCCACCGCCCCATGTCCAGTGACCTTCAATGGGATAGATGAATAGTGAAATGACAGCACTGTATATCAGATACATCGAGAACTTTGTACGCTCGGCCATGGCGCCACTGACGATAGTAGCAGAGGTAGCACAGAAGACCGTCTCGAAAATCAGGAATCCTTCAACGGGTAAATCACCTTTATAGAAAGAGAGGTCGCCCCAGTTAGGCATGCCGATGAAGCCAGCTCCTTCGCTGCCAAACATAAAGCCAAAACCAAGGAAGAAGAACAAAAGAGAGCCGAACATAAAGTCGACGAAGTTCTTCATCAGGATGTTTGCCGTGTTCTTGCTGCGGGTAAATCCTGCTTCACACAGCGCAAAACCTGGCTGCATCCAGAAAACCAACATGGCTGCTAATAGCATCCATACGGTATCGAGTGAAAATCCTATTTCGTTCATAATCTTTTCCATTAACAATTAATACACCTTTTACTTCTTGTCCCTCAGTACGGTATCACCGTTCTCGCCCGTACGTATAGAATAGGTATCGATGACGTCGCTGACAAAGATACGACCATCGCCGATTTCGCCTGTGTGGGCTACTCTCAGAATTACCTGCACGGTGGGATCGAGGAATATGTCACGACACACAATGGTGATGGCCACACGCTCGATGACATCCGTGCTATACTGTACGCCACGATAGATACGTTCCTGTCGGCTCTGTCCGATGCCGTGTACGTCGTGGTACTCAAACCAGTCGATGTCTGAGGAGAGCAAGGCTGCCTTGACCTCTTCGAACTTGGTCTTTCGGATAATTGCTTCAATCTTTTTCATACCTTTTTACCTTTTGTTAATACTAACGTCACTGTGACTAATTCTGAATTCGAGGGCAAAATTACAATGATTCCACGAGATAATAATACGACTTTTCTATCTTTTATTTTACTTTTTCACTGCTTGTAACAAATTGCAATGATTTATGGGCGTTTTGCTTACAAATTGTTATTTTTGCCAAAAATGTAGATGAAAAGGTAGGTAAAACGCTTGTTTTTCTGACAGAATGATATAATTTTGCGCCCGATTTTATAATATAAGAAGATTTACAGTTAGGATAATATGGAAAGAATAGCAAGTAAAGGACTCTACCAGAGCGACTACGAGCACGATGCTTGTGGCGTAGGTATGGTAGTGAACATCCATGGTGGAAAGAGCCACGAATTGGTGGACAATGCACTGAAGGTGCTGGAGAACATGGAGCATCGCGGCGCCGAGACACGCGACAAGACTGGTGATGGTGCTGGTATTATGGTACAGATTC
>Ga0310786_10010965_pt1 | contig 11345 bp, 6 predicted proteins | sample AusTroGonzalo_MG_FD_203881 | JGI IMG/M metagenome (GOLD analysis project Ga0310786, IMG submission 203881) | Bovine rumen microbial communities from tropical cattle in Woodstock, Queensland, Australia - Gonzalo_03 (v2) (version 2) | ecosystem: Host-associated > Mammals > Digestive system >... | reverse complement strand
GGCCCTTGACGTCGATTCCGCGCCCGGCGACGTCAGTCGCGACGACGACCTTGACCTCGCCGTCCCTGAACGCGTCGAGCACGCGCAGGCGCTTGTTCTGGTTGACGTCGCCCGAGAGCATCTCGACCGAGACCCCGCGCACCTTCAGCGACTCGTATACGTCCTCGGTGGTGGACTTGCGGTTGCAGAAGACTATCGTGCGGGCGTCGGGATGCAGCGCGATGTGGTTGAAGAGGACAGTGAACTTGTCCTTGCTGCGGACTATGTACACCACCTGGCGGACAGTGTCCGTCGCGTTGGACTCGCTCTCGACCTCGGCCCTGTACGGCTCCTCCATCCAGTTCAGCGCAAGGCGCATGACGGTGTCGTTCAGCGTCGCCGAGTACAGCATCGTGGCGCGCTTCTGCTTCGGCGGAAGGTGGCTCATGATGCGCCTGACGTCCGGGATGAAGCCCATGTCGAGCATCCTGTCGGCCTCGTCGATCACCAGCGTGTCGACCTTCGAGAGGTCTATCACGTGCGACTTGACGAAGTCGAGCAGGCGTCCGGGCGTCGCGACGAGCAGGTCCACGGGCGCGCCCTTGACCTCCTGCTTCTGACGGTCGTAGTCCATCCCTCCGTAGACGGCGAGGCTGCGCAATGCGCAGTACTTGCCGATCGCGTCGGCGTCCTTGCATATCTGGATGACGAGCTCGCGCGTGGGCGCGATGACGAGGGCGCGCGGGGTTCCACCGTCCTTCGCCCTGCTCTCCGGAGTCCTGAGGTACCGGGTGAGGATCGCCACGAGGAACGCCGCAGTCTTGCCGGAGCCTGTCTGCGCCTTGCCGGCTATGTTCTTGCCGGCGAGGGCCTGCTCCAGGCTGAGCGCCTGGATCTCGGTGCAGTACTTGAAGCCGAGGTCGGCGATTCCGTGCATCACCTCCGACGGGAGGTCGAAGTCGTGGAAGCGCCTCTTGCCCTCCATCGGCTCAACGACGAAGGAGTCAAGCGACCAGGCGTCATGCGCGGCCTTGCGCGCGGCGAGCTCCTCCGCGGATATCTCGCCTCCCGGGCGCATCTGGTCGGCGGCGGTGTTGACGACGGCGGGGCCGCGGCGGCCGCGGTCCCCGCGCCCTCCGCGCCTCTCGCCGCGGCGGTCGCCGCGCTGCTGCTGGCGCTGCCTGTCGCCGCCCTGCTGCTGGCGAGGCCTGTCGCCGCGCTGCTGCTGGGGACGTCCGCCCTGCTGCTGGCGCTGCCTGTCGCCGCCCTTCTGCTGCTGGGGCTGCTGGCCGTTGCCGCCCCCGCGCCGGCCCTTGCCTCGGCCCTTGCCGCCCTTCCCGTCCTTCTTCTGGCGGGAAGAGTCCTGCTTGGGCGACGCCTTGCCGGTGAACGCGGAGACGATCTTCTTGAGAAAGCCGAATGCCATGTCGCCGATTAGCGCTTCGAGAACTGGAAGCGCTTGCGGGCGCCGGGCTGACCGGGTTTCTTGCGCTCCTTCATGCGGCTGTCGCGGGTCATGCACCCGGCCTTCTTGAGGGCCGCGCGCGTAGACTCGTCGGCGGCGACGATCGCGCGGGCGAGTCCGTGGCGGATCGCGCCGGCCTGGCCGGAGATTCCGCCGCCCTTCGCAAACACGACGACGTCGACCTTGGTCATGTCGTAGCCGCTGATGGCCACGGGCTGCTTGAGGTAGTCGCGGAGCGCCTCGGAGGTGATGTACTCCTCGAGCGCAACCCTGTTCACTGTCCACGCACCGCTACCCTCGACGAGGTTGACGCGGGCGGTTGCGGTCTTGCGGCGGCCGGTGCCGGCGGAAATTGCCTTCTTTGTAGCCATTTTCAAAATCCTCCTTAGAACTTGATCTCGACCGGCTTCTGCGCGGCGTGGGTGTGCTCGGCGCCCGCGAAGACCTTCAGTCGGGTCATCATCTTGCGCGCGATGTTGTTCTTCGGGAGCATTCCCCAGACCGCCTCCTTGATCATGCGGTCGGGATGGAGCGCGCGCATGGTGGCGGCACTGAAGCGCTTGAGGCCGTCCCTGTAGCCGCTGTAGCGCTGGTACTCCTTCTGCTCCTCCTTCTTGCCGGTGAGCTTGACGGACGCGGCGTTGACCACGACGACGAACGCGCCGGCGTCAACCGACGGGTCGAACGTGGGCAGGTCCTTCGCGCGGAGTTTGTTGGCGATCATGACTGCGAGGCGGCCAAGCGGCTGGTCCTTCGCGTCCACAAGGAACCACGGGCGCTTCTCGCCCGGATTCGGAGCACGGTAGCTCTTCTGCATCTTCTTCTTTTCCTTCTTTTCTGCGGATTTGTGCCCTTTGTCCGGGGTTTTGTCCGCGATTCAAGCACGGACGCCCGTCCGCGCAAGGGAAGCCGGTTCTCTCCCCGACTTCGCGTTTGGGGGGATAGTTTATCAAAAATCCTGCCGCCGCGCAAGTGGGTGCGGTACGACATGGCCTTCGCGCCCGTGGCGGACGGTTACACCTGCAGGAAGCCGCCAATGGGAAAGTCGGACTGGAGACCGGCGTCCCCGCCCGGCGGCTCACTCCTGGCGAAGTCGTCCGCGCCGCCGGATGGCTGCACGCCCCCAGCCGTTGCGATGGCTTCCCATGCCGCGAGGGTGTTGACGAACATCTCGACTAGGGAGAAGAACGACTTCGGCTCAAGGCGGTCGAGCCGCTCCGACCGGACGAGAGTGTAGGCGCCCGTCTCCGGATTGAGCGAGAACACCGCACCTCCCGTCCCGCGCCCGAAGAAGTTCGCCTCCAGCGCCACCTTTCGGAAGGACTCCTCGCGGTCCGGCGGCGGCGCGGAGACCTCGCCGAACAAGAAGACGTTTTCGCCGGAATCGTCCGCCGTCACGCCGAAGACGAGTCCATCCGCCGAAAATTTCCAGACGCCGTCCACGGCCGGGGCCTGTTCAAGCCCGGCCGCGGAGTCAAATGCTGCTATAAGTTGCTCCAGGTCCATACACTTTTTTAGCGACCCTCATCGCTTTGGCGCGTATTATACCATATTTGCTACTCCGCTTTCTTCGAGACCTGGGTTAGCAGGTCCTTGGAGTTGCGCAGGGCGTCGAGGGCCTTCGTGAGGGGCTTGTTGGCATCGTTCATCTCCACCTGCCCGGCCAGGACGAGAAGCTTGTCGTAGTCACCCTTCGAGAGAGAGGAGATGCTCTGTGCGAGCTTGCCGTCCGCAAGGCCGAAGTTGAGCGCGGCGAGGTTCACGGCGGCATCGGGCATTTTGCCAAGCTCGACCTTCAGCGCGTCCGCGCCGCGCTGGAGGTTGTAGTAGATTGCCTCGAGCAAGTCCAGGCCGTTGTTGTTCTTGTCCACCCATTTGCTGTCCTTGTCCGGCCGCGGCGACGGCACGTAGAAAGTGTCCGTGGCGCGCATGAGTGTCGCGAGGTCCTGCCCCGAAAGCCGCTTGTCGGCGGGGAATTCGCCGTTCTTCTGCACGAGGGCGGGGCCGATGTTCTTCCTGCGCGCAGCCGCCGCGTCCGCCGCGTTGAACTCATTCAGCAGCCTCAAGCCAAAGGCATACTTGAAGACGGTGCCGAACTCGGCATCGGCGGCCTCCGCGAGCGGATCCTGGTATTTCCTTATGACCGAGCAGCAGATGTCGGTCATGGACTTGTCGTGCTTCGCCGCCACGCCGATGAACGTCGATTCTCCGTCGCGTTCGAGCGCCATGCTGCCGATCAAGTGCGTCGTGGCGGGATTGAAGAGATCGAAGAGATATTTTTCGGCGCTTTCCAGATACTCCTGCACCGTGTGGCCGTAGCTCTTTTGCCCGGCCTCTATCTGCTCGATCCCCTCTTCGTCCTGTATGATATGGCCTACCAGTCCCCTTCCGACGTCGTCCATGTGGGGAACGAGCGGACCGTGCTTGCAGGCCATGGTCGCGGGCTCGATCTTCTTGACGAACGCATAGACCGTGTCCCTGAACTTCTCGCGGCTCAGGTTGCCGGCCTCGTCCCGCATGAGGTTCCTGACCTCTGCCTTGCATTCGTCGCTCTTGGCGTATTCCTTGGCCTTGTCGATCGCCTTCTCGACCGCGTCGTCGGAGTACGGCGTGTTGGCGTCGCCGATGTACGCCTTCAAGACGGACTTGAGTTCCGCAAAGAGCCGCGGCTCGCCCTCGACGGGGGCAAGCTCCGGGGCGTCGCAGTATATGGACGCGGCGGCGATCTTGATGTCCTCCACCGCATGGTCGATGTCGGCGACGATGTCGGCGAGGCGCATGTAGCTCTGCACGAAGTTCTGGATCGCCGGCGGAATCTGCACGTCCGCCCCCTGCACCACGGCGAGGAACGCCTGGAGGCGCGGCATCAGGTCGTAGGCGTTGCCGCGCTTCAGCACGGCCTCGAGACCCTCCCTCGCCTTGGAGTTCTCGGCGAACTTCGCGTCAAACGCATCCTGGGCGTCCGGCGGCAGCAGCATCCTGAAGTTCTTGACTACGTGCGACACGTCGCCGGAGACGGTCGTCGCGAGCATCATCGTGATCGCGGACTGCTCCTCCTTCGAGAGGCGCGAGCAGTTGCCGAAGTCGATGAACGTCGTGCCGGAATTGCCGGTCATCAGGTTGCCGCCGTGGAGGTCGCCGTGGAAGAACCCGTTCCCGAAGAGGGCGTTCTCGAACCAGGCCTCGGTTACTTGGAGGATGTGGTTGCGGCGGTCGTTGAGGTACGCCGCCTTTGCCAGGAGCGAGGTCCTCTTGAACGCCATCTCTTTCGTGTCCTTCGCCTTGTAGACGGTCTTCTTGACTCCGTCGATCTCGGTCGTCACCGTAATGGGGTCCAGTATCTCCTTCACGTCGGCGCGCGCCTTTTCGACCACTGCGTCGAACGTGGAGCCGTCGGCCTTCTTGACGACCATCGACGTCATCGTGGAGGTCGTCCCCTCGAGCGTCTGCATGGAGTGCACGCTCTTTACGCCGCCCGGCTGCTCGTAGACCTTGGTGCCGATGCCGACGTTCGTCGACTCGAGCGTGAGGTCGAACTCCTCGAGTATCTTGCGGTACTGGCCGTCGAACGTCTCCTTCATCGACGGGTCGTTCGCGACGAGCTTGTCGATAAGCGCCTTCTCTCGCTGTATCGCCGTGTCGACGTTGGGCCTGAGCAGCTTCACGACGCACTCCTCGCCGACGTGCGGATGCGCCTTCGTCTTGATGTTGCAGAGGAACGCCTGGCCCACCGTCGCCGCGCCGAGGCTCCGCTTCACCTCGATGGAGAGGATGTTGCCGTTCGAGCTGTTGACGAGCTCGAGCATCTGCGCCTTCACCGCCTCGTCGGGGATCGGCAAGAGGCGCGACTTCATGTCCTTCAAGGCAAGCTGCGTCTCGGCGTTGAACGAGCTGAGCGGCAGGCCCTGGAGCATCTTCTGGAGCAGCGGCCCCGCGCCCTTGAGGAGCTCGGCGACCTGCTTTGCGTCGGACGACTTCTCGTCCGTATTGCGGATGAACGCGGAGAGCATCGCGCGCTTGTCCACCCCGGCCGAGTTCTTGAAGTAGCTGCTGAGCACGGCCATCGTGAACTTGCCCTGCTTGGTGTTCACGTCGATGCCTTCCTTGCCTGTCAGCTCGGAGAACGACTTCTGCCAGTCGAGCTTCGCCTCCTGCACGCCCTCCTTCGGCGAGAAGAGCTTCGTCACCTTCGCCTGCATCGCGTCGATCACCGTCTCGGCGACCGCATCGATCTTCGCCTCGATCGCCGCAAGCTTGCCGCGCACGGCATCGTCGACCGCGCCCGGGTCCATGAGCTTCGGAATGTCGATTTCCGCGATGTCCCTGAACACGTCCTTGACGGCGCTCCGCACTTCCGCAGGCAGGCTGGAAAGGAGGTCGAGCTTCTCGTCGCCCAGGTTCTTGAGGACGAACGCGATCTCGGGCCTGTTCTCGATGAGGAGCTTCCTGACGCGCTCGCCCTGCGCCTTGCCGGCGTCGAACTCCCACGTGTCCTTGTTGAGGAAGAGGTCCGCGACGACGTTGCGCACTTCCTGCGGATCCGGCATGACGTTTTCCCGCACCTTGATGTCCCGCACCGGCGGCGCGGCGATCTTCACCTTGGCGTCCACGTCGGCGGCGGAGGTGAGCGACAGGGTCTCGTGCATCTCCAGCATCGCGCCGCTGTTGTACGTTGTCGGCGGCTCCTTCGGGAGGTCCGCAGCCGTGAAACTGCCATCCACCGCCCTTACGGCGATGTCGCGCAGCTGCTCTGTCGTGTAGGACGAGAACATCACCGGCAGCGTGTTCAGCTTCGCGGCCGCCGTCTTCGCGTAGAGCTCGCGTGCCCTCACGAGCGGAACCGCCCCGCTCTTCACCGACTCGATGGAAGGCAGCGTGCTCTTGACGACCTCAGCGTCGAAGCTGCCGGGCTTGGAGGTGATCTCGTTTTCTAGCATCCTCACGAGCCCGTGCGCGTCGAACGCGGCGCGCATGGGCATGCCGTCCACCCTCACGCTCAAGTCGCCGTTCTTGAGACGCGTCAGCTCCACGTCCATGCCCTTGAGCTTGACGGACACCGACTTGGCCTTGTTAGGTTCCGAGGCCGCGAGGTCGCGCGCCGTTGCGAGCAGCGAAGACGCGTCTTCGGCCGAAAGCTTGGCGACGGGAAGCGACATCTCCCCTGCGAAAAGCTCCTTCAACGTCTTCTTGTCGCCTTCAAGCTTGGTGATCGGGTCGCCTTTGCCAACCGTCGTGTTCGCCATCATGCACCCGTCGTCCTTGTCAATGAGGCCGTTCTTGTTCAGCGCCACGAGGACGTCGCCGTAGTTGACGTCCTTGAACGGCTTGCCGACGACGCGCTCGGTGAACTCGGCGAGGCCGTCCAGCTTGTAGCCGTTCATCGCCGCGAGCAGCGAAAGGGACAGAACCTTCTCGTAGACGTCGACCTTGGCGTTTTGGTCGTTGCCGGCGAGAGGCGCAAGGTCGATGCCCATCTCGTCCAGGAGCTTGAGTATGCGCCCGAGGTCCATCGTCCCGAAACCGCGCACCAAGGTGTAGCCGCCGTTGGCTGCGAACTTCAGCCGTCTGCTGATCTGGGTGTCCGTCTCGCCCGGCTTGGGCATGGCGCAGCTTTCGGGGACGTTTTTGATGCCGGAAGCGGCAATGCGCCCCGAGAGCCGCGTGAACAGCGCCACCGCGAGCGGGCTGCTCTCCTCCGCGGCGGACAGGAAGTCGCGCGCAGAAATGTTGTAGCCTTGTCCGCCGTTCATGGCCGAAATCGACCAGACGGTGGAGCTGATGACACTCTTGAGCATCGGCACGGCGGCAATCGGCACCGACGAAATGGAGATCGTCCCGTCCCTGAGCGCGTCCTGGAATATCGGGGCTTTCTTTTCATGGAGCATCACTTCGGCGGTGCTGACCAAGTCCCGGTCAGCCTCGCGCATGCCCTTGGCGCAGTACTGCGAATAGAATTCGAACTCGCGGTCGTCCAGCTTGAGGAGCTCGTCTTCGAGCTTTTGAAGCGCCGCCTGATCGGGGACATCGTCGGCGTTGTTCTTGATGCTTTCCGACCCTTTGCTTGCCGAAATCCCAATCTTCCACACTTCATCGTGGCCGAGCTTGGCGATAACGACCTCGAGTTTGAATTTTACGAGCGCCGCCGCCTGCGCTTTCGCGCTCTTCGTGGAGTATTCAGGGTCCTTGGCGGTTATGAGCGACGCAAACGCCGTATCGTTGCGGGCCTGTCGCGCCTTCTTGACATTCTCCGGGGACTTCTGCGCCTCCGCGGCGTCGTAGGCGTTGGCAAGCGGCGTCAGCAGCTGCGTCATAAGCTCCATGCGGAGGTTTTCGTTAAGCTTCCCGTTGAGCGCCTCGCCCTGGTAGTCGGAAAGAAAGTTGCGCTGGGCGGGCGAAAGGCCATCTTCCGAATGCAGCCGCTCGAGGAAGAAGCTGATGACGGACTGCTTGTCCTGGACGTACGGGAACCGCTGGTTGGCGAAGCCCTCGACGATGCTGTAGAGCGAGACGTCCTTCGCGACGTTGTCGAGCGCCTTGAGCGCCGCGTCCGCGAGCCAGCCCTTGCCAATCCCCACGCCCCTGTCTTCGACCATCCTGCCGAGCTCTTCCGCGACGCGGGCGCGGAACTTCGCGGCCACCTCGGGCTTCATCGCCTTCATGTCCGCCCCGATGCCCTGCAGCATGTTCAGAAGCGGGCCGAACTCGTTGTTGAACGTCTTTTCGGCCTGCTGGGAATTTGAGCCGCTGTCGACGTAGATCTTGTTGAACTTGTCGCGCAGCATGTTCTCCACGGCCTGCGACGCCTTGTCGAGCTGGACGGACGTGAACGAGCCGGACTCCTTCGGCGTCGTCCAGAGCGCCTTGTCGATGATGGCATCCAGCTTGCCGCCGGCGTTGATCATCGTATTCCACACGGTCTGGGCCTTGTCGTTGACGAAAGCCACCGCAGGCGGATCAGGGGCGATCAGCTCGACTTGCGTCGTGACGTGAACGCCGGCGGCGAACTTCTCCATGAGCGAGCCCACGACTTCCTTGAACGCGTCGGTCACGGCCTTCTCGCCGATCTTGGCGTCTTTCCCCTCGTCGTACTCCTCTATGTGTTCGTTGTTAAGGTCGATCGTTTTGGTGAAGTCCTTTAGCGACGGCTCCGACCAGTAGAGCGTGTCGAAGACCTGCTCGCGTATGACCGCCATGTTGAGCCGGATGAACTTCTCCACTTCGGCGGGGCTGCGGCCCTTGAAGTCTTCGCCGAAAAGCTCCTTCACGGCGGCTTCGCCCGCCTTGACGTTTTCGGAGGGCTTGAAGCACGCGGCCTTGCCCATCGCTTTCTTCAAGCCGTTGGCCACATTTGCGTCGTACAGGTCCCTTTCCTTTAGCGAGTCCACGTTCTTCTCGATGAGCGCGTCGCCCTTTTGCGGATCCGGCGTGCCGTCCAGGCGTTGCGCGCCCGTGGTGGCCTGGTCGATGATGTCGATCACGGCCTTCAGCTCGCGGCGCGAGAGCGGCGACATGAACTTCTTCTCGTCGATGACGCCCTCCTTTATGCCCATTGCGGACTGGATTCGGCCCATGTCATCCTCGGAAAGCACCTTGCCCTCGGAAGAGTTCATGACCGCCGCGAGAAGCGCCCTGCGCATCTGCATGTTCTCGTCGGCAGTGGGCGTCACCCTGCGAACGTTGTTGAAGAGGCCGCTGAATATGCCGCCCCAGTTCGCCTTCTCGATGCCCTTCTTGTCGAGGGTCATCACGACGTCGCCGTCGTTCTTGACCCCCAGTACGCTCCTGAAGTCGTTCAGTGTGAGATTAATGCCCATAGGGAGCCCTCCTACACCTTCATGAAGTCCCCGATGCCAGCAGAACGTTCGTCGTATGCGGCGGCGGCGCTGCCGTCGCCCTCGCCGGCGCCCTCGCCCCCAAGCTGCTTTTCGATGCCGTCGGCGAGGCGCGAGAATGCCAAGAGGTTTTCCGCCAGCTGTTCGGGCGCAACTCCCTCGAGGCCGATGTCCTTCGACAGGAAGAGCGAATCGCCGAAAAGCCCGAGGTTGCCCTTGCCCGTCTCTGCGCCGAAGAGGTTCATCATAAGGGCGGCTTCGAGCGTGGTCCGCCCGAAGCTGCCGCCGTCTGCGCTCGCGACGATGGTAAAGGCCGTAAGTCCGATTTCCGCCTCGTCGGACGGCCTTAGCTGCACGACGCGCTCCTCCACCACCATCGTCGCCACGCGGTCGTCGCCGATTTTGATTTCCACTCCGGCCGTTTCCGCGAGGGCCGCCACCGCCTGTTCGTACTGTGTTGTCATGTCGCTTGTCGTTTAGGGTTTAGATAATGGATTCGTCGAGATCGATCTGGCTGATGTCTTTATTGAGATCGTCTACATGGATGATGTCCTTTTCGCCGACCTTGACTTTGTCTATAAAGGAGTCGGCCTGGCCCTTCGGCATATCCGCGATATTGGACGGCGTCATATACCCGTTTGCGATATCCTCCTCCCAGACGAGGAATACAGGCAGCCTCAGGCTCTTGAATGCTATCCTGGCGTCTTCGGTCAACGACTCGCCTTTCGCTTTAGGGTCGAGATCTTTTCCGTCGAGCAACCGATCTGCATCGATTTTGAAGTTCAATCGCTTGCCGTCTGGAGCATACTTCGAGAACATCTGCGACATCCTCGTCAAATATCTGGGATGCATGGAAGCGAGGGCGCTCTGGAATGCGAACTTTTCCATCTGCGCAAGGTTCTTGGTCGAGAAACCCTTGTCGGAGGTGATTTTGGCAACCTTTTCCTTGACCTGGCCATAGAACTCAGCCAGCGTCCTGCAGAATTTCATCGCGGCCGGGAGGTCGCTGGATTTTGGGAAAAGGTCTCCTGTTTCCGCTCTCGGGAAGAGGTTCTGCAGACTGGTTTTGTCCATGTTCTTCCCGGCTTCGATGAGTCCCTTCAGGTCTGCCGCCGAAACGGGCTCGTCAATGCTTTCCAACGCGTTCAGGGCGAGGTGCTTCTGTGCGAATGAAAGATCGTTGAACAAGGCGATCATGTCCTTGGCGAAAGTCTCGCACTCTTCAATCGACTTGAGGTTGCCGTCGGCATTAACGATCGGGCTCGCCTTGCAGCTGCTCAGGATCTTGCACAGCCAATAGCGGTTGTCGACGTTATTTCCCTCTTCGGCGATACCTTCGAACATCGCTTCGTAACATTCCGTGGCATTGCTGATTGCCACATCCTGCTTTTCCGTCGACTTCCAGGCGTCGTCCGGCATGGTATTTGCGATATGGGCGGAATAGGCCTTCATGAATTTGCCCTTGTCGACCAATGGCAAATCGGAAAGGTACCCTGGCATTCCCCGCGAGGCGAGGCGGCCTTTCGTGGCGTTGACAACCGATTGCTGCTTGTCATCGGCGCTTATTCTGTTGCCATTGACTGCATCCTCGACGGTGTTTATTATCTCGCGCACCTTCTCGGCGGTGATGGTGCCCTTGACGTTGCTCAGCATGCTTTCGGCCCTGTCGTAGCCGACCATCAGCTTCGGGTCGTCCCGGAACGCGGAGCGGATGGCGTTCAGCGTCGCCTCGTTTTTCGCCTTGGCGCTCTTGAAGCCGAAGAACGTCTTCAGGAAGTGCCCGATGCCGGTCTTTTCGACCTGCGGAGTTCCGTACGGGCTGTCGATGGCGATCCTGCCGGAAAGTCCAGGCGTCTGCATCAAGCCCTTCAGCTGGTCCATTGTAATTGCCATTTTCCACCCTTTCTCATATTAGTCTTACATTAGCGCTCAAGTTGAATCTGCTCTTTGTGGCCCACCATCATTTCTTGCCCTTGCCACTCACCTTGCCCGACTTGTTGTATATGGCCAGGAGATCCCCGAATGACTTCTGGCCCTTGCCACCGACGCCATTCTTCTTCTGGCCGGGG
>Ga0310786_10010963_pt1 | contig 11347 bp, 9 predicted proteins | sample AusTroGonzalo_MG_FD_203881 | JGI IMG/M metagenome (GOLD analysis project Ga0310786, IMG submission 203881) | Bovine rumen microbial communities from tropical cattle in Woodstock, Queensland, Australia - Gonzalo_03 (v2) (version 2) | ecosystem: Host-associated > Mammals > Digestive system >... | reverse complement strand
ACATGTGTTGCGGCCACAAAAGTACTATAAAATAATGAGATTTCAAACTTTTTCAGTCAGAAATCTCATTTATTCTTCGATATTTTTTTCTGTTCTGTCTTTGACAGGCCCCTAATAGGTCACGATTGACAGGAAGTAGTTATGCCATTTCGACTCCAGGAAGCGTGTCTCGGCCTCGTCGGGCACCAGCAGTCTGTAGGCCTTTTCCTCAGGGTTGCTGAAGCCAAAGACGGCAGGGTCCACGGCATCAGGATCGTGGAACATCACCTTGACCGTGCCTCGCGTCAGGGCGTCGCAGTTGCGGAAAGCCCCTTCGCCCACCTTAACTCCCTGTGGCAGAACGACATGCGTCAGTTTCTTACAGCCATAGAACGCTGCTTTTCCAATATACTTCGTCCTGTCGGGCACCACCAGCGTGTCGATGTTGATACAGTCCATAAAGGCGTGGTCGCCAATAGACTCAAGACTATCGGGCAAACTACTGATTTTCAAGTGGTTGCAATCATAGAAGGCACAAGGAGCGATAGACCTTACCTCATTGGGGAAGACGGTATTGTCGCAGCCCAGCACCAGCGTGTTACTGTCCGTCTGGATAATAGCGTTACAGTTGTTGCGCGAGTCGAACATCTCGTTAGCCTCGTCAACGCTGATGGCCGAGAGGTCGTTGTCGGCGAAGGCATGGTCGCCAATCTCACTCACCTTGGCAGGAATAACAATCTCGCGCAGGTGATTGCCCCAGAAGGCGCCTGCGCCAATAGCCTCTAACGACTGCGGAAGAACGACCCTGGTCAGGGCGCAGTTCTGGAAGGCTGAATAGCCAATCGATACGAGTCCGTTGGGCAGCGTGCAGTCTTTCGTCAGGTTCTCGCACCCCACAAAAGCGCAGGGAGCAATCTCGCTGATGGCTGGTGGCACCTTGGCGTCAATGCCGCCATACACCACACGACCCGTTGCGTAATGAATCAGGCAGTTGCTGTTCTCGCGAGAATCATAGATGGGGTTGCCGTATCTCACCACCATCTCCTTGATGGGATAGCGGCGTTTCAGGGGTGCGCTGAGGGCAAGAGACGGCATATAGACCTCCTCGCCACGTGGCGTCAGCACCACGCGCTCATAAAACATGTCGTCCTTGCTATCGCTCTGGATGGTGGTCACGTTGGAGCCCAGCTGCACACTATACAACCCATTGTTGGGCGTGGGTGAGAACAGTCCGTCCTCGCCTGGCGACTGATAGATGCCCAGGTTCTTGATGATGCCCACTGGATAGGTCATCTCGTTAATCTGGATAGCATCGGGTATCACCAAAGACGAGGTGCCGCCGTCCGACCCCACCACACAGGCTGTGGTATGGTCCATCGCGTAGAACAGTTTTCCATCGCAATAATAGCCGTCCTCCTGATAAGGACGGGTGATATAGCCACCTCCACCGTCACTGTGGTCTTTCATGCACGACACCAGTGCCGTCGCTGTTATAACGCCCAGCAGAATCACTTTGCCACTCTTTCTTGTTACGTTCAGCATACAAAAAACAGGTTTACCGGTTTAACGCGTGCAAATTTAATGTATTTTTCTGAAAGTGTGGGTCTTTTTGCAGAACTTTTTGTAATTTTGCATCGGAAAAATAAAGTACTGGAACGAATGATACTAAATTACGACGTAGTGGTTGTCGGCGGCGGACATGCCGGTTGTGAGGCTGCCTGTGCAGCGGCCAACATGGGTGCCAAAACGCTGCTGGTGACGATGGATATGAACAAGATTGCACAGATGTCGTGCAATCCTGCCGTGGGCGGCATTGCCAAAGGACAGATTGTGCGCGAGATTGACGCACTGGGCGGACAGATGGGACGCGTGACCGACGCCACCTCCATCCAGTTTCGCATGCTGAACGTTGGCAAAGGACCTGCCGTATGGAGTCCCCGTGCCCAGTGCGACCGTGGCAAGTTCATCTGGGAATGGCGTCGTGTCATCGATGAAACCGAGAATCTCGACGTCTGGCAAGACCAGGTGGATGAGCTCATCGTCGAGCCTTCCCAGTGTGCTGCGACAGGGTCGCAGCCTACAAAGCAGGTGGTGGGCGTGCGCACCATCTGGGGTGCCGAGATTCGCGCCAAGAGCGTGGTGATCACGGCTGGCACCTTCCTCAACGGACTGATGCACATCGGCCGAAAGATGGTGAAGGGCGGACGTATCGCAGAACCGGCTGCTGAGCGTCTTACAGAGAGTATCACGCAGCATGGCATCCGTTCGGCCCGCATGAAGACGGGCACGCCCGTCCGCATCGACAAGCGTAGCGTGGACTTTTCGAAGATGCGACAGCAGGACGGCGAGCAGCGAGCGTATCGCTTTTCGTATTTCCCCGGAAAATCCGGACTTTCCGGAAATTCCGGAGAATCCGCCATGCTTCCCCAACTGCCATGCTGGGAATGCTACACCAACCCTGGTGTGCACGAGATGCTGCGCTCAGGATTGGCTGACTCCCCACTCTACAACGGTCAGATTCAGTCCATCGGACCTCGCTACTGTCCTTCGATAGAAACGAAGCTGGTGACATTCCCTGATCGCGAACAGCACCTGCTTTTCCTCGAGCCTGAGGGTAGCGAGACCAACGAGATGTACCTCAACGGCTTCTCGTCGTCACTGCCTATGGACGTGCAGATTGCTGCCCTCCGAATGATTCCTGGACTGGAGAATGCCAAGGTGTATCGCCCTGGCTATGCCATAGAATACGATTTCTTCGATCCCACGCAACTGAAACACTCGTTGGAATCGAAGATTATTGATGGACTCTTCTTTGCAGGACAGGTGAACGGCACCACGGGCTATGAAGAGGCTGCCGGACAGGGGCTTGTGGCTGGCATCAATGCAGCACTGAAGTGCGATGGAAACAAAGAATTTGTGATGCATCGCGATGAATCGTATATCGGTGTTTTGATCGACGACTTGGTGACGAAGGGTGTCGACGAGCCTTACCGTATGTTCACCTCGCGTGCAGAATATCGCATTCTGTTGCGACAGGACGATGCCGACGCACGACTCACAGAACGTTCCTACGAGATTGGATTGGCCAAAAAAGACCGTTTCGACTGGTGGATGGAGAAGAAGGCGAAAATCGAAGAAATCGTTGAATTCTGCAAGACGTTCCCGATTAAAGCGAAGGAAATCAATGGTGCCCTCGAGCAGTTGGGCACCACCCCACTCCAGTTTGGCGTGAAGTTGGAAGACCTGATTGCACGCCCGCAGTTGAACTTTAACAATCTGATGGATATTATTCCAGAACTGCGCGAATTCATCGACAAACTGCCCAACAGAAAGGCCGAAATCAGCGAAGCAGCGGAAATTCGTATCAAGTATAAAGGTTATATCGAGCGCGAACGCTTGGTGGCCGATAAGATGCACCGCTTGGAAAACATCCGAATAAAAGGGCATTTTGATTACGAGAAGTTGCAGGGGCTTTCCACAGAGTGCCGCCAAAAGCTCACAGCCATCGATCCAGAGACACTGGCACAGGCCAGTCGTATTCCTGGCGTTTCGCCCAGCGACATCAACGTACTTTTGGTACTGATGGGGCGCTAAAGTTTCTGCAGCAGAAAGGGGCACGAACAGTCGATGTACAAAGAAAAACATCAATGTTTCATGTGAAACAATTGCATATGTGTAACAATTATAACTCACTGAATATGAACAACAAAGTATTGATGGACAATCTGCGTTGCATTCCAGATTTTCCCAAAAAGGGCATCAACTTCAGAGACGTGACTACACTCTACAAGAATGCCGAATGCATGAAAATTATGACCGACGAGTTGTATGAGCTTTACAAAGACAAAGGCATCACCAAGATCGTTGGTATTGAAAGTCGTGGTTTTGTGATGGCCGCTGCCCTCGCCGTTCGGTTGGGCGCAGGTGTCGTTTTGGCGCGCAAGCCTGGCAAACTCCCCTCTACCGTCATCAAGGAGTCGTTCTCTAAGGAATATGGCGTGGATACCATCGAGATGCACATCGATTCTATCAACGAAAACGATGTGGTGCTGATTCACGACGATTTGCTGGCCACTGGCGGCACGGCTAAGGCTGCTTACAAACTCGTACAGCACTTCCACCCCAAGAAGGTGTACATGAACTTCATCATCGAGATTACCGACGAGGGACTGCACGGACGCGACGAGTTTAAGGATATCGACCTGACAACGCTGATGACCATCTAATTCGGCAAAGTGCCTTAAACAAAGGAGGATATCGCATTTCTGTTTCACGTGAAACAAAGAGCAACATGACAAAGGAAGAGAACGAGAAGCGCTTAGCTTATCTGAAAAGCATCGTAGCACGATTGCCAGAAAAACCTGGCAGTTACCAGTTTTATGACGATGAGCATACCATCATATACGTTGGTAAGGCAAAGAGTCTGAAATCGCGCGTCTCGTCCTACTTCCACACCGAAGTGGACCGTTTTAAGACCAAAGTATTGGTATCTAAGATCCACGACATCAGTTATACGGTGGTCAACACAGAGGAAGACGCCCTTCTGCTTGAGAATTCGCTCATCAAGAAGTACAATCCGCGTTATAACGTACTGTTAAAGGACGGTAAGACCTATCCCAGCATTTGTATCACCAACGAGCCCTTCCCTCGCATCTTCAAAACACGCACCATCAACAAGAAATGGGGCACCTACTACGGCCCCTACTCTCACGCTGCGTCCATGTATGCCGTTCTGGACCTTATCAACAAGCTCTATAAGCCCAGAACATGCCGTCAGCCCATGACAAAGGAGGGCGTGAAGGCGGGTAAATACCAAACATGCCTGGAGTATCACATCAAGAACTGCTTAGGCCCTTGTGTGGCGCGCCAGAGCTTCGAGGACTATCAGAAAAACATCGCGCAGGCACGCGAGATTCTGAAAGGAAATACGCGCCAGATCCTGCGCGATATGCGTGCCGAGATGGAGCAACTGGCCGAGGAACTGCGCTTTGAAGAGGCCGAGGAGGTGAAGCGTAAATACCTGCTAATAGACTCGTTTGTGAGTAAGAGCGAGGTGGTGAGTCACACCATCGACAACGTGGACGTTTTCTCGATTACCAACGACGAGAAAGTGGCCTATGTGAACTATATCCACGTGTCGAATGGCTCTATTAATCAGAGCTTTACGTTCGAATACAAGAAGCGCCTGAACGAGACGGAACAGGAGCTGTTGCAGTTGGGCATCATCGAGATGCGCGAGCGTTTTAACAGTCATTCCAAGGAGATTGTGGTACCTTTCGAGCCTGAGATGGAACTGGAAAACGTGGTGTTTACAGTGCCCCAGCGAGGCGATAAAAAGACCCTCCTCGACCTGTCGTTGATGAACGGCAAGCAGTATAAGTTCGACCGTCTGAAACAGGCCGAGAAGTTGAATCCTGAACAGAAGCAGGTACGCCTGATGAAGGAGTTGCAGGAGAAGCTGGGACTGCCCAAACTGCCCTATCAGATAGAGTGCTTCGATAACTCAAATATCTCGGGTACGGATGCCGTGGCTGCCTGCGTGGTCTTCAAGAGCATGAAGCCCAGTAAGAAGGACTATAAGAAATACAATATCAAGACGGTGGTGGGCCCTGACGATTATGCGTCGATGAAGGAGGTGGTTTCGAGGCGTTACCAACGCCTCATACAAGAGGAACAACCCCTACCCGACCTCATCATTGCCGACGGCGGCAAGGGTCAGATGGGTGTCATCCGCGAGGTGATCCAGGACGAGTTGAACCTGGACATCCCCATCGCCGGTCTGGCCAAGAACGACCGCCATCGCACCAACGAACTACTCTACGGCTTCCCTCCCATGTCCGTACAGCTGAAGACCGACTCAGAACTCTTCCACGTACTCACCCAGATTCAGGACGAGGTGCATCGCTTTGCTATCACATTCCATCGAGAGAAGCGTTCTAAGCGCGCTTTAGAGTCGGAGCTTGATAGTATCAAGGGTGTAGGCCCAAAAACGCGTGACGGGCTTCTAAATGGCCTTAAATCGGTTAAAAAGATTAGTGAGGCCAACCTCGACACGCTCACCGACCTCATAGGGGCCGCGAAAGCCCAAATCGTCTACAACTATTTCCATAAGGAAAACACACCAAGCGAATCTTAATATTCCCCTAGATTAATAATGAAATGTCATCTCGAGCCTGTCGAGCGCTCGGCCGAAGGACGCTTGCTACCAACGGGACGCAAGACTTCTCTTCGTTGTCAGGAATAAATCAAGAAAACGATTGGGTGGTTTTTCAGTTTATGGCATATCGGCATAACGGCATAACGGCATATCATTTGGGAAATCGATATTTTTATGGCGCATCGACGGAAAAGATATATATATTCTATATTTATATATATTATAATATATATTAAATATAGTTATTATACTACCCTCCTTCACGCTCCCTATCATGAAAATGAAAAATCGAAATGATATGCCGATATGCCGATATGCCGTTATGCCATAAATATTTATACATGTAAAGAAAAAGTGCTAAAAATTAGGGGTCTGAGAATGGACAAACTAGAGCGGCGGAGGGGGTGTTTTTGGGGTGTTTTCGGCTTGATTTTCGGTGTTTTTGCACCCCTATCGATTTTACGATGCAACGGAGGCTGAGTTACACCCTAACGGAGCCTGTTTTACAATGCAACTCAGGCTCCGTTGCAAGGTAACTCAGCCTCCGTTGCACCCTAAACGAATATGCGAACACTTTCTGATTCTTTACACTTTTGGAGGTGTTTTTATAAGCCTCTAACTATCAGTATATTAGTTATTTGCGCATACGTGGGCTGTACGCGCGCAAAAAATTTTTGGTGGAGAATTTTTAAATCTCAGAGGGGCCTTTGTTGAGATTATTCGGATGTCATCTCGACCGAAGTGGAGAGATCTCTCGACAAGCTCGAGATGACAGAGCCGCGTGGGTTGTCATCTCGACTAAGCGCAGCGCATGGAGAGATCTCTCGACAAGCTCGAGATGACAACGGAGGGCGATCGAGATGACAAGGAGGAACACTCGAGACGATAAATGCTGCAAAATTTGGAAAAACCAATTAATTATTGTATCTTTGCCGAAAAAAGAAAGAAATGCGAGCAGTCATACAACGCGTGAGTCACGCCAGCGTCACCATCAACGGCACTGTGAAATCGGCCATCCAGCAGGGTTTTTTAATCCTGTTGGGCGTTTGCGATGAGGACACCATGGAGGACGTAGACTGGTTGGTGAAGAAGATAGCCAATCTGAGGGTGTTTGGCGACGAGAACGACGTGATGAACCGCTCTATCCTGGACGTACAGGGAGAGGCGCTGGTGGTGAGTCAGTTCACGCTCTTTGCCAGTTACAAGAAGGGCAACCGTCCCTCATGGTTCCGTGCCGGCTCTCACGAGCACTCTATCCCACTCTACGAGGCCTTCTGTCGCGATTTATCGGAGGCTCTGGGTAAACCTGTAGGCACGGGTGAATTCGGCGCTGATATGAAGGTAGAATTGCTTAACGACGGGCCTGTCACTATATGCATGGACACCAAGAACAAGGAGTAATGAAACTGATAAGAAATGAGAAGCTGAAGCAGCAATACAAATGGGAACTACGCATGTTACCCATCGTCATACTGCTTGTGGCTGCCGAAATCTACTTCTGCAAAGAAAAGATGCTGATTCCTGCTTGGATCATTTTGATAGTAATTTTCATATTAGATATATACAGAAGATTAAGGCATTAAGAATGACAATAAAAGAAGCACAAAATACTGTAGATGAATGGATTAAGTCGTACGGCGTGCGCTACTTTTCGGAGCTGACCAACATGGCCGTGCTGACCGAGGAAGTGGGCGAACTGGCACGCGTGATCAGTCGCCGCTACGGCGAGCAGTCGTGGAAGGAGTCAGACCCCAGGAAGTCCGACAACGGTAAGGCAGCCCTGGGCGAAGAGATGGCCGACGTACTGTGGGTATTGCTCTGTCTGGCCAATCAGACGGGCGTCGATCTGACCGAAGAGCTGCAAAAATCCATCGAGAAAAAGACGAAAAGAGACGCAGAAAGACATATCTCCAACCCCAAATTAAAGTAACTTTAAAGCATAATAACTATGGCAGAAATGAGTAAGATTGAGCAGGTGCTCAGCAAGTACAACCTCGACATCACCGACGAGGAAGTGAAGGAAGCAGTGAAGAAGATCATTGCCGAGAAAGTGCACGAGAACGACACCCCCGAGGTCAAGAAAATCCTGATGGGCAGCGTGGAACTCACCACCCTGAAGACCACTGATAGCGATACCTCCGTACTGGCATTCACAGAGAAGGTCAACCAGTTTGAAGAGGCCTACCCCGACCTGCCCCACGTAGCCACCATCTGCGTCTATCCTAAGTTCGCCAAGGTGGTGAGCGAGACCCTCGAGGTGGAAGGCGTGGAAGTGGCCTGCGTATCAGGCAGTTTCCCCTCTTCTCAGAGCCTGATTGAGGTGAAGACAGTAGAGACCTCGATGGCCATCAAAGACGGCGCCACAGAGATTGATATCGTACTGCCCGTGGGACAGTTCCTGGAGGGCGACTACGAGACCGTGGTTGACGAGATTCAGCAGCAGAAGGAAGCCTGCGGCGACCACGATATGAAGGTGATTCTGGAGACCGGCTGTCTGAAGACCGCCAAGAACATCAAGATTGCCTCTATCCTCTCGATGTATGCTGGTGGCGACTATATCAAGACCTCTACGGGTAAGCTCGAGCCAGCAGCCACACCAGAGGCAGCCTACGTGATGTGTCAGGCCATCAAGGAGTACTACGAGCAGACAGGCATACAGATTGGTTTCAAGCCCGCTGGAGGCTTGAACAGCGTGATGGATGCCCTGATCTACTACACCATCGTGAAGGAGGTGCTGGGCGAGAAATGGCTGACCAACAAGTGGTTCCGCATGGGCACCAGTCGTTTGGCCAACCTGCTGTTGAGCGAGGTTGTTGGTGAGGAAGTAAAGTTCTTCTAAGCCCTACTTCTTGCGCTTAATCACATAATCGATATAGGCGGTAAGCGACGTACGAAGAGCCTCGTCGTTTACCGCTTTTTCTATGTATGACTGGGCCTTCAGATAGAAGTCGTTCATACGCTTTTCAGCATATTCAATGCCACCACACTCTTTTGTAAACTCGACCAAAACGGCGATTTCATCGGCATTGATGGTGCCTGCCTTCACCTTACGGGCCAAGGTCATCATCGACTCGTACTGAGGGTTGTTGTTCAAGGCATAGATCACAGGCAGGGTCAACTTTCCCTCAGCCATATCGTTGCCAGTGGGTTTTCCAATCTCTTTCGAGTCGTAATAATCGAAGATATCATCGCGAATCTGGAACATGATACCCAGGTTACGACCAAACTCAGCCGCCTGTGCCACCTCCTCGTCAGTAGCACCAGCCGACATGGCACCAATAGAGGCGCACGACTCGAACAAAACGGCTGTTTTCTGCTTGATGACATCGTAATAAATCTCTTCGGAAATCTCCTGATTACTAATGTTTTGCAGTTGCAACAACTCGCCAGAAGCCAGTGTGCGGCCCAACTCGGCCAGGTTCTCGATGATGCGCTGATCGTTCGTATAGGACACATGCAAAAGAGCCGTAGAAAGGATGAAATCACCCGTCAACACAGCAACCTTATTATTATAAGAAGCATTCACAGAAGCCTGGCCGCGACGCTCCTCGCTCTCGTCCACCACATCATCGTGCACCAGCGAGGCCGTATGAAGCAGTTCCAAGCCAATGGCCGAACTCTGCGTCACTTTGGTCACGCCCCCATAGTTCTTGGCGATGAGCAGCATCAGAATAGGACGCATACGCTTACCACCACGCTGGCGGATATGGCTAAGCACATCAGCTACCAGTCCGTCACCATAGGTCAGTGCCTGACTTAAAAGTTCTGTAAACTCATTGAATTCTTGAGCAATTGGCTGTTTGATAAGCGATAAATAGTCCATTTTTACGAATTTTGCCACAAAATTACAGAAAATATCTCGATATTGGTAATTTTTTTAGTAATTTTACACGAAATTACGAAATATCATATGGATAAACTCTTTTTGCTCGATGCTTACGCCCTCATTTACAGGTCGTACTACGCATTTATCAAGAACCCTCGCATCAACTCCAAGGGACTCAACACAAGTGCCATCATCGGCTTTGTGAACACCCTGCAGGAGGTGATCGAAAAGGAGCAACCCAAGTACCTTGGCGTGGCCTTCGACCCCCATGGACCCACCTTCCGCAGCGACAAGTTTCCTGCCTATAAGGCCCAGCGCGAGGCCACACCTGAGGACATCAAAAAGGCCGTTCCCATCATCAAGGAACTGCTGGCAGCCTATCGCATACCTGTGCTTCAGGTGGATGGCTACGAGGCCGACGATGTGGTGGGAACACTGGCAAAAAAGGCCGATTCCATCGAGGGACTGGAGACGTTTATGCTGACGCCCGACAAGGACTATGGGCAGTTGGTCACTGAGAAAGTGAAAATCTATCGCCCTCGCCATGGTGGCGGCTACGAGGTGATGGGCCCAACGGAGGTGTGCGAGAAATATGGCATCACCACCCCACTCCAGGTCATCGACCTGCTGGCACTGATGGGCGACTCGGCCGATAACTTCCCTGGCTGTCCTGGTGTGGGCGAGAAGACTGCTACCAAACTCATCAACGACTTCAACTCAGTCGAGGAACTGCTTCAGCGGACGGAGGAACTGAAGGGTGCCTTAAAGAAAAAGGTGGAGGAGCATGTGGAGGACATTCGCATGTCGTACTACCTGGCCACCATCTGCACAGAGGTACCCATCGACCTCAACCTCGATGAACTTGAGATGAAGTCGCCCGACGAGGAAAAACTCACTGCCCTCTTCGCCGAACTCGAATTTAAGTCGCTCACCAACCGAGTTCTTAAAAAAGTTGAAAAGAAGCCAAAAACTGATAATTTAGAGCTCTCTCTCTTTGCAGAATTCGCGCCCGTCGGGACAGTCGACTCAAAATTTTCGAGTTTTGAGACCCTTAAAACGACCACTCACGACTACAAACTCGTTGAAAATGAGGAAGAAATAAAGAAATTATGTGATTATTTTCTAACAAAAGATTTTCTCGTTCTAGACACGGAGACCACTTCAACCTCGGCCATCGACGCCGAATTGGTGGGTTTGAGCTTCGCCGTGGAGGAACACCAGGCATTTTACGTGCCCATTCCAGCCAAACGTGAAGAAGCGTTGCGAATTGTTAATTTCTTTAAACCGCTCTATGAAGACCCCAAAATCATGAAGGTGGGTCAGAATTTGAAGTACGACCTCGAGGTGTTAAGAAATTACGACATCGAGTTGAAAGGTAAGATGTG
>Ga0310786_10010962_pt1 | contig 11347 bp, 10 predicted proteins | sample AusTroGonzalo_MG_FD_203881 | JGI IMG/M metagenome (GOLD analysis project Ga0310786, IMG submission 203881) | Bovine rumen microbial communities from tropical cattle in Woodstock, Queensland, Australia - Gonzalo_03 (v2) (version 2) | ecosystem: Host-associated > Mammals > Digestive system >... | reverse complement strand
CATCGGCTCGGGCGTCATCGAGAGCGGATGCAAGACCGTCATCGGCCAGCGCTTCAAGCAGTCGGGCATGATCTGGTCGCTCAAGGGCGCCAAGGCGCTTCTTCCGCTACGCACGCTCTACAAGTCAGGCCGACTCGAGGAGTTCTTCAGCCATCTCGTCAAGGATCTTCCACAGGTCGACTGCGCGGCATGATTTCGCCCGTCACCTTATTGACTCTGCATAAAAGTCTCGTTGCACCCAATTGTCCGTTTTCGCCCAGTTGACTAAAGGCCGTGAATGCGAAAAACAAAAAATCCCAAAACTAATGGGGATTTCTCGCTCTCCGCTTATGCGCGGAATGAACCATTCTCCGCTTTTGCGGTAAAATTTTGGTCGAGCGCTTTGCTCTTAAAACGTAAGTTTCTCTTTTGCTGTTTTCGTGCAGAATGGCAGTACTCCGCATGATAAGATAAAATTTTCTTTATCATATCGTGCAAAGTCCGTCACTTTGCATGAAAGCGTAAAAGCCCGATTTCACTACAAGCTGTGGCGCATCTTGTCATAGTGCTCTTCCGCCATCCAAGCGGTGTTTCCGTTCGCACAAGGCGAACCCTGAAGAATCAGAATGTTCATTGGCATGGTCCTTTCAATCGTTGTTCTGGTCAAATGGTCGCCAACGGACTTTCCCGGCTTTTGTCTCGCTTTTCTCGACACGGAGCGGAACCGTTGCTGTCTTGGCTATAATGTCCAGCAGTTGCAGTCCGACAGTAGGCGGATTGCGGCCTTCTTCTCCAAGTTCGACATGACAACAACGGTTGTCACGGCAACGCCATCCATTGACAATGAACGTTCCTATCGCCCCTGATTGGCAACTAGAGTGCGAATACGTCCAGATGACGCGGGTACATTCGTCGATATGCTCAACGTGAAGAGAACTGAGATGACCTCCGACATCGCCGATGCACACATAGTTGCCGTTTGTCCAAAGATATACGTTGAAGGCGTGTCCCCCCGTCCCCCGCTGGCTTAGCGGAGCGGACATTATCACATCCTCGTGCCCGTCCTGATTGAGTTCAACAAAGATTCGATACCGCTCGACGTATGGGTCCTTCGTCCTGTAGTTCTGATTTGTCCCCGACACATCGTACATCTCATTCGTCACAACAGTATCGAACAAGTATTCAGGAGTAGCCATGCTGCCATTGAAGCCAAGAACACTCAAGTCATCTACGACAGTAGCTTTTGTGGTATCGGGTTTGGGATAGTCTGCAAACACACTAGCATTTATCAGTCCAGCAAATACTGCAAGCATCAAGTTCCCAACTGCAATCCATATTTTCATTTGAACCTCATTCATCACCAATCCTCAAATAAAAGAACTGTGCGTCCGTCTCGGCGTAGTTCAGCGTAAAAAAGCCGTTCCCTGACTTGTATTCCGCGAAACCATCGCTCGCACCGACAAGAGGAATCTCAACTTCACTTTGATTCTCCGTCCCAAAGTCACGAATTCCGATCAGATGGAAATATTCGAGCATCGGCATCGCCGCGACATACGAACCCTCAGGCGGATCGACTTTCACCCTGATGGCACGGATTGCATGATTGAATTCCACTATGCGTATCGTCGGCCGCCCAAAATAAAAGTATCTGTTAGGGCCTGAATATGTGGTGTAAGAAATCGGATAAAGGCCAAGCCTGACGGAAGCCCTGTCCATACCCGTGAGACTGGTGTCGTCGCTAGGCCGCGTAAGCCATGCAATCCTAGACTTCCCGACAAGCATGTCACGTCCGACTATGTCGACAAACTGAAGCACCTCTGCATCGGCAAGAGGCGGCTCGGTGTATGGGCGCGACGGCAGATGGTCGATTCCGTATCGCGTGATTTCGCATCCTTGCGGGAACGAGGTCGCATCTGCTTTCGTAAGCCAATGAACTGAAACCGATGTCAGCATCGGGCACTCAGCAAAGGCACCGGATTCGACGCGTTCGACATCGCCAGGAATCGTAAGCGAGGCAAGATGCGAGCAATTGGAGACTGCGCCTTGACTGATTGTCCTTACCGAGATTCCGAACTCAAGGCTTCTGAGTGCCGGCAATCCACAAACCGAATTCTCAATTATTATTGCCGGGCCATGCAACGAAAGAGACTGTAGGTTCCAGCAACCCTCGAACGCCGCCGCACCCATATTCGTGACCGACGACGGAATCGAAAGCGACGTTATCGCCGAACAACCTGAAAACGCCTTGTAGCCGACATTGGATATGGAGTTCGGTATCTGAATACTGGTTATCTGGGCGCAACCGCTAAAAGCACCCTCGGCAATCGACGTCACGGGCTTCCCGCCGATTTCGCGGGGTATGACTACGCGCCCCGCCGTGTCTATCGGGAGGCAATTAGCCGCGAGCTCAAGATAATCGCCACGGTCGACAGTCCACCATTCGAGGTCACTTGCCGGTTCTTCAATGCCCGCCACGACCGATCCGCCGCGTTCAGTATTTAGCGCTCCGCCCTTTATGACTATGGTCCCGCCCTCGTAGGCAAGGCGTACCCAGCCAAAGTATCCATTGATGGCCGTGGCATTCTCGCATCCAATGACAAACGCGACGATGAAGTCACTCTGGTTTGTGAACTCCACCTGATACTCCTTTGCAATAAAGGAACCTGCATCGACGGTCTCACCAGACGAAGCAGATGCCAGATAGCTCACGCCCATCGATCCGTGGTCTAACGCCCGCCAGCCGTTATGCGCATTGTCGTCAATTGCGATGTCGACCGCTTTGGTAAAGCCATCCAATGTACACTCGACATGCCAATTCACGCCGTAAGGCACAACCTTGAAGCAATCGTAAACAGCATCCGCCCGGCAATGAGCAACCGCTCCCGCCGCGACAAACACGGCGAGCAACATTGCCTTGAAGCTATTGCTCACCTTGATTGCTGAGAAGATTTCATTCATTGACTGCTTGAACTAAGCGTTTTTTCGTGAGATATTGTACCAAAGAGGCCTTCAAAGCACAAGCGGCGGCACGCCCATCCGCCAAACAGTAGAACCGCAACGGAGTATAATATTTGTGCAAACAGAAAACTGAAAGGATACACAAATGGCAAGGCACTACACACAAGAAGTACATCAAGCTGCTTTGAAACGGCATTTCATAGGGAAACAGACCGCCGCACAGATAGGACGGGAAATGAAAATCCCGCGCCAAACAATCGGCGCATGGATAACTACGGCGAAAGTCGGGCTGAAAGGCTCAGAGTGGACGCCGCGAAGGATACGCGAACTCTGCGGAAAGGTGAAGCGCCTTGAAGACATCATAGCCGTCCTCAAGACGGTGGACTGTACCGCCCATTCACCGGCACAGGAGAAACTCGGCGAACTGGAGCGCCTGTACGGACGCTTCAGTAACCATGTACTTTGTGATGCCCTGGACGTTCCACGAGGCACGTTCCTTAATCACATCAGGCGCAACAAAAGAGACGCGAACTCCTATCGTGAACGGAGAGAGCTGCTGAAGGAACGAATATCGTCCATCCACGACGCCGCACACCAGCGGTTCGGCGCGGGGAAGATTGCGGCGAAGCTGAAAGACGAAGGTATCAGGGTGTCGAAGGAAGAGCTGTTCTACGCCCAAGCCCAAGCAGAATAAGGGGGTTCGGATTCGTCTGCCTTCAAGAGCTTTTTCAGGATTTTCGCCGATTCCGACTTGGTCCGCAAGTTGGGGCACCCGAAAAAACGCCAGTAAAACAAGGGGCGAAACCGACCTATCGAGAATTGAGGGGTTCGGATTTCACTACCCATTCATTGTGAATGTTTGATGCCTTTTGACAATTCTTTCAATGTAGTCAAAATAGCCGACAACAGCTCCCTCCAGATCCTTTACCTGATCGGCTGTCAGATAGTTCTTGGCAATTGTCACATCGCTCTTCAACACACGTCCGTCAGGGGCGTTCTTCCATGTCCGTAACCCCATGTGTTCCTTTGTCGCATCAGCCCTACGATAAACAATCTCTGCGGCGGTTTCACCTGTTATGGCAAAATGGAATTTGTTCTGAATCATTGCGTAGAACTCTCGCGTCACATCGGCATTTGAGTCATAGTCGATACTGCACTCGGCATATATGTCGGTAATTTGCTGCCAGATTCTCCGCTCGCTGGCCCGGATTGACCTAATGCGTTCCAGCAACTCCCTGAAATAGTCCTCGCCGAAAGGATTTCCTCCTTTCTTGAGCCGATTATCGTCCAGCACAAAACCCTTTGTGATATATTCGGTAAGAACTTTCGTGGCCCAGATACGGAATTGCGTCGCCCGAAACGAATTGACCCTATATCCAACCGCGATGATGGCATCTAGATTGTAGAACACCATCTCGCGCAAGACGTCGCGCCCGCCCTCATTTTGAACTTGTTCCATTTTGGAACAAGTTGAGGCCGCTGTAAGCTCATGGGTCGCGTAGATGTTTTTCAGGTGTTTTGTAATGGCCTGACTTTTCACGCCAAATAAGCCTGCCATTGCCTTCTGCGTGAGCCAAAGAGTCCTATCGCGCAGAACGGCATTAACCCGAATGTCGCCAGTCTCCGTAGAGAAAAGCACTATAGGAAATTCGTTTGCGTTCATTTCGTCCTCCTATCCAATAACATCGACCGCGACAACGGGGCTTCCTGTGGTCAACTTGCCGCCCTGCGCGTTGGCAAAGCCGCAAATCCACTTCAAGTACTCGCCGTGCCACGACTGCTTGAACTCAACATTCTGCGTTTCTCGTCTCATGTCATACCTCCATCCGAATTATGCCCCGAAGCCTCCCCATGAACCACAATCAACCATACTCTTATTCATGTGATTCGTTGACACCTCGACTATTGCACATCATCATATTATAATGATTTTCATGCTTAAGTTCCTTAAATATTCGCGCAAAAACCTCTTTGTATGTATCAATCGATTCTTCGGTAACTTGATATGCCAAATCATCATCTATTGTATGTGAACCATCGTTCACCCAGAGGAAAAGTGACTTTACTATAAATGCATCACGACCGGTAAACTTGGATTCTAGATTCTCACGGTTCATACCACCCAGAATTTTAAAATAGAATTCTAAGATTCTTCGCATTGCATTCTGAACGCTAACCAAAGATGAATTTTCATCTTGAATCTCTCTCCACAAGAGTTCATATGAGGTTTTAATCGGATTGCCAGTTTCTCGCTTGATGAATGAGTTGTTGTTCCGTTTTTTAACAACCCAATATGAAATACCTTTTGTTTTTTCATGCTCACGAGAAAAAGTCAGTTCTTTATGAAAATAAACATTGTGAGTGAGAACTATAAGTTGTTTAAGTGCTGAGTTATTTGCCTGAACGTCCTTAACGCACTGTCTGACAAGAGACGCCACGACAAATAGAACATTAGAATCCAGACTAGAAACAGGATCGTCTATAACAGCAATTCGATTTTCCTCAACCCGTTCTGACGACACACCACCTTTTAATAAATGGTAAAAATAGAGGAATGTCACAAAAGATCGCTCGCCCTCACTTAATGTATCATTGACATCACTTCCATCTGAGCGTTTTAACTTATATGTAGTCTCGGTTGCGGGTGCAAGCTTGAAAGAATCAAAACCAAACGAGGAAAGCATTGAATTGATGGCATCAACTGTCGGCAATATACTTGTCTGCTTTTTCTGCAATTCACGAAGTTCTGCTTCTATAACTCTCTTCTCATGCTCCTTTGCAATCTTTGCTTGTTCAACACCAGATTTTGCCTTTTCACAATTGTCTCTTGTGGCAAAGCGCGTTTCAAGATTCTGCCAGTGTTCTTCGATAAGAAGATTCCATGTTTCATCAATGATTCTTCGACCATTGGCAGCTTTATCATCAATCAGGCGGTTATGTTCCTGTATCTTCTTATTCGTAGTGGAAACAATGTCATTTAACAGGTTGACCTCAGGCATGATGTCTGGCATTTCAACAACCCTGCTAGGTTCTTTCTGCTTTGATTCAAGAAGGCGATTGACTAAGACAGTTTTAGTTACCAATCTATCGGCTATCTCCTTAAAGGCAAGTGCGTCAAAATAAGGGTTAACTATAGCTTCTGTCGCTTCGATCCATTTAGACAAAGAATCTACAGCGGCTTTAATATTATTCGACCATGTTTTCAATTCACTCATGTTGCGAGTGAACGTTTCATCGAAATATTTGTCGAGTTTTGAGGCAAAATCAGGCGGGAGAATTTGCTGGCAGAAAGGGCATTTCCCGGCACTTTTATTCATGTGCGTGTGCCCCTCGCGTACCCAATCACTGATACCTATATCATTGATTAGTTTTGCAATATCAACATCCCCACTTCCTATTATAACTTGCCTAAATATCTGATTGTCGATGCCGTTTGAAAGTGCGCTAAAATCAAAAATGGGCAACAATGAAAACCTTATCGAATCAGAGCCAAATATGGATTTAATTTCAGACACCAAATCCTCGCGCGTTCGCACTGATTCTGACCGTTTACCTTTTCTTGCAGCCCATAAAGAAACGATTTGTTGTTTGAATTTTGCTTTACTGCCCATAAGCCCCTTGAAAACTGCCTTGAAATCAGTATCATTGGGGGTGCGAATTTTATCCCAACAGTAATCTTCTATCGCCTTTTCGCTTTCTGCCAAAAGAGCAATCTTCCCGCTATCGCCATTCAAGTCAGAATCAAGAGAAATGATTTTTTGAGTAAGGTCATCAATTTGCTTTCTCTTTTCGCCAATAGCGTCAACTATGGCTTTGTCTGCGGCGCCCAATGTAAACACGCCTTTTATCTCGCTTGAAGGGGCAAAGTTCGCATCTACAAAATCTTTGTTGTACACAAAGGCAGACAATGGAATGCCACCATCCCATTCCAATGCGCATTTCCCGTGATAGTTCTCCGGCGTAGCAATAACACGGCTTATCGTTGTTTTCCCAGAACCATTGGAGCCATAGACAAAATTAACATTGCCCAAGTCGCCAAACTCTTGGCATGTTTCACCGAAACTAGCAACATTTGAAATTCTGACAGATTTTAACATTGCCATTCTCCGACTTTACACCGATAAAAACATTTCAGCCAATGACACAACGTCGTCTCTACCAATAATTATGTGGTCAATGATGGGAACATTTAAAAGTTCCCCGGCTTTCCGAAGCCGACAAGTGGCATTAATGTCCGCCTTACTCGGCCCCAAGTCGCCTGACGGATGATTGTGGGCGACGATGATCTCCTCCGCACCCGCCTTCAACGCCTCACGGAAGATTGCGCCCGCGTCAATCGCGGTCGTGTCATCCTCATGCCCGACCGATACTAGGATTGGCTTTGCAAGCATCTTGCCGTTCGCGTCGAGCGGAAGAACGAACACGCGCTCTTCTTTCTGCACCTTCGGCAACTCCGCCCGAATTATCGCGGCGGCGTCAGCAGGTATGGAGACTGTATTAATGACATTCATATTCCCATAGCGGCTTTTGTAAGTAAAACAATTCTGTCCCAATACTGGCCTGATTGCATACGGATTTGGTCAAGATCGAACCATTCGCGAGTCGAAGGCGATTCCTGCTTCAGTTTGTCCAAACTAGCATTTTCCAATGAAATAACAGTCCAACAATCTCCAGCACCATCCTGCCTGGCTTTTTGATGACTCTTTTCGGCTTCACCGGCGCGGTTGTGGACATTGGAGCGATCCTTTCCGCCTTTAATTTCAATAGCCGTTTTATAAACGGAACCATTGGAGAACTCTTCACGAATGACCACATCCGGGTCAGCGGACAGCATCAATGAAACACTTCGACCTGAGCTATTTGTGACGGTAATGCTTGATTCCGTTTCCTTAAATCTGGAACCCGTCTGTTTGACTATTGATTTCAAAGAGGCAAACACTGCTTGTGTCGCACTGGAACCAATCTGCGTTCTCCAGGAGCCATCGGCCTGTGCCCCCAACGTCATAATGGGAAGTTGGTCAATATCTGAGCGAAGGCATAAACGGGGAAAGTTCAGAAACAATTGACAAATAGCCCGATTCAAGGCACAACAGAAATCGCCTAAGCAGGGTTTTAATGCGGCAGGAACAGTAGACCGCTCTTCCAACACCTTGAACCTCGAAAGTCCTGTTTTAGAAGCATAAAACTGTTTTTGACTAATTCCCAACAACAATCGATAGAAGGCAACGATTCGTGGATTGCGTTCAAGAAGACACGGAACTGCATACACTTCCTCGTCTCTTATCCCAGTCCCTTGAAGGAACGAAAGTCCTTCAGCAGGAACATGCAAAACTAGTTCGCGTCTCAAATCTTTTGGCGCAACCTCACGTGCAGTCTTGGCAACGACTGCGTGAAGACAATTTTCACGCGCCTGCCGTAAGAAAACTTCGATGTACGTTTGACGCTCCGTATTCGGGATGTTGAATTTCATGTCTACCTCATTACTTTATTGTTTGTGGTAGTGACCTGTCGCTATTAACGTGGATAAGCGGCACTCCACATTCATGCGAAATCCAATTACAAGCGATGTCAACATAGTCCGGGTTCAATTCAATGCCTAATATCCGTCGCCCAGACAATAAAGCTTCCACGGCTGTTGTCCCCGACCCAAGGAAGGGATCCATTACTAGATCCCCTTCCCGTGAGGTCAAGTGAATACATCGGGAAACCAATTCTCGTGGGAAAGTTGCAAAATGCCCACTCGCGTACTTGTTAGGTCGAGTATTTATGTTCCACACAGTCCGCAATCTGCGTCCATTGACGCCCCGTATGGATTCATTGTCGTAATAATAGCGTTCAGACTTTGCAAACATAAACACATGTTCATGTTCGCGCGTCGGGCGATCTTGGACACTTTCGGGCTGACAGTTCGGCTTTTGCCAGATGACTTCCGAACGTAAGTACCAGCCAGAATCCTGCAATGCCAAAGCCAATCGCCAAGGGACCCCTATCAATTCTTTGTCTTTCAATCCTGCCGGAGTAGGTGGGCGAACCGACATTGCTCGTGCAGGGTTCTTTTTGTCTGGAGCACGCCATTTCCTATTGCCCGAAGTGTAAGAATCGCCTATATTCAACCACAAAATGCCGTCAGGTCGCAATACACGGCGGGCCTCATCGAAGACAGCCTTAAGAGCGGAAATGTAATCAGGGAGTTTTTGGTCCACACCAATTTGACCAGACACACCGTAATCCCGAAGAGACCAGTACGGGGGTGAGGTCACAATGGTTTGCACGATTGCATCTGGCATTTGGCGGAGCGTAGTCAGCGCATCGCCTATTAGAAATGCGCTCTCCCTGAAATCAAGGCTCTCCATATCATATTCATTAGCAATGGCAATTTCATTCGCCATCAAGCCTAAATGGCGAGACCATGCATTCCCCAGAATGGTCATAGACAATGCAGCTTCATTTTCGCCAGAAGTCGCAGAATTTGAAGAATTACGGAACAATTCAGCAAACGAGAGTTGCATCGCAGCTTCGCAGACACGCAATTGCTCTGGGCGAAGTTTGGTGAGGATGGTTGGAAGCCGCTTTGCGAGATCGGGATCTTTGCGGTCGGGCGATTCGAGATAGACCTTTAACTGCTTGCGAACCTTGGGAGCGGTTGCAAAGTCTGCTGTGCGGATGAAGACGCGCTCCGCGTCTTCGGGAACGTCGCCCTTGTGCTGATACTTGAAATCTGTCTTGAAGAGAAGATATTTCTCTCCATGAGCCTTGCCTTTAGCTGGATAGCCGTAATCGCTTATCAACTCTTGGCGCGTCTTGATACCAACAAATGACGCCTTGTAGTTCCGCTGCTCTTTCTTCCCCTTGAAAAGCCAAAGCTCATTGATTTTCGAAAACCATAACTTGTCATAATTTGTGACCAGTTCATTTTCTCCGCGCCTCTGCGGCTCTGCGCGAGACAACTCCTCATCCGAAATCGGGTAGTTATACCATCCACGCCACTTCGTCAACTGGTCGCCCTTGTATGTGCCGACGAGTACAATACGCCGAGAACTGAAATCATCGGCCTTAGTTGCTTTGCATGATGCAGCTTTTTGTTTTTTCTTGCTCATTTTCCAAGTTTCCTCATGTCGCATATTATGCCATCTTAACGTTTCGCAGCGATTTGCCTTTGCCGTATTCGCGGCGTTCCGTCGTTGCCTTGCGGATTGACGCGAGAAGTCCGGGGATGATTTCGCCGCCCATCTTGGCGGCGGCGAAGGTGAGACGACCTGCGTCCTTGAGCGATGCGCCCGTCCAGAAAACTTCCTTGCCGTCAACGATGATAAAGCGGTCGTGGCAGATGCCGCAGATCGTCTTGGTGAACTTGCCGCATTGCTTGGCGAACGCCTCGAAATCGGATTCAGCAAGCTCGCCGTTGGAGTGCGTCACAAGCTCGATCTTCACGCCGCGCCCGCGCTTCGCGAGCATGTCGAGCGTCGCCACGCCAACGTATGGATCGATTACGGTCAACTCCTTCTTCGCCCGCCGGATGAACTTGATTAGGAGCGACTTCGCGTCCCAATAGCGCCCCTGATAGAAGATGCCCTGCAACGGCGGCTCCTTGGTCTGCACAAAGAAATCGACCTTGTCTTTCAGCTCTGCAATATCGTCATCATGTTTGGCAAGCCGCCGATCCATCTTGTCTTCCAACTGGTTCAGACGGGCATTGATGGAATAACCACGAAGTAGATACTCCTTCAGAACAGTATTCGCCCAGCGCCTGAACAGTATGCCCTGCGGCGACTTGACCCTATATCCAACCGAAAGTATCACATCGAGGTTATAGTATTCGACTTGTCGTACTATTTGACGCGCTCCTTCTTTTTGAACTGTCGCAAATTTTGCGACAGTTGGAAGCATATTCCCTTCGCGAGTTGTCGCAGATTTTGCGACAACTGCTGATGAACCTTCGTCATGTGAAAGCTCTGCGGCCGACAAGTCGGAAAGTTCCTCCTTCAGCGCGTTTGCAATATGCTTGCCTATAGTCTTTACGTCGCGTCCAAACAGTTGCGCCATCTGATGACGATTCAGCCACACCGTCTCGTTCTCAAGACGTACGTCCAGCCGTACGGTCTCGTTCGGCTGATACACAACTATCTGGTTCTCATTCGCGGTCATCAGGCCTTGTCTTTCATGTGCAGATTGCGTCATACACTCAACTTTGCGCCCGCCACGGACATCGACTTGACTCTCTTGGTTCTCCATCTTATCCTCCATAGCATTCATTCCACTACCTCCCAATATCCGCCTTTGGTTGGGCCGACACGGCGGATTTTAGAGGCGGCTTTCAACGCCGCGATGATCTTATAGACGCCGCTTGTCGAAAGACGAGTCTTCCGGCAAAGGTCAAGGATCGTCACGCGGCCATTCGCCCTCATAGCGC
>Ga0310786_10010961_pt1 | contig 11347 bp, 10 predicted proteins | sample AusTroGonzalo_MG_FD_203881 | JGI IMG/M metagenome (GOLD analysis project Ga0310786, IMG submission 203881) | Bovine rumen microbial communities from tropical cattle in Woodstock, Queensland, Australia - Gonzalo_03 (v2) (version 2) | ecosystem: Host-associated > Mammals > Digestive system >... | reverse complement strand
TGATGGGTCTGCCTCCATCGCTAATGTCTTTGAGAAATAATATTCCCCGATTGAAAGCCTGAGTGATATCGGTGTCATTGCTAATGGCATCCTCACTATAGGGTAATGCACCCATATTGGCTGGCTCATACAGACGCTGTACTAATCCTACCATCTTCTGACTCTCGGAAATCATATAGGTCTGGGCTTGCGTGTCGTACAGCATAACTTTTCCTTCGTTGATGATGTCGACATAGACAGAGGGCGAGATAATAATCCAACGGGTATTGGTAGTAGGCATATCCATCTGTTATACAATTTTTAATTTGTTCATAATATAAGAATATGCCTCCGGATATTTTCTCAAGAAGCTATATGCAGAATTTTGGTTGACTCTGGCCATCTGTTTGTTGACAAAGAAAGAGCACACGCTCTTCTCGTTCTCCAACTGACCGTTATAAAACATGCAACACAAGCATGAGAGATAATCGTGACACTTCTGACAAACACGGTTCACCCTCTCATAATAGGCATTATACTTATCGGCAATCTCTTTGAAATCAAGCAATATCTGTCCATCCTCGATTCTGCCTAATGCATACTTATGACTAATACGTTCACAAGGCAGAATCTTCCCAGAGACGGTAATAAAGACTTTTTTCGCAAAAGGGAGACAGGTTCCCGTGGGCATCCTGTTGCTTTTCCCCCTTCCAAGAAGTAACTCGTTGTAGTCGTGGTAGGTATAAGGTGAATGCGTTTGTATATATCGTGCAGATCTCATGTATTCTGGACTATCTTGGAAACATGTCGGCTTCGATTCCAAGGCTGCCTCTTCTTCTGAATCGACCTTACTCTTATGTACTTTCTCAAATAAATCTCGCGCATCTTCTCTGATACCGGAGGTATTAATCTCCCCAATACTAGGCGTTTTCCCATAATTCTCCATGAAGAAGTCGCGGATGGACTTTACGCTGTTGCAGTTGTTCAGCACAGCATTGAAACTGATGTTATCTCTGAAAAAGTCGGGATAGGTGTTACGGGCATAATCAATGGATTTCACAATATAGTCATAGGCAGGCTGTCCATTGGGGAATACCCGATAGGTATTGCCGATACGGTCGCCGTCAAGACTAATTAATATTCTGAAATCCTTTGAAACCAGATAATCAAGGTTCTGCGGCAATAACAGCGCATTGGTTGTCATCGAGAAAACAATCTTTTTATAAGCGAGGAGCTCTTTTTCTATATATGCGACTACATCCTTGATAAATGGCATATTCATCAGAGGCTCCCCTCCATAGAAACTGATATGGAGAATGTTTGCTTCTGCGCCCTGATAACCGCTGTCCCACAACAATTTTATATACTTGAGAAATGCAATAGCATTCTGAGTGTCAAGCATCCTATCGTAGCGCGCATCCTTATCAGAATAAAATTTACCATAGCCACAGTAAACACATGAAAGATTACATCTCTCGGTAATCTCAAAGGTTATCTGCGGTGTGTTGGCAAGATATTCCTTAATATTCTCTAGTATTAATTGTTTCATCCCCATTATATCTAAAGCTAATGGCATTGGCCATGGCAACACGTCCAACACCATTAGCGGTTAAGGTTGGTCGTAGTTTTTATAGACTACATTTATTATGGTCTGCAAACAACTTCGTCCAGGAACCAAATCTGTTCTGTCATGCTACCCTTTGAGTGTTTACCACCTGCATGGTTAGCAGTACCATTGTCATAAGTTGAAGAAGGTCCATTACAGCCACAACCACAAGCGGGTCCAGCACCTACGAGTTCTCTCATCTCTCTTGCTTCCAGAGCATTCTGTGAAAGCGAATTCATCTTTAATGATTTCATAATTAATAAAATGGTTAAATTAGTAATAACGGTTTGATTTTTTAATGCCAAACTTTCTGCACTTTGCAGATATAAACTCATTGCAATTGCGCTGCAAATTTAGGCACTCTTTTTCTTTAAACAAAGGAAAAAACGTTGCAAAACAGAGTTCTGCGTTACAAGGCCATATTATAGTTAAATTCCTATTCTACAGGTGATTGCACATCTGCAACGCTATTGCGCAATGCATTTTGAGACGACTGGCAAGCGCCTACGGATTAATAAACACGCTCATTACTAGTTCACGTCCACGAATGTGATTGACAGAGGTACTGCTGGTAAGGTCGCTGGTGATGACGTATGAATAGGTACCACGGTTTAGCAAATTGTTGAGCGAGAGAGTGAAATCAAGACGCTTTGATTTGTAACTGGCTTTGATGTCGGCCAAGAAGAAGTCTTTGTAATTACCACTGGTAATCTCGTTGCGGTAATATTCGCCCCGAAGGTCAATGATGAACGGACTGACAGGAATAACGATGGAGAGGTCTTGCTTCCAGCCGTCAATCTTTTGCACATAATCCATCGATCGGATTTTGGCTTTGCATTCGTCCGTCACTACTCGACCAATTCCAAGCAAGTTCGGTTGGTTCTCGCTGCTCCGTCCGTTCATACGGTCCTGATTGAACGTGAGACCATAGCGCAGGTGCATGTCCTTCCAAAATGAGAAGTCGAGACCTGTGCGGATGTTGAGCATCCGACTATTATAGTCGGTCATTATCCCGTTTTGAAGCATCGAGGCATCGCTATTGAGATACAAGGCACGAAGATTGACAACACCATTCCAAAGGTTGATGCCTTTACTGGCTATCAGGTTGGCTTGCCAAGAGTCCGACTTGCTTTCCTGCTCTACAGCAGAGAGGATGATATAATCGCCCACGAACTGGCGTGTCGGTGTATAGGGCGAAGCGCTGAAAGTACGCGATACGGTCAAGATGGTGTGCAAGGCTTTCAGCGCATCGTTATAGTTGATGCCGCCACGGATGGCCTGCGTATGGCTGTGCTGATATCCCGCATAGCCTCGATTAATATATTGGAAGTCCTGCAATATCAGTGAATGGTAGAAACGATTAGCATCCAAAGGCTCCACAGAGACAGAACCTCCCAATAAAAGACGCAGGCGAGGTGTGACATACCACTTGACACTGAGGTCTGGCGAGATTTGAAGACCCCTGTGAGAGGGCAGGCCTAAGCCAGAGAAATATTCGTAGATGTATTCTATTGTGGGGCTAAATTCCACGCTGACATCATGCGTCTTGTAAGTCAGATTCGGTTGCGCGTATAGCCGGACGAAAGAGAAACAGCTGTTATCCGCCAACAGTCCGATGGTGTCGGGAAGTCCTGTTAAGTCTGACTCTATACGGTGCAAAGCTGCATTCACACCCGCTTTGAGCGAAAGGCTGAAATGCCCAAGTTTAACGCCACCCATAGCGTAGGTATCGGTACCGTATTGTTGACTACTGACGTACTGATGAAGTGAATCTACAGACAAAGACTGCGGACGGCTGATGATGCGGTTATTGGAATAGAACGACACAAGGCGGTTGCCGTACTTGCGAATGATATACAGATTGTCCTTAATGTCGTATTCGGGCTTGCGGGCAAACTGGTTGTGGTTTGCAGTTCCCATTTCGTTAAGCCACAAGCGGCTCCAAGTAAAATCGCCCGACAGCAAATTCTTCAGATATTGATTGGTGCTGTTGCGCTCATACTTCACCAGCGCATAGAGTTCGTTATCCTTTTGCAGATAGTCCTTGTGATTGTCGATGATGCGGTTTCCATAGGGAAGGAAATACTCGGTGCGCCTTTCACCCTCTGCCGTCTCGCGGTTGTTATTATAGATTACCTGTATGTTCATCTGCGACGACTCACTAAACCGTTTCAGGGTGTTGAGCGTGACTGCATGGCTGCGATTGAACAGGGTACGGCTTTCGGCAAGGTTGGGTGTCGTAGGCGGTGACAGTTGGATATAATCACCACTACTTTCCGAATCATCGAAATTAAAAAGACTCGTTGTTTCCTTGCTAATATCCTGTCCCATATTATTGGTTTTGTAAGTGAGCATGGTCTGGTAATCAGACTTGAGGCGTAAGCCAAAACCCTCGAATTTCCATAATCCCGTGCGATGACTGATGCCGACCCCGCCATTGAACGATGTTACCCAATGGTTTTTGGCTCCCTCTTTCATACGGATGTTCACTGCAGCCTCGTCGGTATAAGTGAAATCCTCCAGCACACGGATGGGCTGGTGATTTCTCATGACCTGCACAGAACCGACATCCGCCTGCGGCAGAGAATTGGTAGCTACACCATATTTGTCACCCAACATATCCAGCCCCTCAATATAGAACTTGCTAATGGGCTTACCCTCGTATTTAATTTGTCCGTTCTGCTTGTTCACCTCAAAGCCGGGGATACGGGAAAGTACGTCGCCAATGTTGCGATCATTTTGATCGGAAAAGGTCGCCACATTGTATGTCAATGTGTCACCATGCTCACGCACTTTACTTGCCTTGACAGTCACTTCCTTCAGGGCTATTGCCTCTTCCTGCATCACTATTCGTAGTGATTTTTCGTTCGAAAGGTTGTGAATACGCTGTTTTCTGAAACCAAGCATCGAGACTTCAAGATAGCTTTCAGTTTCCGCTTCGATGGAGAAAAAGCCTTTACTATCGGTCTTGCAGAATCCTATCATCTTATTTGTTGCATTGCTACGTACTTGAACGATAGCTCCTGTCAGCGGATCATCGTTCCTGTCGGTGACAATTCCCGTTATCCGCATCTGCGCCAATGCCATGAGCGGAAGAAGACTGTATAATATAATTATAAGGCAACGTCTCATTCCTATTTTGACTATTCCAATTCTATATATGGCTCTGCTGGTAAGACTTTATTCGCCCGAGGTATGGTTCTTGGGCGATTCTTGTACTTTAGGAATTTCTCTCTCGTCATGTGATAGTATTTTTCATCACCCCAATTATAGAATGTTACGGGATTAATGCCATCTTTCTTAATATTGATAGCAGTGAGTCTGATAAAGTCGTTATCAGCCGTCGCCTTGAGAATAAGACCAGGTAAGCCGCCAAGTTTCCAAGGACCAAGACTAACAGGAATTTCTTCAGTAAACCAAACATCCCAAACACGCCCTCTGAATTTTGTTGTGGCTTTATGGCATTCTAGTCCCAAGATTGTCATTACAGAATCCATATTAATAGTCCATTCTTGTTGAGGAATATCTTCCTCATAAGTATAATAGGCATCCGAATAACGGCTATAAAGAGCCAATTTCCCTGTTTTCACATCTTGATAAAGTTTCTCTCTGCTAATTGTGCTGCCTTTTAGCTGCTCAGATTTGCCTGCCTCTTTACTTACTGACGCAAAGAATTCATTCAGAGCTATATCCATTGTTGTATCATCTGTATTCAACAAACTGTCGGTTCTGTTTTGGTAGTAGCTAAAAAACTGATTAGCTGTCTTTCCTGTTCTAAGAATATAAGAATCGCTACAATCCTTCTGCCATGAGTCATATCGTACTTCAAGTATGGCTGGCTCTATTACATGAGTCTCCTGTGCATTAACATTTGATGTCATACAAAGAGATAATATAAACAAGAAAGTATATTTCATATTCATTGAGGTTCTAAATGTACGTCAACTACAAAAAATAGTTGACGTACAAATCACTAATATTTTCTAATCCCAACAGTTCTTCTCCCATAACTCAGCCCATGCATCCCATTGTCTCGGGCCCCAGTTAGCACTCTCATCGCCATTGGCCATTTGTTGGAGTCTTGTACATGCATTACTACGGCCGCCATTTACATTGTTCATCTGAGCCTTGCTCATTTTAAACATTTCTAAATTTTTCATTTTACTTTTTTTTAAGTTATACATAAATTTATTTTTGGTGAGCAGTTTAGGTCGTATCACCACTTGACCCATATATTGTGCACTAATATGCCAGTTAAGAGTTGACTATTTTAATTCTATAATACATATTTCAAGTCTTCTACGCTATATAGTTCTGGGAGTTCCCTACCATTAAATACAATCGTCGGTGTTTTATCTATATGATTCTTCCTACAATATTCATTCAAACCTATATCATTTGAAGCTAATGACACCGTCTTTACTTTTGCTACTTTTCTCAGTTCAGGAATATATTTGTATACCCTTTTGCAGTTCTTGCATTCTGGATGAACAAACAATGTTATTATATTGTCTTTGCCAATACCACCAACGTCTGCATATTTATCATCAACCTCATCGATCGGCCTTTCCTTCGACAAAAGCCAATCAAACAGCTCTTTATTATACAAAGCCGATTCCCGATGCTTAAATGATTCATTCTGACTTGCAACAGATAAATAGTGAATAACGATATACCATGTTACATATGCCACGACACCGGACAATATAAATACAAAAGGAGTCTGAAGATTAATTGTTGTTCTATTAAATGCAAACATAATCGTATCAATCCACACTATTAAATTGATTGCCATACAATACAAACATATCTTTCGGATTACAGCTATCTGATAAATAACAGAATACAGCGTTAAACAACAGCCTACTAACAACAAAAGAAAAGCATACCCCAACAAGTCAGAATTAGCTATCAGGGCAAGAAGCAACTGAGTAGAGAAAAAGAGGAAAGCCAAATCACTCATACGAAAAAGGCCAAAGAGTAGACTTCCTTTCGAAGAAAGCACCTGCTCACAATCTACAATCTTCCCGATTTTACAATATTTTTCCAATGTATCACCTCCATAATCTCTTCTCAACAGAATTGTAGAAACCCAGATTCCCAGAGCTGACATAACAGAATGACATACGCCCCTAAAATCTGGCTGAGCAAAGACTACAAACAAAAATAACAATGTTGCGATAATCAGATATATCTGATAGTCAACAATGTATCCTACAGCATTGCGAAACCATACATTTTTATATATAAAAGTCTCAGAAGTCTTTCTTGCAACTAATACAACGCCTCTCCATTCAGGCATGGCTTTAATTTTATCCTCCTCATTTTCTACGACAGCAAATGCATCTTCACGATGAGGAAGTACCATCACATAGGGATAATCCAATTCTTCAAGATATTCTGGGGGCAATTGATAAACATCATTATCAATATTCAGAGAATCCAATGCGTCGCTGATACCTCTTAAAGTTGTTCCCACTGGAGTATCCAGCAAATGTTTCACTACAGAATTCGGCACCTTGACACCGATACTCTGCAAAAGTTTCTTCAACGCTTTTTTTACTAAACCCATTAGCACACCTTTTATTAATGATTCATAAGATATATATGGTTGCGCTGCAAAAGTAAACAATTTTTTTCCTTAATACTAAGAAATTGCGTTGCAAAAACCGAAATTAAGAAAACATACTGTCCATGCAGCTAACTCTCTACAATACAAACGATTGCATATCCGCAACATCATTGCGCAACGCATTTTGAGACACATAATCAGCCGTTGCTACGAAAAACACCCTTCACAAAAACAGATGAGAATCCATGAACTAATCCAAAAGAATCTAATATATGAAAATAATCGGCATTTTAACTGTTTTGCTATCACATCATACATAAATAGCTCAATACAAGATACTTACACAGAAAGTGGTAGCGAACTACGATTCTCGTAGTTTTATCAGGTCTTCTGTGCCCTTATTGGAACGTTTTCGCATGATTTCGCTCCGATTGAAATCTTTTATATACTTCTAACCTTTCTATCAAGCATGTCTACGACATTTTCAGGCAACCGTTCTCTCATAAAAGAGATAAAAGAGTTATAGTCAGTATCCTTACCTTTATTATCCAACATAAACTCGATGACGTTCATAGCCAAGGTCTCCATCCCAACCTGATCTGCAACCTCATACAATAACTCTGGACCATATCCGTATACTAAACAAGCTGTGTGAGTATCGTCAGACTCCAAATCATAGATACTTATCTGAGGTCTTTCGTCCCATTTTATAGTGTCTCTTTTTTCATTAAGATACTGAGCCAGCCACTCAATGAGGCTCTCGCTTACAAAATATCGTCCTTTTGTGTTAGGAGATACACGGTTATCAAATATAGAATGAAGTATTTCATGAACACAAGACTCATACTTCATATTCTTGTCGAGGATGCAGAATCTGCCCAAAGAATGCCCAGCAAGCCAATTCCCAGAACGGTATAATACACGCAGGATATCCAAATCGCCATCTACAGGTGCTATACTGTCCAGTTTGTTCATTGCCCGTGCTACAGCATTCTTAAGAGTTGGTTTATCTCCTTTCATATTGTAAAAGGTCAATCTCAGATTTCCCGTTTTCATTGTATCGGGCTCAACATAGGTCTTGCTAACAAAAGCTATGTATATTCGGCTCTCTTCATTTCCAGAGGCCTTGATACTTTTTAAGGTATAAAAACTATCTGGTGCCTCCACGAGGATATCCTTAACAAACACATTAGTAGGGAATACAGACTCTTCTTCTGAACAATATGCATAGATCTGAGTCCTGTCATCCTTATTATTTTCTTTAATGGGATCAAAAAAGAAAAAAGTACCCATAACATCATATTCTACCTTAACTCGTGCGACATTCCCTTTCATGACCGTGATGATTTGTTTATCCGAAAAAGGTGCAGAACCGCTTTCGTTCTTATATGTCGTTATGAACGCCTTCTCCTTGTTGTAATAGTCATAAGCTTTGATGTCAGAAGGGGCAAGCATTCCATTTCCTTCTATAGATGGTTCGCCGATTCTCACATTAGTAAAAAGCATAACTGTGTCAGATGACTGATGAGTGTCAAGGTCAAGCTCGACGTGCAGATTCATCATTGAATCGTTACCAACAGATTGGGGCCTCAACGATACCACCATCTGATTACACTCTAGTTTTTGACCATACAATGAAGATGTCATTATTAACGACATCAATAGGTCTACCAGAAGAACTCTCATAAATTGTCTATGCATAGACTCACATGTTTTTTTACGCTCACGCTGCAAAGATAAGGAGTTTGTTCTTTTAAACCAAGAAAATATCACTTTTCTTTTGCCCAACTATTTAAAAAGGAAATACCGCCATTCTAGCAAATCTTCGATTTGCTGTCACCAAACATTTTGCTGCCACCACTCATAAACCACTTATATTTAGCGGTTTATGAATAAAGTGACAGCAAAACAGCAAGTGATGCAAAATAATAAGTATATATACAATTTTCTTTTATTTATGACACTGCTGCTGTTTTCTCGTTTTCAGATAGACATACACAGAAAGCAGGAAGTTCCACCGCATCTTCTGCATCTCACACTCGTCTGGCGAGAGAGACTCGTGCTGCCGTCCAATCAGAAGTTTCTCAGAATAGCACCCTCCTGAGCACAGATACTTGACCCAGCAATCGCGACAATTCTCAATCTCATGAACCGAGGTGGGACGATACAACCTCATCTTTTCCACGTCAATACCGTTACGGATATCACCGATGGCATACTTCTTGTCGTAGGCCAGATGTTCGCAACTGAAAATTTCTCCTGTATCAACAATCGAGAACATGTACTTTCCCGAAGAGCAGGCCCTCAGATGTGTCCTGTGCTTATCGAGTGTCTCAACCTGCTCCCTAATTGACATGCAGTGAACAGGCTGTCCGCTGTCTATGCGACGGATATAATACTCTATCAAGTCCTCATACTGTTTCTTAAACGATTCAAGACGTTCGTCATAAACACATGTTCTGTTAACGTTCCTCGACTTATAGGCAGGTACGGCAGAGAAAGGCATACCCAGATTCTCAAAGTAGTCGTAGACCTTCCACATGCATTCGCAGTCGCTTGGGATGGTCGCCCTCATCTGGAACTTCAAACCGGCATCCTTCACTTTCCGGATATTCTTCAGCACGAGGTCGTTGCTACGCTTCCCATTAGGGAACACGCGATGAGTCGTAAACTCCTCAGGGCCGTCATAGCTGTAAAGAATGTCAATCTGGTGGTTTTTGAAGTATTCAATATTCTCGTCGGTGAACAGCGTTCCGTTGGTTGTTATACCATACCCCACATTCTTGTCTGCGTATTTCTCGGATATATAGTTAAGCACTGCGTCTATAGTGTCCATCCTGAGCATAGGCTCACCACCGAAGAAGTTGAACCGGCATTGCATGTTGTTATTCGTGTGCGCCATAACATAATCAATAATCTCATGGCAATTCTCCGGCGTGATATCACCGAACCCGAAGTTCCCTTTGTTCTGCGCAAAGCAATAGGTACACCTCAGGTTACACTTACCCGAAATCGGCAAAATCACATCCTGCATTGAATATGAATCATCGTCACCTTTTTCTTCATACCTCTGGCAGAAAATCGGGAAGACCTCCAGTACCTCCTCTTCAAGACTTTGGAACTCCTCATCATCAAAGAACTGGCCTTGCCCTGTCAGCTGTGCGAAGAACTGATCGACAATCGTATCCTCCTTCAGGTTCACCACCGTCATAGTTGGAATATGTAGGAGATAGCATTGGTGGTCTCTTTTCAGATAGTAAAAATCACATTTTGATAACACTTTCAACATCATCGTAAGCATTTAAGAGATTCGCCATTCTTTACTGAAATGGCGAATCCCGTGAAAAATACTAAGGTCTCAAGATAACCGGATCGGGGAAATCTACCTTGTAGTTATAGTAACAACAGGCAAACTCCATGTGATTGCAGATGGGGAGAGATTTCTCAACATTAATTCCACCATTGACCTCATTCATCTCGCTCTCATTTAGAATAGCGAAATCTTCTTTCTTAATCTTTTTCATAATTTTAATGAGTTAATAATTAGGGCCTATTTGATGCGCAAGACCATTAGCGCTTATAAAATCATATACTTCTAATCTTTTCAAGCTCGACGTGCAGATTCATCATTGAATCATTACCAACGGATTGGGGTCTCAACGATACCACCATCTGATTACACTCCAGTTTTTGACCATACAATGAAGATGTCACTATTAACGACATCAATAGGTCTACCAGAAGAACTCTCATAAATTGTCTATGCATAGACTTCATATTTGTTTGACAAGACCATGATTTTTTCAAATCTTTCTGTAGATACAGATTCTTTACTTATTACGCTGCAAAATTAGACGGATTATTTCTTTAAACAAAGAAAAAAGTGTCGCAATACAGGGGGCTAAAGAAATGAACCATTTTAATAGTTAATGTATTAGCACACAAATAATTGCAATTATGCAACATTATTGCGCAACGTGTTTTGAGACACAAGTCAACAATCTGAACAGACAAAACAATAGACATTTATCTCTTGCATATATCAAAGATAATGTGTACCTTTGCCATAGATTAACTAAACAACATTGTATTTATGACTCCTAAAGAACTCAGAAACGAACGGTTGGCAGAGCGGATGATTAAGAATCTGAAGCGTCGCAACATGGAGGCTTTCTACTGCAAAACCTCTA
>Ga0310786_10010958_pt1 | contig 11348 bp, 7 predicted proteins | sample AusTroGonzalo_MG_FD_203881 | JGI IMG/M metagenome (GOLD analysis project Ga0310786, IMG submission 203881) | Bovine rumen microbial communities from tropical cattle in Woodstock, Queensland, Australia - Gonzalo_03 (v2) (version 2) | ecosystem: Host-associated > Mammals > Digestive system >... | reverse complement strand
TGGATATCTTGCCACCAGAATAGAGAGGTTCCATCACAGAGACGCTACCTACGAACATGTTCTTAAGTTTCCACTTCATCGTTTGTGAAGGAAAATCCGCATATTGGTTGAGTGTATAACTCCCATCCGCATTCTTCGTCACATCAGGAACGAACGTCCCTGACGACTCCACATAATTATAAATAGGAAGATGTCCACCTTCGATGGTAAAATTACCTTTGGCAGTCGAGTAGAAATCTAATGCCATCAGATTAAACTGCGGATAGAAATTCGCCTTATAGGACTTCATGTCAAAGGAAGTCTGCTCCAATTTCAGTTTGGCAGACGACAATGATTTATTGTATTCAAGTGCCTTGTCAATGCATTCTTTCAGTGTGAGCGTCTGAGCTGTCACGCCTGTAAGGAATCCACCAAACACGAAGGCGATGAGAGGAATCAATATCTTTTTCATTTTACTTTGAAGAACAATGAGTACAATACAGGAATAAATATGAGTGTGATGAGCGTACCCATAAAGAGACCGCCCATGATGGTCACTGCCAGCGAGCCGAACATCGAATCTGGCACCAATGGAATCATACCAAGAATAGTCGTCATACTCGCCATCATCACAGGACGTAAACGAGACTTGGAACTTTGAATAAGCGCCACACGTGGTTCAATGCCTTGTTCTATTTCCAGATTGATTTCATCCATCAAGACGATACCATTCTTGATCATCATGCCTATCAATCCCAACACTCCCACAATCGCCACAAATCCAAAAGGCTTTCCTGTCAACATCACCACAGGGATCACACCAATAATCACCAATGGAATGCAGCAGAAAATGACGGCAGGTTTCTTGTAATCCTTGAAAAGCATCACCAAAATGAGTAGCATAACGACAATGCAGATGGGGAAACCATTGAAAAGGTATTTCATCGACTGGTCACTGGCTTTCTTCTCACCTTCCCATGAGAGCGAATAACCTTCAGGCAATTCAATCTTCTCAATCTCTTTAGCGATTGCTTTACGAGCAGCCTCAGTACCTACCCCAGGACAAGGCGAGCATTGGAGGCGTTGGGTGCGCTGACCATTGTATCGCACCACTACAGGCTCCTCCCATTTGATGTCAAAACCATGCGACACCTGCTTGAGTGGCGTAGTCTGTATCAGGTTTTCTATCACGTCCTCACGCTTCACTGTACCCGTCATCAATTTCTGCATCGTCGAACGATTCAGGAACTGCCCCACATTAGGAATCATTCCAAACACACGAGCATTCTCCAGATTCTCCACATTGTATCCCTTCTCATCAGTACACTTCACATAAATGTTTTCAGGATTGATACCATCATAGAAAGTACCAATCGGCACACCACCCGTGTAAGCCATCATCGACATCGCCACATCACTTCGTGAAAGACCGCTGTTGCGAGCCGATGCCTGGTCATAATTTATACTCAGCACAGGCACTTGAGGCTCCCAATCGGAAGTGGGCAGATAAACCTTATCCGAAGCATCTACAATGGAACGCGCAGAGTCCACCAACTGATGCAATATGGCAGGGTCAGGACCACTGAAGCATGCCTCTATGGGATACTTCTTAAACATCAAATTATAACGCTTAAATTTCACATAAGCATCTGGATACAAATCACTGATTTCCTGCTGCAATTCATCAATATGCTCCACCAAATCCTTAGGTGACTTGAAGTCAATAATCAACTCTCCATACGCTAAGGAAGGTGTGGCGATGGAACGTACCAAATTATAACGAGAAGGAGTACCACCCACAGAAGTCGTGACGTGGGTAACATAATCACGTTTCATCAGCAGTTCTCGAATCTCATCCAAATCATGTGCTGTCTCCGTTGAATTGTAACCCTCTGGCAATTTGTACTCCATATAGAGCTGGTCATATTCCATATCGGGGAAGAAAGCCTGATTGACAAACTTATAACAGAAAGCACTCAAAGCTAACAGCACCACAGCGCTAATAATGGTAGTCTTACGATGCTTCATACCAAAAGTCAGCACTTTCTCCAATATGTCATACGATTTTCCCTTGTAGAGTTCATCTTCTTGCTTTTCCTGTTCTTCTTGTGAAACTTCCACTTTTTTAAACATTCTGTTGCTCATCACCGGTACATGAATCAACGCCAATATCCAACTGAGCAGCAAACTGACAGCAATGACAATAAAGAGGTCACGCACATACACACCTGCCGTATCAGGACTCATGAAGATAGGTAGGAAAGCCAAGATGGCAATGAGCGTTGCACCCAACAATGGCATCGCAGTTTTTTGTCCGATGGACGTCAAGGCTTCCATACGGGGTTTACCCTTCTTCATGTCCACCATGATACCATCCACAATCACAATGGCATTATCCACCAACATGCCCATCGCCAAGATGAAACTTGCCAATGACACACGTTGCAAAGTGCCGTCAAAACCCTTCAATACCAGGAAAGAACCGAACACAATGATCACCAAACTGCAGCCAATGATGTAACCACTTCTCCACCCCATGAAAAAGACGAGCAGCAATACCACGATGGCCACCGACTCCAGCAAGTTGATAAGGAACGTGTTGAGGGCAGAACTAACACGCTCTGGTTGGAAAAACACCTTCTGACACTCAATGCCTGCAGGGAAACGCTTTTCCACATTCTTCACAGCCTCCTCCACTTTGGCACCCACTTTCAGGATGTCATAATCTGGTGAACAAGCGATACTGATGCCTAATGCCTGTATGCCATCACACTTCATCTGATTACGGGTGGTAGCTTCATACGTCTTCACGACTGTGGCAATGTCTTTGATGCGCAATTGGTCATCATCATGTCCCTGAATCAGCATGTTGGCGATGTCATCCACATTATTAAATTTATCATCAACGGCCACTCGCACACGACGATTTCCATTGTCATAATAACCTGCATAACTCGTCTTATTCTGATTGTTCAGTGTCATGATGACTTCTGTCGGCATCACACCCAGATTGGCCATCTTGTCCTCACGCAGTTCGATGTTCACACACTGGTTACGCTTGCCATAGATTTCCACACGACTCACACCATCAATCTCACTCACACTTCGTTTGATCAATTCTGCATAGTCGTTCAGTTCCTTATCGCTCTGTCCATCCCCCTTCAATGCATAGAACATACCATACACATCGCCAAAGTCATCCCTCACCTGCGAGGTCGAGACGCCTTGTGGTAACTTGTGCTGGGCATTTGCCACCTTTCGACGCAACATGTCCCATTGCTGTTCCACCTCATCATTGGGCACTGTGGTAAGCAATTCCACCGTGATGAGACTCAAATCTGCATAACTTGACGACTGGATATTGTTAATGGTCGTCATTTCACCAATGCTCTTCTCCAATGGATCCGTCACCTCCAGCTCCACCTGATGAGCTGAAGCACCAGGATAGGTGGTGATGACCATCGCCTGCTTCACCTTTATGGCAGGGTCTTCCAGCTTCGACATGGAATGATATGCCATTAGTCCGCCCACCACCAGAATAGCCACCAGCAAGTTGATGACTTTACTATTCTCTAATGCCCATTTACTATAATTCATAGTCTCATCCTTGTCAAATTACAACAATCCTCCCACATTCGAAGCGGCAGGTTTCTGCAATATCTTCACCTTTTGGCCATCCTTGACATGATGAACGCCTGATGCCACAATCTTCTCACCCGATTTCAAGCCGTTATCCACTTGCATCGTTCCATCACGTTGAAGACTCGTCACAGTGACAGCACGAGACTTCACAGTACCCGACTTTTCATCATACACAAACACCTTCGTTTTTCCTCCCTCACTCACCACGGCAGATGCTGGCACACTGACAATGCCAGAAGCCTCTTTTCTCGACACGTTAGCATACACAATCGTCGTCATCCCAGGTGTAATTTTCTTGGGGTCAATTTCACCCGTGAATTTCAGACGAACAGTATAGAGCTGAGAAGTATTCGCCTCTTGACTGACACGCCCGATGGTCAATGGGAAAGTCTCATTCCCTGTCACTTCAAATCTACAACCAAAACTGGTGAATTTGTCAATGTTGGCAAAGTCAGATGCACTGATATTGATTTCCACTTCTGTGTCACCACTACCAAACACACTCACTACTGGCATACCAGCAGAGACCGTCTCACCGCTTTCGTGGAATTTCGTCTGCACATAGCCACTAATCGTGCTTCTCAAACGCGTGTCAGCCAATTGATTCTGATGATTGGCAAGTTTCTGCGTAATTTGTTGCAAGCCATAACGAGCCTTGTCATTGTTACTTGCCGTTGTATTGCCTTCAGCATAGAGCGCCATCACACGTTCCGCATCCGCCTTCACTTGCTCATATTCTGCTTGTGTGGCAGCCACTTGCACTTGGTAGTCACGTGCATCCATCACCGCCACCACTTGTCCCTTCTGCACATAATCGCCCTCCTTCACCAATACACGTTCAATCTGACCCGCTACACGAAAAGCCAAATTCACTTCTGAAGCAGATTTTGTTCTACCAGTGAATGTGGTTGCATCCACTTCACCTATCCCTTTTACAGTGAACACATCGACAATGGGTGCTTCTTCTTGAGACGCATCCTTATGACCGCATGATACAATGCCTACAGCCATTAGTAATATGGAAATAAAAGATGATAATTTTTTCATAGTTTGTATGACTATCATTTTATATTTTTACGGATGCAAAGTTAAGACATTGTTTTGAAACAAAGATAGTGTAAAAATCACTACTTTTGTCCTAATTGTATGTTTTAATACATAAATAATTGTTTATTTTGTTGGTTATTTGCATATTTTTTCGTTATTTTGTCCCAAAATCTTCATATTATGAGAGAAGAAAAAGTAACAATTCTTGAATTAGAAGGCGGTGAGGTGAATATCCTCAACGCTGAAAAAGAAAGTGTCAAATTAACAAAGACGGGACTTTTCTTGTGCAAGGCAGGAAGCGTTTCCTTGACCATCGACGGCGTAGAATATCAAATGCACAAAGGTTCCCTCATCGTCTATTTCTCATATAGCACGTTGCACATCAAAAGCCACACCCCCAATCTGAAGGGAACATTGATTGGTGCCAATCTGGAAACCATCCAGCCAATGCTCTACAACGTATCGAACTTCAATGCACTCTTTGTCATCAAGCAGGCACCATACCAATCCATATCTGAGATGCAATTCAAGATGCTGACAGAGCACATCTCATTGCTGAAGGAGGTGGCAGAGAAAGTGAAATTAGAAAAAGAAAACAAGACTGACAATGCAAATCAACCCATCATTGAGATTGCCCACAAACAGGCAGAATTGCTCAGCTATTCACTGATGCTGGAGGTATTGCAATGCTATACCAATGTCACCCCGACAAATCGCTCTTTCTCACGCAAGGATGAGGTGTTACAGAAGTTTGTCACCCAACTCTATCGCAACTATCGCACCCAACATGAGGTCAGCTATTATGCCGAACAGCAGTTCCTCACCACACGCTATTTCAGCACCATCATCAAAGAGTGCTCAGGCAAATCTCCCACACAGTGGATTGCTACAGCCCTGTTGGTCGAAGCACGTAACCTGTTGGCTCACACCAACATGACCATCAAGGAAATCTCTGATGCACTCTCCTTCCCTAACCAAAGTTATTTCGGAAAGTGGTTCAAGAATCTCACCACCCTTAGCCCACTCGATTTCCGCAAGGGATTGCCTGAGAAAAACCGGGAAGATAAGAATTTTATTGATGTGGTGAAACGAGGCATCGACCATTCAGAAGAAAACTTAGAAGTTGTGACGCCATTATCATGACCGTATCACGCGCTCGAATCACACCTGTCACTGTCCGAATCCTTCTGCTCGTTTGGGGGGTGTTCACAGCCATCTCGCTGATGGCACAACCAGCTTATGCACCCGACATCCAAAAGGAGAAGTTAGGGCGTGGATTGGTACTGCTTCGAGATGGTGACAGTTTGGTAGTTTCATGGCGACTACTGGAGGATGAGAACAACGTAAATTTCAACGTTTATCAAGAAGGTAATCGATTGAATGAGCAGAACATAAACACTAAAACCTTCTTCAAGACTTTAGCACCCGAAACAGAGACAGAAATCACACTCTCTGTCATTAAAGACAATCGGGAGTTTCGCTACACACAGACCTATCATCCTGATCTGAAAGACTACTTGTCCATTCCTCTTTCTAAACCTGCTGACGGCACCACACCTGATGGCAGACGCTACACCTATTCAGCCAACGATGCCAGCGTCGGCGATGTGGATGGTGATGGAGAATATGAAATCATTCTGAAATGGGATCCTTCCAACGCCAAAGACAACAGTCACGAAGGCTACACAGGCAATGTCTATATTGATTGCTACAAAATACCTTGCTATTCCCAAGAATCAGCAGAGACATCCACCCCACTTCTTTGGCGCATCAATCTTGGTCCCAATATTCGGGCTGGTGCTCACTACACCCAATTCCTCGTGTATGACTTCGATGGCGATGGGCGTGCAGAACTCATCACCAAAACTGCCGATGGCACCATCGATGGCACAGGTGCCACAATTGGTGATGCCCATGCGAATTGGGTGACCAACGGACGCATCCTCAATGGTCCTGAATACCTGACAGTATTTGAAGGACTCACAGGTCGAGCCCTCCAGACCGTCCCCTATCAGCCTCCACGGGGCGATGTAGCATCTTGGGGTGATAAATATGGCAATCGTTGCGACCGTTTCCTGGCTGCTGTAGCCTATCTGGACGGCAAGCATCCCAGTGCTGTCATGTGTCGAGGTTATTACACCAAATCCTATTTAGCTGCCTACGATTGGGACGGAAAAGACCTTTCTCTCCGTTGGCTCTTCGACTCGCAAAAGTTCCCTGGCTATTCAGGACAAGGCAACCACAATCTTCGTGTGGGCGATGTGGATGGCGATGGTTGCGATGAAATCACCTATGGCGCAATGGCTGTTGACAACGACGGTACAGGGCTTTACACCACCCGCATGGGACATGGCGACGCCATTCATCAATATGCGTTCTATCCCGACAGCACACAACTACAAATCTGGGACGTACACGAAAATCGAAAGGACGGTTCTGTCTTTCGCGATGCCAAGACGGGACGTGTCATCTTCCAGATACCCAGCACATCTGATGTGGGACGTGGAATGGCAGCCGACATCGACCCCACCAACTATGGATTGGAAATGTGGTCCGCTTCCCAACGAGGTTACTTCGATGTGAAGGGCAACCATCATTACGCCAACATCTCCTTTCCTCAGAATAGTGCTGTCTGGTGGGATGGCGATCTCTTACGCGAACTGCTCGACCGTCATGCCGTCCTCAAATGGAACTGGAACACACAAAAGGTGGAAACCCTCAAAGACTTCCGTGCCTCGGGTTGTATCTTCAACAATGGCACCAAGCAGAACCCCTGCCTTTCTGCCGACATGCTGGGCGATTGGCGCGAGGAAGTCATTGTGCGTGACTATGCAAGCACAGAACTGCGCATCTATTCCACCACTATTCCTACAGAACTTTGCTTCCCCTGTTTGATGTTAGACATTCCCTATCGCCTGAGTGTAGCTGCTGAGAATGTGGGATATAACCAACCACCTGAACCAGGCTTTTATTTAGGAAGCGACTTATACAAAAAAAGAAGTGATGCAAGCGCATCACTTCGTAAACAAGTTGAGGTCGATTGATTCTCCCATTTTCTGATAACCACTTGCATTGGGGTGCAACCAGTCGTTCTCGAAGAGGAAATCAGGATTCAGACGGTCAGGTTGATTCGGGTCTCTGGTGTAGGCTTCAAAGTCGATGACACCATCATACTCGCCCGAAGTGCGTATCCATTCGTTCACCATCTGACGTCCCTTCTCGCGCGATTCATTATAATAATTATTACCTTTGAAAGGCATAATCGTCGCACCATAAATCTTGATGCCCTTCTCGTGCGCCAGACCGATCATCTTCTTGAACGACTCTATCAGCTGCTTGGCTGTGGCTTCACCATCTCGTGAACCACCCAAGTCATTCACACCTTCAAACACAATCGCATATTTCACACCTTCCTGCTTCAGCACATCACGCTCATAACGGCTGTTGGCTGTGGGGCCTAATCCACCTCTCAACACACAGTTGCCGCCCAAACCGAGATTCAGCACACTCAGGTTCTTGGTCTTCTTGTTGTTCAAAAGACGCTTCGAGAGCACGTCTGTCCAACGATTCTGACCGTTGGTCGTGGTGCCACGTCCGTCTGTGATGGAGTTACCAATGGCAGCGATAGAGCCAAACTTACTCTGTGGTGCTACCACCAACAAGCTGTTGATGTAGTACCAGTGGGCTGTCTCAACTGCATCCTTGAAATCCTTTGTGTCACCCTTGGCGATGTAGGAACTAGTACGAGAACCAGGGTGTCCCGTCACATCCGTCTGTGAAGCCTTACCAAAATGGATGGTGATGGCCACATTCATGCGAGGTCTCATCTTGAAAGGCGCAGGATCAGACACAATCACCTCACCTGGCTTCATCGTTACGCCTCTCATACCGTTGAAAGTCAGTGGAGTTGACGAGCCTTTGATATCAGAAGAAGCACCCTGAGAAGCAGCCTCTGCCAATTCCACACCTAAAATCTCTGTTTCTTCCGTGTTGAATTCATTCGACAGCTTCAGCGCCACCTCTTTACCACCAAACGAAATCTCCACAATCTGTCGCAACGAATTGCCCGACAGGTAGGGAGCAGGAGCCAAGTTGTGAGGCTCCACCTTCTGAATGGCTGTAGTCCATGTTGCCACATACTGCAGTTTCTTGTCTTTTGCCGACAGCGTCATAGCTGCCATCATCATTGCTACCATCAGCAATACACTTTTTCTCATATTACAATACTTGTTTTTTGATTAAATAAATGATAGATAAATTCTCGTTATTTGCTCTTCAGCCAGAAAGTCATCACACCACCTTCCGTCATTGGAATCAGGAAATCATACTTCACATACTCCGACTCTTGTTTCAGCATGTCTTGCACAATTCTTTCAATCTGCTCATCCGTCAGTTTATCAAGATCAAAGCCTTGAGGATAATCATCTTCAGACCAGCGTGCCATCGACTTTGGATACTGGAAATAGAACGGAAGCTGCCCGTCCTGAACCGCTCCCATGAAAGTCAGTTCCTGTACATCTGGGCTGTAGTCAATGAAGACCGAGTTCTCTTCAGGGAATGCCAGCACACCGTCCAGCATCACACCCACATCAAAGCACTCACCTTTCAGTTCATCCAATATGCAGCGCAACACCAGTCCCTTATACTTGCCTTCCTTCACCATCCTGAGGTGAATCCAATCCATATCCCCCTCCAATTCCTCCATCTCCTCATCGGTCAGCTTTTCAGGTTCCACATCCGCCACGTCAGCCTTCTTCACATAGCCTGCTTCCATAAAACAAAGCTCGTTACGGATGCTCACCTTGTAGAAGTCACCCTCTTCACCCAACACAGCCAACACGGTGCCAGCATAAGCAGGCGCTTCATCACAACTATAACCATCAGGCACATCCTCGTTCGACCACTTCTCCACAACGTCCATCATGTCCGACTCGGAATCCTCTTCCATCCAGATCACACGCCAAGGGCTCTCTGCATCAGCCTCCATGAACACCTCCGTGCTCTCGTCAGCCACAACCCTCACAAACTTTACCACAGTCGGTTTCGCCACTTTCAACGGATTGTCTACCTGTACAGAATCCTCTTCTTCAGAGGTTCCAGTCGTTGTTTGCCCCTTGCAATTCCATAGCAACAAAGACACACAAAGTCCCATTGCCAAAAGCATCATTTTCTTCATATTCGTAAAAGTATTAAATAGTTATTGTCAAATTCTTCTTGCAAAGTAACAACATTTTCCTCAAACCACAAAATCTTTCTGAGAAAGTTTCCCAAATGCTTGTTTGTTTCAGGATTTTATTCGTAACTTTGCGACATCAATCACTTATATTTACTAATCTATTAAATCAGACAAAGAAAATGGCAAAGAACAGATGGCTTCTCATGGCAGCCGCCCTGCTGGTGTCAGCGAGCATGTCGGCACAATTCCCTGGTGGGTTTGGCAACTTCGGTCAGATGGCGAAGCGTCAGGCACAACAGAAGGCAGCGGAGGCTGAAAAGAATTATCAGAAAGGCAACGAGTATCTCGAGGCAAAGAAGTACGACAAAGCATTTGCCGCCTACGAAAAGGCAGCCAACGACGGTCATGCAGGTGCACAGTACAACCTTGCCACCTTCTACATCGAAGGCAAACAGGTGCCACAAGACTACAACAAGGCTGTGGAATTGTTTGAGCAAGCAGCCAACCAAGGCCTGAAGGATGCACAATTCAACCTCGCAGCAATGTATCATCAAGGGGCAGGAATACCCAAAGACGAACAGAAAGCAGAATACTGGGCAAAGGTCTATAAAGATGTCATCAAGTTAGAGCCGAAAAAAGAGGAGATTCCTAACTTCCCCTTCCCTCCCCGACCACAAGAACCAGCCGTGAATGACCCCGATGAAGAGGCATCCTTCCCAGGCGGTCAACAAGAATTGATGGCTTGGCTGTCCCAGAACATGCACTATCCAGAAGAAGCGATGAAGGACAACATTCAAGGCAGAGTCTTTGTCAGTTATGTTGTGAACAAAGATGGAAGCATTGATGAAGTCAAGGTGATCAAATCCGTTCACCCCGTATTGGATGCAGAAGCCATACGTGTCATCAAAGCCATGCCAAAATGGACGCCAGGTAAAAAAGGCGGCAAGCCCGTACGTGTGAACTACACACTGCCCATCAACTTCAAGATGGAAGCACCAGAAGCTACAGAAACAGAAGGAGCAGAGAAGTGATTTGTTCCGATGGCGGCAAAGCATCAAAGAGACGACGGCAAAAGGTAAGAGAGCCGCCGTCTCTTTTTTTGCGCCCCAGTTAGGAAAATTTTGCCGACTAACTGGGGAAAAATATTTCATTAACTTAGCAAAAAAAGAGTAAAGAAAAAAGTTGACGAAATATTTGGAGGACAAGGAAATTTGTAGTTAATTTGCAAATGAAACCATACAGATAGATATATGAGCACCAAGACCATGACCAAGCTGATAGCTGAATACTTCAAGACCCAACCTGTCTTGAAGGCATGGCTGTAGAACAACTCCACCTTTCATTGGGAAAACTGTCTTATTTCAAATGTATAAAAATCACGTGAGTTAACTCAAATTATCAAACGAGTTAACTCAAGCGATGAAATGAGTTAACTCAGCCTATTTCCCTTTCTTTACGAATTCTCCATACGATTTTTTTCACAAGGTCCAAACTTATTCCAATA
>Ga0310786_10010957_pt1 | contig 11349 bp, 8 predicted proteins | sample AusTroGonzalo_MG_FD_203881 | JGI IMG/M metagenome (GOLD analysis project Ga0310786, IMG submission 203881) | Bovine rumen microbial communities from tropical cattle in Woodstock, Queensland, Australia - Gonzalo_03 (v2) (version 2) | ecosystem: Host-associated > Mammals > Digestive system >... | reverse complement strand
TCCAGCTGTACACGGAACACACGTTCGCCTACTCGCGCCACGAGGCGGTGTGGAAGAACTCATCGCCAATGACGGCCGACGAAATCCGCGAGCTGGCGCTCTACTGCGAGATGCAGGGGATCGAGCTTGTGCCCAACCAGAACTCGTTCGGCCACCTCGAGCGCTGGCTCGTGCATCCCGAGTACAACCACCTAGCCGAGCTTCCGAAAGGCGGCGCGATGACTCCGTGGGGGTCCATCAAGAAGGACCCGACCACGCTCTGTCCGACCGACCCCGCTTCGCTCGAGTTCCTTTCCGGCCTCTACGACGAGCTTCTGCCAAACTTCCGCTCGGGGCTCTTCAACATTGGATGCGACGAGACGTTCGACTTGCTGTCGCCGTACGGCCGCTCCGCGGCGGCGGTGAAGGAGAAGGGCGCCGGAAGGGTCTATCTCGACTTTCTCCGCCAGGTCGCGACGCTTGTGCGGATGCGCGGCAAGCGTCCGATGTTCTGGGGCGACATCATCCTCAAGCACCCCGAGCTAGTGCCGATGCTTCCGAAGGACATGATCGCCCTCGACTGGGGCTACGAGGCCGACCATCCGTTCGAGCGCGAGGCAAAGGCGTTCGCGCAGGCGGGGCTCGACTTCTACGTGTGCCCTGGAACGTCGAGCTGGAACTCCCTTTGCGGACGCGTGGAGAACATGCGCTCGAACGTGGAGGCCGCGGAAAAGGCCGGACGCCTCTGCGGCGCGAAGGGCTTCATGATGACCGACTGGGGCGACGGCGGGCACTGGCAGCCCTTGGCGGCGTCGCTGCCGGGCCTGATCCTCGGCGGTACGTTCGCGATGGAAGGGCCCAAGGCTGCGAAGATGAACCTCGAGGACTCGCTCAACGGCATAATGGGCGTCCCGCTTGGCGGCACGCTGCTGCGCCTCGGAGTCCTGTATCTTCGCGGCGGCGCGCTGCGCGCAAACGCGAGCGAGCTCTACCGCATACTCTCGAACGACCACGGCTATTCGCGCCACCCGGGCCTCACGGACTCCATCCTGCACGAAATCTCGTCCCTTGCGCACGGGTGCAGGATGCAGGCGGAGAGATACGCCGGAAGCGGGAACGTGTGGGCGCAGGAGATCGTGTACATGGCGAACTTGGTGGACGCGGCGTGCCATCGCCGCGACGAAGGGAGGCTTCGCGCCCTGCGCGAGGAGCACGGCCGCATTTGGCGCCTTCGCAACCGCGAAGGCGGCTTGACGGACTCCCTGTCTAAAATGCCGCGTTTCTGATGCGTTTGGCGGCTTATTCGTTCCGGCGCATGCGGAGCGCACTTTGCCCTTGCGCCGCGGACAGTTTTTTGGCATAATACACTCACAATAAAAAACGCAAAGGAGTCTCTCCAAATGAAAGCAGCAAAGAAAGGTTTCACGCTCGTCGAGCTTCTCGTGGTGCTCGGCATTCTCGGAGTCTTGATGTCGGTGCTCTTCCCGGCCGTCTCGACGGTGCAGTTCAAGTCCGCCATGACGGCAGTCGGCGTTCGCGGGCGTACGCTCTACACGGCCATCTTCGACGCGAACACCGAGCGCCAGAAGCTCGGCCTCAGCAACGTCTGGCCGCGCACGAACCCCGACTCCGGCAGCTCTTCGGGCGGCGAGCAGAAGGACATCGCCGAGATTCCGTGCAGCAGCTCCGCCCAGTACTTCACGGAGCTCTTCGACATGCAGAACATGAACGACACCAAGAAGTGGGAGCCTTTCGTGTCGAAGGACGCGTTCAAGACCCTCTACGGAAACGGCGTCGAGCCTCCTAAGGGCGGCGTAACCACCCTCGACAAGGACAATGTGACGTGGACCGTGGCTGCGAACGTGCAGGACGAGCTGGATGACATCATCCCCGTCCTTCTGACGCGCAACATGAAGGCGTCGGACCTTGTCAAGAAGTACGACGGCACGAAGGCCACCAAGGTTTCGCTTGGAACTGCCAACGGCGCCAACTTCGACACCCCGTTCTCCACCAAGGGCTTCGTGCTCGTGACCAAGGGCGGCGTCGTCATCAGCGGCGAAGGCGGCCGTTACTGCACGCACCAGATCATCTACAACAAGCAGGCGTTCGAGATCTCCGACGAAGGAGAGGACACCGCCGAGTTCACCTACCTCGCTCCGGACGGCCAGCAGGCTCCGCAGTAAGTTGCTCGTATCGGTAGCGATAGATCTCGCACTCGACCGGCTTTTCACCTACACGGTGCCGGTCGAACTCGCGGGGAAGCTGAAAACAGGTCAGCTTCTCCGCGTTCCCTTTTCTGGACGCATTGCGCGCGGCTTCAGCATGAAGCTGTCGGAGGGCGATTCCATTCCCGGCGCCAAGTTCGCCCTCAAGCCCGTGATGGCGATAGAGGACGAATCGCCATTCTTCACCACAGAGCTGCTCAAGCTCGTCAAGTGGGCCGCGAAATACTACGCGGCCCCGGTGGAGCAGGTGCTTCGCGCGGCAGTTCCAGCAGCAGTGCTCAAGCCGAACGCGCGTCCCAAGGAGCAGCTTTTCGTCGAGCCGGCGAAGGATGCTTCGTCTTCGGGCCTTACCAAGCGGCAGGCAGCGCTTCTAGCCGACATCGTGCGCGTGGACGGCGGATGGCTGAGCCAGCTTTGCGACGAGTTCTCGACATCGCCGGCCACCATCAAGGCGCTTGCGGCGAAGGGATGCGTCGAGATATCCCGCAAGGTTTCTCGTCGCGATCCTCTGGGCGGGAAGGCCCTCATCCGCTCTCGTCCGAAGACGCTGGACCCCGAGCAGACCGCTGCCCTTGCGGCGATCGCGTCGGACGATCCGCGCCCTGTGCTTCTCCACGGAGTCACCGGCAGCGGAAAGACCGAGGTCTATCTGCAGGCGATTGCGCGCGAACTCGAGGCCGGGCGCGGCGCGATCGTGCTCGTCCCGGAGATCTCGCTCACTCCCCAGACGGTCCAGCGTTTCGCGTCGCGCTTCGGGCCGCTCGTGGCCGTTCTCCATTCTGCGCTCTCGGACGGCGAGCGGTACGACGAATGGCACCGCATACGTCGCGGCGAGGCGCGGGTCGTGGTCGGGCCGCGAAGCGCAGTGTTCGCGCCTGTGCGGAATCTCGGGCTGATAGTCGTTGACGAAGAGCACGACTCTTCGTACAAGCAGGAGGAGTCGCCTCGATACAGTGCGCGCGACATGGCCGTCGTGCGTGCGGGGCTCGAGGGCGCGAAGGCCGTGCTTGGCTCGGCGACGCCGTCGCTCGAGAGCTGGCTAAACGCAAAGCGAGGGAAGTACGTGCTCGCGTCTATGCCGCACCGCGCGTTGAACCATCCGATGCCGGAGGTCCGGATCGTGGACATGGAGGAGGAGAAGGCGCGCTCGGGACGCGCGCCGATCTTCTCCGCGCCGCTGATGGACGCGATACGCTCGCGGCTCGACCGCGGGGAGCAGACGATTCTCTTCCTCAACAGGCGAGGCTACTCGACTTCGTACACATGCCCAGAGTGCGGCTACGTGGAGGAATGTCCGGACTGCTCCGTGGCGTACACGTACCACCGCGTGGACGACTGTCTCAGATGCCATGTCTGCGGCGGCTGGAAGCGTCCGCCCGACAAGTGCCCTGAATGTGGCGCGCCGTCGTTCCGCTGCCGCGGCATCGGCACGCAGCGCGCCGAGGAGGCGCTTTCCAAGTGCTTCCCGAAGGCGCGCATCCAGCGCATGGACGCCGATTCCGTGTCGCGTCGCCATTCGCACGACGAGATTCTCTCGCGCTTCCGCGCAAACGCGATCGACATCCTGATAGGCACCCAGATGATAGCGAAGGGGCTCGACTTCCCGAACGTCACGCTTGTCGGCGTGCTCAATGCCGACTCGTCGCTCAACCTGCCGGACCCGAGGGCGTCCGAACGGACGTACCAGCTCCTCGCGCAGGTGTCTGGACGGGCGGGCCGCGCCGAGCTGCCGGGGGAGGTGTACCTCCAGACGTTCAACCCCGACGCGTCGGCTGTCCGCGCCGCGGCGTCCGATGCGGGATACGTGCCGTTTGCCGAGGTTGAGCTTGCCGAGCGCGAGGCCGCGAAGCTCCCGCCGTTCTGGCGGCTGGCCACTGTGAACTTCAAGTCGAAGGACGAGTCGCTCGCGGCTGGCTGGTGCGCGATGTACGCGAAGTCGCTTCAGTCCTACGCCGCGAAGCTTTCCGGCGCAGCGCAGCTGCTTGTCGGCGATCCCGTGCCGGCCGCGCTGGAGAAGGCTGAAGGGTGGTTCAGGCACCAGATCGTGCTCCGGTCGAAGTCCCCGCAGAGCATTGTGGGCGCCTACCGCTGGATCGCCGCGGTGCGTCCGGTGCCAAATACGGTCCGTCTCGCACTTGATATGGACGCCGTGAACTTGCTATAATATCAGAGGTTTCGGCGCAAACAGGAAGACGTCCGGGGCCATGGCGGAAACAAACGGAAAACAACGGCGGGAAAATTGCTTTCGGTATCACATCTTTCGTTCGCCTATTCTGGCAAGGACGTAATTGACGACCTCACGTTCGACGTCGCCACGGGGGAGATTGTGGCCCTGTGGGGCCCGAACGGCGTGGGCAAGACCACGCTCGTCAAGATCCTTGCTGGAATATACCTTCCAAGGCGCGGGCGCATTGTCGTAGACGGCGTGGACTCGTCCGACTCCCCGCTTCGCTACCGCAGGCAGCTCGGGTACATGGGCGACGCGTTCCCGCTCTACGACGACATGACGGTGAAGGAATTCCTCTACCATCGCGCGAGGCTCAAGGGCGAGAAGATCATTCGAATCCGCTACCGCGTGCGAGAGGCCTGCGACGACTGCAACCTCGGCGACCTGATGAAGACCTCGATACGATTCCTGTCGCAGGGCCAGCGCAAGCGCGTTGCGCTTGCCGACGCGATACTGCTCCGTCCGAGGCTGCTTCTTCTCGACGACGTTGTCGCTGGCATTGACGAGGAGTCCCGCAATGCGGTCGTCGCGGCGCTCAAGGCCGTTTCCGCGACGTCGACCGTGGTCGTGACGGGACACGAACGCGAGTGCCTGTCGAAGTTCGTAACGCGCTTCATGGAGTTTGAGTGATGCGAGCCGTGCGACTGCTAGCAATGCGGACTTTTTCGTCCTTCGCGACCTCGTTCGGCGGGGCGGTGATCGCGCTGTTCCTCGCGGCGTCGGCGTCTAACTTCGCGTGGCTCCTGCGCACTGGCGAGGGCGGGATGTCACCCGCGAGCGCGATATGGGTCCTCGCCGCGGCCCCGTTCCTCCCCGTCCTCGCGGCGGCTCTAACGATGCGCGCAATCGCGGAAGAGCGGCGCAGCGGATCGCTGGAGCTGCTGATGTCCACTGCCGTGCGCGAGCGCGAGATAGTCGCCGGCAAATTCATCGGGTCGTATGCGGGGCTCGTCCTGTCGGTCGCGTTCTATCTTGCGGTCCCCGCGATGCTTTCGCTGTTCTTCGACTACAAGTCCGGACTGGCGAGCGGAAGCTATTCGCTCGCCTTTCTCGCCCTGGCGCTCCAGGGCGCGCTCTGGTGCGCTGTTGGTACGGCGAGCTCTGCCTGCACCACGCATCCGGCGATAGCGTTCACCGTCTCGGTTGTGGTTTGCGAGGGCATTCCGCGCGCGCTCCATTCTGCTGCCCTCGCGTGGCTTCCGGCGTACAGGTCTGCCGTTGCGACGTACCTTCCCGAAGCGCATGTGTATGACATGGCTACGGGCCTGGTCTCGACGTCCGCCGCGATCTCGTGCGTCATCTGGACTGGCTTTGCGCTTCTCTTCGCGTCCAAGCAGGTCGCGTCCCTGCGCTTCAGGCACCGCGGCTGCAATGCCGTGAAGCTGTCGTCTTTCACGGCGGTGGCGCTTGCCGTAGTGTTTTCCGTGCTTGCGACCGTCCTGGCGCGCCGGCTCGACCTGTCCGTAGAGCTCGCCCGCCCCGAGTCGGGGGAAACCGTCTCCCCGCGCCTCTATTCGCTTCTCGAGAACATGCGCGGCGACCTGAAGGCGGTGTGCTACATGCCCCGCAGGAGCCCAGCCTTCCGGTCGGCCTCGCGACTCCTGCGAGTCATGAAGAACGTCGCGCGCGGTGCGGCAGGTGCTGAAGTCCAGGTTGAGTTCGTGGATCCTCGCTGGGACCTCGCCCGTTCGTCCCGCCTCTCGCGCGAGGGGGTGAAGGAGGGCTCGATCGTCCTTTACAGCGGACGCCGCCGCGAATTCGCCCTGGCGAACGGAGGCGAGGACGCGCTTGCGGCCGCGCTTCACCGGCTTCTTGTGCCGATGCGCGAGCGCAACGTATGCTTCACCACCGGGCACGGCGAGGCGGATCCGGAGTCGTACGATCCAGTGAGCGGGTTTTCCGACATCGCGCGAGAGCTTGTGCGCAACGGCTATACCGTGTCCAAGCTCGAGCTCGCGGCGCTTCCCGCTGTCCCGAGCGACTGCTCGGTCATGGTGATGGCCGGTCCGCGCGATCCGCTGCCGCGCGTCGAGAACGAGCTGGTCGACTCCTGGCTGAGGCATGGCGGGCGGCTTCTCTACCTGGCGCACCGCGCTACGAAGGCGCTTGACCCGTGGGGCGCCGTGGTCTCCGGGAAGACGGCCGTGCCGGTGCGCACGTCGTCCGGCGAGGACACGGTTCTTGCGCCTTCCCGCGACCATCCTGTGACTGCGCCGCTTGCCGGCGGGTCGGTGGTGCTGGACCTTCCGCTTCTCGTGCATCCTTCCGGCGCGTCGTCAGAAGGCGATTCCGCGGCGGACCGCATAGTGTTCACGCCTCTGCTTTCCGTGCGCACGAACGAGGTCGTTGCGGCGGCGCTGCAGCGCGGCGTGACGGCGAAGGACATCGCGCTTCGCCCGACGCGCATCGTCGTAGTCGGGAACGATTCGTTCGTTATGAACGGCGCGCTCGGCGAGAAGGGCGCCGCGAATCGCGACTTCTTCCTGAACGCGGTTTCGTGGCTCGCCGGAGTTGACTCCGCGTCGGCCGCAAGCGCCTCGCCCATGCAGCTCCATCTCGGGATGGCGCGCGAGTCGTACATTCCGTTCGCCGTGGCGTCTGCTGCCGTCTATCCGCTTTTCCTGTTCTTGCTCTTCGCTTTCGCCGGAAGGAGGCGGCTTAACCGTCCATGAGCAACCGCGGCGTCATATTGAGGCTTCTCCTCGGCATATTCGTAATCTCCGCGGCGCTGTGGGGGCTGCGGATACGCTCGTCTGCCGTCGCCGCGTCGGAAACCCGCACGACGCTCGCCGACTTCGAGCCTTCCGACGTCACGGAGATCCAGATATCGGCGCAGGCCTACACGGTGACGGTTGCCAGGGCTTCTGCTTCGTCCCGCTGGCTTATGAGGCTTCCGGATGGCGACGCCGCGGCCGATCCGGCCACCGTTATGAAGCTTGTCGACTCGCTTGCGTTTTCGCAGGTGGGCGACGCCCTTTCGTTCGAAGAGCTGCGAAAGCTCAACCTCGCGCCGGCCGACTTCGGGCTTTCGCCGCCGGTCGTGTCGATATCGCTGGTCTCTTCGGACAAGGGCAAGAAGACGGGCGTCTCGCTTGGGCTCAAGAACTCTTCGGGCACGGAGGTGTACGCGATGGCGCAGGGGGCGATGAGCGTCTTCACGCTGCCGGCCGCCGTTGCGTCGGCCGTTCCCAAGTCTGCGGACGGCTTCCGCCCGATGCGCCTGCTCCCGTTCGAGCCGTCACTTGTCACCGCGCTCGACGTGCGCGTTCCGGACGCGGCGTTCGTGAAGCTCACTCGCACCGCGGGATCGTGGCAGCTGAAGTCGAGCGACTCCGCACCGGCGCTTCCTTCGGCGGTGTCGGCGCTTGTCGGCGCGCTGGCCGGCGCGAAGATACAGGCTTATGTCGACACCGGATCGCCGATTCCCGTTTCCAAGCTTGCGACCTACAAGATCGAGCCGGACAAGAGCCTGCTCGTGACCGTGTACGGGCCGGGCGAGTCGGCGCAGATCGTGTTCGGTGATTCGGTGGAAGGCGATTCCGTCTATGCGCTCGTGCAGAACGGCGGGGCGGTCGTGAAGGTCCCTGCGTCTCTAAGGGCCGCCTGCGCGGTGCCGCCTGGATCGTTCCGCGACACGCGGCTCTTCCCCGTGGCCGAGTCGCAGGTGGACTCGTTCACGGTTTCGTCGTCGGACGGCGTGTGCATCCTCCGTCGCGAAGGCGACGCGTGGTCGCTCGAGTCGCCAGTCGTTGCGCCTGCGAACCAGGAGAGGGTCACGGCGTTCATACAGCGGATGCTCTCCCTCGACTCGTCTGCGACGTCGTCGGTTCCGGCCGATGCCGTGACAGTGAAGATCGGCGGAGTCTCCGCGGCGCTTCCCGCGTCGCTTCCAAGCGCGGAGACGCTTGCCTCGTTCCACACGCGCACGATGCTCGCCCTTGGCGCGCAGGACATCGTGAAGGTCACGGTTAGCGGGCAGGACGCGCCGCCTGTGATCTGGCCGGCTGTTGCAGGCGAGCCGCTGCCTGGAGCGGTGACCGAGGCGCTTGCGAACCTCGTTGCCGTGTCGGTCGTGAACCTTTCTGCGTCGCCCGAGGAGCTCGAGAGGTTCGGCCTTGCAAAGCCATACCGCACCGTGGCGATAGACCTCAAGTCTTCGGACTCCATACGCAGGAACCTGGTGGTCGGCGCGGCTCTTGCGGACGGCTCGCGGTACGTGATGCTCTCTGGCGCCGCAACGGTGTTCACGCTGTCGCCATCGGCTCTGGCGGCTTTCGGGATGTGAAGTCAGGAAGGGGGAGGCGAATTGCTGTACGCGTTGAGAAAGCTGATTGCGTTCGTGTTCCTCGCGGGGATGTTCTGGTTCATATACCAGGACCTCGACAACCTGAACAAGCCGTGGTTCATGCATGCCCTCGGAATGATAGCCATTCTCTTTGCGCTGTTCTGGCTGCTGATACCGACGGTCGTCGTGCGCTTCAGGATCCGCCACCGCCGCCTCCAGAACGAGGAGCGCTACAGGCAATGGCTTGCAGATGGCGGGCTTTCGACGATCCGCGAACGCCCGGCCAGGAACGCGCGCCTCGCGCTCGAGCCAGGCGAGCTTGCCCACTTCCACGAAAAGGGTACGCTGTACATCGACATTTCGTCTTCGCAGGGCGTTCTCGCCGAGGGGCAGCCCGCCCGCCCCGTGGGGCGTCCGAGCGACGTTGCGTTCCCCGGGTTCAGGAGGAAGTGCCGCATTGCCCAGCGCACGCACTGCTATTTCACGAGCCGCCGAGTCGCGTTCGCAGGAAAGGACCTCGACTTCGGGATACCTTTCGAGAAGCTCCGGTCTTTTTCGGCCCAGCCCGGTGGAATCGTCTTCGAGGCGGACATCGGCTCCTCCAGTGAACGTTGCGCTTTTACTTTCCACAATCCGCTAGTTGCCGCGGACATCCTGCGGTTTGCAAAGGAGGGAAAATGAGCAGCTCCGCCAATGCGGTGGACATTTGCTGCGTCTCGCGGACGTTCGGCTCCGTGAAGGCGGTGGACGGGCTTTCGCTGACGCTCGCCCCTGGAGAGGTGATGGGCTTTCTCGGCACAAACGGCGCAGGGAAGACGACTACGATCAAGATGGTCCTGGGGCTCATTCCCCCGACGGAGGGCGTGGTCTCGGTGTTCGGCGGAGACCCTTCGCGGGCTTCGGTCCGCGCGCGCATCGGCTACATGCCGGAAATCGCGTACTACTACCCGTACCTCGACGCGCGAGAGCTGCTTTCCTTCTACGGCGGGATATGCGGGCTCGACCCGGGGGTGGTGAAGCGCCGCACGGGCGAACTGCTCGAGGCCGTGGGGCTCGCCGAGGCGGCGAAGCGTCCGCTCAAGACATATTCCAAGGGCATGCTACAGCGCGCCGGAATAGCGCAGGCGCTGCTGAACGACCCGGACCTGCTCGTGCTCGACGAGCCGTTCACCGGGCTCGACCCGCTCGCCCGCATCCACTTCCGCGAGCTGATGCGCTCGCTGCGCGCGAAGGGCAAGGCGATCTTCTTCTCCTCGCACGAACTCGGCGAGACGGAACTGCTGTGCGACAAGGTCGCCATAATGAAGCAGGGAAGGTGCGTCTACCAGGGGCCGGTGAAGGACATCGCGGGAGACGGCGGCACGAACCTCGAGCGGCTGTTCCTCAAGAAGCTGGAGGACGCTAAATGAGGACTTTCCTCCGCCAGGTCCGCGCGCTCGTGAAACTGTCGTTCATCGAGCTGTGGCGCCGCAACGACATCTTCGCGATGTTCGTCCTGGCGCTCGCGCTGATGGTGCCGCTTTCGATGTCGACGCCGTTCGGCGCAAAGGGCGCGACGCGCTATCTCGACGAAGCCGCCCTGCTGCTCGTGTGGGCGTATTCGCTTTTCATCTCGCTGGGCACAGGCGCTCGCCTGTTCCCGCCGGAGTTCGAGAGCCGCACGGTGTACACGCTTCTCGCGAAGCCGATTTCGCGGGGCGCGCTTCTCGTCGGCAAGTTCGCCGGTGCGGTTGCGGCCTCCTGGTCTGCGCTCGCGTTTTTCTACGCGATGTTCGCAGTCGCGTCGCTCATGCGCGGCGGGTTCGGCTACGGCGCGGACTTCGTCCAGGCGTTCGTCCTGCACCTCGCGTTTTCCGCGCTCGCGGTCGCAGTGTCGCTCTTGGGCTCGCTGCTTGTGACGCCGTCCGCAAACCTCACGCTTTCCTCGATCGCGCTTGTGGCGATGTTCTTCTTCGGACGCCGCCTTCCCGCTTATGCCGACACCGTCTCGGCTCCGCTTTCGTGGCTCGTCAGGGCTGCGTACGCCGTCGCGCCGCACGCCGAGTTCTTCGACATGCGCCAGCGCGTAGTGCACGGCTGGGGCGGCGTGGAGTGGACGGTCTTCCTGGCGGTGCTCGGGTACGCCGCGTTCTACGTGGTCGCGCTGCTGTCGCTTTCGGCGGCGGTGCTCAAGAGGAAGAAGCTCTGATGAAGGGGCTGTTTCCCGTTTCCGCGCTATGCGCCATAGGCGCCGCGTTCGCAATCGGCGGCTCGCCTTCCGAGAAGATGCCGCAGATGGCGTTTGGCGGCGACGCTCTTTCCGTGGCGTTCGGGGGCGCGAAGACGGCGATCAGCGACGCCATGTTCCGTCAGGCGGACAGCTATTTCCACGGCGGAGTTGACATGGAGTGCTCCTGCCACCACCACCACCACGACATTGACGAGCACGACGGCGATTCCGGAGATCGCGACCACGAGCACCATGATCACGATCATGGCCAAGACCACGGAGAGCACGATCACGATTCGGACGGCGGCTGGGATCCGTGGGCGTGGATAAACGAGCGCGTCCGCGCGCCGGAGGTCGAGCGTCACCTCGAGGGAGAGAAGGCGGTCGAGCTCATGCCGTGGTTCTGGGCGTCTGTAAAGGCGAA
>Ga0310786_10010956_pt1 | contig 11349 bp, 4 predicted proteins | sample AusTroGonzalo_MG_FD_203881 | JGI IMG/M metagenome (GOLD analysis project Ga0310786, IMG submission 203881) | Bovine rumen microbial communities from tropical cattle in Woodstock, Queensland, Australia - Gonzalo_03 (v2) (version 2) | ecosystem: Host-associated > Mammals > Digestive system >... | reverse complement strand
GATAACAATCTTCAGTATAATCCAAATGATCTTATTACTGAATTACTTGCGATTAACACAGTCAACCCAATGTCTGCGTTAAATCCAATGATTGAGTTACATGAACGAGAAGAAGTATCTAAGCAAGGTTTCTCAGGTGTTAACAATGATCGTGCTTATTCAAGAGAACGTAGATCATATGATGATTCTATGGTTGGTAAGACAGCGTTATCATCACCAAACTCAGGAAACGTTGGTATTAAGCGTCAATTAGTTGCAGATCCTAAGTTAGAATCTGTAAGAGGATATACATCAACCAAGGGTATAGATGATCAGTATAATGACTTCCAGTTAGCATCATTCTCTGAGTTACTTACATCAGGAACTGTATCACGTGATGATGCGATTCGTACTGCAATTGCGACATCACAGACAGGTCATATTGTATCAACTGAAGGAGCTCAACCAACATTAGTATCGAACGGTACTGATGAATGTGTTCCATCATATCTTACAGATGAATTCTCAGTTGTAGCAGAAGAAGATGGTAAAGTCTTAGAAATAGCAGATGGATATATGATTCTGAATTATAAGACTAAAGGAAAGAAAGCTGTTCATATCGGAGACAGATACTCATTCAACTCAGGATCCGGTTTCTATGTTAATAATAAACTCGTACCGAATGTATCAACAAATGATTCATTCAAACAGGGTGATGTATTAGCATATCATGAGAAATTCTTCTCTAAAGGTAACGATGGAGTTGTAAGAATGAACATCGGTCCTTTAGCAAAAGTCGCTTTCTATGGATTATATTCATCTTACGAAGACGCTGGTATTATGACTGCGAAAATGTCTAAGAAGTTATCTACGACATTATCAATGATGCAGTTAACAAAGATCAACGCAACTGATGATATCGAATCGATTGTTAAGGTAGGAACTGAAGTTGAAATCGGTGATCCTTTAATTGTATTCGGTATGGGTGATACAGGTGATAAAGCTGTAGACAACTTCCTCAAAGCATTCGGTGGAGAAGATCCATTAGAAAGTGCTAAGAGAATTGTTAAGAGTAAGCACGCTGGTAAAGTCGTAGATGTAAGAATGTATACGATTAAGTCTAACGATAAACTTTCACCTTCACTTGCTAAGATATTCAATGAATACTACAGAGAGAATACAAAGAAAAGAGCAATTCTTGATAAGTATGATAAACATGATAATGTATACAAACTCGGTACATTATATCAGTTACCAACTAAGCCATTAAGTGGTACATCAATCAAAGGTATAACAGCTGATGTTATCGTCGAAATATATATAGAACATGAGGATGACGTATCCGTTGGAGACAAGGCTGTTGTATATGGTGCTTCAAAACAGATAATATCTGAAGTAGTACCAGAGGGATTAGAACCTTATTCTGAATTCAGACCTGATGAAGAAATCAGTATGATAGTTTCTTCAGGTTCTGTTATGAAGAGAATGATTCCTTCAATCACAGTTTTAGCCGGAGCTAATAAAGTATTATTAGAGGCTAAAAGAAAAATGAAGGAAATGTGGGAACAAGAGTAAATGTAATTATGGTGGCCGCAATGCGGCCACCATAATCATTTATTTAGAATTCTTCTTTCTTCTTACCGTTATAATGTCCACGCATTTCTTTGAACTCTTTACCGGTGAGATGTAATCCGGATATATCCATTATACCCGAACCACGATATTCATCATACAATTTTTGCAGATGATTGTACTTAATCGGAGTTCTGTCTATATTCCAGATATCTACATGATGATCGAATGGACAATTCCAATACATCTTACATCCGTGATAATGTCCATGTACATTTAATTCTGTATCATGTTCTTCTGGCATATGTGTGAATAACATGTTATTGAATATAAATCCATTATCATAGACTTCTTCAAAACCACAGTCTTTATATACCTGAAGATCGAATGCATCATTATTTCCTCTGATAAGAATCTTCTTACATGATATCTTCTTCATTACAGAGATTAACTGTTCTGGATCATCCATTTCATCATCAGTTAAATCTCCCATATGAATTAGGAATTTATATGTATGAAGATTTGAGTACATATTGATTATCTTGTCGAAATTGTCACGCTTAAGGATATTGCCATTGTTAATGTTTTCTCTATCCTTTAACCATAAATGCCAGTCTGCTGTTAAAACAATATCTTCTGGATCATGATTAAAGGATACTTTGATATGGTCTTGTATCATGTAGATACCTCCTCACATTTATTTTATTTTAGTTTGCAAAAAATAAAAAATAAAAACAAAAATCAAACCTTTCGCATAATATGCCAGTTTGATTTTTTGCGTAAGAGAGACCGGCGCTAAGCTGCAGTCTCTCTTACTATTGTTAATACAGGGGGAATCTTGATGGGGATTACTTCCAAACAGATGCTGTTCCCCTTACGAGTCTAGCGTTCATGTTCATTACTGTCTTGAAGAACTCGAATCTGTCATCAGGGATGTCGAGGAATGTGCACATGAGTCTGATGTCTTCCTGCATGTACATGAAGCGCTCGTAGTTGCATGTGATGTTGTTAGTAGCTGCTCTAACGTTTCCCTTTGCGATTTCATACATTGGGATGATGTTGTAGCCTAAACCTGTACCATCACTTGCAAGAATGTCGAATGCTACACGAAGATCCTGCTTTGGGTTGCTGTCCATTTTCTCGTAAAGGCGAGTGTTGATAAGTTCATCGAAATGTCTCATAATAATACCTCCATAGTATTGAATTGAGTTGTTGTTTATCGTTTATCATGAATAACCATTTCTGATTATTCACTATAATAATATATATATGGATTTTAGAAAAAATAGAAAAAAAGAACACCTCCCGTAGGAGGTGTTCAAAAGGGTGATTATGAAGGTTGATGATTATTCATCATCTTTGCTGTCTTTTTCGTCCTTTATCTTAGGAACTGTGAAAAACGACGGATTTGTGTCAGGAGTGATCATTGGAGCTGGGCGTCCATATATAAAGCTGTTGAGTGCTGGGTTTGTCTTCATTTCACATATTGAAACAGCTCCAAAAATCATCTCAGAAACAGCCTGACGAGGGTATCCCATTATTCCCACATAAAGGTTCATAAGAGGAAGATGCTTCTTTATAAGATCAACATTGTCGTAGATAACATCGAAGATGTTATCATTGTATGGTCTTTCGAGGATATCAGAGAGTATCTTAAGTACCTTCTTTTCTTCTTCGTCGAGCGTGCCGTAGATCTTTGAATCTTTGAACCATTCACCGATCTGGATTGGGGTTGGTTTTGACATAATAATTACCTCCGTTTGATTATAAAATTTAGATGTTGTTTATAGACATTCTTGCGTCTGTCCATAGAAATAATATAAATATTCAAAAATAAAATATTTTATTATATTAAAACGGTTGAATAATCATATTACAGAAAGGAAGATGTTTATGAATATGAATTACAACCCTTGGTTCTATAAATACTATAGATATCTCAAAGGCAAACGTAATGGTGTAGAATCATATAATAGTACACGTTACATAGATGCATTCGAAAGATATTCAAAGGTTGAATCTTTATTACAAGATCAGCCATATGGTATTGTATCAACAACCAAAGGTTTTGAACGTTTAATTGATTTATTAACTAAATCGAATTATACATTCGAAGACATTAATGATTCATTAATCAAAACATATAAAGAAAACCTTCAGAATGCTATGGGTAGGATGACTGTGAATACTCACGCATCCATCGTTCATTATACAGATAAAGACAAAAATGTTTCTACTGACACAGCTAATTCAGATTATCGTATAATCGACGTCCCATTTGATCAGTTACATCATGGAAACAGAGATGAATTCATTCGTCAGATGATTGAGAAGATGCATCATTGGGGAGATAATCGTTATGTTCATATGAGTGAATTCATATCCCCAGAAGTACAGCGTTTACTCAGTTTCTCAATCATGATTACTACAAACGGAAAGATCTGCAACGACTGGTATGTCGCTATAAATGATCATGGTTTTCTGTTTAAAGTAAACTGGACATGGAGTGAAGCCGTAGACTTCAATATCTATATGCTGGATGATTGTAGGACGGTTAAAGTATTAACATCCTTAGAAGATATTGATAAGAAGCGCAGAATTCCAAGTACAAACTTCAGAGAGAATTTCGCAGGTAACAGATGTATCGTAGATATCTATGATGAAAACTATTATAAGACAACTCGTAGTATTCCTGCATTCGGTAAGTTCAACGCAAATAATGAACTTGAATTAAATCTTCAAGATTCTATGATTAAAGAACTTAACGGAATTAATGCTACAACAATACAGTGTGTTGTTTACATATTCAAGTTCTTACATGAAATCCCTTCATTATATCCTGCTATAAACTATTATGATTTAATGGAATCACATGCCGTATACGATAAACAGGATAAACGAGTATACACAGACGAAGAAAAGTTAGTAGTATCTGGATCTGATGAAATAAACAAACTTGAAGTATGTACTCCTCCAATCATTCTCGATAGACCAGTTAACATCTCATTCGACATAATTTCCCGTTGTTTATCTATGAAGGAAGAGATGCTGAAGTATAACGATGATATTCTCATGATTGGTAGAATCTTAACACAACCTGAAATATCTCAGGATGATTTCTACAAGATGAAAGGTACTCTCAGTACAATGCTCATTACTATGTATTCATATTATACAGCATATACTAAAGGTGCTATGTTAACATCTTTGATTCCTTCTAAGGACATCACAATCTTTAAGAACTTCATAGATCATTTGATTGCGTTGAATATGTCTACGATAGATGATTGTCAGAATTATACATTCGATGAGTTATATGATAATAACTTTGTTGATATGATATATACTCTTGACAAACCATTTGAAGTGGATGCATTACAACCGTTCACAATTATGGGTACTATCAGCAATCGTTTCTTTGATGAAAGTACAAATAACTACAAATGTTACAACAGACCAATCTCAGAAGATCTTATTATATCATTAAAGTATGATAGAGAAGAAGAAGCATGGTTATTCACATATCCATACATCAAACACTTCAATGGTATTGGTAACTCGTTCTATATCAATGATAAGTTAAAAGGTAACGAAATCTTCAAGTTCTTTATACTTTATTCTGATACAGAAAATCCATCAGAAGAAGATAAGAAAGTAGAACCATTCTCTGAAGAAATTATCTTTGACTTTGATAAGTTTGAACAGGAAGTAGAAAAGCATTTAGGATACATCAGATACTGGCATAACGAAAATAAGATCATGAAAATCTCAGAGATCTTATTCAGTAAATATGATGAAGAAAGAGCAATACAAGTTCTCTCTAAGATATTAAAGCGTAAAGTAGATGGTGATGATATCTTAAATGAAACTCCATCTGATATTCTGTATGATACAGCAGGTATATCCACAGTTACCACAGACTATGATGAGAATTCTGATGTAGCTCCATTCGTTGTAAACTATCTGTTCTATACAGTTAGTATGATGGAGACTCACAAAGATCAACTTCAACAGTATTTCTTCCGTCACTTAGTAAATGATGAGTTTATCAATTCATATGCTGATGTAGATATCAGAGAAGAAATCTTAAAGGATAAACATACATGCAAAGTTAATCTGAGCGATATACATATTGCTCCTACAACGATTGATACAAGCGAATCATTCTTACCTGTATCATCAAGTCTTACACTTGTGAATGGTATACCGATGATTATCCAAGGAACTAACAACATTCTTCAAACTCCATACAACTACGTATTCAATGAGTATGAGAATGAACGTAACTACAACATCCTTGGAGAATTCTCTAATATTTATTTTGTCAGATATGCAGATGTATCAGATCATGGATATGGTATTGTATCATATAAAAACGATATCAAAGTAGCTAATCTGTTTACTCATTACATGACATACATGGTTGATGCATTAAATGCATTATTAAACTTCAGAGATCGTACATATCGTACTCGTAAAGAACTTCGTGATTGTGTCTTAAAACATAACAAGATTCTTGATCAGATACGAGAATATGATCATGCATCATTTGTTGATGAAGGTATTCAAGATGCAATATATGACCTGATAAATGATAATGATGTAAATGCTACATTGGATGAGATAATCAATCAGTGTGTCATCGTAGACAGAATCGTATATAACGGTAAGTCTACATCAATGATGGAGTTCGTTAACAAAGAACTCTTAGGAACTTTGAAGTATGTTTATAAGAATAACGGATTCAAGAGTGAGATATATCCTCGAGTACGTAAGTTCTATAAACACTTAAAGAAGTTCAATAAGAAACTTAATCTGTATGAGCTTAAAGAATGGACACGTACACTTGACTGGAAATTACTCAGTGTATTAGACAATTACATCTCATACAATCCTGATGTAACAATTGATCCTGATACATTCAGTAAGTATTATGGTCAAACATATGTGTGGTATAATATGACATTAAATGGTAATATCCCACATATCGAAAGTCTGATTGATGATTTCATAAACACTGTTTATCCAGATCAGTATAATATGTTAGCTGAGCTTGTTATGGATGTTAAGGATAATTGTATCTTTGATCTGTATACAATTAAGGATATCGAATTCAATTCATCCACACAGTACGTAACTCAACCTACAGTTGCTAAGATGACAATACAAAGAGATTCTCATTTTAGTTTACCTGATGATGCTACAGATAATATCTCATTTGTATTCTCAGTTACTACAGACAGACAGGGTTCTAAGTATATCATAGAATCAATCAATAAAGTATGTGAATATGTAGCGTTTGATGATACTCCATTAAATTGTACATTAACTTTACTTACGAATGAGAATGTTCAAGTAGGTACATTAAATGCAACAATCACATTCTCAAGAGTTGGTTCAACTGCAGATATGTTATCATCATTTGAGCAAATTTCGTATGATGAGAGAACAATTCTGTCATTCGAGAATAACCATGATACTTACGAGATTATCAATGACAAGATCGTCAACGATGTATTCTCAAATATGAATTATGAGTTAATGGTACTGAATAAGTTCAAACCGTTACACCATGATACTGAAGTAATACTTCATGCAGATACATACATGCCGGGTGCAATTGATAGAATCCAGATACCAAACTCAGTAATCAATAACTTTGTAAATGAAACAAATACATCTCCAGGATACAGAATGTTCTTTAAAGCAGGATGTGTTATTCCATCAGATTCAGGAGTAGCATTCGGTGGTAAATTCTACAAAGGACAGAGAATATACTTACAGACTGAAGATGGTTTCATATTTCCAGCAAATGTTACAGTTGTTGATCATTCTCAAGCACATGGATTTATCGAAGCAGAAGTAGATCATGTAGATGCTAAATGGTTCGAGATTAAAGATAATACTTTAATCGAGAAGTATTTAACAGAAGCAGTTCCATGCACAATCATTGATGATAACATCTCAAACTTCATGGATGAATACACCAACAGCAATTATGTTTCATATGACATTGTATCATTACAGAATAACGCACAGTATCCAGATGATGGTGATTTCTATGAATTACCAGGTGATCCGTTATATGTAACCAATAATGCTGATTACATCTATCAGAGATTGGTTAAAGAATTTAATGTTCCTGATAAGTACAATCTTTGCACAATCAAGTACATAGATAGAATCGGTTATATCTACATTCAAGGTGAAGATAATCATCTTAAAGTAAATCTGATCAATCATGACTTCAATACAGTTAAGGATTCTCAGATGTATCCTATACTGAGAGAAGAACCGAATGATCATGATATTTGGGCTAAGGAAGTTGGAGTATTTGAAGCTGCAATTGATGCATCAAAAGTAGCACAATCAAATCTCGAATCTATGTTAGCTCGTTATCAGGAAGAATTAAAACATGAAACAGATGGTTCTAAGCGCTTAACATTAACATTCAAAATTGATTCTACACAACGATCAATCAAGTATGAAGAAGAGTGTCAGAAGCGTTTCGAAAGATACATCAAACAGTTAGAAACTCCAACAACATGGTTTAATGTATATGATAAAGACAGCTGTATGGTTTACCTTGATAACGGTAGGGCTGTATCGAGATATCCATATATAACAAACATTCGTGATATTCAGTTATCTGATAAAACGATGGTTCTGTTATATGATGAGAATAAGAAAGAATGGTTAGATCCTGTTAATGATTACTCAGTTTCATTCAGTGTAGTAAACAATACTAAGTTTGATGAAAGAGCTGACTATCAAACAGATTCAGTTCTGTATTCTCTTGATATCACAATGAATACGACAGAATCATATCAGTCATTATTAGTATACATTGCATATGATCAGTCAGATGTGTTTGATGATATTGAAATACCAGATGATCCTTGTTATGCTTTATTCAAACCAATAATGTCTCTGAATAAACCTGTAGAAGATTATGATCCTTACAGATTAATCAATCTTCGTAAGCATATGAATGGTAAAGAAGTATATAAGTTTGATACTCTTGAAAATATTGATGGATTCTCATTACCAGGTCTTCATGTAGAAAGAGTAGATACAAACGGTAAATACAACTCACCACCATTAAGAGTATGCGATGTTGAAATAATCCATAACGGAAATACTTTCGATTATACGAATATTGAATTATGGGTTAAACAACCATTCAAGGATGTTACATCTACAGCAGGATTTAAGACATACTCATATAACGCAATAATCAATCAACCAATTGAATATGTTGATGAGGATGATGATCCAGTTGTAGTTAATCTGATTTGTGTAAACGCGTCACATTTCAATGGTAATATCTCAGACTTAATGTTTGAAGGTTTGTTATCAGTTTCATCAGGTACACAATCATTACAGATTATCAATGCAACAACACAGATTGATGCAGGTGCTTCATTCGTATGTACAGTCGTAAACAGTGATGAATACAGACCAATCGGTGGTGTGATTACAGTAACATGTAACTCAACATCTACTGAGGTTATAGATGAAGATCATAACTGGATTAAGATTCCAGATACTTTATCTACATACAGAATCATCCCGAAAGAATGCATCATCACACTTAAGGATACTATACTGGTTGATGATACTAAACCAATCTTCGTATCATTAAAGAGTGAATACAGTAAGGATTATAATGACACAATCTTAGATGATAACTCATCCGTATTCAATCCGTATGAGTATTATTACGATACTAAGAAGAATGTACGTTATCCAATCGCTGATATTCGTGCTAATGATATTCAGAAACGTCTTGTTATCCCAGCTGAGAATACAGATGTTAAGATGGTTAAGTCAACATACATCGGTGTATGTAGATACTTAATGCAGAGACTTCCAAAGAGTGGTATAGTAGATGTAACAGGTTATATCCCAACACCATTATCAAGAGAACGTTATCAGTTCTGGGTAAACGGCGCTGACTTAACTCAGTCAGATAATCTTCATATAATCTCTCCTACATCTATTCAGTTTACCAACTTAACTTCATTACGTAACTTTGAATTGATTGAGTTAGTATATGATACAGATTCATCAATCGTTAACCGTAAACATATCATGTATATGGATCTGGATGGTAATATGCATTCATCCGTAGAAGCTTGTATGTTAACGGATACTCCAATCATTACTCAGTCAATTAAGTTCACATTCAATCTGAATACTCATACAAAGTTACACAACATCACTTCTGCAATCATAAACAATCCAAACAACAATGACTTTGATGAAGATATTCTTGATAACTTATCACAGGAAACTCCTACATCATACAAACAGATCTACAACATTCCTACAATTAACGGTCAACCGTTAACTCATTTAACTCTCAATTCACTTGGATTAAATGAGGTAGATCCTAAGTATCTTCTGAAGATGTTAGACAAAGTATGGAAGAATGAAATCATCAATGATCCTCATTTCTATAAGACTCATCGTTATAACATCCTTACTTCAGAAGAAGAAAAAATAACTCTTCATGTTAAGCGAAATGTAAACTTTACTTCTGATGAAGATTACTACATTGCGTATGTAACATCTCTCACTGAGAAATGTTTCACAATGTATATCTCTGAGAATGAAAATGATATGATTACGAACACATCATCTGTACAAAGAATTATGACAATGATTCGTACAGGTGTTCCAGTATATATCGATAAATCATTCCATGGAATGTGGTTACATACAAACTTAACTGAATCTGTATTAATACAATAAGATGAACTGGTGACCGGGCATTACGCCCGGTCATCAATCATCTATATTTAAAGAAAGGAGTAATTAAATGACATTAAGAAAGTTGGGGAATGTTTCCATTCCCCGATGACAACATATATCAAATTATCAGGAGGCCATACAAGGAAATGCCGAACCTTGCATGTGTTCCAAGTCAGGAGGTAACTAACTTAGAATTTACCATACTGTTTTAGATGGATTATATTGCCTCATGATATTTAACAACGCCTGTTCCTGAGCGATAACTTCACTCTTCGGATTCAGCTGTGGATTGACTGCAGGTGTTGTATAATTATTGTATAAGCTTGATCCAGGTTTTCCAGCTAAAGCACGGAAACAATCCTGGAATACTGATGAAGATAATGAGTTTGTAATCTTACCTTCATTTGCTTCCATAATGTCAGCCGCAAGATCTGTACAAGTAGTATGGTTGATTCTGTTATGATACTCATACATCTTCTTACCCATACCAGGTTGTGTGAAATCGAATGTGATGAATTCACCCTTGTCATTCGTAAATCGTTTCTCATTCTTATTCTTATTACCATTAAGAGCATCTGGAGAATATCTGTTGTATACAGTATTTGCTACTCTTGAAGCTGCTAATAAGAATGAGTCGTTATTACCCATTCTTGCGAGATGTGACTGATATTCATATTCATCCTGAGACATTCTTCTACCGATCTTATGGAATGGAATTCCCTTAACATCTTCGGCTTTTGCTCTCTGTCTACGATTACCAGTATCTTCGTTTTTGTCGAAACATCTAACGTTTCCGTTCAATATTTCTTTTAACATTTCTTTATCCGTGATTCTTGTACGATAATTCAGAATGAGTGTTGGCATCTGACGATTGATGATTACATGACCTTTCTTAACAAAGTCAGGAGTATCCTTATAATCATTCTTATAGAAATAATCATATGCTTCTAATAAGATCATCATTGCATTACGCCAATCCTCAATCGTATAATATACATTACCGATTCTCTTTACTTTCTGAAGTATCTGCTTACGTTCATC
>Ga0310786_10010955_pt1 | contig 11349 bp, 9 predicted proteins | sample AusTroGonzalo_MG_FD_203881 | JGI IMG/M metagenome (GOLD analysis project Ga0310786, IMG submission 203881) | Bovine rumen microbial communities from tropical cattle in Woodstock, Queensland, Australia - Gonzalo_03 (v2) (version 2) | ecosystem: Host-associated > Mammals > Digestive system >... | reverse complement strand
TGAGGTGCCTATGATATAATAGGGGTGTCAGGAGGTCGAAATGCCAGAGGAGAAACGAATCGAGATTTACAGAGGACTCGGTGGGGAAGTGGTTTTTGATGTAGATGCGACAGGGGAAACGATCTGGGCGACGAGGGCGCAGATTGCGCAAATTTTTGATGTGACACCACAAAACATCACGATGCATCTTGGTAATGTGTTTAAGTCCGGTGAACTGGAAGAAAAACGAACTAGTAAGGAATCCTTACTAGTTCAAAATGAGGGTGGGCGCGAGATTCGGCGTAAGGTGAAACTTTACAATCTTGACGCGATTATATCGGTAGGTTACCGAGTGAATTCGAAAAAAGCAACGAATTTTAGGATTTGGGCGACGGCAGTGTTGAAACGCTATGTGACGAGCGGGATGGCAGTGAACGAACGACGGCTGACGGCGCTGGCGGAGAGACAGGAAATTAAAAAATTACATGATGTGGAAGACATGATGGCGCTCGTGAGGCGATTGACCACCCTGAGGGAGTTAGATGCTGGCGAGGCAACGGGAATACTAGAGGTAATTTCGAGATACGCGACGAGCTTTAAGACTATAGAAGAGTATGACGATGGGCATATAGATTTGAGGTTTTTGAACAGGGAGCAGATGCGGCGGACTCTGACGGTGGAGATGTGCGAAAAAGCAGTAGGTCAGCTCAAGAAAAGTGTCGGGGGCGGGGAATTGTTTGGCAAAAAACGAAATAATAGTTTTGACGGGAGTTTGAATGCGATTTTTCAGAGTTTTGATGATAAAGATTTATATCCGAGCGTACCAGAAAAAGCGGCGAACCTGCTGTATTTTGTAATTAAGGACCATCCGTTTTATGATGGGAATAAGAGAATCGGGGCGCTACTCTTCGTACTGTTTCTGACAATTAACAACTGCCACCTAGCAAAAAATGGAGAAACAAAAATCAGCGACCGGGCTTTGACAGCAATAACGCTCCTAATCGCCGAAAGTGAACCGAGGGAAAAAGAGTTAATCACGGGATTGGTTTGTAAATTATTAGAAAGCTAATGCTATAATTAAAATATGGAAGAGGCACCGAAAGCTAAAAATACGAATAGTGGCTGGGATGAGCTAGCGGGATTGGACGATTTTGAGGATTTTCGAGAAAATAGCGAGCGAGAACGAAATCGTGAGCGACTCCTAGGGAACGTAATTGATATGACCACGGCAGAAGCCGGGATACTAAAGGATAAGTTCGAGGGCGGGATGTATCTTTTTCACGGAGCGAGAGTAGAGCAGGTGAGACAGATTTTGCAATCTGGCGAGTTGATGAATGCGGGTGAATTGTATGAAAGAATGTTAGCTAAACGGCGGTCAGAGCTAGAAGCAGCTGGCAAAGATGAAGGTGAAATTCAAGATGAGCTGAAGAAGGTGTTTTTTGCGCGCAATTCTGGGCAGGAAGGGATTTCGTGGAGTGCGAATGGAATAGATGCACTACCAGGAACGCGAGGACATTTGGCGGGATTTGTGGCGGCGCCAGAAGATGTGCTGGGTGATGATAAGTTAGTGGTGCCATCTAGGCCAGCACCTTATGAACTTTTGCAAGTATCGGATGGGGTGGAGACGGAAAAATTTTTTGAGGCGAAGAAACAGAGCGATGTATGGGGATATAAGCAAGTGTCTTTGGCAGAAACGGCATCGGTGGATAGTGGGTTAATGCGGCTAATCATCGCGGCAAAATATGAACGCGAGCATGATGAAAATGAAGACACTGAATTTGGGCGAGCATTGCGTCGGTCGCTCCTAAAGAGTTTTGCGGAAAGGGGAGGGCTTCCGGCCGATGAGTTAAGAAAAAGATATAAGCTGCATGAAGATGGCAGCGTAGAATTAGAGCCTGATTTACACCAACAAAGGTTCGACGAAAATTATCTACCGCCGGCGGCGATCTGGATGCAAGCTATGATAGATAAAGGTATGTTCACGGGGACATCGTGTGAAGGATTAGATGTGGCAGAGCTAGTGAAACGCTCATTTGAGGATGAAAAATTGCCAAACTACATGTTGTACTGGGCGAGGGAGCAAGGTAAAAAACATACAGAAAAATATGAAGCAGAACTAGAAAAAGCGCAGGGAATTGCGCTGTCGATAGAGCAGATGTATTTTGTAACATCGCACAGAGATTTGGATGGTTGGGTGAATGTGATGTTGGAATCTGGGCATTTGCCAAAAGGAATTTTATTATATGATGATGATAAAGTAGTAAAAGAGAATTTCGCACAGGCAGAACTGGGCGATCATGAGGAATTGGCGAGCGAAATTGGGCGCACGGTGGGCGCAGATGAGGCTTTTTGGACAAGTGAAATGGGTATGGATTTAAAGACGGCTCCACGTGCTGGACATATGGGGCAAGTGCTGGCCGATATGGCAGTGAGACACGATCTTGGGGTAAAACTCGAAAATGGGCGAGCGGTGGTGACGAATGTTTAGGGAGTAAAGGTAGAGGTTTTATTTTTGATAGATTAGTGATAAAATCAGGGTATGGAAAAGCGCGATAAGTCTAAAGCAAAAAATAAAAATGGTGGACTAAAAACTAAGTCGCAAAAAATTAAGGCCGGGATTCTTAAATCTTATTACGGAAATCCAATAAAAGACATGAAACTAATTGCGATTACCGGAGCAACCGGTAAGACAATAGTAGCGCATTACGTGCATGAAATACTGAGAGCGACCGGGGAGCAGGTAGCAGTACTAGCATCGGACCAGCCGTTTAAAATGGGTATGTTACATAAGTTCTTGTCAGACGCCTGGAAAGCAGGGGCTAATTATGTAGTGGTGACCGTACCAGCTTCGACGCTAAGAGATAATGTATTCTACGGCCTACCGGTGCAAGTGGCGGCGATGACGAATTTTGTGACGTCGTCCTTAAAAGATATGACGACGGAAGAGTTTTTGGAATCGGAAAAAACTTTGTTTGACATGAAGCCTGAAGCCGTGGTATTAAACTGTGACGATGTAAACTACGAAAAATTTGAAGAGTTTCGCGGGAAAAGCCAGACTCTAAATTACGGTTTGACTGGTAAGGATGTAAAAATTTTGAATTCGAAACTTTATCCGAAAGGGACTGAGGCGACATTGTCGCTACGAACTGAGATCGTGTCGGTGGCAACTTTTGTGCCAGGAGAAACGGCGGTATCTTATATGGCTTGCGCGGCAGCGATTGCTGAGGCGATTGGGCTCAAAAGCGATGCGATAATTAATGGTATCGCAGAATATCAACCGGAAAATTAATTAGCGATTTAATGAGCGAAGCAAGGAACGAGTGATTTTGATGTCCTCAAATTCGTGAGGGCCGTCTGCGCGAAGGATGGTTTTTTCGTGGCCTTTGCCAAGAATAAGCACAAGATCGCCCTTTTGGGCAGATTTGAGAGCTAGTTCGATGGCTTTTTTACGATCTAATTCTTTAATTAAATCTTTACCAAGAGTTTTGCCGGCTTTTTCAGCGCCTTTGATGAAGCCGTCAGCGATAAGCTCAGGGTCTTCGTCGCGTGAGTCGTCTTCGGTAATGATGACGAGATCAGAATGCTCGGCAAGGATTTTACCACGAACGGGACGAGTGGACGGATCGCGCTGCCCAGCTCCACCATGGACGGAAATGATGCGACCTTTATGATTTTTGACGGAGGTAAAAACTTTTTCTAGGGCGTCTGGAGCGTGAGCGTAGTCTACAATGACAGTAAAAGGTTGTCCTTCGTCGATAATATTCATGCGGCCTTCGACTTCTGGCAGAGAACTGATGCCTTTTTCAATCTGTGCTTTAGTGAGCCCAAGTTTTTGACCGACTAGGGCCGCCGCAAGGGAATTGTAAACATTGAACTCACCAGGAATATTTGTCTTGATATTTATATCACTAAATGAATATTCTACGCCTGAAACTGATAATTTTATGGATTTTGCGCGATTTTCACCGTTTTTTATACCATATGTGATATATTTCTTTGATAAAGTTTTGTAATATTTGGTAGCTGGATCATCGGCATTGAGAATGCTAAACTCGGCTTTTTTGAAAAGTTTACCCTTAGCAGCACGATAGCGAGCAAGAGTTTTGTGATAATCTAAGTGGTCATGGGTGAGATTGGTAAAAACGGCAATTTCAATCGGGATGCCGAGGGTACGGAACTCCGAAAGGGCGTGCGAGGTGACTTCAAGCACCAGAAACTCAGCGCCATCAGATTTAATTTTGGCGATACGTTGATTCAAAGTGAAGGCGTCAACCGTAGTCATGTGGCCGAGCTCAGGGGTGAGTCTATCCGTCCCCCAGGCAACGGTCGTCATGAGACCGGTTTTGAGGCCCGCCTCGCGAAGCATATTCCAAATCATAAAACACGTGGTGGTCTTGCCATTAGTGCCGGTGACACCGATGACGCGGAGTTTTTTGCCAGGAAAACCGTATTTAATGCCTGCCACCACAGACTGAATAAAATGATACGGCAAGACGGCTTGGTTATAAAATGGGAGTTTCTCGAGAAGTTTTTTCATACTATCTATAATGTTTTAATGATTCGATTGGATTCTTATAGGCGGCTTTGAGGGCTGGATAAATGCCGAAGACCAGGCCAACTACGATGGTGGTAAGGAAAGTGACTGCTAGGATTTGCCAGCTGATGTATGGCGTGAACGGCGTGATGATAGAGATAAGAAAAGCGAAAATATATCCCAAGATAATGCCAAGAAAACCGCCGAGAATGGAAAGAATGAGGGCTTCAAACATGAATTGCATGAGAATATTACCAGTGGAAGCGCCAACGGCTTTTCTGATACCGATTTCATGGGTACGTTCGGCAACGGAAACTAGCATAATATTCATAACACCAATACCGCCGACCACTAGGGAAATGCCAGCAACGAGTGCGAGCATACCAGAAATGATGTTTAGTAGGGAGCTGGCGGGGTGAGTGATGTCATCGCCGTAAAGAACGGCGAAATTGGTGTCGCCAGAATTTCTTTGAAGCAAAGTGTCGTGTATATTGGTGGCAACCGAAGTAAGATCACCAGTAGTGGCGACGCGGACGTTGATTTGTTGCACCTGAAGAGAGCCAATAAGATCTTCCATCGCATTGATATCCATAATCAGAGCATTATTAAAATCGATATTGTCGAAGTTAATGGATTCATCAATATCCTCCAGGACTCCTACCACAATGAAACGCTGGCCACGAAAAGCGAGCGTGCGCCCAACTGGGTTAGAAGTATTGAAAAGAAGCAAGGAGAGCATACTGCCCACCACTACGGAATTATTCTTATTTTTGTCGTTTAAGAATGAACCGTAGCGTAAAGCCAGTGGCTCGATAGTAATGAAATCTGGCGTGGTGCCGAGAATGGTGGCAGAGGCAACCGTATTTTCGTCATCCGTAACGGTATTAGATGAGACGGCGATAGGAGCAGTGGCGTTAACGCGATCCAACTTAGAAATGGCTTCAGCGTCAGAGATAGATAAATTGCTTTTTTGGAATGAGTTAGAGGATGTAAGTTCTTCAATGAGCGTAGTGACAGAATCTTTCGTGGTACTAGGACGCACAACAATAAGGTCCGAACCAATGTCTTTGATTTCGTCGGCGATGAGATTGGAGACGCTGCCCGTGAGAGAAAGGATTAGGATAATGCTAGCGATACCGATAGCGATACCAAGACAAGTCAGAAAAGAACGGGTGCGGTTTTCCCGAATCGAAGTGCGAGCTAACCTTAAATGAGTGCGGAGCAAAAATGCCATAATTATTTCCTCCCTTTGGTCTTGCGGCCACGACGGCGACGTTTTTTGGTTTTGTCTTCAATGCGTTGCGGTAAGTTGTAATCTGAGACTGTCTTGATATCGGTGTCAATTTGACCATCTAGCATATTAATGACACGAGTGGCATAGGTAGTAAGCGCAGGGTTATGGGTGACCATAATAATAGTATTGCCTTCGGCGTGGATGGCTTTTAGCTCCTCCATTACGGTATTTGAAGCACGGGAATCAAGATTGCCGGTAGGTTCGTCGGCTAAAATAATTTCAGGGTTGCTGACAATCGCGCGAGCAATTGCTACGCGTTGCTGCTGACCACCAGACAATTGTGACGGTAAATAATACTCTTTTTCTTGCAAATGGAAACGATCTAAGGCGTTTGAGGCATTTTTTAAGCGAACGGTGCGAGGCTGATTAACATAAACTAGTGGTAGAGCAACATTCTCGAGGACTGGAAGATCTTGAATAAGATTGAAATTTTGAAAAATAAAGCCGATTTTTTTAGCACGAATGCGAGCTTGGCGACGAGCGGAAATGCCAGAAACATTTTCGCCGTTTAGAAGATATTCGCCACTAGTGGCATGATCTAAGAGTCCAATGATGTTAAGGAGGGTAGTTTTGCCGCAGCCAGATGGACCCATAATCATAACAAACTCACCGCGTTTAATGGTGAGATCAAAGTCTTTTAGGGCAAACGACTCAGTATCTCCATAACCATAACGTTTGGTGAGTCCTTTGAGTTCAATGATGTTTTCGTTCATGTTTCCCCGAATAAGTTTTTTATTTCTCGACTGATCCTGCCGGTCTTTCCCCCCTTCGACCGTCACCCGTCGATGCTAATCGTCTTTCCTGGCGGAAAGGACAGGATTCGAACCTGCGGTAGAGTTGCCCCTACACACGCTTTCCAAGCGTGCGCCTTCAACCACTCGGCCACCTTTCCGTCTACAAATATATTAACACAAAACGGAAGGGAGGGGAAGTAGGGAAAATTTCTTGCGAAGAAAGGTGAGTAGCGATGCGAGACTAAAAATAAAAATGATAAAAATGACAAAAACCAATGGCAACAAGAAGTATTTTCCTCCAAAAGTGAGCCCATAAAAATCTGGCCAAGTTTGCAAAACCACAACATTCAATATGTATGGAATAGCATAGAGAATAATTGGCAATGTGGCTAGGAGACGCGATTTTAAAGTAATTTTAGAACGTCCGGTCAGAAAAATAAAAGTGAAGGCGACGAGAAGAGGGTTTAAAAAATGTAGGAAAAACATTGATTCTAGCAGCATATCAAAATAGTCTTTTCCATTAGCTGCTCGCATCGGGGCGAGAAAAAGTACCACGGTAAAAAAAGTAACGAGGCCGGCACTGGCGGCAGCAAGATACCAAGTGATAAAACTTGATGAAAAAGGCTTGTCTTTTTTAGTAATTCCAACTATGGTAGCGGCGAGCGCAATAAGACCAAGAAAGATATTACTAAGGATGGTAAATGTAGCGATGTGCTGCCAATATGGTAGGTCGCCGCCATCTAGGCGAGTAGCGCGCGAACCGACGGTTAAAGTTACCGGTACGGCAATAGCGGTGGTGATAAAAATAAATAAGTTCAGAGCAATAAACAAATGATTTTTATTTCGCTTCATACTACAATGATAGCACAACCAAGTTTTCAATGTGAGGAGTGCGAGGAAAGAAATTATAACTTTTAATGGTATCAATGTGGTATTTGCTTAATAGAGATTTAACATCCCGAGCTTGCGTCGCTGGATTACATGACAAATAAATAATCTTCGGCGGTAAAACTTCAAGGAGCTTGTCAATAAGCTTGTTATCGCAGCCGGCGCGAGGTGGATCTAAGATAACTGTTTGATCGGGAGTGATATATTTCAGGGCATCTTCAGATTTGGACAAAACCGCTTTGGCAGTAGGGAAATGAAGACAATTTGCGCAAAGCTCAGCGTAGGCAGACTTATCGCATTCGACAAGAGTAAGGGACTTACTGGGTGCGACCGAAAGCCCAATAGTGCCAACACCCGAATACAAGTCTAGGACTTTGGTGGTAGAAATATGATTTTTAATTTCAGTAAGCGCCAGCTCGTAAACGGGGAGATTGATTTGAAAGAATCCATTCGGCGAATAAGAATAAGTGTGACCTAAAATAGTATCTGTGAGATTTGGGAAAGTTGGGTGTGGTTTACCATTCTCAAAAAGGCCGCCAGAAATTTCGCCAGAATGATTGCAACGTAACAAGAGGGATTGGTATTTGCGTGCGTCTTCGCCACGAGAATTAAGCTCTTTGATGATTTTGGTGGCAGCGGTAAAAATCTCTGGGCGTTCAATGGAAGACTGGTCGATTGGAATTTTGCGATGAGAGCCACGAGCGTGAAAAGCAAGGCGAATCCTATTTTGCTCTTTATCGAAATAAAGTGCGTATTCCATTTTGTTGCGATAGAAATAGTCGCGATGATCTGTAAAAATTTCTGATTGGGTAATATTAATTTGGTGTTCACGAAAAAGCTCTACGACGATATCTTTCTTGAGACTAAGTTCGTAGTTATAGTCCATAATTTGCCATGGTGATGTGGAAAGAAAGCAGCTATCTTTTGGTTCGATGCGGCGCGCGGATTGATTGGCAATTTTAGTGGCGATGGCTTTGGCAAATTTGGATTTAGATTTGGTAATTTCATATTCTAAAACTTCTTCGCCTGGAAGTGCATTCCAGAAAAAAATTTTCTTACCATCTGGCATAGTGGCAAGAGCTTCGCCACCTGGAATAATTTTCTCTATCTTGATCACAGTTATATATTATAACACAGAGTATGTGATTCTCAAATGTGGCGTTTTATGTTATAATATGTATATGTCTGCAAAAGATATCTTAAGGTCTAACGAAAAGTCAGCACTAAGTAATAACCATATTATTTCTAAGGTTTATGGAAAGCCGGGCAAAAAGGGCTCCAAAAAGAAAAAGGGGTCTCTTGGGGCGGCAGCGTTCGTGACGGCCATGATTGTAGTGTTCTTGGCATTTTTTAGTAGTGGCAACTTAATCCCGTCGGCGATTTCCGAGCGTTTGATTGAGGAAACTGATGTGCAATATGCCGATGCAGTAGAGAGTAAAATTTTGGTTTTTGAGCAAGCTTTACTTAGCGGCGACGTGCCAGATAATACAGTAGCGAAGCTGAAGGAGGGTGGGGTACTAGTTGGCTACATAGAAAATGGGAATTTCGTTGAGGAAAATAAAGCTGGACGCGCACTTTCGTTGAAAATGGATAATAAAATTATTTCGGCGGGGGAATTTGTAAATGAAGTGCATAATAATGTCACACTTTATAATACATTTAATAATGCGACTTATTCGCGTGCAGCTTATTATTACGATGAATCAGCACAAAGCGTATTAAAAAAATATAGTTCAAGAAATAATTTCTCGGCAGATTCGGATTTTGATAAGGTAATGTCTAAAATTGTAGGAAGTGGTAGCGATATTGATATAAATAGCGTGTCAAAAGTGCAAAAAACCAGGACCAATAGTAATGGACAAACGGAAACATATTATGTCTATGAAGAAAATGGCGGGTCCGCTTCATCCGATAAGTCGGGCGCTACGGAGATGGTGGGGGCGGTAAGCAGTAAAATTACCGGAACAAACACACAAGATGCAACCCTAAAAGCGGCAGGCACATTAAACACGGCGGACACCATTTCTAAGGAGCAAAAGTCCAGTGCATTATTTTTGGCTTTTATGGAAAATATTAGCAAGATGAAAGCTGGGGAAGGGAATAATTCAAATATTAATGAGGCGATGAACTACCTTTATGAGACGCGAGATTCAAGTGTAGTGGATACTAAGACTGGGGAAGTGGTGACCGTGCGGGGTAGTATGTTGGAGTCACCGAGTCTCTATGCTATATTGTCTGGTGAAAAAATTGATGTGGGTAAAGTGGAAAATTATTCTTCGGATCGAATCCTAAAAACTACCGAGAACCAGTTGGGTGTAAATTATGGTAGTGCCACAGGTGAAACAGTAGCTTCATCGACTAACGGTTTAAAGGGGTCAATTGGGCAGTATAATAATGGCGGAGCAGCCGCCTCATCAGTGGTATTAGAAAAGAATACATTGACGGTGTCTAATTCTTTAATTAATAATGATTTTGAGAGTATTGGTGGAATCAGTGGCGGCGAACTTTTGGTAGAAGGTGCAGTAAATGTAGGAAAAGAGCTAGCTAAAGCTAGTGGTGCCACAGCGGGTAGTGCTGAGTCGGTAAAAGCCTACGCGAGACTTAACGCGACTATCCTGGCGCTGGATGCTGAGTCCGACAGGTTGAATCGCAGTCCTTTTGATATCACGTCAAAAAATACCTTTTTAGGTTCGATTTTTTACAAGCTGGCAGTGGGAATTCATAAAGCTGATAGTGTTTTTGGTAAAATTACGGCTTTTTCTAGTGTGGTAGCCAGCACAGTAAATAATCTACTCCCAGCGACTTACGCAGATGACGAGGCAGAGCAATATCTAACAAACTTCGGTGATTGTGAGACACTAGGTAATATAGGTGCAGTTGGTTCGGCTAGCTGTTCGATGATTGCAACTTTTGATACTACAACACTAAATGATACTTTTAATGATGCTGGATTTATAAATTTTGTAAATAACAATACTACACTTAGTAACGGTGTGAGAAAGATCAAGAATAATTCAGTTCTAGCAGATTTTATAAAGTATAACGACGAGAGGATTACGCCGGCAGGGATAGTGGATGGTGGAATTTTACAATCGCTAACTAATGAATCCAGTAAAATACCATTCGTTTCAAATATTTTATCAATGGTACAAACACTGCTGGGTACTTCTGAGAATAATAAACGCGTAGCATCTGGGGCAGCCTTTGTGAATTCTTCTAGTAACATAGATTGGAATAATTATAAATACGCACAAAGATATGTCTCGCTGGCTAGGGCAACTGCAGCACTAAGACAATATGATGGTGACAAGACAGCTTATAGTAATACTCTGTTCTTTGAAGGTTACGAGAACCCAGTAATTGCTTTCTTGAATGAGTATTATAATATAGCTAATAATTAATCTGCTCAACACTAGTAATGATAACTTGGTGATCTTTAAAGTTGTCAACGAGGCATTTTCTTCTGGCGTTATCAAGCTCAGAGAACACATCATCTAGCAGAATAATAGGTTTCTGGTGGAGTTTTTGATAGATGAGATTTGCTTCTACAAACTTAAGGGCCAGAATAATAGAGCGAGTCTCACCACGAGAAGCGGAGCCGTCAGCTGGTTTTTGATTGAAGTAGAAAATAAAATCATCACGATGAACGCCAAATGAAGTGTGCCCGAGATAGAGGTCCTTAGTGAAGTTATATTCTAGTTCACTAAGGTATGAGCTTTCCGTAGCATTAGTGACGTCGGTATGATACCGCAGGGAGACTTCATCTTGGTTACTGGCAATGGTTTTATAAATGTGGCCGAGACTAAAGTTGATTTCGGAGACGAAATCGGCACGAAGACGATGTAATTTAACACCGTACTTAGCTAATAATAAATTCCAAGAAAAAAGCGCAGATTGAGTGATATTTGGGGTTTTTAAAA
>Ga0310786_10010954_pt1 | contig 11350 bp, 8 predicted proteins | sample AusTroGonzalo_MG_FD_203881 | JGI IMG/M metagenome (GOLD analysis project Ga0310786, IMG submission 203881) | Bovine rumen microbial communities from tropical cattle in Woodstock, Queensland, Australia - Gonzalo_03 (v2) (version 2) | ecosystem: Host-associated > Mammals > Digestive system >... | reverse complement strand
TCTGGCGCTGCACGCGGAGGTTCGCTCCGCCGTGGCGAGAGCCCTTGAGCGCGAGAGTCGCCGCGGCTATGCTGGAGTACGTGTCGGTGAACGACGAGGTGACCACGTGCGTGGTGAACGACGAGTTGTTGCCGCCACCGTGCTCGGCGTGGAGGATGAGCGAGAGGTCGAGAAGCTCGGCCTCGAGCTGCGTGTACTTGCCGTCCTCGCGGATGAGCGTGAGGAAGTTCTCCGCCGTTCCCTTCGTCGAGTCCGGGAAGCGGATCATTAGAGCCTTGCCGAGGTGGTAGTGCGCCTTAGCCTGGTAGGCATACGCGGCGATTGTCGGGAACCCGGCGATGAGCTCGACGCTCTGGCGCAGGCACGTCTCGATGTCGAGAAGGTCCGGGGCGCTGTCGTACGTGTAGCTCATCAAGACCGCGCGGGCAATGGAGTTCATTATGTCCTTGCCCGGCGAGCGGATTATGGCGTTCTCCTTGAAGCCGTCCGGCAGGCGGCGGTACTCCGCGAGGAGCGCCTCCCATTCGGAGAGCTCGGTCTTGGAAGGAAGCCGCCCGAAGAGGAGCAGGTAGGCGGTCTCCTCGAAGCCGAAGCGCTTCTCGCGTTCGCACGCGGCTGCGATGTCGTAGACATCCACTCCGCGGTAGAACAGCTGGCCGGGAACAGACACCTTCTCGGACTCGGACACCATGTAGCCGTGTACGCTTCCGATGGAGGTGAGCCCCACGAGAACGCCAGTGCCGTCCTCGTTGCGGAGCCCCCGCTTAACGTTGTACTTCTTGTAGCATGCAGGGTCGATCCAGTCCGCCTCGCGGATTGAATCGGCCTGCGTCTTTAGCCATGCGGGGTCAATCATCTCTTCTGCCGTTCCCTGTCCGTTTGCCCGGGAAGCCGGGTACTCAGCTTATCCAGCCGATGGCGATGAGCGTGAACACCATCACGAAGATGGCCACGGTCTCGACAATGCCGAGTGCAATCACGTAGTTGGCGAGGCCCTGGCCCGTCTCGGCCTGGGCGTCGCACGCAGCGGCGGCGGCGCGTCCCTGGAAAAGCGCCGACATGCCGATGCCGATGCCGGCGAAGATTCCGAGCACGAGCAGCGGGATGCCAGCTCCTGGAACGCCGACCTTGCCTTTCATTATGAACATGAGGATCATGCCGTAGAGCGTCTGCGAAAGCGGGAAGCCCACGAACGTCAGCAGCGTGAACGGCGCAGGCTTGTTGCCCGCGTAGCACTTCTTCCACGCACCGACGGCGGCCGAGGCCGCATACCCTGTTCCAAGCGCCGATCCAACCGCGCTAAGGCTGAGACACGCAATCGCGCCCGCCACTGTCATTGCTTCCATTTTCCGTTGCTCCTTTCGTTTGTTCAGTTCCTGCGGAACGGACGGAACTCCCGTCCGGACCATGTGATGCCCTTGTGGTTCGAGAACTCGAGCGTGTTAAGGCGCACTGCGTGCACCAGCACCGCGAGTCCGGCCAGCATGAAGTTCATTCCGTGCCCAATCAGCAGTATGAGCACCATCGGCACGATCTTCGCCCACACCGGGAGGTCCAGCTCCAGGGCCATGCGGTTGAAGTTCTCGGCGACCTTCAGCGAGGCGTACCCAACGGCGAACAGACGTACGTACGATATGATGTCGCCCATCGTGCCCATGATGTTCAAGGGCAGCATCCCGAGCGCGGAGCCGCGCGTCCTCGAGGCGACAAGCACGGCCGACACGCCGAACACCCAGTAGGACCACGACGGTATCGACGGGAATATGCCGATGATCGAGTTGATGACGAAGTACATGAACACCAGTATGCCCGCCCAGCCGAACTCCGCGAGACAGTTCCAGCTGTTTATCATGCAGATGCCGTTCCACAGGCGGGCGAGCAGCAGGTGGCTCAGGCCTATCGTGAAGCAAAGGAGCATCATGTTATTGTAGGTCGGGTCGCCGAGCCACTTCACCGTCGGCCAGTCGGCCGCGAAAGGCAGTGCCGCGCCGAACCAGGTGTTGGAGAGGATGCCCCAGACGACCGTTGCGACGGAAAATACCGTGAGAAGCGTCAGCCAGCTTCTCACGAGCACCGGACGGTGCCCTTCCCTGGGACGGGTCTTCCACCAGCCGAACAGCGTTGCCGCGAGGATTATCGCGCCGTAGCCGCCGTCTCCAACCAGCATAGCGAAGAACACGGAGAAGTAGCACAGGAACGGAACCGACACGTCCGCCTCCTCGTACGCAGGGGATATGCCGAGCCCCTGAAAGAGCGCGCGCATTGGACGGAACAGCTTCGGCGGCGTTACGAGCACAGGCGGCTCCTCGCCTGGCTCCGGATCGCGCAGGTCGATTCCCCACGACTCCGTGACGGCCTTGGCGCGAAGGGATGGAACGCGGTCCGCGGGAATCCAGCCGCGGATCCAGGCGACTGGGCCTTCCTTCGAAAGCGCCTCTTCGGCGGCGGCGAACTCTATGCGGTCCTTTATCCCGGGGAACATCGCCTCGATCTGGTCTGCACGCGACCCCGCCGCGGCAAGCGAATCCTCAAGCTGCGAAACCTTTGCGAGGACTTCCGCCAGGCGGCGGTCCGTCTCGCAGAGGCGTTCCTTCGGAGCGGGGATGACGTCCAGCCCTGGACCGGGCGCCACAGCGCCCTTTCCGAGAACTGCGAGATGGCGCGTCTTGCCGGAACGGCTGAGCTCCACCACCTGCGCATCGCCGAAGTCGACGTCCTTCAGCGAAGTCTTCACAAGCGAGAGCGAAAGCCCCGTCCCCTTCGAGACGCTCTCTGCGAGCGCAAGGTCGAAGTCGCCGAACGGCGCGTATGTGCGAATCGTGTTCTCGAGCTCGCGGACCTCCGCCTGCGCGGCCTCGCGCTCGGCGTCTATTCTGAGGATTTCGTCCACGAGCTGCTTCTTCGGGCAGTCGAAATCGAGGCCTGTCGCTTTCCCGCCGGAATCCTTCTGCCTGTCGGCAGCGGCTTTGAACGCTATGCGCACCGCGCGTTCCGCCCTTTCGAGGTCCGCCTTGCCGGCGGCGTAATCGGCGCCTGAGGCCGAGGAAATGTCGAGCTCCACGAACCCGAAGTCGCGCAGCAGCACAAGCGTGCGGTCGCGCTCTGCGTCCATGCAGAGGAGCGTGAGGCGCTTCATCTTCGCGATCATGCCGCCGCCCCCTTTCCGTCGTCCGATTCAGGCACGCGAGACTTCGCGATCTTCCCGCGGGTCACGGACGCGGTCTGCTCGTCGCCAATCGCGATCTTGATGACGCGTATCGCCTCGCGGCACGCCGGTATCTTGACCTTCTCGAAAAGGTTCACGCGCTGGGAAGTCGTAACCAGCTCCGCCGTTATGAGGTCGCGCTGCTTTTCAAGGGTCTCGCGCTCCTTGCGGAGGGAGAGGATCGAGGTCACGGCCTTAACCGCGTCGTCCACCCAGGCGGGCGTGGCGAAAAGGTCCACTTCCTTCACTTCCGTGTCGATCGACTCGAAAACCGGTATCTTCACTCCGGCGATGTTCGCCTCGGAAACGCGCACGTCCTTCACCGTGACAAGACCGGAAAGAATGTCGTCGGCACCGGCAAAGAGCCCGACCCAGGAATCGAGCTTGGCGCGCGCCCCGCGCTCGCGGGCCGACACCTCGTCGACCTTCGCGACAATGCCGGCGATCTCAGCCTGAAGCTGCTGCTTCTTCAGCTGGAGCATGGGCAGAAAGCGACTGTAACGCTTCAAAGCGTCCGTCTGCGCCTTCAGCTCCGTCTTTGTCAACTTTATCTTTGCCATCTAGCCGATTCGTCCTTGGAAAAAACGGCTGTTATTATACTCTTTCCCGCGTCAGAAGGCAAACATAATGGTAAACAAGGACGCTCGCCGCTTGAAGCGGTTTCATGCCGCAGCAAATCGCCTAACGCTCAACGAAATCGTTGGTCTTGCGGATTTCCGCCTCTCGGGCATTCTCGGCTTCGGTTTTCTTGCCCCACATGCGGTTGGCGACGCGACGGTCAGTCGGGCCGACGATGGTGTTGCCCTTGATGACGAAAGTGTCGGGCAGTTGCAGAATCCCACCCGGATTCTTGTGCACCAGAGAGCCGCGTGAATTCTCGAAATAATTACCCTCGATCTGTATGTCGCACATTTCGGTGTCCATCATGAACATGAGGATCGGCGAAGCGCAGACCTTGTTGGGGCGGACGTCGTACCCCCACCCCTGTCCCGTGCCTATGCACCGGTTGCGCTTGAAAGAGCAGTTGCGGAAACCCACGCCCGGACTGCATTCCTTCGCCCAGACCTCGAAGCACTGCGTGCAGTTCGTGATGGCGCAGTCGACTACGTGTACGTCTTCCCAACTCCGGAGCGGCTTCGGCCCCTGCATGGTGAAGGCGACATCGTATATGTCGGCGAAGGCGCAGTTGGTAACGACCACGTCCGACCCTCCGCGCCAGAGCTGCACGCCGTTGCCATAGCGCGTCCCGCCCCATTCCGGCTTGGGCTCCAGGTAGGATCCGCCAATCTCGACGAAACCGCATCCTGAGACGCGGACATGGGAAGGATCCGTAACGCTCAGGCCATGCGAGCCGGTGCCTCGGAAAACCACGTTCCTGACTTCGGTGTTTGATCCGGGATTGAGCAAGTGCATCTTGACGGCGATTCTGATGTCCTTGGCCGCAACCGCGGGATTCGCCTCGCTCCAAACCGTCAAGTGCCTGTAGTCGTCGCCAAACCCCCATTGCTTCGAGGGAGTCTGCTTCTTCTTATACGAGCTCTTCTCCCCGAAGAAACGTCCGTCGACCAGGAGGAATCCGACGTTGCCGTCGGCCGTCTCGTGATTCCCGTCGAACAGCGAATGGTCGGCCAGGTCTATTTGCCAGAGCTTGTCTCCGACCTGCTTCCATACGCCCGGATCGCGCTTGGGGATCTTGTAGCCGCACACTTCAGGGGAAGGTCCGGTTCCATATGCATCGATCGTCGTTGGCGAACTTGGGGAAAGGCCAGCGGGAATCGTCAGCTGGCCGTAGAACACGTCGCCGCGCCGAAGCAGTCCAAGCCCACTTTGAGGAAGCGCTTCGCTCATCTTGTGCAGCGTCCGCCACGGGGTCCTTTCGGTCAGACCGTCGTTTGCGTCGTCTCCTTCGGTCGACAGATAGCGCACTTGCCGCTGCACATCCGACAGGCCGGCCGCCGCAATCATCGCGACACCGACGAAAAGGCCCATTCTTTTCATTGCCACGTCTCCTCGCATAAGTCTATCGGACGATAAGCACAAAGCCACCGATCACGGACACCTCGGCGTCAAATGCAGTGCCGCTTGCCATCTCAAGACGCACCATCCACGCGCCGGGCCTGTTGAACACAAAAGGCAGGGTTCCTGTGCCCGTGCGTTCCAGAACGGTCGAAGTGCCGTCCGGCGAAGTGAATGTCAGGGTCGCGGCCGCTGCCGTCCCGCCGGACCAATTGTCGCCGGAATAGGCAACCGGCAATGCGTCATGTGTCTTCGTCCTGCGATCTGGCCCTTCCTGTACGCTGTCTGCCACATAGGCGATTGCAGCCGATTTGTACAGACAGCCGCCCTCCGAAGCAATGAGCCGCCACATGCCATCGCCCGCCGCCTCCATGCAATATCCCTCCGGCAGCCTCAACGACTCAAGCAATCCCTCTGAATCGTCAAGCACGAACATGTAGTTTGCCGATGCACCGTAATCGCACAGTTCGTCGCTGTCCACAAGTTTTGCCGGCGAGGACGCAGTGCCGTCCCCCAGCGTACCGTCAAGAGAGCGACGCACGGTGATGGTGGAAGCGCCCTGCTTCGAGTTCTCCACGATCCACACTCCCCCGGCATTGATGGGAAGCATCACGCTTGTCGCAGAGGAATCGGCAGCGGCGAGCGTCGTGACCGTTCCGTCGGGCGCTGTCAGGGTAACCGTCTCTCCAGAACGACGAGTCGCCTTCCATGTTCCGTTCGCAATCCCAGCCAAATCCTCTGCCGTCTTCACGGCGCGAGGCGATGCAAAGGTATCTATGGCGTAGACAACCTCCGACGATGTCTCGGCAAGCGGGGTGTCCGCAAAAGCCGTCGATGGAATCGTCAGGAGCGTCGCTCCGCAGATTCCGCATGCGGCCGCCAGAACCGTTCCGAACTTAGTTCTCATTGGCCATTTCCTTTCAGTAGGCTATCATCGAGACGCGGAATCCTATGTTGTGCCCCTTCGAAGAGGTGGATGCGTAGTGGCGGCACGACGCGCGGAAGTTCGCGTTATTCAGGGCGTTGGCCCAATATCCGCCGCGAATGCGACGATCTGTTCCAGACTCCCATGCCGCGGTGAACGCATCTGCCATCCCAGCCATGTCGCCTGCTACCCTGTCGTCAAGGCACAACTCCCACACGTTTCCTGTCGTGTCGTAGAGCCCCCACGCGTTCGGCAGACGCGATCCGACGGCCACGGTGCTGGAATTGCAGTTGTCCGCGCACACGACGTAGGACTCGTCCTCTCCGTCGCCCCAGTAGTAGGCAGTGGTCGCGCCTGCTCGTTCAGCTATCTCGAACATCACCTCCGTCGGCAGGTCGAAGCCAAACTTGTTTCCCGTAGCGTAGTTAAGCCGCTGGAAGAAAGTGCCCGAGTTGGAGGCGACCGCAGGGATGGACGAAGTCGGAGATGTTGTCGAGAGGCGCAGTTCTTCCCACGAAACCGTCTCGACCGGGCGGTGGGATACCTCGTTGCCGTCAATCACCGACTTCTTTTGGGATGGATTGGAGCCATAGACAAGATTGTACTGGTACTGCGTGACGGGGAAGACCCCGATGTAGTAGTCCTTGTCGGTGGTCCATGTCCTCGCAGTGTTCGAAGTCGAGTAGTTCTTGCTGTCGCCCGTGGGATATGTTCCGCCAGCGGGCACTTTGCGAAGAACGAGCTTGTCCGTCTTGTAGGCCGCGACGTTGTATCTCGCGTTCGAAGCGTCCTGCGAAGTGAGGAGTCCCTCGTACGTTATGTTGTCAGAGGTCTTCGTAAGGTCTATGACCATGTAGTCGTCGCCGCTCGGAGTGTCGGAGGCATAGACTGCGGCGGACATCGTGCAGGCCGTCGACTTCACGCGGGCGGGGAGCGTCCACGTGACAGTGTGAGTGCCCGCGTTCGCGCTCGCGCCGACGTCTTTCACGCCGTCGATTGTGTACGTGGTGCCGTCGATTACGGTCGTAAAGACGATCTTCTGGTAGTTTCCCGCGGCAAGGTCCTGCCCGCCGGCTATGGTATATGTGATGTCCACCTTGTTGTTCCACGGCCAGCGCTGTACGACGCTGTCGACAGTGATGGTGGTCGCCGCAAATGCCGGCACCGTCGCCACGCAGGCCACAAGGGCTGAAACGAGGGAACGGCAAGAATGATGCATCTTCCATGTTTTCTGATGTCTTTCCACTTTCATCATTGTTATACTCCTTTATGTTTGAAAATAGATGTTTGCTGTTTTGCACATGGCGACCACATCAAAACCAGATGCTGAAGACGTTGGCGCCGTCGGCATATGGACAGTCTCCCGCACTCTGGTAGTCGCAAACCTTGAATCGTCGGATGTCGCCACCGGGGCCGGAAAGCTCCAGATTCCAGGCGCCCCACGTGCAAGACGAGGTGATCGGCTCCGCCTTGATCGAATATCCCATTCCGTTGACGGAAGATTCACCTGCAAGGCCTCCGGGCAAGGCGCCGGCATGGAGGGACCGCGCGAGGACAAGCGGCCCCCACATGACTTCGGCCGCGGGCGTCGTACGATAGCCGCGCGACACGGCGTCGTCCGATCCGCAGGCGACCATATACCGCGTGTACAGCCAGTTCTTTCTATCGTCGCCCTCCACATCATGCGCAAGCGCCCTGTTGACGATCCTGGGGTTCATGTCGAAAGTCAGGCGATATACACTGCCATCATGCACGACATCCATCTTCGGGCACCAGCCGGGCTTGCGGAACACCACCTTTGGATCTCCGCCAGATATCCTGACCGTCACGTTCGATCCCACCGGATAGTTACCGGATATCTCAAACAGCAAATCGCCGAATCGCACCGTGGAGTCCTCGAAGAAATTCACGTGGAACGTCCCATTACTGTCCTTCGTCACGCCGGCGCTGGCCATGTCCATCCACGTCCGCGCCGCGTTGTTCACGCAGCAATGGTTATATGCGTAGCCGCACTGCCGGCCCACCGCGTGCCGCGTGCACCCGCGCACTGCGAACGCGCACCACGAGCCGTCGCGAAAGACACCTGCCAGAAAGTTGTTGAGGTAGCATGTCTCCATTGCGTCAAGATACCTGTCCTCGCCGGTAATCATGTAAAGGTCCAGGTTGAGCCTGATCCAATGGACGGCATCGCACACCTCGGAGATTGCATTCATGCGCGTCGCAGCCCGATTTAACTGGTCGCAGTAACCAACGCCGCCAATGCCGTTCGCCTCGCTTTCGGCGATGTTGTCTCGGATGCTCCGGACGATGTCAAGCGAGCGCCTTGAACCGGTCACGCGGTAATGCTCGAGGATTCCGTCCAGGCAGCTCAGCATCTCGTACGTCTTCGCCCACTGCGTGCATTTCGGGTACCATGTGCTGATCTGCGCGGAGCGTCCGGCGTTGCGGAAGAAATTCGGGCAAGCCCCGTCGTCGCGATCCCAGTCGCGGATTGTCTCTTCGGCAAAGTCGAGATACCTGCGGTTGCCAGTCTCCTTATAAAGGAGCAGCAGCGGTTTCAAGATAGACATCGGTGGCAGGCCCACCTTCTCGGGCTGTCCGCATGCGTATAGCGGGGTCTTCATTCGATGCAGCATGTCGATGAGCTGGTCCATCTGCCGTTCAACCGACGCCAGGAGCGTCCTGTCCCCCGTGGAGCGATATGCGGCAAGAAGCCCCCACATCACATACTTGCGATTCCAGATGTTCCAGTTCGAGTTCCACCCATACGACTTGCGGACGGCCGGGGAATCTGCTGGCGAGATACAGACGTTCTCTTTGTCGCCATAGGAACCGAGATAGCCGTCCTCGTCCGCCAACTCAACCATCCGACGCGACTCCTCACGCACAAAGCGCAGCAGGCTTTCGTCCTGCAGATAGTCGGCTACACGCGCAGTGCCGAGCATGAGCTTGCCCCAGAACTCTCCGCGCCACCATCCACCGACGCGGCGTCCGCCAACGGAAAGCGCTTCGTCGTCGTCGCGACGTTCGAAGGCCCTGCGCGCCTCTCCGAATATCTCCCTCTGGGCGAAATCGCTAGTCATGCGAGCCTTAATAAAAGCATCCAGTTTCTTGCCTGGCGCGCCGCCGAGGCGAACATCCTGCAGACGTGGTCCGACGCACACATCCGGGACCGGCGCGGCAACGCTCGCGTCTTCGCTCCATGTCCTGCGCCCGAACACAGACTCTATCGCGCGCAGCGCGCCGTCGGAATAAAAGTTGTTGGGAATGAGGAACGACCCTTCGGTGTATTCGTTCCATCCGTTGATGTACACCGCTCCCGGCTTCTTCGGATCGCTTTCTGCGTGTGCCTTCGCCTCGGCAAGGATCTCGCGGAAGGCGGCTGGAGTGTTGTTGGTGAATGACATTGTGTATGGGTAGTCGAGGGCCCGCCAAGGATACGGCTCGTCGAGACGGCAGCGGGGAGTGGAATCCCAGCCGGTCGTCACGTTGGGAATGTATGGAAGCTTCTTGGCCGACATCTCGCGCCAACGCTTCCGCACGGTCGGGAACGATGCCCTATAGTCGATTTCCCACACGCCTTTCGCGCGCATGGCCGACGTCATCTCTGCCGGCATCTGGTAAGGCGACGTGTTGTAGTCGGTGAGCGAGTCGAAACCGCAATCGGCCATGAAGTCCGCCAGCTTCGGACCCGCCCCCTGCGCGTTGATATGCATCTCTCCAAGTCCGGCCGCCCGCACTATGGCCCTCGCTTCGTCTATCTCGGCCTTGATCCGCGCGGCGTCGTTGCCGCGCTTCGCGCAGAAATAATGGGCGTCGTAGATCGAGAAGAACAGCTTGCCGTCCTTGCGCCAATATTCCGGCTTGCAGAAATAATGGTCGACAGAGTAGCGAATGAGGCCGAGGAATTCCTCTTTCGTGTGGGCGAGGGGCATGAGAATCCGGCGCTGCTCGCCGAGCTTCGGACGGAACTGGTCGCGCCTCTCGTGATAGCACCACATGAGAGCAAACTTCATCCTGTTGCGGTTCTTCGCCCCGAGAAAGCCCTTCTCTATCGACTCCTCCTGGGTGACCTTGCCACCATACCAGTAGTAGTCGTATAGGAACACGTCTATGCCGGCGTCGGAAGCAAGCGCTATCTCCTTCGCGACGTCTTCGGGATTCGCCCCGTCGAGATATCCGGTAGTCGGAACGAGTGGCTGTTTGTGCCCTGGGAAACGGGCAACGGCGTCTTTGACGAACGTCCACTCGCCGTTCTTCCACTTGTCAGCGCCGAACCATTCATCGCCCTTCGAATACCGATGCCAGTGCGGGTAATACACGCATACCACATCCAACCGCTCCGCACGCGCGTCAATCGCGCACGCAGCGGCCGTCAACACGGCACAAACGGCAACGAAGACCGTCTTCAGCATTATTGTCCCTCCGTCACAACGACCGTCTCGATGCCAAGGGCGCGTCCGAGCTTCTTGAGTTCAGCCGCATGGTGGCCGACGCCGAGCGCGAAGTGGTGGGTCGGGCCTTCCATCGACCAGTTCCTGAGGAACGTGCGGACGTCCGGCGGGAACTTGCCGTGGGTGTTGGTGTTGCCGGTAGGCGGGATGGGGCCTGCGAGCGACTCGCCTTCAGCAACGATGAACTTGAACGAGCCGTCGGCCTTGAGCCCGAGGGACATCATCGTGATCGGCCCTTCCTTGATGTTGAACTCGACGCCCGCGCCGCCGTCGAAGAAAACGTTCTTCTTCTTGCGCTCGAATTCGTTCATGGCTTTCCGACCTTCCGGAGTGGACGTGTCGCCAGTGAATTTCTTTACCACGCGATTGCCGTCTTTGTCCACGACATACGCTTCAAGCCGCACGAATCCGGGATTCTCAAGTTTTGTCCTGTAGACGAATGGCGTCTTCGTCAATGGAACTGTTCCTTCTTCCGTTGCACCAAAGTCGTCAGAACGCTTCCACCACAAAGTATATTCTCCGTCGGGGATATCGCCATCAACGCTCTGAAGTTCCAAAGTGAATACCATTTCCTCGCCGGTCTTGTAGGAAAGCGGGTTCTTGTCGGTAGTGCCTTTGATCCAGGCATTGTCAAACATTCCCGCAAACAGCGGAAACACAACGCTCGCCATAGTCAGGCATGTTATTTTAGCCACTAACGATCTCATCACAATGACATCTCCTTGTTGCAGTTTTCAGTTTAGTACTCTA